>ERZ772932.1104-NODE-1104-length-13299-cov-3.068559_pt1 | contig 13299 bp, 16 predicted proteins | sample MGYA00511684_ERZ772932 | MGnify/ENA primary metagenome ERZ772932 (study PRJEB29015, sample SAMEA2738078) | human oral metagenome | biome: human oral; feature: human-associated habitat; material: saliva | place: China | collected 2210 ...
CGCCGGGTAGAAAAAGAAGACGCTCCACTTGCCGCGGAGATCCTCGCGGTTCACGGTCTTAAAGCTGTTGTTCTGGAACGCCTGTGCGCTGAAATCGCCGATTTCCTTGCCGATAAGAGACATGTGGTTTTCCTCCTTGTAAAAACGGTGAATGTGAATTAGATTGAACTTATAAAGATTAGATGAATGAAAATCATCTTAGCTATAGTTTATCACGACTCACTCAAATGTCAATAATAATTCCTATTTTTATTTGACTGTATACTTCTTGAGAAATCCTTGTCCCACCGCATCATTTGTGGTATTATATCGGAAAATGTGCCCGCAATCAGGCGAAATGCGGCACAAGCTGGAGGAACGGGATGATTATACTGAACAGAGTTTTATCGATTTTCTTTGTTATTGTCTGTGTGTTTCTCTCCGGTGTCGTTTTGATGCAGGAGGGAAAAGATCAGGGACTCGGTGCAATCGGCGGTATCGCGGATTCTTACTGGGGCAAGATTCGCGGACGCTCGGTGGAGGGAACACTGGAAAAGCTCACGGCAGCTGCGGCGGTGCTCTTTCTCGTCCTTGCATTTGCACTGAACATGATAAAATAAACAGAGAGAGGCTCCCGCAGAAAGCGCGGGGGCTTTTTTTCACGGTATTCGGCCTTTGAAAGTCGGAGAAGAGGAGAGAGTCGGGCGTATGACCCAAGATGAATTGTTAAAAAAAAGAGAGCAGGTATTGCTCAAGCTGATGGAAGATCCCATGTACCAGCCCATGCGCCTGCAAGACATAGCGGTCTTTTTGGATGTGCCGAAATCCAAGCGGAAAGACTTAGAGAGCGCGCTCGATGCGCTCGTTCGGGAGGGCAGGATTCGCGTCTCGAAGAACGGCAAATACGGTAAGTCCGAGAGTCAGGAGAAAGAGGGCGTTTTCGCGGCAAATGCAAAGGGCTTCGGCTTTGTGCGCATCCCGGGAGAGGAGAACGATGTCTTTATTCCCCGCGATAAGACGAGGGGAGCGCTGCAGGGAGACACGGTGCGCATTTTGATTCCGCGCGGACAGCAGCTCGAGCGCCGCGAAGGACGCGTGTTGGAAATTGTGGCGCGCGGCGTGACTCGTCTGGTGGGCTATTACCGGAGAGAGAACCGAAGCGGCGTGGTCCTGCCGGATAATACCCGCTTTGCGGCGGATGTCATCATTCCGCAGGGTGCTTCCCTCGGCGCGCAGACCGGCGAAAAGGTGCTGGTGGAGATTACGGCCTACCCGAAGGAGAGAGGCGGAGATTTAGAGGGGCGTGTATTGGAACGCCTCGGCAAGGCGAGCGCGGTCGGCGTGGACCTCACCTCGATTGTGCGAAGCTTTGAAATTCCGGATACCTTCTCGGAGGAATGTCTCGCGGAAGCGGTGCGCGCGGAGCGGCAGGGCACGGAGGTACTTCGCGGCGAAGTTGCGGGACGGCGCGATTTGAGAGCGCTCTGTACCGTGACCATAGACGGCGAGGACTCAAAAGACTTGGACGATGCGATCTCCCTCACCGAACTGGAGAACGGAAACGTACAGCTCGGCGTCCACATCGCGGATGTCAGCGAATATGTGAAAGAGGGCGGCCCCCTGGACCGCGAGGCCTTAAACCGCGGCACGAGCGTATACCTTCCGGATCGCGTGATTCCCATGTTGCCGGTCGAACTCTCGAACGGCATCTGTTCTCTGAACGAGGGCGAGGATCGCTTTGCGCTCTCCTGCCTCATGGAGTTTTCGGCAGAGGGAGAACTTGTACACAGCGAAATCTGCGAGTCCGTGATTCGCTCCGATTGCCGCCTCACTTATACGACGGTCAACCAGATTATCACGAACCATGAGCCGGAACTCTGCGAGCACTATGCGGAGTTTGTGCCCATGCTGGAGCGCATGGACGTGCTCGCAAGACAGCTCCGCGCCCTTCGCAGCGAGCGCGGTTACATCGACTTTGACTTCCCGGAGAGCAAGGTGATTTTGAGTCCTTCCGGCAAGCCGCTCGAAATTCGCGCTTACGAGCGCAACGAGGCGACCCGCCTCATTGAGGACTTTATGCTCGCGGCCAATGAGACGGTCGCAAAGACCTACTGTTTAAAGCACGTTCCGTTCGTGTACCGCATTCACGAGGCCCCGACGCCTGAGAAGCTGCAGGTGTTAAAGACCTTTGTCATGAACTTCGGGTTGAACTTAAAGTTAAAGAACGGCGAGGTGACACCGCGGGAAATTCAGAAACTCCTGCTCCGTGTCGAGGGCACCGAGGCAGAGGATCTTGTGAGCCGCATGGCACTGCGCACCATGACGCAGGCCAGTTATTCGGTAGAGTGTGTGGGCCACTTCGGTCTTGCTTCCCGCTATTACACGCACTTTACCTCCCCGATACGGCGCTATCCGGACCTCCAGATTCACCGCATCATCAAGGAAGAGCTGCGCCGCGGCTTAAGCGAAAAGCGGAAGGAGCACTACCGCACAATTCTGTCCGGTGTTTCGGACCGCGCAAGTCAGACCGAGCGGAGGGCGCAGGAGTGCGAGCGCGATGCGGTCAAGTACAAGAAGTGCGAGTACATGGAAGGCCACATCAACGAGATTTACGAGGGCATTATCAGCGGCGTGACGCGCTACGGCATCTATGTGGAATTAAAGAACACGGTGGACGGCATGATACGGGTGTCCGAACTCCGGGACGACCACTATCAGTACAACGAAGAGAAGGCAGAGCTGGTCGGAGAGTTCACGAAGAAGCGCTACCGTCTCGGCGAGCCGCTCCGCGTCCGCGTGACCGGCGCAGACCGCCTCATGCGCACTGTAGACTTCCTGCCGGAGCCGCCGCTGCCTTCGGAGGAAGAGGATTAAGGAAACAGAGAGGAGAGGCATGGGAAAAGAGAGCAAGAAACTCATCGCGAACAATAAGAAAGCCCGCTTCGACTATTTTATTCTGGAGAGCTTTGAGACCGGCATTGAGCTCTTCGGCACGGAGGTCAAATCCCTGCGCCTCGGCCAGTGCTCGATCAAGGAGAGCTGGGTCGATATCAAAAACGGGGAAGTGTTCATCTACGGCATGCACATTAACCCCTACGAGAAGGGAAATATCTTCAACAAGGACCCGCTCCGCGTGCGAAAGCTCCTCATGCACAAGGGAGAGATACGCCGTCTGATCGGCACCATCAAGGAGAAGGGACTCACACTCGTGCCGCTTGAAGTGTACCTGAAGGGCAGATTGGTGAAAGTCGAGATCGGCCTCGCCCAGGGTAAGAAAAAGTACGATAAGCGCGCAACCATCGCAAAGAACGATGCGAGACGCGAAGTGGAACGAGAGTTTAAAGGCAGCGTGCGCTATTGAGTGTAGAGTGGGATTCCCGTCGCCCGGAATGCTTGTATACAAGGCTGCGGAAAAAGCTAAAAAAAGCATAAACATTTTTAAGAATCACAAAAAACGCTTGTTTTCTCATCATAAGTGGCTATACTTGTCTTCATTGCAGGCGGAATCTTCCGCAGGCATAACTTAAGGAGGATAAAATGATGAGAAAGAATATGGTTCGCGCACTTGTGTTGGCAACGGCTGCTGCGGCAGCACTGGCATTCACCGCTTGCGGCGGTAAGAAGGCTGAGGAGACCACCGCAAAGCAGGAGTCTTCGGTCGAGACCAAGGCAGGCGAGTCCATGAAGGGCGAGACCAAGGCTGAGGAGTCCAAGAAGGACGAGAAGGCTATGGACGCAAAGGAAGGCACCCTGGTCGGTACGCTTGACGAGGTCAAGGACTTCTCCTTCACCGTTACCGATGAGAAGGGCACTTCCTATATGTTCAGCTTTGAGCAGGGCAAGGCTCCGGAAGGACTTTCCGATGTCAAGGCAGGCGACAAGGTCACCGTTACCTACACGGGCACTCTTTCCGAGGTCGATCCGTTTGACGGCACGATTGTCTCTGTCAAGAAGGCTTGAGTTTCAACAAAATTTGAGAAGCGGCTCCGGGAAACCGGGGCTGCTTTTTCCGTTGCGGAAAATTTGCGCACACTGTGGTACACTGGAAGCGGCGGCAGAATGAACAAAGAACAGAAGCCGCAGGGAGTAAACACATGAATATTTTTAATATTATCGGTCCTGTGATGATAGGTCCTTCCAGTTCCCATACCGCGGGCGCCTGCCGGATAGGGCGGGTCGCAAATAAACTTGCCGGGGATGCGCGCATCATTCGCGCACGCATTCAGCTCTCCGGTTCCTTTGCGCGCACATACCGGGGGCACGGCACGGACAATGCAATCCTCGCCGGGATACTCGGCTACTACAGTTGGTCGGAGGAACTCCGTGATTCCATGCGCATCGCGGCGGAGCGCGGACTCTCCTATGAATTTGTGCCCGAAGATATTTCGGGTGCCCACCCGAACACGGCGCGCATTTACTATGAGTGCGACAACGGCAAACAAGGCATGGTGGAGGGCGCGAGCATAGGCGGCGGCAACATTCAGATTACCAACATCGACGGCATGGAGGTGAACTTCACCGGCGATAACAACACCCTGCTCATCCTGCATCACGACCGCCCGGGCGTCATTGCGGCGGTGACCCAGCTCATGTATGAGAAGTATGCGGATCTGAACATCGGAAACTTCCGTTTGAGCCGCAAGGAGAAGGGCGGCGAGGCCATGATGATGCTGGAACTCGACCAGGCACCGCCGGAGGGCATGATTGAAGATCTGAACAAAATCAAAAATGTGGAGCGCACGGTCTTAATCCGGGCGCTGGGCTGACGGGGGACGCGATGATTCAATACAATTCAATTCAGGAAATCGTAGAAGCGGCAGAGAAAGCGGGGATTAAAATCAGTGAGCTCTGTTTGAAGGATCAGGCGGCGCAGCTCGGCATCAGTGAGGAAGATCTGTACCGCGAACTTGAAAAAGACTTTGACGTGATGATAGAGGCAGCGGACTGGGGACAGCAGCCGGGGCGCATATCTCGCTCGGGCTTAACCGGCGAAGAGGGCTACCGCATGAAGCAGTACGCCGAAACCAAGGGCGGCTTAACGGGCAGCCTCATGACCAAGGCCATGGCGCGCGCGCTTGCGGTGAGCAACTGTAATGCGGCCATGGGACGCATTGTCGCGACCCCGACCGCCGGCAGCTGCGGCATTTTGCCTGGTTGTCTGGTACCCATGTACGAGGACAGAAACTTTCCGAAGCGCGATGTCGTCATGTCCATCTTTACGGCGGGAGCCTTCGGCATGGTCATTGCGACCAATGCCTGCATTGCGGGCGCCCAGGGCGGATGTCAGGCGGAGTGCGGCTCCGCGGCCGGCATGGCGGCGGCTGCGCTGGTGGAACTCATGGGCGGCACACCCGCGCAGTGTGCGGATGCGCTCGGCATGGTCATTGTAAACGAACTGGGTCTGGTCTGCGATCCGGTTGCGGGCCTGGTTGAGATTCCCTGCATCAAGCGAAATGCGGCAGGCGTGATTCTGGCCTACGCCTGCGCCGATATGGCACTTGCCGACATCGGCTTAAAAATTCCCGCAGACGAGTGCATCCTTGCGATGAAGGAAGTCGGCGACCAGATGCACGAGGGACTCAAGGAGACCGCGGGCGGCGGCCTTGCGACAACACCGACCGGAAGAAGACTCAAGGAACAGGTCTTCGGAAAAGAGTAAGCCGGAGCGCGTGAGAACAAAGCACGGACAACAGGAGGAGTATATGAAAAGATTTGTGACATGGACCCTTGCGCTGAGCCTTGCGCTTCCGCTCGTTGCCTGCGGCGGCGGGAAAAAAGCGGAGACAAAGAGCGAGACCGTAGCGGCGAGTGAGACGAGCGGCGAGGCAGATAAGCCCTTTACCATTCAGCCCTTCCAGGCGGTCGATAAGCAGGATTACGGCATCCGCGTCGACGGGTATATGACGGACCCGAACGACAATGGGTTTATTTCCTTCAGGTTGCAGAACAAAAGCGAGACGGTATCGTATCGCTTCGTCTTGGATTCCTTCACCGGAGACGGCATACGCCTCTATGGCCCGATTAACAAGGTCGTGGAGCCGGGGCAGGAGGTTCCGGTACAGCTCCCGATTCGGACGAACCCGGACTATAAACTTCAGGATTTCGGCGACCTCGAGTTCCGCTTCCTGGTTCAGGATTCGAAGCTCTCGGTCTATACGCCGGAAAAGGATGAGGTGTTCCACATCTACCCGAACGGAGAAAACAGCAAGGTTCATTACACTTGGAAGGAGAAGGAGGGCGATAAGCTCCTCGATGAGAACGCGTACTTCAAGGCGACAAACACTGGTGTCACGAAGGATATGTACGGCAATTACATTCTGAACCTCTATCTCGAGAACCGCTCCGATAAGCTGATTACCCTGTATATTCAGGGCGGCGCAGTCAACGGCATCCCGATTGAAATGAATAATTTCCATGTTGTGGGGGCGGGACAGGCTGCGTTTATCCCGATTTTCTGGGATCATTCCTATGTCGAGGACACGAAGGTCGAGGAGATTCAGAATTTGAGTTTCAACCTGTTTGTGGACGAAGGAAATACCTTCGTGATGTCCGAGCACCCGGCGCTCGAAAAAACCTATACGGTGGAACCGTAAATCGAAAGGCAGTCCCGAGGGGCTGCCTTTTTTGTATCGGGAGACGCGTGATGGCTGTATTGTAAAGTCAGCCCCCGCGTGCTATGCTTTTTCGGTAAAGTGACAGGCATCGCAAAACGGAGGAGACTGAGGGATGAAGAGACGCACGGCACTTGCCCTGGCATGTATTTTGGCACTTTCCCTGACGGCTTGCGGCGGCAAGAAAGCGGCCAAAGAGAGCGCAGAGACAACTGAGATGACGGAAACCGCAGAGAGCGGGGCCGGAACCGAGAAGCAGGTGAAAGCCGAATTCCGCATTACTTCGTTTCAGGCCGTGGACAAGGAAGACTACGGCGTCAAAGTCGTCAACTACGGAAACGTCGGCGAGGACCAGGAATACCTGCAGCTCAGCTTGCAGAATAAGAGTGAAGACAAGAGCTATGTCTTTGTGCTGAAAAGCTTGGAGGGCGACGGCATTGTGCTCACAACGAGCGGAATCAGCGAGACCGTAGAGCCCGGACAGGAAAAGCAGGTCAATCTAATCTTCCAAAATAACAGCACATATAGCCTTAAGAGTTTCGGCGATTTGACCTTCCGCTTTGCGATTTTTGACAGTAATGCGAAGAATCAGAAGGGGGAGACCGATGTGTTTCACATCTACCCCTACGGCGAGAACCGGGAAGTGAGCTATGTCTTTGCGCCGAATGACAGCGTTAAGCCGCTCGATGACAATGAGATTTTTGAAGCAGTCGTGACAGAATGCAAGCAGGACCAATTCGGAGATGAGAATGTGTTCTTCTATCTCCGGAATAAGACAAACAAGCGGCTCTATATCAACAGCGATAAGGGCAGCGTGAACGGAGAGACGCGTAGCACAACGCGCTACTTTGATATAGGTCCGGGACAGTCCCTGTTCGGCTTTATCACGTATCAGGATCTCACGATACCGGAGACGGAAATCAAGGAACTGCAGTTCAACCTGCGGGTGCAGGATGTCGACAATCTTGCGGGTGGACCGCTCCTCGATAAGACCTATACCGTCACGCCGTGAACAGGCGGATGATATCCGAACGAAAAAAGGCAGTCCGATGGGGCTGCCTTTTTCGTTTGAAATAAAGACGGGGTTGGGCAAAGTGCTCGGAAAACACAGAATTGCAGCGCGGATATTGTAAAGTATTTTGCGGCATGCTATGCTTTTTCGAAGAAGAGAGGAAGCCTTGCAAAACGGAGGAGACAGACAGATGAAGAAACGCACGGTACTTGCACTGGCATGCATCTTGGCACTTTCCATGGCGGCCTGCGGAAACAAACAGGGCAGACAGGGGGGCGGCTCGAAAACGGAGAGCGAAGCGAAGAGAGTTCCGAAAGTTGCGCCCTATACCGCGGTGGATAAGGAAGATTACGCAATTCGGGTGGACGGCATAGAGGTCGATGAGGACGGCTTCTACTCAATTCAGCTGACCTTTGAGAATAAGAGTCAGGACAAGGAGTTTAACTTCTCCCTGGACTCGCTGAGCGGCGACGGCATACGGCTTGATTCCTTCATCGGCTGCGATGTTGCGGCCGGCAAGAAATCCAAGGAGACCATCGATTTGCCCTATTCCGAATACTATGACATGCGGGATTTCGGAGAGCTTGAACTCAGCTTTTCCGTCGGCGAGCGCGGCTATTCCGCCGCGCATCCAAAGGAAGTCGAGAGCTTTTACATTTACCCCTACGGGGAGAACAGCGGTGTGAAGTTTGAGCGGAAGGTCGGGAAGAATGAAAAGGTGCTCACGGAGAACGAAAATTTCCGCGTGACACAGCTCGGCGGCGCCTTCGATGACAGAGGCCGCTATGTGCTGACCCTCTTTATCGAGAACAAGAGCGATAAGGATTTGCGCTATGAGGCGGAGAAAATCTCCATCAACGACTACATGGTGGATACCTCTATGACCGGGGATTTAAAGCCCGGAGAGAGCGGCTTTGCGGAACTTCGCTGGAGTAAGCGCAGACTCGAGGAGAGCCAAATTACCGAAGTCAAAGAGATTGAGTTTACGCTTCGCGTGATAGACCGTGAACACCCGATTGACGCGCCGCTCTTCCGGGAGGTTTTGACCGTGACGCCGTAAGAGGATGAGATAAAGGAAAGCAAGGAAAAGGAAGAGGCAGCCCGAGGGCTGCCTCTTGTTGACGGAGATTGACAAGGGGCGCTTATAGCTAGGATAATGGTGCGGAATAGGAAGAACCAAAGCGAAAGGAGAAAATCATGTTAGCAGTCGGAACCAAGGCACCTGATTTTACGTTGCCGGATCAGAACGGAGAGCTGCGCAAGCTCTCGGACTACAGGGGACAGAAGGTAATCCTCTATTTTTACCCGAAGGATATGACGCCGGGCTGCACAAAGCAGGCCTGCGGTTTTGCGGAACTCTACCCGCAGTTCCTTGCGCGCGGCGCGGTGGTGCTCGGCGTCAGCAAGGACTCGGTGGCTTCGCACAAGAAGTTTGAGGAGAAGTACGGCCTGCCCTTTACCCTCCTTGCGGACCCGGAGAAGGAAGTTATTCAGAGTTACGATGTCTGGAAGGAGAAGAAGCTCTACGGCAAGGTCTCTATGGGCGTGGTGCGCACGACCTATTTGATTGACGAAGCGGGCATCATTGTGAAGGCGGATGATAAGGTGAAGGCCGCGGAAAACTCGGCAAAGATGCTCGGAGAGCTCGCGTGAAACTGATTATTTCGCCTGCAAAGAAGATGCGGGTAAATACGGACAGCCTCGCGGCAGAGCGGCTGCCGCAGTACATAGAAGAGGCGGAGAGCCTGAAGCGCTGGATTCAAAGTCTTTCCTATGCGGAGCAGAAGGCGCTCTGGGCTTGCAATGACAAAATTGCAGAGGAGAACGCCGCGCGCTTTGCGGCGATGAACCTGCGGGAGGGCGGAACCCCCGCCATCCTGGCCTACGAGGGCATTCAGTACCAATACATGGCACCGGCCGTCTTTGAGGAAAAGGCGCTCCGCTATGTGGAGGAGAAGCTTCGCATTTTGTCGGGCTTTTACGGCGTGCTGCGCCCTATGGATGCGGTCACGCCCTATCGCCTTGAGATGCAGGCCAAGGCAGCCGTCGCAGGCCACAAGAACCTCTATGCCTTCTGGGGAGATAAGCTGTACCGCGGCGTGCGGGATGAGAGCGCTGTCATCATCAACCTCGCCTCGAAGGAGTATTCAAAGGCAATCGAGGCGTATTTACAGCCGGAGGATTGCTTCATCACCTGCGTGTTCGGAGAACTTCTGGGCGGCAAAGTCGTGCAAAAGGGTGTCTATGCGAAGATGGCGCGCGGGGAGATGGTGCGTTATCTCGCGGAGATAGGCGCGGAGCAACCGGAGGAACTGAAGGGTTTTTCGCGGAGCGGCTATACTTTCCGGGAGGAACTCTCCACCGAGACAAACTATGTCTTCGCGCGGGAACCCGGAACTTACGAGGAAGTTTGATTCAAGGCAGCGTACGCAGGACTCTGACAAAGGGCAAGAAAAGAGTTCGGCGAGAGAAGAAGCGGCGAGTCGCTAAGCCGGAAGAAAGGACAGGAGGAGAAGGGCATGCATTTCAATACGGAACAGAGCGTTTTCCTACTCTGGGTGGCAGCGCTGAGTTGTATCAGCTTCTTGCTCTTTGGCTTTGACAAGGAAAAGTCCCGCCGCCATGCCTGGCGCATTTCGGAGCGCACGCTCTTACTCAGCGCCTTTCTCGGCGGCGCGCCGGGCGCACTCTTCGGCATGAATTTCTTTCGACATAAGACGCAGAAGCTGAAGTTTCGCATTTTGGTGCCGCTAGCCCTCTTACTCTGGGCTTGGTTTGCGTATCGAGTATTTCAGTGAAAGAAGAGGACAGCACAGGGGCTGTCCTCTTTTTGTAATTTGCGCCGGCTAGAATTTAAGGGTAAACTACAGGGAAGTATAATAGGTGAGAAAAGCGACAAATGAAGAAAGGAGAGCCTACCATGATTCAAAGAGAGATTGACATAAAGAAACCTCTGACCAAAAAGCAGAAGGATATGTTGAAAGCACTGGAAGAGCGGCCGTTGACGCCGGATGAAACGTGTCGGGAGCTAACTGCGGAAGAGTTGGCGTGTTTTCGACCTTGTGTAGACTTTCTCCGGAAGCCATGAGACGATTCGCCACAATCTGTAAAGAATCGTGCTTAAAAAGTCCCCTTTTTACCAGATGCCGTTGGTAAGAAGGGGACTTTTCACACGCCCGGGGCGAGGTCTGATTTTATTCCCAGCAAAGCTGTTTTGCCTTGTCCTGTAAATGAGCGGGTATGCCTTCGTAGCTGTTGTGATAGGGCTGCATAGATTGCATGCGTTCTAACGGCGTCATAGAGAGCTCTCTTCAGGGCTTGTTTCGCGCAGTATGGTATACCCCCGATCGTTTACCAGGACGGCTTCGTGATTGTTGAGCGGAATCAATTTCAACGAATTTCGGTAGCGTTCCAGGGTTTCACGGGAGCTTGCCTCGAAGGGAAATTCTCCCAAATGCGGAAGAACGGAGTGGTCAAATACAGACAGAGCCGAATAATCCGTGAGGTCGGGCGCAAGGGTTTTGTCGTCCATAATTTGATTGTATTCAATATCGGGTGCGGCGATGATTGCGCCTGCCGATTCGCCGATATAGAACATGCCCTCCCGGATGCGGCGCGCGAGAAGCTCTGTGAGATGCTTCTTTTTGAGCTCCTGCAAGAGATAAAAGGTATTGCCGCCGGAGATGCAGACACAGGCTGCGCTCTCCAGTTCCTGTATCAGCACAGGTTCTTCGACCTTGGCAATATCGAGCATCTGCAGCTGATAGCCTAAGTCCTCCAACATCGCAATGCCCTCGTCAATAAAACCGGTATACGGCTCCACATTTCCGGCTGTGGGAATAAACGTAATTGTCTTGGAAGACAGTTTGGAAAGATAGTTCGCCGTGATTGTTTTTGTTCCGGCAAGATAGGATACAAGCAGCAGTTCCATTTTAAATCCTCCTTACCGCCGGGGGCGGTCTTCATTCGGAATAGCGGCGTTGTCCTCATCCGCTAACACTTCGTGCTCTTTACCTTTCTCTGCATTTAGGGCAGTGATGCCGCGGCGCAAGTGTGCCATATTGCGCTCGGTGTAGAACAGATCTTCACAGATTTTTTCGGTGTTCTTTTTTGCATCCGCGTCAAAATCGAAAGACAGATTTAGCTTCTCGGGCATAAAGCACTCCTTTCTCGAGTCTGTTATAAAAAGAGCGCGAATCCGCACCGTTTCCGGCGTAGATGCGCGCTCTTTTAGGGATGGAGATGACGGGAGTCGAACCCGTGTCCAAAAACCGATTCCCCGTTCTTCTACTATCATAGTCAGCTCTTTGACATTCCCTCTGCCGCGCGGGAGCGGACGCCCTCACGGTTTTGGTAGCTTCATATTACGCCCTTACGTGCAAAGCTTAGCGCAAGTCGTTTCTCACAAAGTCGACGCCCGGATCCCAAAGTGTGAGTGCTCTGGGGCGGACGGCAAGCCCTTAGGCTGCGTATGCTAAATTATCGTTAGCGTTTGTATTTAAATTTGCCGTTTAACGCACCGCATGCGGATAGCTTCACCGGCTGCACGGTCCCTGTCGAAACCGGTACATCCCCGAATAGACTACTATTATAGCAGTTTTTCGGACTTCTAACAAGCTTAAAAGCCGGAAACCAGAAGCTTTCCTTCGCGATACTCAACGAGAAAGAGACGGCTCAGATCGCGGTGACCCATTTTTGCGAGACTCTCCGTGAGCCAAGCTTCGTCCTTGCCGATCAACTCCAGAATATCACGCTGAATCTGTCCGTCGGTAATCAGCGGGTACTTCGGGTTCTCCTCGCCGTAGGGAATCACGAGCAGCTGTCCGTTCTGCTCCACAACAACGCGCTGTAAGTCTTCTACGTAGTAGTAGCCTGCCGCGCGCAACTTAAAGGAGAGATCGTGCGCGGTGAGACCCACGCGGCGGCAGTTCTTGACGCTCAGCTTCCCGTGATTCACGATGACCAGGGGCTGACCGTCCAGAAGCTGTCCGATTGCGTGGTTGTTGGTCTTAATCCATTTGAGGCTTAAAATAACAATGCACCAGATGAGCAGAATCAGGATGTACTGCAAAATGGTGATTGCGCTGTTATAGATGGTACCGCCGATCACACCACCGAGTACATAGTTCTGAATCTGATCGCTTGCATTCGAGGGGGCTAAGTTTCCCTTGCCGCTAATGTTAATGACAAAGGAGAGGGAGAGGAGACCGATTAAAAGCTTAACGGCAACAAGAAAATAAAAATTGTTAAAAACAGACAGCATAGCGGATTCCTTTCAATGATGAATTTACTCCCGAATAAACTCGGGCTCTGTGCCGATAAACTCCATGGGCTCAAGATTGCAGGTGGTGTCATTCACATAGAGGACGCGATAGTACTTGTCCTTCGCAAAGATAATCGGGTTGCCGGAAAACTCGGTCGCATTGAGATAAACCTCTTCCGCAGGCACATTCAGTTCCTTTGCAATGCGTTCCACCGAATGAATTGCCAGAGTGACCTTCTGGCCGTTTGCCTGCAACTCCCGGTAGCGGTTCACTTGCAGGAGCGCCATGACAATCAGTAATAGGAGCGCAATCAGCGCGGGTTCGCGGTAGCGGGAACTCTGTTTGTCTTTAAAATAGCGTAGCCCGTTTACCAGTAAAATCAGAAACAAAACGGCCGCAATAATGAGTTGCACGCGGTTCATGCCGACGTTGC
>ERZ772932.1108-NODE-1108-length-13260-cov-3.577660_pt1 | contig 13260 bp, 12 predicted proteins | sample MGYA00511684_ERZ772932 | MGnify/ENA primary metagenome ERZ772932 (study PRJEB29015, sample SAMEA2738078) | human oral metagenome | biome: human oral; feature: human-associated habitat; material: saliva | place: China | collected 2210 ...
AAGACAGTATATTGAGTATCAACATAAAATATTTTTTCTGTTAATCTTATATTATTATCTTTGAATATTTCTGTTTTATACGTTAAACCATGCATTGGAAAGATACTAGATAATGTATTAGAGCTATAATAATCTTCTTTATCTACGACAGAGATTCTTTTTACAAATTTCTTGTATACATGTTGTTCAGAATAGTCAGTTACTATCATATCTACTGATGTTTTCTCTAATCTCCTTATATATTCTTCAAAATCACGAACATTAATCCAGTCATCTCCATCTATTATTTTTAGATATTTACCTACGGCTTCATCTATACCTCTATTGACTGCTGATCCATGGCCACCATTTTCCTTAGAAATTATTCTTATATTTAATCTATTTTCTTCTCTTAATAGTTGTTCTAGCACCTCTACAGTATCATCTTTACTTCCATCATTAACTACCAAAAGTTCAAATTTATCTTTAAATTTATCGTCTACTTTTTGAAATGATTCAATATTTCTATGTATATAATCTCTTATATTATATGCAGGTATTACTATACTTAATAACATATTGAAAATTATCTCTATTTCATTTTTCTTATATATTTATATACACCTGGATGTATACAAAATGCCACATACTTTATCTTTCTATTTTTAGAAATATTCTTATTTTTTAATATTTCTAATAAATATTCTCTATATTTCTTACTTTTTTGAAGAAGTTCATGATTTAAATTAGAATTTATCATTGCATCAATTATCTGAAATCCTCCCATTAATTCCCTAACTTTTAATGCATCTCTTATTTTTTTATTAAATGGATAATCTTTTTCTATATATGATCTATTTTGCTCCATTGCTTTATAAAAATCTTCCAATCTATCGCTATACATTATCCCCTTAGTTGTACTCCCTTTTCGTTGATAATAATTATATACTGAAACGTTAGTTACCACAATATTATTAGCCCCTACAATATGTTTATATGCTATAAATAAATCTTCATATATCATTCCCTCTGGAAATAGGTTGTTTAACAGTACTGATTTTTTATATAATTTTCCACATGGAGTAGCTTCAATTGTATTTCCATAATAAAGACTTTCTACTAACTCCTCTAGAGAATAATTCAATATTTCTTCTTTTACACTTTGCTTACTAGTTATTTCATATTTGTATACAACATTTAGTGGTGTAATCACTAAATCACTACGATATTTATCCCTAGTATTAACTAGATATTGAATTGCATTTTCATCATAGTAATCATCAGAATCTAGAAATACTATCCAATCTGCATTAGAATTCTGAACTCCTATATTCCTAGCCCTACCTTGTCCCCCATTATCCACATGAATAACCTTAACTCGACTATCTTTTTCAGCATATTCATCACATAATAATCCTGAACTATCTTTAGATCCATCGTTTACCAAGATAATCTCTAAATTACTATATGTTTGATTAAGTACACTTTCTACACTATATTTTAAAAATTCCTCAGCATTATAAACTGGAATAATAATAGCTACTTTATCCACAATCTAGATCTCCTTTAATAATACTTCAGCAATTCTTTCACTGGCTCTACCATCTCCATAAGGATTACTTGCCTGACTCATTTTTTTATACTCTTCATTATCCTCTAATAGTAGTTTAAAGTTATTATAGATATCTTCTTCTTTTGTTCCTACTAGTTTTAATGTTCCCGCAGCAACACCTTCTGGTCTTTCAGTAGTGTCTCTTAACACAAGTACTGGTTTTCCTAATGATGGTGCTTCTTCTTGAATTCCTCCAGAATCAGTTAAAATTAAATAACTCTTATTAAGGAAATTATGGAAATCTATAACTTCTAATGGTTCAATTAGTTTAACTCTATCTTCTTCACCGAATATTCTATTAGCAACTTCCCTAACTTTAGGGTTTTTATGGATAGGGTAGATTACTTTTACATTACTATTTTCTTGTAACACACGTTTAATAGCTCTAAACATATTTTCCATAGGTTCCCCAAGATTTTCACGTCTGTGGGCTGTTAACATAATTAAACGATCATCACCTATCCAATCAAATAATTCATGTTTATATTCTGGGTTAATCGTAGTTTTTAATGCATCTATACCTGTGTTTCCTGTAACATAGATAGTATCTTCGTCTCTCTTCTCTACTAAAAGATTCTCTTTTGCTTTTTCCGTAGGCGCAAAATTAAAATTAGATACTATAGATACTGCTTGACGGTTGAATTCCTCTGGGAATGGACTATAAATATTGTAAGTTCTTAATCCCGCTTCCACATGTCCAACTTTTATACCAAGATAAAATGCTGCTAATGCAGTAGCAAATGTCGTTGTTGTATCTCCGTGAACAAGCACTACATCTGGTTTCTCATCTTCTAATACTGGTTTAATTTTGTCCAAAATTGATGTTGTAATAGTGAATAGAGTTTGATTATCTCTCATTATATCTAAATTATAATCTGGTTCAACTTTAAAAACATCTAATACTTGATTTAACATTTCTCGGTGTTGCCCAGTAACACATACTTTTACATCAAAACTCCCATTTCTTTTTAATTCATTTACTAATGGACACATTTTTATAGCTTCTGGTCTTGTTCCAAAAACCAACATTACTTTTTTCATCAGCATATCTCCTTATTCTTTTTTATTTTAAAGTAATCGACACGATTCAATAATATTTATTTTTCTTGATATATTTTTAAATACTTAGATACAAAATTATTATAACTAAATTTTTCTCTGTATATTTTTTTTGTTTGTTCTTCCAATTTACTTCTTAAGTTAATATCTATACTTAATCTCTTTATTTCCTTCGATAGGCTGAGCGCATCCGCTGGTTTTACTAATAGTCCGCTAACTTCATGAGTAACTACTTCTTCTATACCTGGAATTGTTGTTCCTACGACAGTCTTACCATTTTGAAAATACTCAATTAATGTTAATGGTAGCCCCTCATACAAGGATGGCATAACCATGAAATCACAACTATTAATTATTGCTGTAGTATCTTCTCTATATCCTAAAAATGTAATTTTATCATCTACTTCTAGAGCTTGTACTTGTATTAACAATTTATCTTTTAAATCCCCATCTCCAGCGATAAAAATATGAATATTTTCTTTTTCGATTAATTTTATTGCATCTATAAGATAAGATAATCCTTTTTGTTCAGATAATCTTCCTATGAATCCTATCTTGATTTCAGTACGCTCTTTTATTTCTTTAACAGTACTTTCATTATTACTTTCATGAATAGCATTATAAATTATTGAACTATCTACCGATAAATCTTCTTTTAAATGCCTACTAACACCTTCACCAACAGCGATTACTTTTGCACCTTTTAAAGAATATTTATACATTTTTATTTTATTATCAAAAATATTATGTGCTGTATAAATATGCTTTACCTTAGGAAATATATACATCAATAACCTTGCATAAAATGCTGCCATTCTATGATGTGTATGGATAATATCAATTTTATTTTCTTTAATAATTTTGCGCAGTATATTAAGATTTGTCGCAAGTGTTTTGGGTGATTTCGATTCAACATCTAATATTTTATGATGCTTAATTCCATTCTTATTTAACTCTTCTTCCCACAGTCCACCTGTAGAAGCTACATGAACATTATCGAATTCTTCTTTTAAATCAGTAGCCAATTGATATACAATTTTTTCGGCTCCTCCTATGTCCATTGTACGTGAAATATGAAGTATATTAGCCATTTTGACTTCTCTTTTCTTTTACTATCTCTTTTATAAATGTTACATTCCCAACAAAATATCTTTTAAATAATCTTCTTGGTTCATTCGCTACTCTGAATAACCATTCTAAATTAGCTTTTTGCATCCACTTTGGAGCTCTTGGAATAGTACCTGAAAGAACATCAAAACTTCCACCAACTCCCATAAATACACTATTTAAGCCATTATCTAAGAACTCTTGGACAATGTATTCTTTCTTAGGTGATGTTATACCAATATATACTATATCTGGATTCTTCTCAGCAATATCCGCCTCAATATTTTTTAGCTCTTCATCTGAGAAATATCCATTTCTTGCACCAACTATATTTAAATTAGGATATGTTTCTTTGAAATTTTCTAACATTTTATCAACAACTTCTTGTTTCGCCCCAAAGAAATATGCACTATATCCTTTTTCACATGATAATTTCAGAAGATCCTGCATTAAATCTATTCCGGCTACTCTTTCAGGTAGAGGTTTACCTAAATATTTAGAAGCTAAAATAACAGATGCACCATCTGCATTTATTATCTCTGATTTTTTCACAATTTCCTCTAACTTTTTATCTGTTTTACATAGATTTAATTTATCAGCATTAACTCCCATCAAGTGTAATGGTTTTTTATTAATAATAAATTCTTCAACTCTATCTATTGTTTCTTTATTTGTTAAAGAATCAATATCTATCCCCATAATATTTACTTTGCTCATTTTAACCTCCTATTTCCCATAAGCCGCTTCGAAGTGACCCACTCTGTCTTCTTCTTTCGGTAATCTCATAAAATCTCCATAAATATTTTCTAGGTACTTCTCAGGCTCACTATGAACACTTAATTGCATACCTTCAAATTCCATTTTTTTAGGTTTTCCAAATACTTCTATTGGAACAATTTCTCTATCACGATATGTTCCAAGTACGTTTCCACCTCTAGGACTGCTATAAAAATCATATTTTCTTATAACCTTATGTAACTTTTTATTAATCTTTTCTGTATTTAAAATTTTATCAATTTTTGTCACTTTGGCAACTTTTACCAATGTATTCTCGAATGTTCCCCTATCTCTATCAGAAATTTCTTGGACAACAGATAGTTTTGATAACATTCGATAAAATAAGATGTGTTTCTCATGTGCCCACTTAGATAACCCTTTTTCTGGAAATCCATCTAGTGGAAAGATGTCTAAAAATGGATTGCAATCAGTAGTGCCAAAAGTTATAACTGTTGATGTATCACGAATTGAAGTATTTCCTAAATTATCTGTATGTTGTTTTAGTAAAACATGTTTTGGTAATACACTTCCTGATATTTCTATAAATTTATCATAGTCTTTTCTAGGCATTCCTAAATCCATATCATCATCCCAAGGAATAAAACCACCATGTCTAATTGCGCCTAATAATGTACCACCTAGAGCATAGTATGTTAAATTATTTTGTTCACATATCTCAGAAAATATTTTTAATAATTCAATTTCTTTCTCTTGCACTAATCTAACTTTATTTTTTATATCCATGATTCTTTTCTCTTCCATTTTATCAAATTTTATGTTAATATATCCATATTCACTTATATTAGTCTGTGTTTTAGTTTGGCGACGGAACACAGTCTTTTTTTTATTTGAACAAGGAGTGGTTGTATATACTTATATAACCGCTCCCTACTTTTACATTCCCCGTATTACTTACTTCCCTCTCTTTTTAAGACAACCATTATAGTTTTAATTATAATTTTTATGTCTAGCCTTAGCGACCAATTTTCGATATATTTCATATCTAGTTTAACTACTTCTTCAAAATCAAGTATGTTACTTCTTCCACTAACCTGCCACATTCCAGTAATACCTGGTTTTACCTGCATACGTTTGAAATGATGGAGATCATACTGAGTATATTCATCAACTGTCGGAGGTCGTGTCCCTACTACACTCATATCTCCTTTAAGAACATTGATAAATTGTGGAAGTTCATCCAATGACCAATCTCTTAACTTCTGTCCAAATGGGAAAACCCTAGGATCATTTTCCATTTTAAACATCAATGTCGTTTCTAATTCGTTTTGGCTTAAAAGTTTTGCTTTCCTTTCCTCTGCGTCCATATACATACTTCTAAATTTGTATATTTTAAACTTCTTACCATTTTGACCTATTCTCGTTTGAGTGAAAATAAGCGATCCTGGTGCTTGTATTTTCACTATTGGCAGTATAATTATACCTACAATAATCGTTAATAATATTCCTACTATTGAGACAGCTATATCCATCACCCTTTTTAATATTACTTGACGCAATGTCGCAATTTTTATCGCTGATGTTAGGTAAATATTATCTCCTTGGAAAGTAACTGCAGTGTTTGCTCCAACTTCTTTTATAATTGGCGTTATATTTATTTTCGTCGGAATACCTAACACTTCAAAAATCTTGAATATTTCTACTAAGTCTGTTTGTGATGATAAGTTAGCATATATCTCATCAACTTTATGATGAGATAAGAAATCTCTAATTTCAGAGATATTGTGAACCACAGGTTTAGCGTTATACATATATTCATCTGAATTATTCGCATAAGCTAAAACTTGATAATTACTAGGTAATTCACCTATCGTGTCTAAATCACAAAAATCCGATAAGATTATAATATTACGACTATCATCACGATAGCGATTATTTATTCTTTTAGAAATAGTTCTTACACAGTAGATAAAAACAAATGCTATAACTAAATAAATAATCAATTCCATACTTTTTACTATATCAAAGAAGTTTTTACGATTAAATATTACTAAAACTAATGTGAATAGTGAAACTACTTTTAATACATAGATAAATGTTGCCTTAAGTTCTTTAAGATATCCTCTTTCTGATATTGTCCAGTATTCTTCTGACATAAGTGCTACAAGAATACCGATAACATTCATAGCTATGAAAAAATATAAGTTATCTTTTGATTTTGTTTGGAAATCAAAACTAAAAATGTAAGCTAAAGATAAGGCTATTAAATCAGTCACCAAGAACAGAAACTTATTATTTCTTCTAATATAATACATCTTGTTCTCCTCTTATCTTTTAAGATTATTTTTTATTTTTGTTCCCTTTTATTCCATAGCTACCATAGTGACCGTAGTAACCACCGTAACCAAGTTCGTTTGAGTTAACTTTGTTTAAGATTACACCTAGGAATTCTGCTCCACCTTTTTCTAGTTGTTCCTTAGCTTTTTCTATACTTTTCTTCTTAACGCGATTTGCTTCTACTAGTAGCACTACTCCATCAGTCTTAGGAGCTACGATAGCTGCATCTATTACCTGACCAACTGGTGGTGTATCAATAATCACATAATCATAATACTCTCTAAATACTTCGATCATAATGTTGAAGTTTTTGTTTTGTAATAATCCTGTTGGGTTCGGTGGTACTTGACCTGCCGGAATAACATTAAGATGTTCCACGTCAGTTTCATAAATAACATCTTCAATTGGAGATACCCCAGATAAGTAGTTAGTTAATCCGCTAATTTTGTGTTTAAACTTAAAACGACCTGCCATGACAGATTTACGTGTATCAGCATCTACAAGAATTGTTTTAAGACCTAATTTTGCTAATGAAATAGCTAGGTTAGTCGATACTGTACTTTTCCCTTCATTTTCTGAAGTCGATGTTATCGCAATTACTTTTTTATCTTTTCCTAAAAATTGGATATTCGTACGTAAGGCGTTGTAATACTCTTCATTCTTAGGATCGACTATTTTTTGGTTTGTTAGTAAATTAATTTGTGCCATATTTTCTTATCCTATCTCTTTCCTGTTTTTGTATCTGGAACTACACCTAAAAGCACAAGCCCCATTGTTTCTTCAATATCTTCCGCTCTCTTAACTCTATCATCTAGTAGCTCAAATAGTACTACTCCCGCTACAGCTAAGATAAGCCCTAATGCTGTCGCTAAAATTCCGTTTTTAGGAATATTTGGTGAACTTGGAGAAGTAGCTGCTTTTGCTTCTTCTAATGTTGTTACATCATCAATTTTCGTTACTTCTTTGATTTGATCAGCTGATACCTCTTTTACAGTATTCGCTAAGTCGCTCGCAACTTGTGGGTCTTTATCTTGAACAGTAATTGAGATAATACGTGTATCTTTCGGAGCATCTACACTAACTTTTTTCGCTAGTTCTTTAGCTGTGATACCTGTTCCACTTTTCTCTGCTGAATCTTCCATAACTTTATTAGAAAGAATAATCTCTTTATAGTCTTTTACTAATAGCGAACCTAATTGAACGTCTTGTGTTGTGATTGCTTTATCATCTTTCTTTTGGTTAACTACGTACACTTTCGTAGTAGATGCATACTGTGGTGTTACTAAGAAAACACTATAAGCAAGCGATGCCGCAGTGAATAGTAGTGTTACTAATACTATTAATATCTTCTTCTCCCATATTCTTCTTAACAGTAGCATGATGTCTAACTGTATTAAATCTTTTTCTTGATTATCCATCGTGTTGTTTTTCCTCTCTTTATATTATTTTATTCATTAATAATTTTTCTTGATTTTTTTCAAATAGTTCATAGGCTATTGTTGGGCCATATTTTTTCTCGATAATGTCATATGCTTCTTTCATGAATGTTCTACGAGAATCCATATTATGCATGTCACTTGCGATGAAGTGAACTAGCTCTTCATCTAAGTATTTCTTAGCTCTTTTTTTGTAATGTTTGTGTTTATCTCCAATAAGTTTCGGTTTAAGAACACTAGCTGCATTAACCTGGATATAAGCACCCATATTAATTAGCTCCTGTACACCTTTTTCGTCTACATCATTGTATCTTTCAACATGAGCCACTACGGGTGTCAAACCTAGTAAGATTATCTTATTCAGTGCTCTATGAATTTCTTTATAACGCATTTCATAAGGAAACTCTACCAATACATAATCTGTATCAGCTAATTTCGGGTAAATCCCGCTTTCGATTTTTTCGATTTCCCCTTCTTTGTAGTAGATTTCGCTACCTAAGTATACTCTTAGATCTTCAGCTACTTCAGCAGCGATTTCTTCTACTCGTTTAAAGTTTTCTTTAATTATTTCTATGTCTGTTTCAAACATTCCACGTCTTCTATGAGGTGTTGCGATGATCGTTCTAACGCCTTGTCTATAACTCTCTTCTAGTAAATCGCGAGTATCTTTTTCAGTTTTTGCGCCGTCATCTACTCCGAATACTACATGGGAATGTATGTCTATCATTCTAATTCCGTCTCTCATCTACTTACCTTCCAATACATCTTTAATATTTGCTGTAACTTCCGCTAGACTCTTGTCATCAATTTGCATCATATATAATTGAGCTCCTGGCATCGCATATGATGGTAAGCCAATACTTCCAGTACCAGTTAACGCTTGAGAAGTTACATTGTAATCTTTACCTGCGCTCAGCTGTTCATTCGCAAGTCCCATAGCTGTTTCTATCGGCATATTCGTCTGAATCGATGCGCTTAATTCTTTAATAACACTTTGATAATTCGCTAATCCTTCTTTCGAAGTAAGTTTCTTAATTATCGCTGCAATAACTTTTTCTTGGTTTTTACCACGGTCGTGATCTCCACTAGCAAGACCATATCTTTCACGAACAAATCCTAGAGCTTTATCAGCATCTAAGTGTACCATTCCTGGTGTGAAGCTATGTCCTCCGTGGCGTGATGTGAAAGTCTGATCATTATACACATCTACCCCACCAACAGTATCGATTAGTTTAAGGAATGATGTGAAGTTAAGTCTTGCATAATAATCAATTTTAATACCGTAGATATTCTCTAATGTATGAATTGATGATTCTACACCGTATAATCCTGCGTGTGTAAGTTTATCATATTGGTTGTTACCACCGTCTGCAATCTTCACATATGAGTCACGTGGTGTTGTAGTTAATAAGATTTTTCCAGTTTTTTTGTTTACTGTCATAATAATATTAACGTCTGAACGACTAACGCTTGATACTGGTCCATATGTATCGATACCACTTACATAAACGTTGAACACATCTCCAGCATTTTGTTTTGCTTTAGCATTTACAGTTTTTGTTATTTTGTATGAGTATATTACTTTTGTTTTATCTTTAAGATCTTGGTGTTGACTTGTGATTAAGTCTTCAAATGAACTGTTTAGCACCATTGCTCTAGCTGTTCCTGCTGTTAATTCTTCATATGCTGAGAAGTAGTTTTTCGATTCTGAAAGATTTAAACTTTGTTTTTCTTTATCGCGAATCTCTTTCATCAGCTTATTGATGTTTTCTCCATCTGAAGAAACTGGTGCTGATACTGTAGCATCTTTTAAGTCAGCTAGTTTTTCAGCTTTGTCATTTTTTAAGACTACAACGCTCATCGTGTATTCACTTACCGTTGCATTGTTATTTAAGTTATCGAATAGCCCGATTGCTGTTCTAAACTGCATGTAAGAAAATACCAAGACCACATTCATAACAATCAGCATTATCGCATTGAATATTCTCGCTTTTTTCTTAATTACGAGGAATGCCGCAAGTATTATCGCTAAGATTATTACTCCAATTATGCCGTAGTTGATACCTCTAAAGTTTAAAAAGTCGTATTTCAACATCGTCCAACTTACTATCCCTCCAAGTATAATCAATAAAACTGTCAATATCCCATTAACGATTTCAAAAGCACCTACACTATCCTCACGTCTTCTATTTCGACTACTTGAATTTCTTCTCATTTCTCTCCATCCTCTTCAATTTATAAAATTTGCTAATACAACTAACATTCAACTGTTCTGTATTATTTATTAATTCTCCATCAATTTGAAAGTATTTCTGATTTGTTTTTATAGTTAATCTATCAGTCGTTATTTGTTTAACTTTCCTCAGTTTATTATGTTTTTTTAAAAGCAAACATGAATAATTGTATACAAAAGTTGCTAAAGATATATTTTCCATTATCATGACGTGAAGCTTTCCACCATGACCTGTCGCATCCGGTGCAAATTTTATCCCGCCACCTTCATAAGGTTGAATCATCGCATTAAGCAAATACAGCTTATTAGTCTTGATTTCTCCATTATCCCATGAAATTTCCGCTTTATATTTTTTCAGCATTAAAATACCTATTACTCCTTGAAGAAGATAGATATACTTGCCTAAATATTTCTTTAACTTTGAGCCATTAGCTCTTTTTATGATGTCAGCATTAAAACCGATATCAAATCCCGAACAGAATCTTCTATCGTTAACAACACCCACATCATATTCAATAAATCTTTTCGATTCTAATAATCGACTTATTTCAATGTCTCTTTTGAACTCTATAGATCTCGCAAGATCATTACCCGAACCATATGCAAGATAGATAATTTCTTTACCATGATAATTATTTATCACTTCGTTAATAGTTCCATCTCCTCCGATTACTATCAGCTCGCTCCCGTGAATCTCATTCATAAGGTCTTTCGCATTGGTGTTTTTAGAGGTTTTCAACACTCTATAAAGCAACTTCTTTTCGTTTAAAACTTGCTCTATTTTCTTTAGTTCAATTAGACTTTTTTTACTCCTGGAATTAACAATTATTTCAATCATATTACGAACCTATATAAAAATACTTCATCCTAATAATTATACTATAAAAACTACTATTTATCAAAGATTTATCTATTTTAAATCCATTAAAACAATAGATTTTTACGCTTTTTTTTAAGTCTAATTCTTTTATTACAATTTGTCAGTAAAATTTAGATATTAAAAATTATTTTTTATATTTAAATAATATTAATATTAATTTTTTTCTGAGTAAAAGGAGTTTTTGAAATCGCTTGTTTAACAGCGAATTAAACAATTACAAAACAAAAAACTATTTCATCAACGTTGGCATGAAGATAATTTTAATCTTCGATAATGCTCAATCGATAAAATAGTTTATACGTTCCTAAAATGCTTTTACTAATTAGCCGTACTTTCTTACATATACTCTAATCTGTCAATTTCTGGTTTTTCAGAAGTTGTTTGTGTAAAATCTGAGTTATCAGTATTTTTAGGCGGTCTTCTTGCGAATAGCATAACTGCAACTATAAAGTATAGCAAGTACACAGGAAGTAGAAAACCTACTGTCATTAATCCAACTAAAACTGCTGAGATAAGGAATAAGATTCCTGAAATAAATCTAGCTCTCATAGTAAATGATGCTATTAAAGCTATAACTACCACAACAATAGCGACTACAGCGTAAATTTTCACAGCTGTCGCAAGTAATGTTACGATATCCATACGTGTAGAGTCCATTAATGACTTCATTGCTGGATCTTGCATTAAGCTATATAGCATCTGTTCTAATTCTGGTTGTCTTAATGCTGCTTCCAATTGTCCAGAAAATGCCCCAAGAGACAATAGACCTGTCACAAGTATCATAATAACATTCGCTATCCAAGCTAAGATTTTTTCTATTTTTCTGCTAAATGGTTTCATAATATGCTCCTTTTTTAATATATTATTATATTATATCATAAAACGCCTCAAACTAGTATTATTTAACCTTTTCTAGCAAATAACATAATAGCGACAATAAAATACAATAAATAGACAGGAAACGCAATTTCTGTCGCCATTCCAGCAAGCATAAGAGCCAAAAATAAAAATAGCACACCTGAAAAAATTCTATATTTCATCTTAAAAGTTGCTAATAATGCTATAAATACTGATAGTAAGACTGAAAATTTAATAAGTATTATAAATACTTCAATCATCCTATAAAATTCCATTCCTGTGTAAATCAAAAAAGATTCTACTAAACTTGAGTAGTGGAACCTAACAAATTCAGGTGTTAAAAATATTCCTTCCAGCGGTCTATTGAAATAACCTGCGTATATTAAAACCACCGCTGAAATTAATATTATATTCGCTACCCAAGCTAGTGTTTTTTCTATTTTTCTGCTAGATGATTTCATAAACTTCTCCTTTATTTCAATTAACAACTAAATTATATCATAAAGCGAAGATAATTTATTTAACTTTAACCACTCTTACAGAAAAATTTACAAATGATTCAATCTAATATATGGATGTATTTCCAACCCCATTTTCCCTTATCTTAAATTCTTTTTAGAAATTATCACTAATATTCTACTTAATCCTATATAAAAAACCTAAGTAGCAAAATTAATATTGATTCCCCATACTGGTGTTTCCAATGTAAAGGATTCATATCAAGTACTACTTAGGTTTCTATTAAAATTTTTTCGTTTCTGCCCCGGAATTGGCTGTGAACTATTCTGTTGTGAACCTTTTTAAGTTACGAACCTATTTTAGCTGTGAAGTCTAATTCAACCTCAAGCATATTTAGCTACGAGCCTACTTGGCTGCGAACCTAATTTATACGCAAGATTAGATGGCTATGAGCTTAAATTCTTAAACCCTTAAATACTATCTTCCACGACGTTTTGCTTGTGGAGCAGCTTTTCTTACAGGTTTGTGGTTTTGTTGAGCAACAGGTCTGTGCACTGCTGGTTTT
>ERZ772932.1116-NODE-1116-length-13207-cov-7.911953_pt1 | contig 13207 bp, 5 predicted proteins | sample MGYA00511684_ERZ772932 | MGnify/ENA primary metagenome ERZ772932 (study PRJEB29015, sample SAMEA2738078) | human oral metagenome | biome: human oral; feature: human-associated habitat; material: saliva | place: China | collected 2210 ...
GTATCACAATTACTCCATCCATCAACGGTCAACCTGTACCAGGTCACACTGTAAGCCTTACAGAAAATGGCTTAAACAATGGTAATAATACGATTACTAATGTGGCGCCAGGCATTAATGGCACTGATGCGGTTAACGTTAACCAATTACGTAATGCTATGAGCAGTGTAGACGGCAAAATTGCTGATGTTGGCGCAGCTAGCGCAGCGATGGCAGGTCTTAAACCATTGCAATATGATCCATTAGAACCTACACAAGTTTTGGCGGCTGTTGGTAACTACAAAGGTAGCACTGCTGCTGCTATTGGTTTAGCTCACTATACAAATGAATCTACATTGCTTCATATGGGGGTATCTCTAGGTGCTCATGATAACATGGTAAATGCTGGTATTTCCTACAAATTTGGTACATCTGATGCTAAGAAAGCAATTCCAGCACGTTACAAAGGTGGTCCAATTAGCTCTGCTTATGTAATGCAAGATGAAGTAACTGCGTTGAAAGCAGAAAACTTGCGCATGAAACAACGCGATGAAGAGTTGTCCGCTAAGTACGAACAAGTACAACGCGATAATGAAGAGATGAAAGCTCAAATCGCAATGCTCATGAAACAAGTGGGCCTTACTAAATAGTATCTATTAAGAGATCCGAGTGTATAATACAATGAAGCCGCTCCGGGGAGGGCGGCTTCCAGTGAGGAGAACTTATGAAATTAACAAAATTATTACCAATTATGGCAATTGCCGGTGTATGCTTCTGTGGTCAAGCTAATGCAGCTCAAGATCCTTTGATGATGCCTGAACAAGCATCTGCACCTATGACTGTGAACGAACAAGAGGTTTCTCTTGCAGTTCCTAGCGAAGAAGTAAAAGCAGTTGTTTCTGAATTCGCAGCATTCCAATTGGGCATGCGCGATGCGTTGATCAAAGACGACAATCGTGTCATGTCTGGTCAACAACGTTATACTAACAATGCGTTGTACTACATGAACGTTCGTCGCAGCTGGTACATCACAAGCCATCGCTATAAAAAAGATAGCTATGCTCGTGTAGCATTAGATCGCTTGTACTTGGATTACAAAGAATTCTTCACGAATAACACTATAGTATCCGAAATGAACCAAGCTGAATATGAACGTCAAATCTTAGCTATTCTTGAAAAGAATACGGAAAACATGAACAACAACGAATTGCGTTTCTACATGAACGAAATGGTAATCTACAGCTTGAAAGAAGCTATGCGTGACGGTAATAACCGCGTTAAACGCATTCGCTAAACAACAGACATAATTGTAAAAGCAAATAAAGAGGTAACCGCATTAGCCGTTACCTCTTTATTTTTTGTATAGGCTGTATTAAAAATCACATAATAGTAGTGTTTTTAGGTCTATACTATACCCATGACCGTATAGCACTTTATATATAGACAACCCTTACGTACTATACATAAATTTATACACAGGTATTCAAGTATATGCAATTACTCCTAGATACAAAGCAATTACAATCCTTTTGGATACTTTATTCTCTCTCTCTATTAGCTATATGGTCGTTGTTAAACAAATAGCCCCCGTAGGTTTTCCTACGGGGGCTTGTTTGTTAAAGAGGTTTAGTAATTTTATAAAGATTATATTAAGAATTGTTTTATTATAAGGATTATTCTGTAAGTGTTCAAAATATATAAAAGTTACAGTCTAGCTAAATAGAATATGGGATGGTTATCTAGTTGGCTAGTACTATTTGTCTAACTTAGACATGAGCTGACGTACTGTTTCTTGAAGTTCTTTATTTTGTGTTTCCAACGCTTGTACGCGAGCTTCAAGGTTTTGTGGGGGGCTCGTCATGTTAGACTTACCAGGTTTATAGGTAACACCTACATTAGCCATAAGGTGGCTATTGAGTGTTACACCTGTAGTTAATAATAGATTGTCTCGATGGTAGTAACCAATACCGAGGGCAAGGGCATTGGCATTTCTATAATGGCCATAGCCTGCCATATATTGAATGCGGTTATCTGGATCGTAGCCCATAGGATGTAAAGCAGCTAGTGCAGCGGCGCGAGCATCGCCCTTATTGGATTCTGATTCAACACGACCGATATTTTGCTCTACGCGGCTAATATTTTGTTCTACGCGATTAACATTTTGCTCTACGCGATTAATGTTTTGCTCTACATGACCAATGGAGCTTTGTAGTTGTGCATTTGTACTTTGACCGAGAGAATCGATCATTTGATGCACACCATATAGTTGGGAACCGTTGATAGCATCTGTAGAGGTAGCACTTACGCGACCTGCCGCTACATTAGTTATAGTCCGTTCTTTATCTTTAGCGCCTACAGATACGGTAGAAACAGGTGTAGTACCTGCGTAGTTTACAGTAGTACCATTCTTAAAGGTATAGCTCGATGTGCCTACCACATCGCCATCCGTCGAATCGTTGCCGAGGATAACAGCATTCTCTAATGCTGTAGTTACATTATTACCCATAACGAAGGTGTTATTCCCCGAGATGTGGTTATAGTTACCAATACTATAGGAACCACTTGCATCGATGGCATTTTTCCCATATTGACCTTGACCGAATACGCCAGATTCAGTGGCTTTATCGGATAAGGTATTATAGGAACCGATCGCGAGGCCCTTCTTGGCATTTACATTCGTATAATGACCGATGCCGAGAGTAAAATCGGCTTTTACAGAGGAACCAGAGCCAATGAGGACGGAATTGTTAGCCGTGCTATTCGCCCCTTGGTAATGACCGAGCCATACGTTTTTAGTACCTTCGGATTTCTCGCCCGATTGGGTACCCATGATGATGGACATGGTCGCTTTCGCATTGTTGGCAGTGAGGGAACCAGCGATTACGTTGTTGTCGCCCGTACCGTTAAGGAAGGTTTTGCCGCCCAATGTAATATTGGCGCCCCCCTTGGAACCATTACTGGATAGGGTGCCGATGGCGATGTTATTACCGTTCGAGTTAGGACTGTTGATCACTTGATGGGTGCTATTCGCCGCTCCCGCTGCGTGACCTAAGGTAATGTTGCCATCATTGGTGAAAGTCGTTCCTTCCGCGCCTATATTGTGTCCCGTTTGGACGATGTTGATTGGCGCTGCAGAAGCGACTCCCACAGATAGTGCAGTTAGCACGATACCAGTTAATACAAAATGTTTCTTACTCATCGCAATACACTCCTTTGCATATTATGACTTCACAAAACTTTCATAAAAACTTACAAATTTATAATAATACATGAAAATCATGTTGTAAATGAATATTTTGTATATTATGGGTTAAAAATACACCATAAATGCATATTTTAGAGAATGTTTATGCAATGGTATAAAAGCGTTTAACTCGAAACGGAAAAGATTAATCTATATAGAAAAAAATCTTTCTAGTTTTACTCGTTTAGTAGCCCTATTCCTTGACAGTCGTATCCATTATTCGTTACACTTATATATATATTTCATTTATTATTCATGAATTTTATGTGTAGAGAGTAATAAAACGTCGTAGAGAGTCATGAAACGTATTGTATGTGTTGCCTTGAGTGCCCTTTTGTGTTGTGTGGGTTCTGCAGAGGCAGAAAAGCAATAATTGCATAAGGGGGCAGACCAGTCTGTCCAAAGGGAGCATACCCTTGCTTTGGCAACGACTCCTCGTGTGGAGCAGGTCAAAGCAGCTTCTGAGGGTTTTCATATTACGCCTGCGGCCACGCCAGACCATGTGATCGGTGAAGGGGGACCTCTCGTGATGGATCGCCAAGAGGCCAAGACGGTGCAGTACAGCGACGTAGATGCGGTAAACCGGGCTATCAATGCGGTGGCTATGTCCAATGTATCCAATGCGATGTATGGAGCTAAAGGTAAACCGTGGATGCGACGCACTACGCTGAGCTTCCAGTTCCAAGAGGGGTGGAAACCATTGTACTCTGTTGAGACCGTTCAGCCCCTAGGCCATTACGATGATCAGTCGCGCCATGTATGGTTTACGCAGCAGCGTATTTCTCGGGCCTCTGATATTGGGACGACCCTCAACGTAGGTGTGGGGTATCGACGTATCTCGAAGGATGACCGTCGCCTCTATGGTGCTCATCTCTTCTATGACCGTCGATTCTTGCGTCATCACGATCGCCTCAGTGCAGGCCTTGAATATATGTCTGGTGAAAGCGAGTTCCGCTTCAACTGGTACGGTTCTGCTTCTGATGAGCGTGTCATCGATGTGAACCTTCATACCTTGGAGCGTGTAGCGAATGGTTATACCCTCGAATATGGGAAGACTTTCAAGAATGCTCGTTGGGCGAGAGTCTATGTAGAAGGGTACCATTGGAATCAAGAACGTCAGGCCGATAAGAATGGTTTGCGCGTTGGTTCCGAGTTGCAGCTCACACCACGTGTGTCTGTCGATATGGGCTATAATAAGCCTGAACATAATTCGGGTGGGGCCTATGGCAAGATTACATTCCGCTTAGCAGGGTCTCCTGTAGCTTGGTACGGTGGTAAGCACAGAGTAGAGGGCGCTATGAGTGTTCGTTCCAAAATGCTAAGCCTCGTAAGACGTCATAATACGATCTGGGTTGAGTAATAATTTTGATAATACAACTCATAAAGTGAATAGGATTGCGATTTATTCGGTTCATTATGTATTTAATGAAAATTTAATGAAAAACCATCTATTATCTGAGCTTAATAAATGATATACTTATGATAAGGAAGAGTTAGGATTAAGTTTAACTGTTCTTTATAGATAATGGCTCTTAAGTAAGCCATTATCTTAATGTGGAAACATTACTGTTTTAGTGCCGTGTGATCGCCCGTTCATTATTAGTTACTCTCTGTTACTTCAATAACTATTGCGGTGTATTTACTTAAAAATCTCTCTCTCAACAACAAACTGAATCATGCGGCAATCGTAAGAGGTTCGCCTTACCTCTTACCGAAAGTGGGTAGTTAATCTGTATGGATTAACTACCCACTTTTTGGTGTATCTGCTTTTTATATAACCTTATATATTCCTATATTCCTAAAAATAACATTATTATAGATTTATATATATAACATTATTATACATATACACATATGACCTATAGAACATATAACTACATAGACTATTACTGGTTTTATAGATCATGTACATGTATGAGTAATACGAAAATAATTTCTGTTTTTAAGTACATTTAATGGATATATAAAAAACTGTTTACAAAATGGATATTCATGCTACAATATTCATATAAGAATCATGAAAGTATTGTGAATTATTTGTATATTATTTGTAAGAGAGATAGTAATTAAAGTACATGGAGGATACTCATTATGAACAAACGGAGACGTTTATTAACTTTGTTAATTAATGGTGTGTTGTTATCAAGTTTGTGGGTTGTTGCAAGTGCGGTAGACCACACGACTGGCAATGGTAATGGCGTAGCATACGGCACTGGCAGCAGTGCACCTAAAGCGGAAAACGTGGCTGTCGGTAAAGACGCTGCTATTCAATATTCTAATGGTGCTAGTGCTGCTACAGGCGACATTGCTGTAGGTAGCGGCGCTGTAATCAATAACTATGCTAGCCAAGGTGGTAGTGTAGCGATTGGTAAAAATGCAAAAATTGAAAATATGGCCGGAGGTGTAGAGGCTGCCTTTGCGTTGGGTCAAACTACTTATAGCGGTAGTTTATTCTCTAGCGCTCGAATTCCTGCAGATCCAACTAAGGTAGTGGGCAGCGTAGCTATTGGTGACAATACCTTTGCTCGTACTGGCAGCACTATGATTGGTTCCCATAACTATAAAGGTGACCTTGGTGACACAACTGTAGACTCTGCTTCTACTCGTACAGATGCATTGAATGCATATGCTACTACAGTGGGTGCTAATAGCTTTACAAACGGTGCCTTTGCTACAAATACTGGTACGTACAATATTATTTCTAGTGAATATAATGGTGGTCGTTTTTCCAACCCTGTTAAAAACTTAGCATCTACTGTGAATGGTTCTTTCAATAGTAATGAATCTAAAACGGCTAGCAGCTTCTACTCTGGTATCGGCAACAGTATCGTAGGTACAGCGAATAGAACGTTCAACTCCAACGGTTCCATCGTGATGGGTGCAGGTAATGAAATTACAAACTCCGTTACAACGATTCCTATTAATGCAACTGATGCAGGTAGTTCTGCTAAGGAATTCGCGGAAACATTGCGTACTGCAGTTAAAAACTCTAACGGTGGTGGCTCCACGATGGCCCTCGGTGGCGCTAACAAGGCTGATTACACATTGCGCACATCTATGATCGGTATTAACAATACTGTGACAGGTGTTAAGGGTGGTGAAAGCAAAGACAACCTTGCTATGGGCGTAGGTAATACGGCTACTAAAGTTCAGCACATGACAGCTATTGGTTCTAAAAATACTGTGTCTGATGCAACTGATACAATTATCGTAGGTGACAACCGTACTGTAACAGGTGCTAACAATACTGTTACAATTGGTTCTAGCGATGCTGGTACTACAACAACTGTAAATGATGCAGTAGCTATCGGTCACAACACAGAGGTAACTGCTGAAGGCGGCGTAGCTCTTGGTAGTGGCTCCAAAGCAACAGTAGCAGCTGGCGGTATTGGCTATGATGTTAAAACAGGTGCTGCTTCTACAGAAACAGGTGCTGCATGGAAAGCCACAAGTTCTGCCGTATCCGTTGGCGACGTAGCGAATAATGTAACACGTCAAATTACATCTGTAGCAGCTGGCACAGATGACACTGATGCAGTAAACGTAGCACAACTTAAAAAAGCAGAAGAAAAAATTAAGGACGTTGAAGCAGAAGCTAAAAAACATACTACTGTTGTAGCAGGGGATAACACAACTGTAACAGCAGGTACAAATGCGGCTGGTGGTGCTGAATACAAAGTAGCTGTAAATAAAGACTTAGTAGAGATGAACTCTGTTAACTTTGGTAAAGCAACTGACGACGTTCGTGCTCGTATCGATAAAGACAGCGCTCGTTTCTTCAACGGTAGCGAAAACATCGGTATTACACCTAACGGCATTCAAATTGAAAATACAGATACTTTAGAACAAGCGAACTTCACTAAATACGGTATGTACGCAAGTGAAGGGGACAAAACAGTTTACTACACTACAAACGGTATCAGTGCTGGTGATCAAATCATCAAGAATGTGAAAGCTGGCGTAGCAGATACTGATGCAGTAAACGTTTCCCAACTTAAAAAGGTGAAAGACGAAATCACTGCTGCTACAGGTACTACTACAGTAACAGCAGGTGACCACATTACGGTAACACCAACAATCAATGGTAATAGCCGTGATTACAAAGTATCTTTGTCTGAAGATATTACGAACCAAATCAACAACAATACTACGAATATCGACAAAAATAAGACAGAGATCAACAAAAACCGCGACGATATCAACAAAAATAAAGATGACATCAAGAAAAATCGCGACGACATCAACAAAAACCGCGATGATATCAACAAAAACAAAGATGACATCAAGAAAAATAAAGATGACATCAACAAAAATAAAGATGACATCAAGAAAAACCGTGATGACATCAATAAAAACCGCGATGATATCAACAAAAATAGAAACGATATAAACAAAAATGCAGGTAATATTGCAAACAATACTACAAACATCGCTAAGAATACAGAGGACATCAAAAATATTAAAGGCGATGTAACAGATATTCAAAACAATATTACAAACATCAATAACAATATGAACTCCTTCAAAGGCGACCTTTCCAAGATGGATAAACGTATCGATAAATCTGTAGCAGGTGCTGCAGCGTTGGCGGCTTTACATCCACTTGATTTCGATCCAGATGCTAAATGGGACTTTGCTGCAGGTTATGGTCACTACCGCAGTGGTGATGCGGCAGCTATCGGTGCTTTCTACCGTCCTAACGAAGATGTACAACTTAGCATCGGTTCTACAGTAGGCGGTGATGAAACAGTATTCAATGCTGGCTTGTCTGTGAAAGTAGGGGCTCATAGCAATGTATCTCGTTCTCGCGTAGCTATTGGCAAAGAAGTATTAGCTCTTAAGAAAACTGTAGCTGAACAAAATGCACAAATCCAAAAATTGACGGCATTATTGAACGGCGTAGCTGGTACTAAGATGAAAGCTGACCACACTACATTGTTCCCAGACGTGGCTGCAAACCACTGGGCATATGAAGCGGTAAGCGATTTATCTCGCCGTGGTCTCGTTGAAGGTTATCCAGATGGCACATTTGGTGGTGACCGTATGCTAACTCGTTATGAATTCGCACAAATCGTATACCGTGCAATCCAAGACGGCGTAACAGTAGATGATCGCCTCGTTACTGAATTCAGCCCAGAAATGGCATTGTTCCGCGTGGACACAGTAGCGAAAAATGCTCAAGGTGAACCAACAATTGAACGCGTTCGTGTAAATAAAAAATAGAATTAAGTAGTAGCCAAATCCAAAAAGCGTAACTGATATAGACGGCACTCTATACCAGTTACGCTTTATTTTTGTGTGATTAAGTATGGAATTAATTTTTACATTAAGCTTGGTGTCTAAAATAGCCTAGCTCCACTAAATGTTTAATAGACTCATCGAGGTATTGTTCACTTGGAACAATGAAGCTTTCACCATCCGGTTTCGTACGAGTGATGGTTAGTGTTTCATCTAGGATTTTAATTAACTCAGCACGAGTCGTTGGCTGCGCCATTTGTCTCATAACGTACAATAAACCTTCATCTACAGTAGGATCCTGTTGGTTAAACATATTACCTAAGGACATATATTGTTTACCATTGCCTTCGATGAGGGTAGCCACATATCTAATGAATCGTTCTGGGATGTAACTCACATTTTCTACAAATGGTAATTTTTCATATTTTTCACTGTACGCACGGAGATGGCCTAAAATGGTTAACAAAAATAGCTGTACGTATAATGTATCCTTATTGTATTCCTCATTAGGGTGATGCTCAGCCATGTAGTCTACAATATCTTGCACATTAAACTGTTGGAAGGTGAGCATAAATTGTTTGAGCGTAATGCGTAGCGTATCGGTCCAATCGGAAGGCATGCCTAAGGAATCTTCAAAAGGTGCTGCAAAGTACAACGTGTCCAGAATGTCTTTTTGAACCGTTTCATCTCTCACGATTTTGTCTCTATTGCATGGTTTTGTTAATAACGCCATGCGGAACTGTGTATCATAGACAAAGTCATAATATTGCTCTTTATCCTTATGATTACCGTTGGCAAGGGCTTTAATATTATCTACTACCTTATCATTGAGCCATGTGATAAAGGATTTTTCGAGGCTTTCATCACCGATATATACACAGCCCTGCTGTTCGGCACGGTCAATAAACTCAGACACATACACAGGATCGTTAAAGGTTTCTAAATATTCATGGCCTACATAATAATCATTGGACTCTAAGACGCTATTGATATTGGCGATTTTGTAACCGGACCGCTCTTGGGAACGTTGATCCATGTTCATTGTCTCGCCCAGGAGTTTTAACACGTTTTTAGTGTATGCAGTACGCTCTTGCAGTGATTGAGACTTTAATTGCTTTTCAGAATAGAGCATAATATCGCGCATTTGCTCTAATCTCTTCCAACCAGGATACGTGTTGTAGGACACATAAGCAATGCCGCGGTCAGATAGATTGCGATTACAAATGCTGAGGATTTTATCCTTAACGATGTCAGGTACCCAAGACCAGATGCCGTGAACAATAATGTAATCGAAGGTGCCAAAGTCATCATCGATGTCCATGATATCTTTTTCTAACAAGGTCACATTGGTGAGCCCCATGGATTCGATTAATTCATTGCCGTGTTTAATTTGTACAGATGACAGGTCGATGCCTGTGAAAGTTGCCTCTGGATAGTACAGTGCTTGTGGAACGATATTGCCGCCACAAGAGGAGCCTAGCTCAAGTACACGAGCCCCCTTAATTGGGGCTGGATCAAGACCGTAGATGCGCGCCGTTGCAATTAATGAATTAATAGAACAACTAGCAAAGGATTTAGATACATAAAGGAAATCATCATAAGAGTCCTTTAATGCCTCAATGCCCGCTTGGTCAGTAGATGCTTGATGCGGTGGAGGACTAATGGATTGGCCTTCGCTGCTATTGCCTTTTAGTATGTCTTCTGTAGTTTCTTTATATATATCTTTATGTACTTTTTTTGGTTGTGTGTCCATGGTAACCCCTCATTGTTAATATATGGTCAAATTTTACCTCATTATGATTAAGTATATCATAATTTCTATTATATATAGGAGCATGAATTCATAGATATTTCATTTGTGAAAAGATATATGAAATCTTTATGAAATGGTCATCAAAGGATTGAGTGAATTTCATAAATAGATTTTTGGGGGATCAAAATTTATAGATAATATATAAATAGAGTTTGGAATCGAGAAAAATCAATCTTTATAAATCGATTAAACCTTTATTTATAAGTCTAAGTAATGCAGTTATCGAAAATAATAAAACTGGATAGAATAAAATAGATTAGATTTTATAAAATACGTATAAATCGACAAAAAAATGAGTAAAAAAACGGCCATATATTAAATTTTGTTTAACAAAATAAAGGTTCTAACAATAAACTGTGATGATTATGATAAAAAGATGAAGTAAACTATTTACAAGATTTTCGATATATGATATTCTGTTCATGACACAAAATGAAAGAAATATGAAAGATACTCAGAAAGGCGTAAAGGTATGGGAAATTTAGGCTTTTCCTTCTTTTGTATTTAAATGATTTAATTATAAGGATTGTAATTGTGTCTAGTTAAGAAAGGGGTTCATAGTAATATGAATAAAATCTTTAAAGTTGTTTGGAGCAAAACTAAAGAGTGCTACGTAGTAGTTTCCGAAGTTGCAAAAAACAATGGTGGTAAGAAAAAAGTGTTAGCTAGCGTATTAGCTGGTTTGGCTATGGTAGGCGCTGGCGCAATGGGTACACCGGTACAGGCGAATGTAGACTTAGGTAATAGTGCGGTTAATATTTCTCCTAACGGTACTTATAATGGTTCTAACAGTGTAGGGGTAAACTCCGTAGTAGTTGGTTACCAAAATTCGACTGATAACAATGACGGTACACTTGCTTATGGTGCTAATAACCATGTAAAAGGTAATTCCGCATTTGCTATTGGTAACAATAATAAGGCAGATGGTGGCAATGCGTACTCTATGGGTAACACTTCAGAAGCTAAAGGTACAGCAACACTTGCATTTGGTAACCAAGCAAAAGCATTGGCTGACTATACTGTTGCTATTGGTTCCGGCGCACAAGCAACTGCTAATAATGCTGTAGCTGTAGGTCGTGTGAATAAAGCGACAAATGCTTCCGCGGTAGCTCTTGGTGTTAACAATAAAGCAGAAGGTCAAGATTCTACTGCAGTAGGTTCTACTAATACTGTAACAGGTGATCAATCCTCCGCATTCGGTCGTGAAAACGTAATCCAAGGCGCTTCCGTAGCTGGTGCTACAGCAGTTGGTTACAAAAATAAAGCATCTGGTGATCGTGCTATCGCAATCGGTGAGAGCAATGACTCTCAAGTAGAAGATACAATCACTATGGGTACAAAAAATACTGCTAGTGTTGGTGGCGGTATTGCTATTGGTCAAAATAACGTTGCAAACTCTGGTGGTAATGCAGGCAATACTATGATTGCCATCGGTCGTGAGAATGAGGCAACCGCTCTAGATACAGTAGCAATTGGTCGTAAGACTAAAGCGACTGCAAATACTTCTGTTGCTCTTGGTGCTCGTTCCGAAGCGACAGGTGCTGGTTCTGTTGCGATTGGTGGCAATGGTGATGGTTACAAAACTACATCTAATGGTTTAGGCGCAGTAGCTTTAGGTATGCAAGCTAAAGCTGATGGTCAAGCTGCAACTGCAGTAGGTGGTGTATCTGAAGCAACAGCTAATGGTGCAGCTGCATTTGGCCAAGGCGCGAAAGCAACTGCAGTTCAAGCAACAGCTTTAGGCTATAAATCTGAAGCATCTGTAAAAGATGGTGTTGCTCTTGGTTCTACATCTAAAGCAACTGTAGATAAAGGCGTTAAAGGCTTCAACCCTGCTGAAGATCGTGATAATAAATACGGTGGTTTAGCTGGTACTGCACAAACATCCACATTGGCAGCTGTTTCCGTAGGTGACGGTGCTACTGCAACTCGTCAAATTACAGGTCTTGCTGCAGGTACTAATGATACTGATGCTGTTAACGTAGCTCAATTAAGAAGCGTTAACTTGAAATATGCTGGCGACACTGGCAAAGGCGATGTATTGTTGGACAATGGTACATTGACAGTTAAAGGTGAAGGTCTTCTTTCCACAGAAGCTGATGCTACAGGCATTAAATTGAAACTTAAAGAAGGCGCTCAAATTACTGATAACAACGGTAAAGTTGTACCTCCAACTACAAATGGTGTAGCAACTACTGATAACGTAGCACAAGCTATTAACCGTTCTGGTTGGAATGTAACTTCCGCTAACAATGGTGGTACTACAAACGGTACATCTATTGAAAAAGTAAGCCCTGGCGATACTGTTACTTTCAAAGCTGGTAAAAACATTGTATTAGACCAAGCTGGTAAACAATTCACATATTCCTTGAATAAAGACGTTGATTTGACTAAAGATGGTTCTTTAACAATTGGCGATACTGTAATGAATAACGGTGGTATGACTATCGCTGGTGGTCCATCTGTAACTAAAACTGGTATCAACGCTGGTAACAAAAAAATCACTAACGTAGCTCCTGGTACTGATGATACTGATGCAGTTAACGTAAAACAATTAAAATCCGCTAAGACAGAAGTTAAAGCTGGTGCAGGCGTAACTGTAGCTAAATCTCAAGGTGCTGAAGGTCAAGATATCTACACAGTAAGCTCCACTGGTGCTACTGGCTCTACAGATCCTTCCAAACTTGTAGATGGCAAAAATACTAAAGTTGAAGGTGACGGCACAGCAGCTACTCCTTATAAAGTAAATGTAGAAGGCGACTTGGCAGACATCTCCTCCATCACAAATGGTGCTGATTCTGGCAAAATCACTTTCGAAGGTGACAAAGTTGTAAAAGTTGGTGGTGACAACCCTATTTCCTTAGATGGTAAAGGTGGTTATGTAACTGGCTTACAAAACAAAGATTGGGATATTACTAACCCAACTGTTGTTT
>ERZ772932.1119-NODE-1119-length-13173-cov-2.546044_pt1 | contig 13173 bp, 7 predicted proteins | sample MGYA00511684_ERZ772932 | MGnify/ENA primary metagenome ERZ772932 (study PRJEB29015, sample SAMEA2738078) | human oral metagenome | biome: human oral; feature: human-associated habitat; material: saliva | place: China | collected 2210 ...
GTACGCTACACCTCCGTAGCTCTTTGTGCCGTCGGCACCTCCGTGACATTGCGTTTACCTCCGTCCACTCCGTGACTCCGTGTGCCTATCACTCCATATTTCGGAAGAACCATAATAAAGCCATATTTACCCTCTATATTCAAGGTAAATATGGCTTATTTTTATAGTAATCAGAATAACTTTGTTACAACTTAAAAGTTGAAGTCTCTAAAAATTGAGTTTTGACACACCCTCGTGCAGGGAACAAACTGATTATCATGGGTAAGCTAAAACACGAATAATTAGTTTACCCATCAACTAAAAACTGAAAGCCAGAATGACATAAGAACAGATGCTTTTAATGACATATACACCTATTTTTTATATCAAGCAAATAAGCTGTCGGCTTTGTTTTTGTCACTTCATAACCTTATCATACAACGTTTTATAATCCTTCACCACATCATAGACAACATTGCCACTGGTGCTAATAGCCTCAAAGTGGCGGGCGGCACATTCAAGTTTAGCATCTTCAGCTCCACGGAGTTGCGAGCGTTGCCACTCGTTACCTTTCGTCTCAGCAATGAAGTAGATATGCTTTACCGTACCCTCGTTGAACACAATCGCCCAGTCTGGGTTATAATGTCCCATTGGCGTATTGATATAGAAACCACGCGGCAGCTTGGTATATACAGCCACGTCCGTCTCCTCTTCTAATGATTCTGCAAAGTGTTTCTCTACGCCCTCACTATCAACCACCACAAGGTCGTACAACGATTTAGTACTTTCTATGGCATTGACACCAATCTTTCCGCGCACGGTGTTCTCGGTAAAGATATCCACAGCGTATGTATTATTGGTACGCTCATAACAGATTTTCTGTACCACTGCCATCGCCTTCTCGTCGTTGATGATGTTACCAACCTTACGGATGAACTCCTCTGGATTCTGCTTAAACTGAAGGAAGGTGGCGTGCTTAATACCTTTCAGAATCGCCACGATAGTCTTACGCGTCAGTCCGGTGTCAGCCACCAGCCTACCCACTAAATCGTAAGCCACACCTGAGCCTACCGTCTCACGCACGTGGAAGGTGTCAACCTTCTCTCGTGCCATCGCCATACCAGCCTCCAGTGTTTCCTTATCCCGTATCTCATCCATTCCTCCCGATTCCACGACAAGACGAATCTCTGTCACACTCAAGTTTTTATCTATTGCCGTTGCCGCCTTTTGGATAAGCTCCGCACGCTCAAAATCAACCTTATAGTAGGTCCTCACATTGATACGTTTCCACAACTCCTGAAATTGTTTCTTCTTGAAGATTTCTTCTTGGAAGTTGGCCTCCTTCGGTTTGCGTCCATCATCAATCTTAATGGCTTTAGGATTGAAGATGTTGTCTAAGGTCCGAATAATCCCAGCTTTAACAGGCTCGAATTGTTCACCAAAGTTGACTGTGTCAGTCGCTTTTGCTTCGAAATAGGTATCGGTCAGCTTACCATCATCATCAACATAATCGCGCTTGATGAGTTGATGATAGATTTTCCTGCCGTCATCGACCGTCATCTTTATCTTTGCTCCTTCTGCCGTCTCATAGACCTTATCCACAAAGAGGGTTGCCGTTATCACCACTGGGCGGTCGCTGACCACTTCAGCTATTTCGTGTTGCAGCTGCTTAGAGAAGTTCTCATAACTCTCACTGGCAATCACAGTTAATATGTTGGTGTCAAACACCGACTCACCGAGGATATCAGCGTCTTGGCGTTCGCCATACTTATTCACACAGAGACGCATACCACGTCCCACCTCCTGACGCTTACCAATCTCATTTGCGGTATTCTTCAACGTACAGATCTGAAAGACATTCGGGTTGTCCCATCCTTCACGCAGTGCTGAGTGAGAGAAGATGAAACGTGTAGGCTCGTCAAAGCTCAACAGTCGTTCCTTATCCTTCATTATCAGGTCGTAGGCACTCTCATCGCTGCTACCACTCTCGCCACGTTTCACTTTTGAGTCAACAAACTTGCCCTTCTTGTCCTGAGAGAAATAACCATTGTGTACCTGTTCTGCCGTAAAGCGTGACAGATAGCGTGCATAAGCCTCATCGCCAAAGGTAGGCATTAGCTCTTGCACCATGCGATGATATTCTTCCTCGAACATCTCAGCAAACTTACCTTTGCCATCATTGTACTGGTCGTATGTACGATAGTTCTCGACATGGTCGATGAAGAACAAACTCAATACCTTAATCCCTTTGGAGAACAACTTGCGTTCACGCTCAAGATGTGTCTTGATGGTCTCACGTATCTGTATCCTGCGCATCGTGTCTTCCGTAATCTCACCTTGCGAATCTCCCTCATAGAGTGTCACGCCGTTGAGGAGTTTCAGGCTGCCTGCCCGTCCGTCGATACGCTCCACCACGTAATTGTCACGATACTCTGCCATCTGTCCGCTCTGCGCATATAGGTCGAATCCCTCACCGACGAGTCGGGTTATCTGGCGCACATTGCCCGTATTGCCTACGCTTTCGAAGGTGATACGTGCTTGTGGGTTCTTGCCCTTGCTCACCACAACCTCGTCAAGATAGAGGAAGCTATTGGTAGCCGTACTTCCCACCTGGCGTATGCCCTTCACCTCAATCTTCTTCACCAACTTCTTGTTATAGGCATCGATGGCATCCAAGCGATACACCATGTTCAACACCTCGCGGTGTGTAGCTGAATAGTGTAGCAAAGCAAGCGGATTGAAAAGTCTTATACCTCTTCGCGTTGCATTGTTGACATTCGCGCCAAGCACGCTCTGTGGCTCATCGACAATCATGACAGGATGGGTCTGTGCCAAGATGTCTATCGGACGCCGACTACCAAACTCATCACGCTTTGAGAAGATGATGCGTGCATCCTTGTTCGAACCCGCCTTGTCCTCATTGAGTGAGGCGTTGAAAGCCTGCGTGTTGATAATCATGGCGTGCAGGTTGTTGTCACTGGCAAAGCTGTCTATCTTCGTCAGTTGCTTTGAGTTGTAAACGAAGTACTGCATGCGTTTGCCATATTCATTGGCAAAATGGTCCTGCATCGTCTCAAAGCTCTTATATACGCCCTCACGAATCGCCACACTCGGCACGACAATGATAAACTTGCTCCAGCCGTAGTGTTTGTTCAGTTCGAACATTGTCTTGATATAGGTATAAGTCTTACCCGTACCCGTCTCCATCTCGATGGTGAGGTTTACGCCCTCGCCCTGCAGGTGGTCAACAGGCTTCAGTCCTTGCTCCATCTGAATAGCACGCACGTTAGCCTTGATATCGCTGCGGGAGAGTTTAAGCGGCGCATTGCCAAAGCCCGCATCGAATAATTGCTTTTGTGTGCCCCAATCCATAATGAAGTTGGCACTGTCATAAAAAGGCTGTCCCCCGAAGGCACGTACCACGTTGCGTGCAGCCTCAGCCTGAAACCCTTGATGTTTATATCTAATCTTCATGCTCACTTTCCTTTTTGTTGATGTTCCCCAAGCGTTTGATCGCATTGAGATAATCATGCTCGGCATCGCTGATGGTGCGTTGCTTGTATTTACGATATTCGGTTGTGGCGTGCTCCATGGCGTCATCGTGCGACACGCTTCCACCATCTTGTAGCAGTTGCTCGCCCGTCATGGTAAGTATTCGGTCCAGATAGTTTGCCCAATCGTTCATGGTCATTGCCTGTTCACGCTCAGCCTGACGCTCAGCGAAGTCCAAGTATCCGGAAACCAACTGCCCCATCGCACGGAGTTCTTTCTCGTTGAGATAGTTCTTAGCCGTGCGTGCTTCCAATAGCGTTGGCTGATTACCCTTGAACGTCAGCAATCCCATAAAATCTTTTTCAGCATCTGCACGTGCTACAATGAGTTCTGCTGCCGTATGTCCATGGATGGCATAATGTATCTTGTTCTGCACCTTTTGAAAGAACTTCTGCGATACAGATGCACGTGGGTCATAGTCGATACTGGTGGCATAGATTTCCAACACCTGCCGATACAACACCTTCTCCGTGGAACGAATGTCACGAATACGCTCCAGCAATTCTTTCCAATAGCCACCACCGCCCAACTGCTTCAGACGGTCGTCGTCGAGCGTAAAGCCTTTCGTGATGTATTCCTTCAATCGGATAGTGGCCCACTGACGGAAACGTGTCGCAATGATGCTGCGCACACGATAGCCAAGGGCTATAATCATATCGAGGTTGTAATAAGGAATCTCACGATTTACCATCCTGCTGCCTTCTTGGCGAACCTGTCGGAAAGTCCGACAAGTTGCCACTTCCTGTAATTCGCCTTCCTCATATATGTGTTTGATATGTTCCACCACATTGGTTCTCGACGTCTGATAGAGTGCGCACATCTGTGCCTGTGTAAGCCACAAAGTTTCGTCTTCGAGCTTTACGTCTATCTTCGTCAGTCCGCTGTCGTCAGTATAGATGATGATTTTGTTTTTCTCGTCCATAGTCTAAGCCCTATCCTCTAAACGACCCTGATATTCTGTATCGCCTCCTTCTCGTCCCAGTCAAGTTGTTGCTTGAAGCGTTCAAAGATATTGATTTTCGTCTTGTCCTCATTGAAGCAGCTGTCACGGAAGAGCACACGCAGCGGTTGCTTGGCAGCCATAGCCTGCACCACGTTCTCGCTGATGTTCTCAGCAAAGCAAGCCACGAGTCCGTTGCCATCCACAGCGTAGATCTTACAGCCGTCAACTTCTTCCGTCGTCATAGGCAGCGAGAGCTGTACGCCCCACGCAAGCATAGCCCCAAAGAGGAGGTCGAGGTCGGTGCGGTCGGCTTTGATATTGTCAACAAAGAGGTCGAGCATCTGCTGGTCGTATTCGTTAGGCTGCATCGTAACGTCCTTATAGTTGCCGCTGTCGATGCGGAAGACACGGAAACCCGTATCTAAGTCTTGAGTGGTCAGCGGAGATTCTTCCTTTATCTTCTTGCCTGCACGACGGATGCGCTCCTTGGCAATCTCGGGGATAGTGGCATAACCCGCCTTGCGTGCCTCACTCCCCTCGGGCGTTTCCTCGGGCAGCTGCACACAGATGTACTTGCGCTTACCACCATCTTCAGCGTTCAGCTGCATTACTGCGTGGGCGGTTGTGGCTGAACCGGAGAAGAAGTCTAATACTATAGAGTCTTTATCAAGATTTCCTATTTTTAGACTATCAATTACAGCATAAAGGGATTTTGGATAATCGAAATAAGTTGCATGAAATATCTTCTTTAAAAGGTTGGCTCCATATTCAGTAGAAGAATACTGTTTGTCGTCCCAAACAGTTAATGGCAGTACACCTTTATCATTCATCCTTGCTTTTATGTAAACTGTAGGTTCGCCACTTCTGTCCTTTTTAGCTAACATTTCTGAACTGCTTGATAGGGCTCTGTCAAGCCCCCATTTCCATCGTCTTGCTCTTCCTTGCTCGTCAATTGGCAAAGAAACAATTTCATCTGATTCAGGCTGTTCAAGAACAGAATATTCTTTTTGATTTTCATCCCATTCAAGTGCTGGGATTCTAAAAGAAGAACAGTCTTCTTTGACATAAATAGGATAAAACATTGATGGAGCATCTTCTTTATAACCACCATGTTTTCTAAAGTTCACCCACTCAAATGCACCTATTTCATCGTTTTCCTTATATCTTGCAATTTGTTCATCATTACGAGGTAGTCTTCCCAACGTCGTATCTTCGTTTGTACCATAGAATAAAGCATATTCATGAGCAATGGAAGCACCCTTAGTAGTAGAACGACCTGAAGGATTATTCTTTACAACAATTGTAGCAAGATGATTAACTTCACCAAATAGCTCATTCATAATTGCAGTAACATTTTGTATCTCACTATCGTCAATAGTTAAACAGATGATACCATTTTTGGATAACAAAGATCTACAAACTAATAATCTTGCATATATCATTGAACACCAGTCTGAATGGAATCTGCCATTGGTTTGAGCATTAGTAACTAATCTATTATTGTATTCATCAATAATTCCAGAATTAAGGAGAAATTCTTTTTCGCAAATAGAAAAGTCATTTTTATAAATAAGATTTTTCCCCGTATTGTAAGGTGGGTCAATATAAATCATCTTCACCTTTCCCATATAGCCACGCTGCAGGAGTTTCAGTACACGCAGGTTGTCGCCCTCGATATAGAGGTTCTCGGTGGTGTCCCAATCTACAGAGTCAGCAGGGACAGGGCGCAGGGTGTCGTCGATAGGTTCTGCCGCCTCATAGCGTGCCGCCCGTTTGCCTGGCCACGTAAACTGATACATCTCCTCGTCCCCATCCACGGCATCGCCGCCAAGGAGCTGGCGCAGTGTCTCAAAATTGACCACGCGCTTTATCTCTCCCGTCTTTTCGTCCTTCTTTTCGGTGAAGCACGAAGGTGCTATCTGGTAGAGAGCCTCTAAATTAATTTTCGTGCCATCTACCGATGTTGTTTCCAGTCTGATTGGTTTCATTCTATATTGTTTTTTGTTTCCTCTAATGTTTATTTTCTTTTGTTGCTATGGTCACATATTTTTGATTTGGTGCATTCTTTGCCTCTGTCATAGATATTCCTTTATCTAACAGTGGGTCAATATATACTTTTTTCATCCTATATTTATCGGCAAAGCCCAATTGAATAGCTATTTCTGTTAGCGTACGAGGCTTTTGACAATATTTCAGTAAACGCTCCAAGACCTCTCTTCGGTGTTTACTCCATGCCGTTTCATATAACAATTCTCCTTTTTCTCCTCGCCATTCACCTTGATCCAGCTCACTTACTCCTTGACTTTTACTCCTTGACTTTTCATCTACTCCTTGACTTTTACTCCTTGACTTTTCGTCTACTCCTTGACTTTTACTCCTTGACTTTTCGTTCATATTTGTCTTGTAGTCTCTATTCACCGAGTAGGTTGTCCATCGACCTTTATTCGTAGAAACAAGCAGTTTTTTATCCACCATAGCGTAAAGAAGCTTACCAGCCTCCAAGGGATTTTTATCAAGTTGGAGTTGAATGGTATAATTTGCCACACACCCTTCAGTCAGAGCCGTGGCAAGAACATACTGTTCCTCCTTGGTGATTTTCCGATAGTTGTTACCATAAATTTCTAACAAACTTTTATCTGTTTCAGGAGAGATTAACGAGACCATTGATATTGTTAGTTCTATCAATCGTAGCTCGGTACGCTCATTAAGTATCGGTTTACGCCAATTCTCTTTTTTACAAGCATCCAGCATGGTAGGGAATCCAGAACCTATATTATCGCCCATACCTATCATGCGTAGCATGGTTTGCATCTTAGGATTACGCGCTTCAGAGTGCCCTCCGTTGTAAATATCGAATATAGGTAATTTTAGAGAACCTGGATTGGAGAATACAAGTTTGTCATTGCACCTTTCCACCTTCAGTACTCCTGTCATCATATAATCAGCATGAATAACCATATTGGTCAGCGCCTCACGAATCAGTTTATGCACAGGAGAGTCATCCTCTCTCACAATATTGGTTAGACTGAAAGGACGCTTGATATCATTCACCAATTTAGACAACACACGTGTAAAGAAATTATAAAGGTTGTTTTCCCAACGCCCATCATAAGTAAGGCGATCGCTCCACCGACTTTCAGGGGCAAGATTGGTCAAGTCGAGATAATCCATGCGTATATTGTCGAACCGTTCACGGATAGCTAGTCCCTTGCCAAACATCAGAAGTCCTGCTAACGTAAGTCCCTCTCGTTGTGTATTTCTGTCTTTGGTAAATCCACCCATATTAAGTAGAAATGTTTTATCGTCATATTCATTCCACACATGGTCAGGATTGAGCGAACTAAACCGGTTACGATAAGCGGCAAGGGTAGGTTTGTCTATATCCTCCATGCCGTAATTTTCCATCAGCACCCCATCATTGCCACTATCATTAGCATCGCGTATCATCGCTTTCACTTCGTCTTCATTACAATGGTAATCACCTTCATAGTTTCGCTTAAACGAACCACTTAACATATTCCCATTGATATATATTGGACGCTGTCGATAATCTGCTTGGGGTACATGAATACAAAGCAGTGTCTTATTATCAAATACGACTTCCTCAACGTCCCCGTCGGTGAGAATATTGCGATTAACCTTATTGCTATTGATGGTGTCAAAGAATTCTTTTTTTATTTTGCGAGCATCAGCAACGCCAGTAATCTCAAACCGCTTTTCGACATCGCCTTCATTTGTATTCTCTTTGATACCCAAAATAATGGTTCCACCAATAGTATTGGCAAACGAGGAATAAGTTTCCCAAACTGATTTGGGAATAGCATTCTCTGCTTTTTTACATTCAAAGGTGATACGTTCTCCCACCTTCAAGTAATCTAGTATATCTGATTTGTCCATAGTTTATCTTCTTTTGTTGCTATGCACTCCTTAACTTTTTACTCCTTGACTTTTCATCTACTCCTTGACTTTTTTACTCCTTGACTTTTTACTCCTTGACTTTTTACTCCTTGACTTTTACTCCTTGACTTTTCGTTCGTAAATTCCTACCCTGTCCTACACGACAATGATGCTAAGCATCCGCACATGTGGTGCATACCCTCCGCACCATCCGTGCTAAGCCTCCGCACCATTAGTGCTAAGCACCCGCACCAAACCAATGGAATATCAATACAAAAGCCATACGATGCGTTATAGTGCCATTTTGTCCTTCAACGCTTTTAGTTCTCTGTTCATTTCCAACTGTCGGCTGAACTGCTTTTCGCTTTTTATTTTCTTTTGCAGGGCGGCATATTGCCTTTTCAGCAGTTCTTGCTGTTGCCTTTGCTCGGCAGCTTTCGCATATTCAGCTTCCGTCCGGGTATTTAAGTGGGACAGCTTGCCTAAGAAGGCGCCATAGAGCATATCCATGTCGTGCCCCGTAATCGTAAGCGGTGTGACAGACAGATCAACACTTGTCCATGCTTCCATCTTCCCATTCTGTGCGATGTGCCCCTGAGCGTTGATTGTTTTGGGGAACATCACGAGGTCCGTTCTTCCGTCACGGTCTATGATATAGAGCGTGTGTCGGGGTAAGAGCATATCGAGTTCGCCGAGCAGTTTTTCGTCAATCTTCGTTGTTCTCATCTTACAGTAGAACACATCTATCTCGTGTACCTGCTGGCCATCGGCAATATTGAGCGTTGAGGGATGCAGCTTATAGAGCCACAGAATGTGCGTGAAAGCCTCTGTCAGGAATGTGCGCAAGGCAGCACTTCGTTGTGCCTTTGCCCGCTTATAGAAAGCAGTCTTTGGCACATTCTTCGCAACGAGGGTCGAAGCAGGGAAATAAAGCGGATTATCTGTATTCATTGTTGCTCGCTTATTTTATCACAAGGAAGGCAATCAGTTCGAAGTCGTCAAGCCCCTTCACCTTGTTCTCTAAGGCTGTGGTATCTCCTTCAGAGAACAGGCTGTCGATATCCGACTCGTCCTTCACGGTGATGATACTCTCCACTGCCTTTTGTAGGAGATGGCTGTAGGTATCCATTCGGTATCCGTCTTTTGTCTCCTTATTGAACTGTCGGCAGAGTTTGAGGTCGGGCATATCCTTTCCCTTGCATGCCAGGCGCATCGTATCGAGCAATCGCTTGGGTGAGAGGTGATTGCAGCGCACTTCCCCTTCATCAGAGAGATAAACCATATAGAACGGATGCAACTGATTGGTACGATCTATATTGACCCCATTGTTACGATTCTTCAAGATAAATATTACCCCCGCTGGCACGAGTTCTGTAGCAGCAACGACCGCACTCATGCCAAAAGGCGTTAGGTCCATATTAGGATGTTCCTTCGTATAGGTTATCAAGTCGAGGCGGAACTCGTTGAGCCCTAAGTCCATAATAGAGACACCGCTGTTCATCTCTTCCAAGTCAACGACCTCCTCTTGCAGGCGTTTCAGCTGATTACGTCGGTATTCGAGGTCGCCCTGCTCCTCATTTGAGAGTAGGTTGTCGTCGCCAGTGGAAGTCATAACCGACACTTTCATTCGGTTTTCCACGCGCGCTTTAAGATTGATATAATCATCGAGCGTCATATCCGGCCAGTAATTCACCAACTGGATGTGTGCGTTCTTTGAGCCGATACGGTCGATACGTCCGAAACGCTGAATGATACGCACTGGGTTCCAATGAATATCATAGTTGATGAGATAGTCACAGTCCTGCAGGTTTTGTCCCTCAGAGATACAGTCGGTAGCAATCAGCACGTCAATGCCCTCATGGATATCAGGATAGAGGGTTTCTTTATCTTTCGAGCGTGGAGAGAAGAGGGTGAGTGCCTGATTGAATGACAATCCTTTGCTACCTTTTAGTTTCAACGTACTGCGCGCATCTACCGAACCCGTAATCAGCACGGTGTTCAGTCCGTGTTTTGTCTTGATATCCTCTGCAAGCGTATCATAGATGTATTCCGCCGTATCAGAGAAAGCCGTAAAGATAATCACCTTCTTATTGCCTTCGTTGATAGGGTTAGCCCATTTATTGCGCAGGTCTGCCATCAACTGGAGCAACTTAGCGTCGTGTTCTGGTGTGATGTCCTTCAGCATTAAGGTGAGCAGACTGAGCGTCTCTAAGTCGGCATCAAGATAGCGTTGCCACGTCAGATAGTCCATATCGTCCAGGCTGATAGTGGTCTTACCGCCACCAATAAAAAGCTCGCTACCAGCGTCATCGAGGTCGAAAGTGTCAGAAGAGAGGTAGTCATCAACCACGACCGCCTCGCCGCTTTTTACCGCTTCTATCTTGTCGAGTGTATCCCTAATAACCTCTTGAATGCGTCCCAAGGTAAGGCGGAAGGAATGTACGGAACTTTCCAAGCGTTTCAGAAGGTTGAAGGTCATCAGTCGTCGTAAGCCTCGCTCACGTCCCGACATGGTAAGTCCGCTTGCCATACCCTCATCATTGAGCAGTTGATACTTCTCTAACTTACTCTTCAAGATAAAGTCAGACGGCGTATATATTGCGAGGTTCAGGTGGTTGATTTGCTCAAAGATCTCATTATAGGATATGGCACCCTCGAGATCAGTAAGGTGAGGCCGTTGCGACTTCACGGGCAACCGCTTTGGGAATGAGCCAATATCAGTGGTGTCGTAATACTGCTGGATATGCCGACGTGAGCGGGCTATGGTCACACTGTCGAGCACTTCAAAGAAGTCGAAGCTCAACTCAGACAGCAGACGTTCGGTGGTGCGCTCCTCCTCTGGCAGCTTTGCCCATCGATTATAAACCGACTGTGCTTGGCGGAAGATATCATCAACGGAGGTACTGGTGTTAAGAAGTTTATCAAAACGCTCGGTCTCACCCTCGTAAGCTAACTGCAACTGATTTTTGAGGTCGTTGAAACGATTGTTTACAGGGGTGGCAGAGAGCATGAGCACCTTGGTCTTCACACCTTTCCGGATGACCTCATTCAATAGTCGGAGATAACGATTCTCCCGTGGGTTCTCGTCGTTGTCGTCAGTTGTCACCTTCCCCCCATTGCGGAAGTTATGACTTTCGTCTATCACCACAAGGTCGTAATTGTTCCAATTAATTTTTTCTAAATCTATCCCGTTGCTGTCACCATTCCTGCGTCCTAAGTCGGTATGGAAAAGTACATCATAGCGTAAGCGGTCGCCAGCCAAGGGGTTATTCACATAATTACTTCTGTACGTCGCCCAGTTGTCGTACAGCTTCTTAGGACAGAGCACGAGCACTGACTTATTGCGATTCTCATAATACTTTATCACGCTCAATGCCGTAAAGGTCTTGCCCAATCCTACACTATCCGCCAAGATACATCCATTGTATCTCTCCAACTTATTGATGATGGCGAGGGCAGCATCTTTTTGGAAGTTATAGAGTTTCTTCCAGATTAACGTGTCCTTAAAGCCCGTTGCCTCGTTGGGCAGTACGTCCTCAGACAAATCTTCCAGAAACTCACGGAAAATATTATAGAGCGTAATCAGGTAGATAAACTCTGGTGCATTCTCTTTATAGACATTGGAGATCTGCTCCATCACCTCATCTGTCACATCCTGCAATTGGCTATTATCATCCCAAAGCTGATTGAACACTTGTAAATAATTCAGGGAGAGAGGGGCTTTCAACTTATTAATCATCATATAAGCGTTGTCGCCACGCTCACTGCCGAGTTCTACGGTCGTAAATCCTCCTAAAGGGGTATAGACAGTATCATCGACCACGCCAAACCCCATCATGTTCTCACCTGTACGGTTAGACTTGAATCGTACTTTCTTTCGTATCCATTCAGCACACTCACGGGCAATGGCTTTCTGTGTCAACTCGTTACGGAGGAGTATCTCGAACTCGCTACCCGTAAGGGTGCGCTCTCTGTTCAGGCGGGGTATATAGAACTCTCGTTGTTCTTTCTTTGTTTTGTCAGTGACAAAGGTTGGGGAGGTGAATATAAAACGTAACTCTTCGAGGTTCTCAAGTTCTTTCTGGAGCTCGCGATAGGCATAAATAGAGAAACAGGATGCGGCAATAGCCATGCGACTGCCTGCCGTAAGCTCAGAACGTAAATCCGCTGCAAAAGTATTCTTTATATTATCAATCAGCTCCATAATAATTATTTTCTTGAAACGTATGACTCCTCGATGTCAACATCAAATATTAGTCTTGTTTCAATTAGGTTTTTGAGTGAAGGCTGCACCTTATCAGTTCTACATCTTGATATCGTTTTCTCAGCTTTCCCGAGTATGAGCGAAAACCACTTTTTGTCTTGTGATTCTCTACCCTGCACGTTTTTTAATACTTGTATTAATGCTACATGATGATTCTCAAAATGAAAACAGCCATTATACCTGCAAAGGTAGCGTTTTTAATGGAGATAACGGAAGAACACATCGTTTTTTGTGTGGACATTTCAAGTGGACAAGTGAACGAGTTAGACGGGTGGACGGGTTAGATAAGTGGACAAGTTAGACAAGTTAGACAAGTGGACAAGTTAGACAAGTTAGACAAGTGGACAAGTTAGACAAGTGGACAAGTTAGATGGGTGAACAAGTTGCTTGTTGAGAGGGGTAATTTAAGACAGAGTAACAAAAGAACGGCTTTAATTCATAATTCATATTTCACAATTCATAATTATGATATGCTCAGTTTGCTATGTTTTTTCCGACAAACAACGGGTCTATAACGCATTGTATGGATTGTGTGTTG
>ERZ772932.1122-NODE-1122-length-13120-cov-5.507922_pt1 | contig 13120 bp, 7 predicted proteins | sample MGYA00511684_ERZ772932 | MGnify/ENA primary metagenome ERZ772932 (study PRJEB29015, sample SAMEA2738078) | human oral metagenome | biome: human oral; feature: human-associated habitat; material: saliva | place: China | collected 2210 ...
ATACTGCTTGTATATGTTCTTTGTTTTTGCCGAGCCGTTCCCAAAATCCATCAAGAGCATTCTTGCCATTGCCATCACCGACATAAACAATATGACCATTATCCAAATCTACAACTATGGTCTTGTATACATGCCCTTTATGAGTGGCGAACTCATCAATGGAAATACGTCTTAACATGGAAAGGTCTGGGTTAGAGTAATTTGACTGTAGAAACTCCATCTGTATATTACGTACTACATCCCAGGATACCTGTAGGAACCATGATATATCTTGAATTGTTGCAAAGCGAGACAGGTCAAGCACCATATTTGCAAAAGCTATAGTGTGCCGACGTTTTCCTTTCGCAAAGTCGATGTTTTCTTGTTTAATACAGCCGCAGTCGTGACATTGAATACGATGTACACGCATGTCCAGATAGGTCTTGCTCAGACCAATTGGAACACTTACAAAGCGACGAATATGGCTGCCGTTACGATTGATATTATGACTTCCACATACAGGACAACAAAGTTTTTCCTTTGGAGTTTGGATTTCTAAAACTAAGTTATTATCTTCGTAGCGCAGTTTCTGACAATCTTGTTGGAAGACGCCTAAGGCGTTTTGCATTATGCTGGTATCCATGTTCTTGAAGTTTGGTCACTACAAAGATACATAATACCAGCTTTTTTTATATAACTTATGAGATATATCTATCCATTTAACGGAAGAACCAAAAGTATTTCTTATAGGTAAGAGGGGGAATTTTACTTACTTTTATGAAAAAGGTCCTAATCGCAATTACGACAAGGACCTTTCTCCTATTCTTTAAAAGTCTTAAGATATTCTGTACTTTTCTATTTAACCAATACCTTTATAATAGAGCCATTAGATAATTTTACAATATTAATGCCACGTTGAGGACTGTTAATTTTACGTCCATCAATTGTATAACGTGCAATTTCTTTGAGTTCGCCTTTATTCTCAGAAATACCACCAATTCCAGCAGGATCTGATAAATAGAACTTTGCAGCATTATCAATCTTACCTTCATTATTAATTATCATAGCGACTACAGCAAGTTTATTGTAACCTGCTCTTGCAATAGCTTCTTTCAAAAGGTTTTTGTTTGGCAATTTAAGAGTATAAGTATTAGTAACCACTTGGTTAGCCTTAAGTTCTTCAAGTTTTGCATTGTTTTTATGGTCTGAACCATAAGAACTAGCAAGTAAAACATCATCATAAACTAACGTTACCTTACTATTACCATATTCACCGCCCTTACAGAAAGGAGATAGATATGAATCGTTTGAAACATTTTCGGGAGAATATTTGTAATAGTTGTTACTCTGTTTCCAAGAATTTTCTGTTCCAGTAAGTCCATCACCGATAAGCGCATATACTATTTCGTATGTCCCATTTACTAAAGGTTCAATGGTGGTAGTTGCTGTTACTTCTGTTTTATCAGTATTAAGTGTTCCTGTTACCGATACACCAACTGTCGCTATTTTTTTTAACTCTTGTTCGTAGTCGAAACTAATATCTTCATCGTTAGAACCATAGAATGGGTCTATAACATCGTTGCGATTTATTCTACAGGTTGGAGCTCCACCAAAATCAAGTATCGCATAATTCCTGCAGTACATAACATCAGATTCGTTGTATTGGTGTATTGCTATACCAACAAAACTGTCTGTAAATTTATCGCGCAATTTCTTCATTCCAGCCCAACCACGTGGACACCAACCACAGCCCGTTCCTGTATTTTCTTCTACAACAACATTTCTCTTTACCTGTTTATCTACGGTAGTTAATTTACAATTTACCGACTTTTTCTCAGCCTCATTAGCCTTGCCGTTTACCTTTGTTATAGTAATAACTTTCTCAGAAACTCCTATGTTATTGTCAGCCTGAAGTGGTAAGCTCGCAGTGCACGATGCACCCATAGTTTTAACAGGAGGATTAACCTTTGCATGTTGTTCTGCCCCTACAACCCCATTGGTTGTTATTGTATAGTCGATACTATTTATTCCATCTCTGCCACCATTGAATAGAACGAGTTTACTTTTTCCTGTTGTATTCTTCACAACAACAATGTTTTGTAAAGAGGTTGGAGTAACAGAGTTTTGAGCAAATTCACCTTCTACAAGAATTTCTAATGCCAATTGTCCGAACCCTTCTTCTGCTAAATTTGTCCACTCTGTTGCTGTTTCAGAAGAACGTATAAAAAAACCATTAAGGTCTGAACCACTATGATCTACAATAGGAAACTTTGTTGTGGCTTCGGAAGCATCAGTAACGGTAAGAGTATAACCTATATATACACCGTTAGATCCAACAACGTATGGAGTATTTAATGCTACATCGTTCACCTTTCCCTGTATTTCTTCACTTTCATCGCCTGCATTGAGTTCTGCTTGATCTACATTCTGTACATAGTCTGCATTATTAATATCACTAGGCAAGCTTTTTGAAACCCAAACCTTTACATTATTTGTATGTGCTTTATCGCGGAGATAAAAACGAATAGCTTTGATAGTTTTTCCAACAATTATAGAATTGCTTGGATCCACAAAAATAGCAGCATCGTATGTCTCTTTTTTAGAAACACCAACAGAACTACGTTCTTCGTTTTCTGGTTGATATCCCCACCATACTTGGTTGGCAGTAGGCTCTATTTTATTTGCTACTACCTTGTTTGTGGTTGATGCCTGTGTGGTTGTTAACTTTGCGTAACCTCTTTTATTTAGGTCTCGCTGGAATACACTCGTTTGTGCATAGGCTGAGAAGCTCAGTACAAATGCTACGGTTAAAGTAAAAAATTTTTTCATATTCGCAGAAGTTTAAGTTAATGACCGACTTAAAAGTACGGCACTATTAGATTAAATTACGTTTGTATGCAACAAAAAGAATCGTTTACAGATTGGTCTCGTTTTAAATTGATATTGAATTATGTGTACAAATATACATACTTATTTTGAATATATATACTTATATTGATTTTTTTTTCTTAAAAGCATTCAATTCTGCACTATAATATTTCTTTTTAGGGATTTCCCTATTGTAAAGTAGAGATATTGTGATCCGTTCGTTTGTTGTATTGTGTTAATTTTGCGGTATTAATAAGAATAAGATATAAGAGACTATTGATTATGAGACAGATTACAAAATTCTTGATGGTACTTGCACTTATAGCTCTCCCTATGGGTTTTACAAGTTGCGATACAGAAGACGATTATTATCCTCCTTATAGTAGCCTTGTAACGGAAGCTGTTCAAAACTATTGGCGTGCATATCCCGGTGGTACAGACTATTATACTACGAGAGAATGGTTTTTGTACTATTACCCGATGGCTACAGCTGCTGAACTTGCAGACTTTATGGATGCTGTAAATTATGATTATGTGGATAATTATAATCCATCAAACAATGATCCTTTATTAAATGAAGTTCAGATGCTTTCTGGAGAATGGGCTGGAAATATGACTATTGCTTTTGATGAAAATGGACAACGACTTTCACAAACTTTCCATGCTAATATGAAGTTCTTCCAATATGAAAGTTCAAAGAAATCACTGTCGGGACATGGAACAGAGATTGATACTGCAAACGATGGATCAACTCAGACGTTAGACTTTTCTTGGTACATAGATAAAAATGGTGATATTTATATTAAATATACTAAGTCTGGGACAATATTCAGAATGGATGCTAAATCGAACCAGAAGGGATTCCATCTTGGGTATGAATCTCAGAAAGGTTATGATACATTCTTTGGTTATGGAGTTAGCACAAACACAACCGACGAATTCTATATTGATTTAGCTCGACAAGCTACTAACAATGCAAAGGCAAAGATATTGAAAGCTTATACTACGACTAATAATATAGGAAACTATGTCTTTGGTAATGCTACAAGGAATTATAATTCGTTAAATTCAGCAAAGACTATAGATGGATTACGTGCGAGATAAGAAAGTTTCTCATAGCATATTTACAAAGTCTCTTTTGGTTTTTCTAAATGAGACTTTGTAATTTATCAGCGTATACCATCGCTAATATTATTGAATAGGTGATAGGTGGAGATTTATAAGCTACATCTACTAGTTATTTATCTTTCAGACAGGAAATCTTAGATATTTAGAAAAGGCGGCTAAATGTAGTTACTTTTGTCTTAGATATCTATCATTTGTGTTTTAGATATCTGCCATACCAGTCTTAGATATCTGTCAGTTGCAAATTAGATATCATAAAAAACTATAACCTATGTTTTGTATCGCTATACATAATAAATGTTGATTCATATTCATTTAGGTGAAGATTCTAAATAATGTAAGAGTTAAGAATTCTGATGCCAATCACATCAATTATATAACAATAGCCTTTAGATACTACAAAATATCTAAGGGCTATTTGTTTATTATAAAAGGTGGTAAATGGTTGAATATTACAGAGAATATAAATGTACACAAACGCACCTTCTTTTGTTATAGTATTTGGTTTCTATTATCGATTTAGAATGTCGTTACAATTTGCCGGCTTCTCCTAAATAGCTATCTTTAAAGCCTAAGAAATAAAGAACACCATCAAGACCAATTGTACTAATATTTTGTTCAGCATTCTCTCTTACACGTGGCTTTGCGTGGAATGCAATTCCTAATCCTGCTTCTGCAAGCATTGGTAAGTCGTTAGCTCCATCGCCCACAGCAATAGTTTGCTCTAAGTTTACCTTTTCTACCTGTGCTATAAGCTTTAGTAGTTCAGCCTTTCTGCGCCCATCTACTATATCGCCTACAAAGTTTCCTGTTAGTTTATTGTTTTCGTCTATCTCTAATTCGTTGGCATAGACATAATCAATATTATACCTTCGTTGCAAAAATTCACCAAAGAATGTGAATCCTCCACTAAGAATAGCGATTTTATAACCACAGTTCTTTAAAACCATCATTAAGCGATCTACCCCTTCGGTAATAGGGAAGTTTTCTGCGATATCTTGCATAACACTCGCATCAAGTCCTTTAAGGAGTGCAACACGTTCTTTAAAACTTTCTTTAAAGTCTATTTCTCCACGCATCGCACGTTCTGTAATCTTCTTTACTTCGTCGCCTACTCCTGCTCTTTTAGCCAGCTCGTCAATACATTCTGTTTGAATAAGGGTAGAATCCATATCGAAACATATAAGACGGCGCATACGTCTATACATATTGTCTTTCTGCAAAGAGAAGTCGATGCCTTGTTCCTGGCTCATTTTCATTAAATCAGCTTGCATCTGAACATAATCGTTTGGTGTTCCACGAAGAGAAAACTCTATACAAGCACGAACGTTATGACTTTCTCTCTTTATGCTTTGGCGACCAGTAAGACGCACAATAGAGTCGATATTCATACCTTGAACAGCAATTACTCTTGTAGTAGCTTCTATATTCTCAGCAGAAAGTGAACGCCCTATAATAGTTAAGATATATCTGTTCTTCCCTTGTTGGTTTACCCAATTTTCGTATTCATCGTCTGTAATAGGAGAGAAGCCAATGTTTACTCCCAATTCGGTAGCTTTAAAAAGCAGATCTTTCATAACCTTACCCGAATTGTCTTCGTTTGTTCGTATTAGAATTCCAAGAGAGAGTGTGGCATGGATATCTGCCTGACCAATATCAAGAATACGTGCATCGTACTTTGCCAATATTCCCATTATCGATGCTGTGAGTCCAGGTCTATCTTGTCCTGTAACTCGAACTAAAATTTGTTCTTCCTGAATGTTTTCTTTACTTTTCATAATTGATATATTTTATATAGGAACTGGTACTGGCTTAAAATTCATCTCATTTTATTAAGCATTTATCTACCTCATTTTCATAGATAACTTACCATCTATTGTTATTTTAATAGCGATAACATAGCTTGTTGAGGCGTCAGGAATGCCAATAATAGCATCAAAATATAATGCTTTAGCATCGGAATGATTAAATTCGAATCTGCGTAGAATACTTTTATCCAAAAAAGTTTTATCAATAATCGATGCAAATTCCTGCTTTCTAAAGTCATGTGTGTAGACTAGTTTCTTTTGATTTGAGATTACTACTGAAGCAACATTATCAAGATAAGCATTGTCTACTTCTATTCCACTTTCATTATAGGTAGACTTTATCACTTTATCTGATGTTGTCTCAACTGATATTTTTATATTGAAATAGCCTAGGTCTGTTCGCACCACCGTATCAGATGCTATATGCTGAAATGTATTCATAGCATATACATGATAGCTGAATGATGCTCTAAGATTTTTATCTCCACTCTTAACAAGACGCACTTCTTCGCCATTATTATTAATAAAGGAAAATAAGTTCTCCGATTGCTTTTTTATTTTATATCCATTCTTACTTTGACCTTTTAGGTAAAAAGAATCTTTATATATCCAAAAGCGTACAGGTATGCTACCAGAATCTGGAAAAAAGACACTATCACCTTTTGCCAATAAAGCAGGCTCGCCATTGTCATCAGATACCCAAAGGCCTTGGAAAAGTTCTTTTGCTTTTACATCTTCAACAACAGAGTCTCCTTGCTTTGTTTTATTAAAACAACCTACGAAAAACAAAGAAAGGAAGAATAAGCAGAAACTAATATGTTTCATTAGCGTTTTGTTAACTTTTAAAAGAGGTCTATTTTATTCCAAGCAACAGCTCGATTTAAATCTTTATCGGAAATAACAATATCTTTTATATCAATAGGCCAGTCTACTCCTACTGTTTCGTCATTCCAACGAAGACTTACTTCGCTTTGTGGTGCATAAAGATTGTCTACTTTATAAGTGAATATTGCTTCATCTGATAATACAAGAAATCCATGTGCAAAACCACGTGGAATAAAGAACTGACGTTTATTCTCTTCCGATAATTCTACCATTGCATATTTACCAAGTGTAGGAGAATCTTTTCGTAAGTCTACAGCCACATCAAGTACTTTCCCTTTTAATACGCGTACTAGTTTAGCTTGTGAATATTCACCTCTTTGATAATGGAGTCCACGAAGTACACCAAAACTCGATTTTGATTCATTGTCTTGAATAAATTCTACATGATATCCAATATGTTCATCAAAATCTGCTTGTTTCCAAACCTCGTAAAAGTAACCACGATTGTCGTTAAACACTTTTGGCTCTATAATCCAAACACCTTCAATATTGGTCTTCTTATATTCCATATAGTTCTTATAATAGTTTTTTGTATTGCAAAGTTACGAAAAGATATTGGATTGTTAGCATAACATTTGTTTATTAACGTTTTCTTGTTTCAATAAAAAATCGGTTTGATATTCAATAAGAGAAATCAAACCGATTTAATTTTATGAGTTAAACATTGAAGTTTTTAATACTTCTCTGTTCATCTACCTCGTAAACACGAGTTTCATCTATTCTTATTTATTTTACAATAACTTTATGTATTTTATTTCCTTGTTTTACAATGTAGAGTCCTGCAGGGAGTATTGATATATTATTCCCAACCCGAACACCTGATGTAGTATATATAGATGTAGTCTTTTCAGTAGAGTTTTCTAATGAAATATTATTTATTGCGGTTGGTGTAATAGATGCAACATTAGATGGACTAGAGTTGCCTACATTATATAATGTAATCACATAATAATTATCGCTATCCGTTCCGTCTGTATCAAATGCTGTAACTTCATTTGCATTATTATTGTTAGCAATAAGTTTATTATTGCGATAAATATTGTAGCCAATAATCTGTAATGGAGCACTTTCGTATGTAATATCGTCTATTAGAAGACCTGCTGGTTCAAATCCATAAGAAGATTGTGGTACTGTTGATGTATGAACAATAGCAAAGTATTTTGTACCTTCAGGCAAATTTACGGAAATCTTCTTCCAATTAATATTGTCTGCAGCATTATCTGTGTATATCTTCTTGAAGTCATTAACATCTTTACCACTTGTAGAATAAGCCACATAAAAATCTTCTGGTCCGTAATTTGCGTAATCGCATTGTGGTGCTTTTGTGAAGAAACTTATTGTTTGTGCCTTACCTGAAAGCTCTGGAGATATAATCCAATCGTTATTTCCACTTGTTGCATCGCCTACATTTCCAAAGCTCATCATTGATTGTGCACTATTATGACCATTAAAACGCTCTTTAAACATCTGGGTTGTTGCATCGTCCATTCCATGTGTAGTGCCATCACAGTTGAATACAGTGTATGCAAAAGGAAGTCCATTGCCAGGGAATGTAATTCCACCAAAAGTATTTGTGCGACATTTATCAGCATCGTAAAGTGTCCATGGATTTATTTCGTCAATAAGGAATGGTGCATAGGTTTCAAAACTTTCTGTAATAACACAGTTCTCTACTACAGGAGCTGTCCATTCAAGTTTAACCTTATCAGCATTTTTACTAGCTTTAAGATTGTTTATTGCAGGATATGGAGCAGTAACAACTTTAATTGTTTTCTTCTCTGAAATATTATTAGTTTGATTTTCATCAGCTGCCCAATCTGATTCAGCCCAAACCTGGAACTCTTTATTATCGAAAGGAACAACATAATGGAATGTATATTCCTGAGTTTCTCCTGGAGCTATTGTTCCACTTTCTGTAGCTATTTCCGTACCATTATTTGAGTGGAGTTTAACTTGGAAGCCTTCTGCGTCTTTTAAACCTATATTGCGAACATGAACAACAATTTCTGCTTGTTCACCACCTTGTGCATGAAGAGGAGTGTTGATGTTTGTTATAACATTATAATTAATTGCATCGTTAACATTAACGTCATCTACTATAATATTTTCTCCATCAGAGATAGCGTGAATGAGAACACGGCCATAACCATTTTCTTTTTTGAAAGCAGCATCGGCACAATCTACATTCACAGTACGCCAACCTACATTTCCTGTTAATGTAGAATAATCTATTTCTGAAGCAAGTTTCCTGTATTGGCCATTTACATCTAAGAATACTTGTAGTTTACTCTTACTACCAGGATAGGCATAGAATTGGAATGAAATGCGTGGATTTTTAGCTTTACCTAAATCCATCTTTGGTCCTACTATTGTAGCTGCATCGCCAGCTCTTTCTGGTGTGAATAATAACGAACCTTCATCATCATCTGCAGATATATCTCTAGAGATTTTGAAATGTTTCTTTGTATCATTATAGCTAGCGCTCCATGGACCTTTTTCCCAAGTTCCATAAGGCCATGATTCATGGAAAGGAAAATCGTATGGTGTTCCATAGAAAAATGGGTCTGCAAAACCGCCATCTCCAACATGTTCTGTATCTGTATATGCTACTATTTGGTAGAATTTGCTACCTTGTGTTCCATTTGTAGGGATATCTTTAATTGTAACCTCAGTTCCAGTAATATCTTCTGCAATAGGAGTTTCGTAGATACCCTCAAAAATACCGTACTTAATAGTAGTAGGATCTATGTAACCTCCATTAGCTCCGACTTTTACAGGGTCCCATTTTAATGTAATTGTCCCATTAAGATTATCGTATGCAATTACATTCTTAACTTTACCAGGCACAAGTTCGCTACCAACATAAATTTTCGCTTCAGCTTTGGCACTCTTTAAATCGCCAACATAAGTGTATACTTCGTATGAATGTTGCCCAATAGCTACATTATTATCAGTCCATTCTATACTCTGCCCAATACCGGGATTATCTATTTTATAAATAGGTGTTACAGAACCATCACGATATATTGTAGCAGAAGTAATAGAAGTTAAGTCTCGTCCCATTATATCTTTTGTTGGAGTTGTGAATGAAACTTTAACCATTTGTTCACCATTTTGCCCTGTTTCTAACTTTAGGTCTGAAATAGCAATTGGCGTTCCAGAAGTTTCAGCCGCTTCTTCAACTTTTACTGGTCGCATAATAATATATCCAGGTCTATCGCTAACAGCATGGAACCCTATACGATAATCGCCTGTCTCTGTAGGTGTGAATGTTGTTTTTATAGTTGTAGGTGTTCCGAAAGCTGTTCCCGAAATTGGTGTAGTTGGAACTATTTCGTTATATGTTGTAGGATCGTCGCCAGTACCATAAGCTATATTCATTCTTTGGCCAGTTCCAGAATGTCCTCCCACAACTGCTCCTGCTTCAAGTGCATAAGTTTGTCCAGCTATTAAATGTAAAGGTGGCGATACAAGCCAATCGTCTGCATTTACTGTTGCATTTGCTCCATTATATGCTGGAGCTCCTGCATCTAAATCCTCCCATGTATTGTTGTCGTTATTTTTATCTTCTACTGTCCAAATTTTCTTTTTTAGAATTACTTTGGTGTTTGCCCAATTTTCTTTATATGGTTTACCTTTTGTTACAGTAGTTGGTTCTGCTGTTGATGCTGTTTGGGCTATAATTGTAAGAGGACATCCTGCAAATGCAAATATACCTCCAAGAATTAAAGCATAAATTCTTTTCTTCATAAGATATGTTTTATGTTGTTTAATTAATTGTTATCTATATACTTTTGCGGTATATGTTCAATTACTTATTGAATTGTTTTTTACCATTCTTAATAATAATACCTTTATAGTCTTTTCCTACACGTTGTCCTGCAATATTGTAATTAGGACCTTCTTTTATTGTATTAGATGAATGAACATTATTAATTGCAGCAGTAACATCTCCTTGTACAACTGTAATAGGTTTATCTGATACTACGCCTTTACCATGAATTAAAATATCACATTTACGTCCAGCTACATTAGAAGGAAGTGGATCACAAGTAAATTTAATTACAGTTAAACCATATTCGCGATAACTTTCTTCATCTATAGTGTAACTCTTTATCCAACTATCTATTCCAGACAATGTATATTCTTCTTTTTTATTGTCATCGTACCACATTCCATTTAACTGCGCAACAGCACCAGGAAAAACAAGCCCTTGCGTACATGTGGTTTGTCCTTCTGTTCCTTCATTATTCATCAAGACAAGCCCATAATTATAAGAAGTTTCAATGCCTGCATCTACATATCCATTGGCATAATCGAATTTTGCAGAGAATGTAACACTTAGTGCTATATTATTATCGGCATAAATGTTTGCAGCTTTATTTTTGCCATCTTTAGTTTTTATTAGGCAAATTGCTGGACTTAATACCTTATTATAATAAGGTATTCCTGCACCAGATAGTCCCATATCTACACCTGGTTGGTCGAAACCACGCACAATAACAGCAAATTCTTTATCTATTAAGAATCCTTTTCCTTCATGTGTAAATACAGCAGCAAACTTATTATAACTTTTTCCATTAGCATCAGTAATAGGATCGTTCTCCTCTATATCAGCAGATGTACACTTTAGTTCGGCTATTGTTTCACTTCCTGGTTTCTTTTTTCCCTGTGCATCTGTTTCTACATTGGTAATGAGCATTGTTAATTCTGTCCCATTTGGTAATGGCTTGCTACTTTTAGATATAATTGGTAGAAAAACATCTTCTACCCAAAGTGGTGCTACTGGTTTTTCTAAAATTTGTTGTACGCCACGTGACGTATATTCTCCGTTCGAAATAGTACCAGAACCGAAAAGATATCCATTATCCATTCCTCCAAGATAGAAGTTATTAACTTTATCGTCGGTGAATTGTAAAGGACGGATATGGGAATCCATAGCTGATGAGGTTCCACTTTTTATTCTTGGATACCAATACATTACTGCAGGGAGGTCGTAGTCTAATGGTCCCCAATGTGGATTTTCCTCTGAAAGTGTAAAACTATCTGTTTCACAAACAATAGTGGGAAGAGCATCGGCTCCATTAAATCTAGTAATAATATTGAAACTACCATCGTTGTCGGTTGAGAATAAATTACTAGTTTTTCCTGTTCTATCGAATGTTCTACAATTTCCATTCATATCGTAAACATTCTGATGCCAAAAATATTTTGTATTTTCTGGTACAACAGGCACAAATTTTGTTTTGCTATAGCCAGGAACATAAAGATAACTTGTACCTGCCATTTTACCATTTTTAGGTGTAACTTCAAAAGGAACGCCTTCTGGTTTGAGATAGTAAATACTTTTTTTAGTTTCCTTTGCAGGTGCGGTTAATCGGGCACAAACTGCATTGTTCTGTGCGAAAACACTACTGACAATTGCCATTGTTAATGCACTGGAAAATAATCTTTTAATCATAAGCTATTAAAATTAAAAATTAAGTTAATATTATATAGTATAAGGTTTAGCGAACCAATATGTATTATGCCTCTAACAGGCTTACAGAATAGTAATTGAAATGAGTCTTAGAACGGATAAACGTTTAAGTTCTATCCTAAACTTTTAACTCTTTAGAAAATGCATTGTGTTTATTTTTGGCTATGAAATGTATTATTCCATTCCACTAAAACTGTTAAGATTGTTCTTTATCTTTAGTTAGTTTATGCCTCTTGTTCTTATATGCTTCTCCAATATGTCGCAAAGATAAGAAAAAAAAGAGATAGAAAGAAACATTTTTCTATATTTTTTTAATTTTTGTATTTTTTCGTTTATCTGTCTCTTCCTTTTAGATAGTGTAATAACACCTTATTAATATATTATTATGATATAATAAGTGTACCCGTTATTTCGGAATAAATGTATAAAGAATATTTCTACAGGAGTAGCTAATATAATAAAAATACTTGATTTAATAATACTTCCACAAATTGAGGAGTATTGTTATGATGAGGACATTGCTAAGAGAATCTTTGGAGATGCATCACCTGCGATTACTGTCCATCCGTATGGAGTTGAAGTTCATTCGTTTGGTAGTCTGACGCCAGAAGAAGTTAATACAGCTATAAGGGGGATCCTAAGAAATGAATAAAATTGCTGTCTATGAAAACTCATATGTGGAAATAGATGACAGCACTAAGGATCTTTTTGGAGATTTGATCGGCATTGGCTATCAGATTAAGGACGAGTTAGGGCTGATGTATTCTCCAGTACAATCTGTTTCTGCAGACAAAATTTATATAGGGAATATTGTTGGTAATCTCACCCTTAACACAACCAATCTTGTGATATATCCGAAGTATATGGGGGATTTGGGCGATACCCAAGGGGTTATGAAAAAATTGTTTTTAAGAACCTTGAAGTGCGCTACCGAAGGATTTGGATCGACGGTTTTCTTTTATAGGAATAATGCAAT
>ERZ772932.1123-NODE-1123-length-13118-cov-17.486412_pt1 | contig 13118 bp, 9 predicted proteins | sample MGYA00511684_ERZ772932 | MGnify/ENA primary metagenome ERZ772932 (study PRJEB29015, sample SAMEA2738078) | human oral metagenome | biome: human oral; feature: human-associated habitat; material: saliva | place: China | collected 2210 ...
CCCTCGAGGACCTGCCTGGTTTCCTCTCGGGCTGCCTCATCCTGGCCTACCCCTCCATCGCGGAGGGCTTCGGCCTGCCGGTCCTGGAGGCCATGAGCTGCGGTGCCGCAACGCTGACGACTCGCCTGACCTCTCTGCCGGAGGTCGGCGGCGACGCCGTGGCCTACTGCGACATCGACCCCGACTCGATCGCCTCGGCCCTGACGGAGCTGCTCGACGACCCGGCTCGCCGCGAGGCCCTCGGGGCTGCGGCGATTCCGCGCGCCGACGAGTTCACCTGGGCCCGCGCAGCTTCCGTCCACATCGAGGCATTCCGCGCCGCCGCCCATTTCTGAGCCGATCACGCCCAAAGGAGGCCGCCGCATGCCCACGTCCGCCCCGCAGCGCCGAACGTTTGTCGCGGCGCTCGTCCTCGTCGCCGCGGTGATTGTGGCCTCGTTGGCGTGGGTCGTCGCCTCCCCCGTTGGGGCCTCGCCTGACGAGGACTTTCACGTGGGGGCCATGTGGTGCCCACCCCCCATCGAGGACAGCGGCTGCCAGATCAGCACGAAGGACGGACGCAAGGCCGTTATCGTGCCTCAGACGCTGGCGAAGGAAAACGTCACCTGTTACGCCTACGATCACGACAATTCCGCACATTGCACGTTTGCTGCCTCGGATGATCTGACGGCCCCGACGTTGCGATGGGATGACGGCAACTACCCGTGGGGCTACTACCAGTTCGCCCACCTGTTTGTGCAGCATTCGACGAATCGCGCGGTCTTGACGCTGCGCGTCTTCAACACACTGCTCGCAACCGCCCTGTTGGGTTCAATCATCGCACTGGCCGATTCAGGGCTGAAGCGCGCGATCGCCGCGGCGTTGACGGCGGCTTGGCTGCCGATGGGCTTCTACTTCATCGCGGGGATGAACCCCTCCTCGTGGGCGATGACAGGCACCTTCGCTTTCGCCGCAGGTCTGTTGGCGGCGACCCGCAGCGTGGGCGCGCGGCGCATCGGCCTCATTGCCTGCGCGGTCGCGGGTGCTGTTTTGGCCTGCACGTCGCGCGGCGATAGCGCGTTTTTCCTTTTCGTCGTCTCCGTCGCGCTCGCGTGTGCGGTGCGACCGCGTGCACGCCTCATTCCAGAGGCCATCGTCGCTTGCGCGGCCTCGCTCGTGGGTATCTGGGTCATGTCGAGTACGAACGCATCGGCGAACCTGGCGACGGCCGAGGCCAGTGCCGCCTCTCCGGGGCGCCGCGCGATTCTCATGCAGAACCTGGAGGCGATCCCCGCCTACCTGGCTGGTTTTGTCGGCTATCGTATCGGGCCAGGGTGGAACGATGTGTCCTACGCGGGCACGGTGTCCTATGGGGCACTCGTGGTCGTCGGGGCGGTCATCTGCTGGGCTCTCGTCTCGCTCACATGGCGCAAGGCCGTGTCCGCCTTCGTGATCCTCGGTGCGATCGTGGGCGTTCCGGTTGTGATTGGCGTGCAGGGGCGTTTCTCGAACGTGGAATTCTATCAGCCGCGCTACATGCTGCCCCTCTTCGCGGTGTTCATGCTCATGCTCCTGGCCCCCTCCCCCGCCCGCGCGGACAACGAGGGGCGACCTGCGGGCAGCGAGGCGTTCCGCCTCCCCACCAGCATCGCCGGTCGCGTAGCCACGGGCCTCGTCGCGGCGCTGTGGGCGCTCACCAATGCCCGCGCCCTCTACCTCGTCATCGAGCGCTACGCGTTCGGGCGCACGCAGCACGGCTACCCGATCGACCTGGCGACGCGGAACCTGAGCGCAGGCAACGAGTGGTGGTGGCCAGCAGCTCCGATCGGCCCGATGGCCGTGTGGATCCTTGGCGCTCTCGCTGGCGCGATTGCGATCGGCCTGGCCGTTTTCCTGTGGCAACGCTCCCCCGAAACGTCACCAGAACCTCGGCGATAAACACTTCACACCCGAACCGTTCACAAATCAACTCGATAGTGCTATGCTCGAACATGTAGCACATCAGTGACTTACATGAACGAAAGGTGATCGCATGCCCACGACCAACGTCGGCACGCTCAGCGAGCCCCAATTCAACATCCTGAACGCACTGGCCAAGGCCGACGCTCCCCTCACGCAGCGGGCACTGTCGGAGGCCACCGGCATGAGCCTGGGACGCGTCAACACCGCCACCCGCGAGTGCGAGGCCGCAGGCTACATCGACGAGCGCGCAATCACCGACGCGGGCCGCGAGGCCCTGGAGCCCTACCGCGTCACGGGCGCCGTCATCATGGCCGCTGGCCTGTCCTCGCGCTTCGCGCCCATCAGCTACGAGCGCCCCAAGGGAACGCTCAAGGTGCGCGGCGAGATCCTCGTCGAGCGTCAGATCCGCCAGCTCCACGAAGCCGGCATCACGAACATCGCGCTGGTCGTGGGCTATAAGAAGGAATATTTCTTCTACCTGGCCGACAAGTACGGCGTCGACATCGTCGTTAACCGCGAATACGCCACGCGCAACAACAACGGGTCCCTCTGGCTCGTGAAGGACCGCCTGGACAACACCTACGTGTGCTCCTCGGACGACTACTTCACCACGAACCCCTTCGAGTCCTACGTCTACAAGGCCTACTACTCGGCGAACTACGTTGAGGGCCCCACCGACGAGTGGTGCATCAAGACGGGTCCGGGCGACCGCATCACGGGCGCGACCGTGGGCGGCAAGGACGCGTGGGTCATGCTCGGCCACGTCTACTTCGACCGCGTCTTTTCCGCGAAGTTCCGCGAGATCCTCGAGCAGGTTTACCACCTGCCGGAGACGGTCTCGAAGCTGTGGGAGTCCATCTACCTGGACCACATCAAGTCTTTCGACATGGTGATCCGCCGCTACCCGGACGGCATCATCCACGAGTTCGACTCGGTCGACGAGCTGCGCAGCTTCGACCCCCTGTTCATGGAGAACGTGGACTCTGAGGTCTTCGACCACATCGCCGACACGCTGGACTGCGCGAAGTCCGAGATCCGCGACTTCTACCCGCTCAAGCAGGGAATCACGAACCTGTCGTGCCACTTCGCCGTGGGCGACAACGAGTACGTCTACCGCCACCCGGGCATCGGCACGGAGAAGATCGTGGACCGCAGCGCGGAGTTCAAGGCCCTGCGCGTGGCCGCGGAACTCGGCATCGACGACACCTTCATCGCGGGCGACCCCGAGGCCGGTTGGAAGATCTCACGCTTCGTGCGCGACGTGCGCAATCTGGACGTCACCCGCGACGATGAGCTCAAGGCCGCGATGGAGATGGATCGCGCGCTGCACACCTCGGGACGCACGCTCGCCCGCTCCTTCGACTTCGTTACCGAAGGCTTGCGCTACGAGGGCCTCCTGAAGACCTTTGGCCCGATTGATGTCCCCGGCTACTTTGAGCTGCGCGACAAGGTCCTGCGCCTCAAGGCTTTCGCGGACGCGGACGGTTTCGAGGTCGTCCCCTCGCACAACGACTTCTTCCCCCCGAACTTCCTGGTGGATAACGATGGCAACATCAGCCTCATCGACTGGGAGTACGCGGGCATGTCGGACATGGCGGCCGACTTCGGCACGATGACCGTGTGCACGGCGGAGATGACCCGCGAGCGCGCTCGCGCGGCCCTGGAGTTCTACCTGGGTCACGTCCCCAGCGAGGCCGAGAAGCGCCACTTCTTCGCCTACGAGGTCTTCGCCGGCTGGTGCTGGTACCTGTGGGCACTCGTGAAGGAGGCCGAGGGTGACGACGTGGGCGAATGGCTCTACATCTACTACTCGCACGCGACGCGTACGATCGATTCCCTGCTCGCTTCGTACGAGGCCGCCTCGGCCTCGGGCACGCAGGTCTCCCAGGAGGGTGAGCTGGCATGAAAACTCAACACGGCGGCAAGCGTTACGGTATTTTCTCGGGTGCCCTGTGGGGTCTCGACACGGTCGTGCTGGCGATCGCGCTGGCCATGATTCCATTCGCAGACTTCGGGCAGTCGGCGCTCGCCGGCGCGGTCCTGCACGACGTCGCGTGCGCGGTCATCTTGCTCGCGTACATGGCGATTCGTGGACGCCTGAAGGACACCTGGAAGGGACTTCGCACCCGCCCGGGCATATCGGTTGTCGTGGCGGCCCTGCTGGGTGGCCCGATCGGCATGAGCGGCTACCTGATCGCGATCGACAACATCGGCCCCGGCCTGACGGCGATTATCTCGACGTTCTACCCGGCGCTCGGCACCCTGCTGGCATTCGTTCTGTTGAAGGAGCGCATGGCTCCCCGCCAGATCGCGGCACTGCTGGTCGCCCTCGCGGCCATCGTCGCGACGGGCTGGTCGGCGACGTCGGAGCCGATTGAGGGCGGCAACGCGGTCCTCGGCGTCGTCGGCGCGCTGGCCTGCGTGATCGGCTGGGGCTCCGAGGCCGTGATCCTCACGTGGGGCATGCGCGACGAGGCCGTGGATAATGAGGTGGCTCTCCAGATCCGCGAGACGACCTCGGCCCTCGTGTACCTGTTCATCGTGGCCCCCATCGCCGGGGTCTTCGGTTTCACGCTGCACTCGCTCGCTCACCTGTCGGCGGGCGTGGTGGCTCTCGCCGGCCTGGCGGGCACGGCCTCGTACCTGTTCTACTACAAGGCCCTGTCGGCGATTGGCGCGTCGCGCGGCATGGCTCTGAACATCTCCTACTCGGCGTGGGCGATCATCTTCGCTCTCGTCCTGCAGGGCACGGTACCCACGGCCATGCAGGTCGTGTGCTGCGTCGTGATCCTCGTGGGCACCGTCCTGGCGGCGACTCCCTCGTGGGGTGATCTGCTTCCCAGGCGCGCGGGTCGCGTCAGCGACAACAAGGCGTGAGACAATGGCTGGTGGGCGCGCATGCGCCCACCAGCTTTCCGCACCCGGAGGACTTATGACGACGCCCCCCAGCGACCTGCGCAAGGTCCATATGCTGCTGACCTACATCCTGTCGGAGTTCGACCGGGTGTGCGAGGAGATCGGCGTGACCTACGCGCTCTACGGCGGCAGCGCGATCGGCGCCGTGCGTCACGGTGGTTTTATTCCGTGGGACGACGACATCGACGTCTGCATGGTCCGCGAGGACTACGAGCGTTTCCTGCGCGAGGCACCGGCCCTCCTGTCGGAAGGTTTCCGGATCGACAACCAGGCCAGCTCGCCGCGCTATCACCTGTTGTTCTCCAAGCTTGGCCTGGAGGGGACCGTGTTTCGTTCCCAGGGCGAAGTCAACCCCGATTACACGCCGCCGATCTTCCTGGACATTTTCCCATTGGACACCGTGCCCGAGGATGAGAAGCATTTCCGTTCGATGTGCCGCCGCACCTGGTGGTGGGGACGTCTCCTCTTCCTGTCGGGTATTCCGACCCCGGGCTTGCCCGGCATGGTGGCGTGGAAGCGCTCGCTCGTGCACGCGGTGACGCGCACGGCGAATCTGGCGCTGCGTGCCGCGCAGATATCCCCGCGCGGCCTGTACGCCCGGTGGGAGAAGGCCGCGCGGGCGGCGGAGGGCGAGCAGACGGGTACCTACGCCGATTTCACGATGCGCGACCCGTGGAATTGGATCGTGCACCGCGACGAGTTTGTGCCGACGCGCCGCGTTCCTTTCGAGGCGATCGAGGCGTCGATCCCTCACGACGTGGAGGCTCTGTTGACGCGTGGATACGGCGACTACATGCGCATCCCGGATCCAGCGGATCGCCGCACGCACTTACCCGAGACAATCGAGTTTGGCCGTTTCGACCCGGATCGTGGCGGGGTGCCGGATCTGCTCGCGCCTCGACCGCAGGAGGATTCCTCTGCGACCGCGTCCACCGAGAAGGAGCAGTGAATGCGCATCGCGTTCGTCGTCAACAGCTACCCTCCGCGTTTGGGCGGTTTGGAGTCGCACATTTACCATCTGTCGGTGTCGCTGGCGCAGCTTGGCCACGAGGTCGTCGTCCTGACGATTGCGGACGAGCCCGGCCGACGCACGGAGGAGAATGTCGACATTCGCACGGATCGCCGGTACTTCCCGGTCGCCGACATCATCAGTTTTCCGGCTCTGGGGGCGACCCGTTCCATCGCGCGTTTCTTGCGTGAGCGGCGCATCGACGTCGTCAGCGTGCATACCCGTTTCTTCCCGATGAGCTTCGTGGGTGTGCGCGCGGCACATCAGGCTGGCATCCCGGTCATTCACACGGAACACGGTTCCGGTTTCGTTGCGTCTTCCTCGCCGATCATCGCCCCCGCATCGCGCATGGTGGACCTGACGATGGGACGTTACGTGCTGCGTCACGCGGATCGTGTGCTGGGCGTGTCAGAGCAGGCCGCAGCCTTCGCGTCGCGTCTGGGCGGAGTGAGCGCGGACGTTTTCTACAACGCGATTACGCCTCCTGCGCCTCACAACGAGCCGATCGAGGACCGCCCCCGCCACCTGGTGTTCGTCGGCCGTATGGTCCCCGGCAAGGGGTGGGATACCTTCATTGAGGCTGTGGCTCAGCTGCGTGCTGAGGGGCAGGAGGTCACCGGCGAGCTGTTGGGCACGGGTGCCGACCTGGAGGCAGCTCGATCCCTCATCACGGAGCGAGGCTTGGGCGAGTACGTATCGGCTCCGGGGCGTGTGAGCGCGGACGAAGTCCGTGCCCGTTTGGCGGGTGCAACCCTCGTCAACCCGACGGTCCTGTCGGAGGGCTTCCAGACGACCTTGCTCGAGGTGTTGGCCGAACGCGGGCGCGTCGTCACCTTTACGGTGCCCGGCGCGAAGGTCCTGGCGGAGCAGGGCAACCCGGTTGTCATCACCCCCGATCGCACGGTTGAGTCTCTCGTGGCGACCCTTCACGACTTCTTGAACAATCCACCCACTCTGGGTGATCCCGCCCTGATCGATGCGTGGACGTGGCCGGTGCGGGCCCGCGAGTACGCCAGTATCGCCGAGTCGCTGCTGGGCGGCTCGACCCCACACGACCCCACCCACGTCTGACGTCCGTCCCTGTTTCCCGAGGAGCACTCATGCCTTTCATCAGCATCATCATTCCGGTCTACAACGCGCAGGAGTTCTTGCCCAACGCACTTGGCTCCATCGAAGCGCAGGACTTTTCAGACTGGGAGGTGATTCTCGTTGATGACGGCTCAACGGATGATTCACCCGCCATGTGTGATTCCTACGCGCGGCGCGACCCGCGTTTCCGCGTCATTCACCAGGAAAACGCCGGCACGAGCGCGGCTCGGAACACCGCCCTCAAGGCGGCGCGTGGCGAGTACATCACGTTCATGGACAATGACGACTGGTGGCGCATCCCCGAGGCTTTGACGCTTGTCCACGAGGCCCTGACCAGGCGCCCCGTCGATCTGCTATGGCACATGAGTGCACGAGCCAACCCGGAGGGCACGCAGATCACGGAGGCCGAGCCCACGGCGATCGCTGCGATGATCGATTCCCTCGGAACCGACGAGGCGATCCGCGCAATCATCGACAATGAGCTGACGACGAGCGCCGTGTGGACGAAGGTTATCCGCCGCGAGTTCTTGACCAAGCACGGTATCGTCTTCCCCTCGGGGATGCGCAACGAAGACACGGACGTGAGCGCGCAGATCATCGCGCGCATTGATTCCGTGGCGTGGCTCGACCAGCGCTTCTACGTGTACCGGATGGGTCACCCCTACGCTCAGACCTCGCACTCGCTGGCGATTTCCACGGTTGATGACCTCGAGCGCGTGCTGCGCTCAAATCTGTCCGACGCGCGCACGCTATCGCAGGGGCGCCGCGGCGCCCTCATGGCGTTCCTGGCGCGCCCAATGATCGTGTGGGTGGGCCAGGCCTCGGCGCTGGGCCTGCTCGACGAGAAGAAGCACGGCGAGGACGCGCGCCGCAGGAACGCTTTCGTGCGTCAGTTCTTCCTGCCGCTCGTCTCCGAGTCTCGCACGCGCGAGGCGCGCATCGCCCAGTGGGCGTGTCGCCTGCTCGGGGTGAGTGCCTCGGCCAAGGCGCTGGGCATTCAGTTCCGTCGCATGCACCCCGAGCTGGTCGCTAACTCCAGGACGAAGTAAATCCACGCCAGCGGGATTCACGCCCGCTCAGTCGGCGTAGGGCTGCTCGCCCACCCACTCAACGGAGCGGACGTGGGCGGGCGGGCGCTGGTCCTCGGGCGGAACCTCCTGCCAGTTCCCGTAGTAGTCCCGCAAGAGTTTTTCCGCTTGCGCGGGGATGGCGAATTCGCGCCCTTCGAAGCTCGCGGTGCGCGTGGGGAAGAGTTCGTCTGGCCGGATGATATTGCGACTCATGACGTCGTCGAGGAGCAGAACGTAGCGTTCGTTATCCGCGTCGGACACCGCGGAGCGATGGCAGGCGCGGGCCATCTCGTCTTGCTTGCGCGAGATCGCGTACAGGTCAGCGAAGTAGGTGATCGGGTAGAGCATGTACTTCACAACGCGGCGCAACGCAGAGGTGGCGTAGCGAGGGTTGGATGCGGCGATGTATTTCCACCACACGAGGCGGTGTTCCTTCTTCGCGGTGCGGTGGACGGCCGGGTCGGTAATGTCAACGCGTTCGAGGGGGAAGATGTCGACCCACAGGCCCAGGGTGCCGGCGGACTCGTCGAGGAAGGACTCGACAGCGCGGGTGCGGGTGTCGACGAGCTTGCAGTAGGAGTTGATCGAGGTGCGGTCGCGGTAGCTGACGAGGGAGTAGTGCCCTCCGAGCGCCCCCTGCTTCCACAGGTCGTAGAGCTTTTCGTAGTCGTCGCGGGGCATGTAGACGTCGATATCGTCGTCCCAGGGGATGAAGCCACTGTGTCGCATCGCCCCGATGAGCGTGCCGTATGCGAGCGCATAGGAGAGCTGATGCTCGCGGCAGACGCGATCCAGCTCGGTCAGAATGTCTAGTTCAATCGCCTTCACCTGGCGCGCCTCAAGCTGGGTCATGAAGCCTCTTTCATCGTTCATCCGATAGCTTACGAACTGCCCTCTAGAGTAGTACAAGCTGCGGGCAATAGGACACAAGCGTACGAGCCCGCGCGACGGCCAGTCGCGGGAGCGCGATCGCGCACCCCGCCAGATCTCCGCGCGGCGCGATCACACGTCTTGCTTTCTGTGGCTGCTATGCGCCGGTGGGCGGCGGCCCGCCACAACCAACCGGCGGGCGAGTCGAGCAGCTTCCCTGTTGCGGTGTCGTCATCGCCCTTCCTATCCGTTCAACAAACAGGTGTACCCGGTGGGACGGCCTCCCCACCGGACACACGGACGTGAACTATTCGTTCTCAGGAGTAGTCCTTCTGGAACTTCAGCTCGAGTTCCTCCAGCGAGTGGAACTTCGTCTCGGGGACGACCTTCCAGTAGAAGAGGAAGGAAAGGAAGTTAATGGCTGCGAAGATCGCGTACGTGCCTGCACCACCGACGCTTGCCATGAGCGGTGGGAAAACAACGGCTACGAGCGCGTTGGCAAGCCACAGAGTACCCACCGCGATACCGAGGGCAGTGCCGCGGACGGCGGCAGGGTATATTTCGGAGACGAGCACCCAGGACACCGTTCCGGACTGCTTGATGAACACGAAGATGCAGACGATGCCAAGAACGAGCCAAGGCGCGAAGGTCGGGGCGCCGGAGATGTTTCCCTCGCCATCCAGGTAGGGGCTGATGAAGGCTGCAAACACGGCAGACAGCGCAGCCAGAGAAATCGTGATGCCGAGCTCCTGATACATGCCCACGTGACGGCGATCGAAGCGGGCGACGAGCCAGAGGCCCACGGCGGAGCCGATCGCGGAGATACCACCGGAAACGACGTTCAGGGTAATGGCGTCTTCCATGGGAACACCGGCGGCGTTGAGGATCTTCGGCGTGTAGTACATGGCCGTGTTGATGCCGGTCAGCTGGTCAGCGATGCCCAGGACGATACCGATGTAGAGGAGCTTGCGGGCCCACTTGACCTTGAGGATCTGGGACAGCGACCACTTCTCCTGCTTGGACTCGGCGCGCTGGACCTCGAGCATCTCGTTGAGTTCGCCGGCAACGTCGTCCTTCTTCTCGTCGCGCACGCGCTTGAGGGAGCCGATGGCCTCGACGATGCGCAGGTTAGCGGCGTACCAGCGGGAGGACTCGGGCATCATGCGGATGCCGACCCACAGGGCGATGGCGGGCAGCGAGCACAGGATGAGCATGTAGCGCCAGGTCAAGCCGTTACCGGCGCTGGTGACCTCGGCGATGTTGACGGCGGTCTGGACGGTCTCCCACGCGACGGAGGCGCCGGCGTGGCCGAGCACGTGACCGGAAGCATCGACGGCGTCACCGGTCAGCGTGACGGTCGGGCCGCCCTGCCAGTGGGCGATGACGGCGTTCATGGAGAAGGCCATGAACTGGCCGAAGACGATCATCATCTGGTCGGTCGCAACGAGGACGCCGCGCAGGCGCTTGGGCGCGGTCTCGCCGAGGAAGACGGGAACGGTCGCGGAGGCTCCACCGACGGCGAAGCCGAGGATGATACGGGCCAGGTACAGGAACCAGATGTTCGGGGCGATCGCGCAGCCGATGGCGCCGAAGAGGAACACGATGGCCAGCAGCGTGATGTTGTGGCGGCGGCCGTAGCGGTCGGAGAGGCGACCGCCGAAGAACGCGCCAGCGGCGGCGCCGATGCACAGCAGGCCGCCGACCCAGCCTTCTTCGAAGGTGGTCATGTGCAGACCGCCGGCATTGCCGGGCATGTACATGTAGGGCAGGGCGCCCGCAATGACGCCGGTGTCGTAGCCGAAGAGAAGCGAGCCGAGCGTCGCGACGGCCGCGATGGCGCCCAGGGAGCACTTCTTGCCCGAGGCCGGGGTGGTCGCGACGAGGTCACGCACCTTATCGGGCGTGTAGTCGTCAATCGTTGGAGCGTGTGACATGTGTTTCTCCTATTGCTTCTTCTTTGGAGCTGCACGGATGAAGGGCGCTTCACCCTGATCAGCCTGACGGCTGATCAACTCCCACTCCCGGGGAGCGAGGACACCTCGCCCACGATCATGGAATCGCCGAGATCTCGATACTGATTGCTTGACAATATCGTCCCCGCGCATCAACTGGCCTCACACTCTCCACTACCTCCTTTCGGCAGTGGTCAAGCATTCGACAGACCCCATATTTGACCTAACACACATTCAATCGAGTATCGCGACCTTGCTGACCCACTTAGCTTAACGCGCCGTATTCACGGTCCAAGCCACATACAAAGGAGGGGTGAGCGCAATGCGCCCACCCCTCCTGAGGAAAATGTCAAGCTCAGACGTTCGTCGGGAAGTTCATGCCGACGTAGCCAACCTTCTCACCACGCTTGGGCCAACGGGTCGTGACGACCTTGGCCTTCGTGTAGAAGCGCACGCCCTCGGGGCCATGGATGTGGGTGTCGCCCAGCAGCGACTCCTTCCAGCCACCGAAGGAGTAGTAGGCGACCGGAACCGGGATCGGCACGTTGACGCCGACCATGCCGGCCTCGACGTCGACGACGAAGTGGCGGGCAGTGTCACCGTCGGAGGTGAAGATCGCGGAGCCGTTGCCAAACTCGGAGGAGTTGACGATCTCGATGGCTTCCTCGTAGGTGTCGGCGTGCACGACGACCAGGACGGGGCCGAAGACCTCTTCGCAGTAAACGCTCAGGTCGCGATCCACGTTGTCAATGATCGTGGGGGCCAACCAGAAGCCGTCCGCATACTCCTCGCCCTCAGGACGGTAGCCGCGGCCGTCGAGGACGATGTTCGCACCCTTCGCCTCGGCCTCGTCGATCCACTTGGTGATGCGCTCCTGGGAGGAACGGGTGATGACCGGGCCCATCTCGGAGGCCGGGTCGGTGCCGGGGCCGACGACGATCTTTTCGGCGCGAGCCTTGATCGCAGGGACCAGCTTCTCCTCAACGCCGCCGACGGCGACGATGACAGGCAGGGCCATGCAGCGCTGGCCGGCCGCGCCGAAGGCGCCGGCGCTGATGTGCTGCGCGGCGAACTCAATGTCCGCGTCGGGCATGACGATCGCGTGGTTGTTCGCACCGCCCAGCGCCTGGACGCGCTTGCCGTGGGCCACGCCCGTGTCCTGCACGATGTGGGCGACCGGGGTGGAGCCGACGAAGGAGATGGCATCGATGCCGGGGTGGGTGAGGATATCGGTGACCAGGTGACGATCGCCGGCAATAACGTTGAACAGGCCGTCGGGCAGGCCGGCCTCCTTGTAGAGGCGGGCGATGATCAGCGAGGCACTGGGGACAACCGAGGCAACCTTGAGGATGAAGGCGTTACCGGTGGCCAAGGCGACCGGATGCATCCACATGGGGACCATGGCCGGGAAGTTGAAGGGGCAAATGCCGGCGACGACGCCGACGGGCTGGCGCAGGGTGTGCACATCCACGCCGGTCGACGCCTGGTCGGTGAACTCGCCCTTGAGGGCAGCATTGATGCCGCAGGCAAAGTCGATGGTCTCGCGGCCGCGGGCGATCTCGCCGAGGGCGTCGCCGTGGGTCTTGCCACCCTCGCGCACGATGGCGTCGGCGATCTCGTCCTGGTGATCGATGACGAGCTGGCGGAACTTGAACATGATGTCCACGCGCTTGGCCAGGGCGGTGCGGCCCCACTCCTTCTGCGCGTTGCGGGCGATCTCGACGACATGGTCGAGGCAATGCTTGTCGGCGAGAGCAAGCTGGTCGACAACCTTGCCGGTGGCGGGGTTTTCGACGCCGATGGTCTTCTCAGTGTGAGCGACGTACTCTTCGCCGTTGACCCACAGATTGATTGTCATTGATTTACCTTTCTTCCCATTCATCCACGAATGGCGAAACAACTTTGTTAGGACAAAGGGTAGCATGTTTCTACGACCAATGTCGCGATATCCGCAATACCGGCACATACCCGGACACAATTGTCCCGTCTATCGGACACAAGCCTCGCGCTCCCCGAACGAGGCCATGGACGGGCCTGCCCCATCGCACACTCCCCGCCCCCACCTCGTCCCCTCGACAAAAAAGGGGGCAGCCCCGGATTCCTCCGGGGCCGCCCACACAGTGTCACAACCTCACAGGTAGTGGCGCTGCGGCTTGCGATCGTTCTGATAGTCCTCGTACGCACGCTGCGTCGACTCGAGGACAGACACCTCCGAAATCGCCACGTCCCACCAGGAGGATCCGGGCGGGTTGGGGCCCATCAGGTCGGTCT
>ERZ772932.1125-NODE-1125-length-13106-cov-2.879779_pt1 | contig 13106 bp, 12 predicted proteins | sample MGYA00511684_ERZ772932 | MGnify/ENA primary metagenome ERZ772932 (study PRJEB29015, sample SAMEA2738078) | human oral metagenome | biome: human oral; feature: human-associated habitat; material: saliva | place: China | collected 2210 ...
TTAAAATTTCATCAAGTACCGCATCAGAAATTTGATCGGCAATTTTATCTGGATGCCCTTCAGATACAGATTCAGATGTAAATAAATAGCTAGACATATTTTCTCTCTTTTTCTTTTAAATTTGGATGTATTGACGTATAGACGGCTATAATACGTATTTTTGCTTAATAAGCAAGCGCTATTATTGATTAATCGCAGCAGGAATAGTCAACCAATTACGCAAAATTTGCTCACCAAAGTCTGACATATATGACTCAGGATGAAACTGAACACCATAAATTGGTAACGATTTATGCAGCATCGCCATTACCACGTCTTCATCACAAAGTGCGGTGATTTCTAGACAGCTAGGAAAATCTTCTTTCTGTACGCCCCAAGAATGATATAGCCCTATATTAAATTCGCTTGGAAGGCTAAAAAATAATGGAGAATTTGACCGCACTTTTAAAATTCGTTTCTGACCATGACGGACTTTCTCTAAGTTATACAATGTACCACCAAAAAATTCACATAAGGTTTGATGCCCTAAACACACACCTAAAATAGATTTCTGCTGATAATATTTTTCCAACATAGAAAAAAGTTGTGGATAAGCTCGTGGTACATCAGGCCCTGGTGAAATCAATATATGAGTATAGTTTTCCGCTGTACTTTCCTTTAAATCTTCCACGTTTAAAACATCATAAGGCACATTTAATTTTCGAATTAAATCCACCAAGTTAAAAGTAAAAGAATCGTGATTATTAATGATGAGTAATTTCATAACCCCTCGGCATTCGTTATAATCGGGCAATTTTACGCAAAATGGCACAAAGCACAATGCAACATTTTATTGAACAAGCTAATCATTATGGCAAACAACGCACGCCATTTTTCTTTCTCATTGATTTTGAAAAAGAAAAACCATTGATTTGTCCTCTCGAAAATTCTGCACAACAAGGCATTTATTTTGATATTTTAGGGAAAAGAAATAGCACGGTTTCTCCACAACCTCTTCCTCTTAATTTTACCAAACATCCAATGCCCTTCTCGCGTTATCAACAAGGTTTTGAACTTGTTCAAAGTGAATTAAAAAAAGGCAATTCTTATTTATTAAATCTCACCTACCCCACTGCAATTTCAGGAAATATTTCACTTGAACAAATTTTTCATCAAACAAATGCACCTTATAAATTGTGGTTACAAGATCAATTTGTTTGCTTCTCACCAGAATGTTTTGTCAATATTCATGACAACAACATTTTTACTTATCCAATGAAAGGGACAATTAATGCCTCTCTGCCCGACGCAGAAAATCAGTTACTCACAAATGAAAAAGAACAACGCGAACATTACACAATTGTTGATTTGATGCGTAATGATTTATCCATGGTCGCAGAAAACATTCAGGTGAAAAAATTTCGTTATATCGATCGCATCAAAATACAAAAAGGTGAAATACTGCAAACCAGTTCTGAAATTTACGGAAAATTGAATGAAAACTGGCCAAATCAAATTGGCGATATTTTAGCGAAACTCTTGCCTGCAGGTTCCATTAGTGGAGCCCCAAAAGAAAAAACCATGCAAATTATTCAACAAGCTGAAAAACAAAAACGCGGTTATTACACAGGAGTTTTTGGCATATTTGATGGTAAAACACTACAAAGTGCGGTGGCAATTCGATTTATTTCTCAAGTAGATGAAAAATTTTATTTTCATAGTGGAGGTGGAATTACCATTCATAGCAATGTGCAAGATGAATATGAAGAATTGTTAGAAAAAGTCTATTTACCGATTGAAGGTGCTGATTAATGTATCCTCTATTTGAAACCCTTTGTATTGAAAATGGGAAAATTCAAAATATCGATTTACACCAAGCTCGATATGAACGTAGTTTGCGTGAATATTATGGAAAAAGTGCGGTGAAAATTTTTAATCTTTTTTCACTCATTCAATTGCCTGAGCCCTTACAAAATCGATTAGTTCGCTGCCGCATTGATTACAATGCCGAAACCACGCAACTTCAATATTTTGAATACCATAAAAAAATTTACCGCACTTTCCAACCTATAATTTGTGACGATATCAAATATGGCTTGAAATATTCTGATCGTAGTTTAATTAATACATTATTTGCTCGACGTGACGTTTCTGATGAAATTATTATTATCAAAAATGGAAAAGCGACAGATTGTTCCATTGGTAATTTAATTTTCCGCCAAGGAAAAAAATGGTACACACCAGACACCCCATTACTTAGAGGCACACAACGAGAAAAATTATTACAAGAAGGGAAAATTCAAGAAATCACTATATATCAAGAAGATATTGTCAATTTTGATGAAATTAAAATCATTAACGCAATGAATAGCCTATAAAAAATAAGCCGACTGATTCAGCCGGCTATTTTATTACAATTATTTTTCAGAGTTTTTCAACAATTCCGCATGCGCTTTTTTCTGACTTTTCATTTTCGCACTGATTTCTCGGCGTTGCGTAGAAAGCTCTGCATTGCGAATCGTATAATCATCAACACGACCTTCATAGTCATCACGCATACTTTCAATAATTCCACGCACCTCTTCGATGGTCATATCATCACGAATGTATTGATTTAAGTTATCTAACAATAATACGCGTTTTTGATTGTCACGGATTTTACGATTATTGTCTTCCATGTCGCGCTTAATTTTGTTTTTCGAACGATACATACGCACGTATTCCAACACTTCTTGGAAAGATTGCTTGTTTACAGTTTCCATAATGACTCTCTTTTAGTAAGAAAATTGATGGCGGTAATGTAGCCTCTTTTTGGTAATTCGTCAAAAGCTGAAAGTAAATTTTGTGAGTCAGCTCAAAAAAATTTTTTATTTACCGAAAAAGCGTTTGATTCTCTGCTTTTCTAGTGATAAAACAGATTCAACTATCTACAAAAATAAGGAAACACAATGTCACAAGTCTTTAATTTTAGCGCTGGTCCAGCGATGATTTTTCCAGAAGTGCTACAAAAAGCACAAGGTGAACTGACAAACTGGCTCAATCAAGGCGTATCCGTGATGGAGGTGAGCCATCGCGGTAAATATTTCATGGAACTTATTGCTCAAGCAGAAAAAGATCTACGTGAGGTTTACAATATTCCTGATAACTATCGTGTACTTTTCCTACAAGGCGGTGCTCGCGGTCAATTTGCAGCGATTCCAATGAACTTAATCGGTAAAAAAGGCAAAGCCCTTTATTTAAATAGTGGGCATTGGTCAGCTACAGCGGCAAAAGAAGCAAGAAATTTTGCAGAAATTGATGAAATCACTATTGTAGAAAATGGCGAACAGACTCGAATTACCAATCTTGATTTTAGCCATATCACTGATCAATATGACTACGTTCATTATTGCCCAAATGAAACCATCAGTGGTGTGGAGATTTTTGATGTACCAAATGTGGGAAATACCGTATTGGTCGCGGATATGTCTTCAAATATTCTTTCACGCCAAATCGATATCAGTAAATTTGGTGTAATTTATGCAGGTGCGCAAAAAAATCTTGGCCCTGCTGGCATTACGTTAGTCATTATTCGTGATGATTTGATCGGTAATGCACGTAAAGAAACCCCGTCTATTTGGAATTATGCAACTCAACGTGATGCAGACTCAATGATCAATACACCACCAACATTTGCTTGGTATTTGTGTTCACTTGTATTTAAACATCTTAAAGAGATGGGTGGCTTAGCCGTGATCGCAAAACGTAATGCGCTAAAAGCACAAACCCTTTATGATTATATTGATTCGAGCAAACTTTACCGCAATGTGGTAGCAAAAGAAAACCGCTCAACAATGAATGTCACTTTCATTACAGGCAATCCTGAATTAGATGCCAAATTTGTCGCAGAATCCACTGCTGCGGGCTTACAAGCCTTGAAAGGTCACAAGGTTTTAGGTGGAATGCGTGCATCTATTTATAATGCTATGCCACAAGAAGGCGTTGAGGCACTCATTTCATTTATGAAAAAATTTGAAGCTGAAAATCTTCCTCAATAGTTAAAGAACATTTTCAATGGGCGTATTCACTACGCCCAAATTTACTTGAAAATTCATCCTAATTCACATCAATATTTTCAAATAACACTATGCAGTACATCAATGTTGCCAATCATGGCGTAAAATCCTTATCACCTTACCAAGCTGGAAAACCAATTGAAGAATTAGAACGCGAACTTGGTATTTCCAATATCGTTAAACTGGCCTCAAACGAAAACCCATTTGGTTTTCCAGAAAGTGCAAAAAAAGCAATTTCCGAACAATTAGATAAACTGACTCGTTATCCAGATGCGAATGGCTTTGAACTAAAACAAACTATCGCAAAAAAATTTGGCGTTCAACCAAATCAAATTACGCTCGGAAATGGATCAAATGATTTATTAGAACTTTTTGCTCACACTTTCGCAACCGAAGGCGATGAAATCATTTATTCACAATATGCCTTTATTGTTTATCCTTTAGTAACTAAAGCGATTAATGCAGTTGCAAAAGAAATTCCAGCTAAAAATTGGGGGCATGATTTACAAGGATTTTTGACCGCACTTTCTGATAAAACAAAGCTCATTTACATTGCTAATCCCAATAATCCAACGGGTAATTTTTTAACGTCGCAAGAAATTGAAGATTTTTTAGCAGAAGTCCCTCAAAATGTAATCGTGGTATTAGATGAAGCCTATACGGAATTTACCAAAGCTGAAGAACGAGTGGACTCTTTCAGTTTATTAAAAAAATATTCAAATTTAATTATTTCACGCACTCTTTCTAAAGCCTATGGTTTAGCAGGTTTACGCATTGGTTATGCTGTATCTAATCCAGAAATCGCAGATTTATTAAATCGAGTTAGACAACCATTTAACTGTAATTCTTTGGCGTTAACCGCTGCTGTTGCCGTAATGAATGACGATGAATTTGTTGAGAAAGTAGCTAAAAATAATCGAGTAGAAATGAGACGTTACGAAGAGTTCTGCCAACATCATCAATTAGAATATATTCCTTCCAAAGGAAATTTTATAACGATTGATTTCAAACAACCTGCAGCCCCAATTTATGATGCATTATTACATGAAGGCGTAATTGTTCGCCCAATTGCTGGGTATGGCATACCGAATCATTTACGCATAAGTATTGGTTTACCTGAAGAAAATGATAAATTTTTTACCGCACTTTCTAAGGTATTAAAACTTGCCTAGACTATTTGTTCAATAAAAAACAAATTTATTTGTATAAAAAACCCGCTATAAGCGGGTTTTATTTTTCTCATATCTTAAGCGTGTTTTGCTGCAACTTCAGCTAATAAAGTTTGTAATTCACCAGATTGATACATCTCTAAAATGATATCACAACCACCTATTAATTCTCCCTCTACCCATAATTGCGGAAAAGTTGGCCAATTTGCATATGCTGGTAATTCAGCACGAATATCTGGATGTTGCAAAATATCCACATAACCAAAAGGTACTTTACAATTCATCAATGCTTCAGATGCACGAGCAGAAAAGCCACAAGATGGTAATTTTGGTGAACCTTTCATATAAATAAGAATTGGGTTTTCACTAATTTGCTTTTTGATTTTGTCTAAGGTTTCCATAATGTTCCCTATAAATAAATGAAAATAACATTTTATCACAACTTAAAACTTGATTGAAATGCTTGGTTTTAGATTCATATAAGACAAAAGGCCTAAACCGAAGTTTAAGCCTTTTGCTGTATTTAATCTTTCGTTAAACGAACACTAAAATTATTTAGTACCGTTAACTGCGATTTCTACACGACGGTCTGGAGCAAGACATGCGATAAGCGCTTTACGACCTTTAACTTGGTCACAAGTTGCGCCAGTCACTGGGTTTGCTTTACCATAACCAGTTGCAGAGATTGCATCTGCAGAAACACCTTTAGCTACGAAGTAGTTAGCTACAGTGTCAGCACGACGTTGAGAAAGTTTTAAGTTACCAGCGTCAGAACCGATACGGTCAGTGTAACCAGCAACAGCTACTTTAGCGTTGTTAACTTGTGCGATTTCGCCGTAGATACCATCTAAAGCCGCTTGAGCTTGTGGTTTTAAGTTTGCTTTACCGAATGCGAAAGTCACATCAGAGTTTAAGTTGAAAGTTTTGCTTACAACTTCAGGTGCTGCTACAACTGGCGCTGCGCCTTGACCGAAGCGGTAAGAAATACCTGCATTGATAGAACCAATCCAAGGGTTATAGTCAATTGCGCTATTTGGTTTATCTTCAGTGCGGAGTTTACCTACGCGAGTTAGCCATTGGTATTCTAAACGAACTGCTAATTCTGGTAATACTGCATATTCTGCACCTACAGCGAATAAACCAGAGGTACGTAAGCTGTGATGACCATTTTCATGCTTACGAACGCCATTTTGATCGTAGGATTTATAATCAGAACGAACTAAAGCAACACCTGCTTTACCATAAACATCTAATCCATTTAACACTTCATAGCTACCTTTTAAGCTTAAGTGAGTACCGTGGTTAGTGTGTTTTACTGATACTTTACCAGCATCTTTGAATTTAACACGACCGAAGTCATCGTAACCTAATTCTACCGCTAAACCTAAGTTATCACGGTTTAATACTTGGTAACCACCAAATACACCGTAAGTAACAGAGTTACGGTTGTAACCAGTACCGAAACCTAAGCTACGAGGGTTAGTAGCATCAGTGTTAGCTTTGATACCATCATGGAAAGATGCTTGACCAGCTTTAACACCTGCATAGAAAGTGTTTTCTTGTGGAGCTGCTTGAGCTACTGAAGCTGCTGCTAAACCAGCAACTACTAATGCGATTGCAGTTTTTTTCATTTTGATGTCCTCTATTTAGTCATCGAATAGTAATAAAAAAGTGTCCTTGTTTATACTGAACTTTTAATTAAAGTTACATTCTAAACAGTCGCTTAACTAGGGTTTTGAATTTGCCCTACTTTTTACCTTTTGACAAATTCAATTCCTTTGTTTACGCCAAAGGAACGTTCAAAAGTGCGCCTATTATCCTATAAAAATTGAAAAGATCAAATTCTTTTGAACTTTTTGTTTATTTTTTATCCAGAAACACTCTATTCTTGACTCATTTACTCCAAAAAATACTCCTTAAAAATGCTCAAAATCTAATTCGACATTGTTCGCACCTTAAGATATTATCGAGAGCATCCAGCTATTTATATCTTTAAATGAGTTAAATGCTATGTTGCCAAGTCTAAATCGCACTCCACAAATTGAACAAAATGTCCTTAACTATCTCCAAGCACTTAAAAAACAACATTTTGAAGGGGATATCGCTACAAATTATGCAGATAGATTAAGTCTTGCTACGGATAACAGCGTTTACCAACAACTTCCTCAAGCGATTCTTTTTCCGAAAACTGTTGCTGATATAGTGCGTATAACAAAATTAGCAAATTTACCGGAATATCAATTAATCACCTTTACGCCTCGTGGTGGAGGCACAGGCACAAATGGACAATCCATCAATAACAATATAATAGTGGATCTTTCTCGCCATATGACTACTATTTTAGAACTCAATGTAAAAGAACGTTGGGTTAGAGTACAAGCCGGCGTAGTAAAAGATCAACTTAATCAATTTTTAAAACCACATGGTTTATTCTTTGCTCCAGAGTTATCCACCAGCAATCGAGCGACTTTAGGTGGAATGATTAACACCGATGCCTCGGGGCAAGGCTCATTGCAATATGGTAAAACCTCTAATCACGTTTTGGCATTACGCGCAGTATTAATGAACGGTGAAATTTTAGATACAAGTGCGGTCAATTCTGTTGATGTTTTAGAAAACATCGATGCGCTTAAATTAAGTGATAGTAGCAAAAGACTCCATCAAACCATTGCGCAACACTGTAAAGAAAAAAGAGCGGCAATCATGAAAGATCTGCCACAACTTAACCGTTTTTTAACGGGATACGATCTGAAAAATGTATTTAATGAAGATGAAAGTGAATTTAATCTCACCAGAATTCTCACTGGTTCTGAAGGTTCTCTCGCATTTATTTGTGAAGCTAAACTCAATCTTCTACCAATTCCTCAGTATCGCACGCTCATCAATATTAAATATCGTTCTTTTGATGCGGCATTACGCAATGCACCTTTTATGGTGAAAGCCAATGCGCTTTCTGTGGAAACCGTTGATTCCAAAGTCTTAAATCTCGCTAAACAAGATATTATTTGGCACTCTGTGAATGAACTTCTTACAGAAGATGAAGAAGATCCAATTCTCGGTTTAAATATTGTGGAATTTGCTGGTAACAATAAAGAAAAAATAGACCGCCAAGTCACCGCACTTTGTCTCTCACTTGATGAAAAAATCGAACACAATCAAGATCACATTATTGGCTATCAAGTCTGTTCTGATTTACCGTCTATCGAGCGAATTTATGCAATGCGAAAAAAAGCAGTGGGCTTACTTGGTAATGCAAAAGGTGCAGCCAAACCGATTCCTTTTGTAGAAGATACTTGTGTCCCCCCAGAAAATCTTGCGGATTATATTAGTGAATTTCGTGCTTTATTAGACAAGCACAATTTACAATATGGCATGTTTGGGCACGTGGATGCGGGCGTGTTGCACGTTCGCCCTGCGCTTGATTTATGCGATAAAGAACAAGTGAAATTATTTAAACAAATTTCAGATGAAGTGGCAGAACTTACGATTAAATATGGTGGATTACTCTGGGGAGAACATGGAAAAGGCGTGCGATCCCATTACGGCGAAAAATTCTTTACGCCAGAACTCTGGCACGAACTTCGTTATATCAAAACCTTATTCGATCCAAACAATCGGTTAAATCCTGGCAAAATCTGTACGCCTTTGGGTTCCAAAGAGGAACTTTATTCTATTCTTTCGCCGATGCGGGCTGATAACGATCGCCAAATTCCTATCCAAATACGAGATGAATTTAAGGGTGCGATGAACTGCAATGGAAACGGCTTATGTTTTAATTTTGATGAACACAGCATTATGTGCCCATCGATGAAAGTCAGTAAAAACCGTGTATTTTCGCCGAAAGGTCGCGCAGCTATGGTTCGAGAATGGCTTCGATTGATGGCAAATGAAAATGTTTCGCCCGCACAATTAGACTTCCGTAAAACAAAAATAAAACTAACCGCACTTGTAAAAAGACTAAGCAATACGGTTCAAAAATGGCGAGGGGATTATGATTTTTCTCACGAAGTGAAAGCAGCAATGGATACTTGCCTTGCTTGTAAAGCCTGTGCGAGCCAATGCCCGATTAAAATCGATGTACCAAGTTTCCGTGCGAAATTCTTTCATTTTTATCACAGCCGCTACTTACGCCCCGCAAAAGATCACGTTGTGGCAAATTTAGAAATCGCTGCGCCTTATATGGCAAAACAGGCAAAATTGTTTAATTATTTTACCAAGCTAAAAGTCACGCAAACATTAGTGGAAAAAACACTAGGCATGACCGATTTGCCCTTGCTTTCTGAACCCAATTTGCAACAACAGCTGGTGGAAATTCATTATCAAGGCAAATCCTTGGAAGAATTGGAAGACCTAAGTGCGGTAGAAAAAAACGATATTTTATTTATTGTGCAAGATCCTTATACCTCTTACTATGATGCCAAAGTGGTACGGGATTTTGTTATGCTTACGCAGAAATTAGGCTTCACACCAATTCTGTTGCCATTTAAACCAAACGGCAAAGCAATGCACATTAAAGGCTTCTTAAAACGCTTTAGCAAAACAGCACAAAACCAAGCCGAGTTTTTAAATCGCATGGCAAAATTAGACATTCCACTTGTAGGAGTAGATCCAGCCATCGTGCTGTCTTATCGAGATGAATACAAGGAAGCACTACAAGAAAAACGTGGCGATTTTCACGTTCTCACCGCACACGAATGGTTAAAACAAAGATTACAAAATGCGGCATTACGAGATAAACTGAAAAACATCGCCAAAACTGACCGCACTTCCGCTTGGTATTTATTCCCGCATTGTACGGAATCTACCTTTATGCCGAACAGCCCAAAAGAATGGCAAGAAATTTTTGGAAGATTTGGACAACAACTTAATGTAGAAAAAGTAGGATGTTGCGGTATGGCTGGTGTATTTGGACATGAAGTGCAAAATCAAAAAATGAGCCGAGAAATCTACGATGTATCATGGCATAAAAAACTGCATGGAAAAGATCCGCACTTTTGTTTAGCAACCGGTTATTCTTGCCGCAGTCAGGTAAAACGTTATGAACATGTGGTGCTAAAACACCCTGTGCAGGCATTATTAGAAATTTTAGCGTAATGAAAGGAATATCATGATTTGGCAAAAAAACTTCACGCTCGAAAACTTAAATCAACTTTGCTCCAACAGTGCCGTTAGCCATCTTGGCATTGAAATTTCTGCTTTTGGCGAGGATTGGATTGAAGCGACAATGCCAGTGGATCATCGTACTATGCAGCCGTTTGGTGTATTGCATGGCGGGGTTTCGGTTGCTTTAGCTGAAACAATTGGTTCCCTTGCGGGTTCGCTTTGTTTAGAAGAAGGCAAAACTGCGGTGGGATTGGATATTAACGCCAATCATCTTCGCCCTGTTCGTTCAGGTAAAGTAACCGCGAGAGCCGCGCCAATTAATTTGGGCAAAAATATCCAAGTTTGGCAAATTGACATCCGCACAGAAGAGAATAAACTTTGTTGTGTTTCTAGATTAACCCTTTCCGTAATCAATTTATGACAAAATCCGCAAAAATCGGCGTATTACTTGCCAATCTAGGCACGCCAGATAGTCCGACACCGAAGTCAATTAGCCGTTATTTATGGCAATTTTTAACAGATCCTCGCGTGGTAGATTTACCGCGTTGCAAATGGTATCCACTGCTCAAGGCGATTATTTTGCCATTGCGTTCAAAACGTATCGCCAAAAATTATCAAGCCATTTGGACAGAACAAGGCTCGCCTTTGCTTGCAATTTCACGACAACAAAAAGACGCATTACAAGCCTATTTAGATAAGCAAAATATCGATGTCCAAGTAGAAATTGCCATGACATACGGCAATCCATCAATGCAAAATGCGGTAAAAAATTTGCTTAAAAATCAAGTTGAGCGAATTATTGTTTTGCCACTTTATCCGCAATACTCTAGCTCAACCACAGGCGCAGTATTTGATGCTTTCGCTAACGCCCTTAAAGAAGAACGAGGATTGGTGCCTTTTGATTTCATCCATTCTTATCATATCGATGAGAATTACATTGATGCCTTAGTCGATTCCATAAAAGTGCGGTTAAAACCCGATGAGTTTTTGCTATTTTCTTATCACGGTATTCCTTTGCGTTATGAAAAAATGGGCGATTATTATCGTGAACATTGTAAACAAACGACTATTGCAGTTGTTAATAAGCTGGGCTTAACAGAAAACCAATGGGGAATGACGTTTCAATCTCGCTTTGGGCGTGAAGAATGGCTACAACCTTATACCGATAAATTTTTAGAATCTGCTGCAACACAGAACATTCAAAAAATTGCCGTTATTTGCCCAGGTTTCTCCGTTGATTGTTTAGAAACCATTGAAGAAATTGACAAAGAAAATCGAGAAAATTTCCTAAATAATGGCGGACAATCTTATCAATATATTCCCGCACTTAATGTAGAGCATGCACATATTGAAATGATGGGAAAATTGATCCTAGAAAAACTTGCTTAATAATAGAAATGGTAAAACGTTTCTAAAATCTTCCGCACTTTGCTAAAATCAGCCATTATTTTTTCACAAGGATAAAACATGGCTGATTTTCCTTTTATCGTTGACATCAACGAACAAAATCTTACTGAAATACTGCAACAATCCTTAGAAAAACCACTTGTCATCAATTTTTACGCGCCAACGCATAAAGAATCCGCGGATTTTTTGGCACTACTTGAGCAAGTTGCAGAACAATATCAAGGACAATTTGTTCTTGGAAAAGTAAATTGTGAAAAAGAGCAAATGATTGCTGCACAATTCCGTATCCAAGCATTGCCAACTACCTATTTGTTTAAAGAAGCACAGGTATTAGATGCATTTCCAGGCGCGCTTGATAAAGCATCATTAATCCAACGATTAAGCATTATTTTACCAAAAAAAGAAGATTTAAAATTCCAACAAGCATTAGATTTCTTGCAAGTAGAAAATTATGAGGCTGCATTGCCATTATTGAAAGATGCATGGGAACTTTCAGATAAGAAAAATAGTGATGTCGCCCTACTCTACGCTGAAACCTATATTGCAATGAAAAAAACGGAGCCGGCACAAGAAATTCTAAAACAAATTCCATTGCAAGATCGTGATAGCCGTTGGCACGGATTACAAGCACAAATTGAGCTACAAATTCAAGCAGCTGATACACCTGAAATCCAACAATTACAGGCTGATTATGCTAAAAACCCAACAGCTGAAATTGCAATAAAACTTGCCGTACAACTTCATCAAGCTGGACGAAATGAAGAAGCGCTGACACTACTTTTCGGTATTTTAAAAACCGACTTAGGCGCGCAGAATGGCGAAGTTAAACAACAATTTTTATCCATTTTAAGTGCAATGGGCAATTCTGATCCGTTAACAAATAAGTTTCGCCGATTGCTTTATTCACTGCTCTATTAATCGAAAAGTTTATAATTGATAAGGTGTATGGAACAATTTCATGCATAGCAATCATTAGAATAGGCTTGAATTTAATTAATTCTCTCTTTACGAAAAACAAGGATTCTTTATGTCAGATATCAAACACGCAAAACTTTTAATTTTAGGCTCAGGCCCTGCTGGTTATACAGCAGCCATTTATGCGGCACGTGCAAACTTAAAACCTGTATTAGTGACAGGTTTACAACAAGGCGGCCAACTTACCACCACAGATGAAATCGAAAACTGGCCGGGTGATTTTGAGATGACTACTGGTTCAGGTTTAATGCAACGTATGTTGCAACATGCAGAAAAATTTGAGACAGAAATCGTCTTCGATCATATCAATCGCGTAGATTTATCTTCTCGCCCATTCAAACTTTTTGGCGATGTACAAAATTTCACTTGTGATGCGTTAATTATCGCAACAGGCGCCTCTGCACGCTATATTGGCTTA
>ERZ772932.1129-NODE-1129-length-13072-cov-2.473996_pt1 | contig 13072 bp, 10 predicted proteins | sample MGYA00511684_ERZ772932 | MGnify/ENA primary metagenome ERZ772932 (study PRJEB29015, sample SAMEA2738078) | human oral metagenome | biome: human oral; feature: human-associated habitat; material: saliva | place: China | collected 2210 ...
GTAGGAAATGTAGGTATATATAGTACAGGTGGAACAGCAGTAAATGGAGATACAGGACTAGGAATAAGACCAAGAATAATCGTGAATGGAACAGACAGTACAAACAAATTTTATGGAATAGGAATGGCTGCTGGATATAAAACAACAGATTCAGGAAATGTAATCAATGGTCCTGTCGGAGTTATTAATGTAACTGGAAAAGATAGTATAGGTTTATATGCAGAAGCGGAAATAACCGATGAAGAAGTTATAATGAAAGCAAGAAATAATCAATTAAGTGGTTGGAGCTTTGGTTTTGTACCACTAAAAGAAGAAATAAACGAGAACTACGGGAACATTCCTTTGAGAACTGTAGAAAGTTTAAACCTATATGAAGTATCTATCCTGGATAGCGACCATATACCAGCTTATAACTCTATGAGTTTGAATGTAAGAGATGCAGCAAACGAGCCTTTAGAGATTAGGAGCTACGAAAAAATCAATATAGAGGTGGAAGAAGAAAAACCACCAAAAGAAGAGTTACAAAGAGATTTTGATAACTCTATTTTTATTGCCGAAATAGATAAATTTTTAAACGAAAGGAAAAAATAAAATATGACTTTAAAAGAATTAATTGAATTAAGAAATGAAAAAATCGAAAAACTAAAAGAATTTAAAAAAATTGCAGAAACAAGAGCAATTTCAGAAGATGAAACAAAAGAATACGAAGAAGTAACAAGAGAAATTACTTCATTAGACCAACGTATTGAAATTTTAGAAGTAGAAGAACGTGAGTTTGTAAATACAGAAGTAGACAAACTAGATGTATCTCAAGAACTAAGAGAGTTCTTAAAAAACCCTACATTAGATATACGTGCTTTTGGAGCAGGAGCTGGAAACAACTTCAAAGCAGCGGAAGCAGGGGCAATAATTCCTCAAACTTTATCAGATAGAATTATCGAAAAAATCTTAAAAGAAAGTAATATCTTACCTTTATTAACAAGATACGATATTACAGGGGAGTTATTAATTCCTAAATTTGATGCTTCTACACTTACTATTGCTTTCTATGATGAGTTTGCTGATACAGTAGAAAGCAACGCTAAATTCACAAGCATCAAACTTACTACATTCCGTATCTCGGGTCTATTAAGAATTTCAAGAAAACTAATCAACAATGTTAAATTTGACATTGAAGGTTTCTTAATTAATAAAATTGCGGAACAATTCAGATTATTCTTAGAAAAATCTGTAGTTGAAGGAGCAGCAGGTAAATTCGATGCTTTATTCACAGCAGAAGCAGATAACACACTTACATTAGCTAAGAAAGACGAGTACTCTATCAACGATTTAATCGACTTACAAGCTAAATTGCCAACTGTACACCAAGCTGGAGCTGTATTTGTAATGAATAAAGATATGTTAACTATCTTGAGAAAATTACAAGACAAAGAAGGACGTTACTATGTGTTACCAGATGTTACTCGTGGTTTTGGTTTCTCAATTTTAGATACTTCTATCCAAGTAACTGATTTTGCACCAGCTGGACAAGTTTTATACGCTAACCTTAAAGAATATGGTTTAAGTGTAAGTGAAGAAATGAATATCCAAGTGTTAAACGAGTTATATGCTACTCAACACGCTGTAGGTGTCAATATTCATGGACAATTCGGTGGTAAAATTACCGATGAACAAGCGTTCGCTTTATTAAAAAATAAAGGATAGGAGTTGAAATAATTGGCTGAAATTTCTGTAGAAGACGTAAAAGATTATTTAAGAGTCCTTGATAATTCAGAAGACAGTCAGTTAAAACTACTGCTAGATAGTGCTGTTGAGTATATGGTAAGTCACACAGGATTGAAAGAAGATGTAGTGAGAAATAAGAGTGATATTAAAACAGCACTTCTTATACTAGTAAATGATTTTTACTGGAATAGAGATTATCAAACCGGAAATAAATATAATAATAAATTAGTCGACAATATTATAGAGAATAATAGAACTAATTTTATAGGATAGGAGGTACTTATGGTTATAACTATTGGAATGTTTAACAAGAAGGTATCTTTTATTCGACATGGAGTTAAAGTAAACAGTTTTGGTGGGCGAAGTGGAAAGACAGAAGAAGAACTTTTCACTTGTTACGCTTATCTTAGTAATTTAAGAAATAGTGAGTTTTGGGAGAGTAGACATGGTAGTGATAAGAGTAAACTGCGTATAAGAATAAGATTTACACCAAAAGCATTAAAACTTAATACTAAAGACTGTTTTGTGAAAATAGATGATAAAACGTGGAACATTCTGTCAATAGAGAATGTTTTAAATAGAAACAAAGAATTTTTAATGTATTTGGAGTATAGAGATGAGTAACATAATTTCTATTGGTATATCTGACTTTGGTTTACAAGAATATCTTGAGACTTATCCTATAAAAGCAAGAATAGTAGCAGATAAAGCAGCATTAAAAGCAGCTAAGGAAGGAAGAAGTCTATTGTTAGTTACTTCTCCTGTAAAAAGCGGTAGATATAGTAAGGGTTGGAGTGTTAGGAACAAGTCAACTGTTGCTGGAGGGATAGAGTATGTTATCCACAATAAAAATAGTCCGCACTCTGTTCACTTGCTAGAAGATGGACACGAGATGTTTATTAATGGTAAATATACAGGTAAACGTGTAGCAGGTATCCCACACTTTGAAAAAGCTAAAGAAAAGGCAGGAGATTTATTTGAACAATATCTTGACGAAGGTTTACGAAGCCTTAACTAGTGTAGGTATTCCTGTTGCTTATTTTAACTTTGATAAAACAGAGAAAATTCAAGCACCTTTTATTATTTTTAGGAGTACCAAACAGATAGTTAGTGCTGATAGTGATATATATTGCTATCGGCACGAGTTCAATATCGAGCTATATTATCATGGCGGAGATATAGAACTAGTAGAAAAATTTAGAGAAGCGTTGTACGGGATAAAAAAAGTCGTGTTGTATGAACAAACACCACTAGACGGAGTTATTTTATTACGTGCAACGTTTAGTCTTTTAGAAGACAAAATTACAGAAAAAATACAAGAAACAGAGGAGAATATAGTAAATGAGTAACAAATATATGTTTAATTTAAAAAATGTTCACTATTCAATCGTTACAGTAGGACAAGACGGTACTTTACAATATGGTGCTGTTAAGCGATTAATGGGAACTACAGAGCTTACAATGGAGTTAGAACAAAGTTCAGAGAAACACTTTTCAGAAGGACTAGTTTATTTTGTAACAACTTCAAGTGCAGGTTATAAAGGAGAATTATCAATTTATACTGTAGATGCAGAGTTTGAAAAAGAAGTATTAGGACTTAAAGAAGATAGTAAAAAAGTTCAATACGAATCTATGTACGACCAAACAAAAGAAATTGCTTTACTATTTGAAGTAGACGGAAACGAAAAAGAAGAAAGACACTGCTTATTACGTGTTAAATTCTCAAAACCTAAATACGAATACAAAACTACTACTGATAAAGTAGATGTACCTGTATTAAAACTTTCTTATGAAGGACTTTCAAACGAAAAAGGTATCGGACGTATTAAAACGCATAAAGAAACAGATGGAGAAGTTTACAAAAACTGGTTCAAGAGTGTATATACACTTGCTGTAGAAGAATAATAAAGAATAGGAGCTTATTACAATGGAATTAAAAATCGGAAAAAACACTTATCAAACAATACAAGTTACAGGAGATTTTCCTATCAAGTTTTATAAAGAAACAGGATATGATATTTTCGCTTTAGATGCAGATGATTTATCAATTTTACAAAGATATGAAATCTTATTAAATGTAGCACATGCTTTAATTGGTAGAAAAGATACAGTAGAGGAGTTTGCTAGCGAATTTACTATGTCAGATTTAATCGGAGCATACACACCTATTGTTGAGTGCTATATGGAAACTACAGAAGCTAAAGTAGAAGATAAAACAGAAAAAAAGTAACCACACGAAAGATGACAACCCCACTTTACTTACTTAGATGTAAGCAAGTGGGGTATTCTTATGCAGATTTAAAGGAAATACCTATGAGTGTTATTCAAGGAAGTTTTATTGAACAAGGTAATGACTCATACGATTATCCACTTAAAGCAACTCAAAAAGAGATAAATATGCTTTAAGAAACATTGAATTTTAGAGGAAAGGAGGAAAAATAATGGCACTAGAAGAAAGAGGTAGACGGATAACCTTAAAAGCAGATATATCTCAATTAAAAACTGCTTTTAATAAAGTGAATGCACTTGCTAGAGAGAGTAAAACAGAGCTTAGGAAGATAGGACAAGCACTAAAGTTCGACCCTCACAACGTAGCTTTACTAACTCAAAAACAACAAGAACTTAACAGAGTTGTAGCACAAAACTATAAACTAATCGGTAACTTGAAAAAACAAATTGAGAAGCACGTAAAGTTAGGAGAAACTAGAGAAGTTAAGAAACTAACTACTCAATTAGAGATTTTACGCTCTACAAATGAAACGTTTAAAGCTAGTTTAAAAGAAACTAAACATCTTTTAAGTAATATTGCTAGCGTTAGTGGACTAGCAAAGCTGGATAAAGAGCTACAGTCAAGCAGGAGCAATGTAGAGCGACTAAATAAGGCTTTAAAACTAGATACAACAAACGTAAGTAATCTAGCTCATAAATTTCTTGAGTTACAGTCACAAGAGGACTCTTTATTAAAGAAAACTCATATACTGACACAAGACTTAAAGAAAATCGACTTTAAAGTCAATCCACAAGGTTATTTAGAATTGAAATCTAAATTAGAGCAAGCGAAAGCAGATGCAACTCAAGTTAGATTAGAGCTAGATAAGTTAGGTGGAGCAAAATTCAATCCTGTAATTGCACAACTTGAAAAGCTAGATAGTGAGATTAAGAAAAGTCGAGAAAGTAGCAAACTACTTAAACAGGCTTTAGATATTAAACCTACTAGTTTAACAAAGAGTATGCACTTAGAAGAAGCACGTACCCAACTAGATAAAACTAGAGAGAAGATAAAACTACTTAAATCTGAACTTTCTAAAGTGAATACTAATGAAAGTAGAGCAGAGTTCATCAAACTGACTGGTAAAATAGCAGAGAGTGAAAAGCACGTTAAAGAATTAATTCATAGCGTAGGAATTTTAAATGCTAGAAAACTAGACGGTGTAAGAGGTAGTTTTAGTGCAATAGGAAGTTCGTTAGATAGTAATGCACAAAAAGTAGCTAACTTTGGTAGAAACTTTACTTTCGGTTATACATTACCTGTAACGTATGGAGCGAAAAAAGTTGTAGATAGTTTTGTAGAAACTGACAATGCTTTAAGGCGAGTTGCAGCAGCTGCATCTGATGGAGTAGCTAGTAAATTTACAACTGAGTTTGCAAACATGGAAGAAGCTGCTAGAAAAGCTTCAAAAGGAAGTGTGTACAGTATTAGAGAAGTTGCTGGTGGTATGGAAGAATTGATTAAAGCTAACTGGAAAGCATCAGATGCTCAAGAACAAGTAATCAATGTAATGAACCTTGCTAGAGTAGAGGGTATGAACTTAGCACAAGCAACTGAAATAGTTTCTGATGGTATGGCAGCTTTCGGACTGAAAGCAGAGAAGACTGCAGACTTTACAGATGCACTTACAATGGCTTCTATTAAATCTACTACTAATATTTCTGAAATGGGACTAGCGTTTAAATATGCTGCTCCGATAGCAGGGACGTTGAATTATTCTATACAGGAAGTTGCAACTGGTTTAGCTTTAATGGCAAATAACGGTATTAAAGGTTCAATAGCAGGTACTTCATTAAGAGGTGGACTAACCAACTTAGTTAAACCATCTGCAGAAGCGAAAAGAGCATTAGATGCAATAGGTTTTAGTATGGTTGATGCAAACGGAAAAACTAAAAAATTCTTACCTGTAATTCAGGAATTAAGAGAAAAAACTAAAAACATGACTGAAACTCAAAAACAACAATTTGCAGCAGCCGTGTTCGGTAAAACTGCAATGAGTGGATGGTTAGCTATTTTAAATGCAACAGATGGTAAAGTTAAAGAATTAACGGACTCTATTAATAACTCAAAAGATGCTACTAAAAACATGGCAGACCAGCTTAATAGTGGTGTAGGTGGTGCGATTGAAAAATTCAAAGCATCATTAAGTAATGCAGCTTATGAAACAGGTAAAGCGTGGGCACCAACTATTAAAGCACTAGCAGAGGGAGCAACAGAAGCACTTAAATGGTTCAATAATTTAGGAGATGGAACAAAACGTTTTATTACTGGACTGATAGGAATTACTGCAGCTGCAGCACCATTAACATGGGCGATAGGTGGTTTAATTTCTCCATTTATTAAGTTTAAAAACTTACTAACAGGTTTACGAACTGCTAAAACAGTAGCAGAAATGGGAGAAGTAGCTAGTAAAGGTGGTTTAGTTGCAAGAACTTTCGCAGCGATACCTCCACAAATGAAATTATTTGCTGGTGGTGCTTTAGTATTAGGTGGTGCACTATATTATTTAAGAAATAAGTTCGACCCACTAATAATTGCTCAAAAACAAGCACAAGAGAGTGCAGATAAAGTAGGAGATGCATTTAAACGTGTAGGAGAATCAGCTAGAGAGTTCGGAGATAAAATCAAACAGTCTAGTGATGTTTTCGAAAGTACTTTTGGCTCAAATAATAAGTTTGTTCAAAACTTAGAAAAACTAGCTTCTGAAACAGAAGCAGGTTTCCAAAAGATAAAAGGTATCCTAGATAGAGCTACTTCTGAAAATAGAGAAGTTACTAAACAAGAAGCAGAAGGTATAAGTGCTAATTATAATCAATTAGTTAACTCATTAAATGAACGTGTTAAAGCAGAATCAAAAGGTTATGATGAAATCATTAAAATAACTAAAAACGCTGCTTCTAATAGAAGTATTAATGATGCAGCTTATGAAACACAATTTGCTTCACATATTAAGAAAATAGGAGAAATACACGGACAATCTAAAGAAAATACTCAAAAATGGTATGATGATTTAGTTGCGATAAATAGTCAGTTACCTCCCGAATTACAACTTAATATGGATAAGATAAATGAAGTTTATCAGAATGCTTTAGTTCGTGATAGAGAAAACTACAATAAGAGTTCTCAAGCTGCTATTCAAGCATACGAGCAACGCTACAAAATAGAAAGTGACTTTATACCTAAACTAACAGAAGCTAAAAGAGGTATGGAAGAAGTTGAAAGACAACACCAACAAAGGCTTAAAGAGAATAGAGAAGCAGCAAAATTTGATGTTGAATTACAACATACTTTAGATGAACAGGAAGACAAACGTTATGCAGAAGAGAAAGCATGGCACTATAGAGATTTAGAAAGTAAGTTTGATGAACATAAAATCAAACAGACTGGACAATGGTTAGCTGCAATACAAGAGAATATTCAAAATGGTGGAGAGTTAACTGCTTCACAAGCTAAAAATGTACAAGACTTTTTAGCTACTATGAATAATCTTCCTGAAGAAACTAGAAATAAAATTACTCAAGGTTTAAAAGATGCTGGTATTGATATAGATACTTTAGGTGCAAGTTTAGCAGCACAAATGCAAAAACACGGAGTATCTTTAAACAATCAATTTGCTAGTGGTTTATTAACCGAAAAACCTAGTGTAGATAATGCTATTAAAGTAACTTTAAATGCGGTTACAGATAGCGTAAACAGAGCTTCTTTATTATCTGAAGGACAACGATTAATGTTAACTGGACGTGATGGTATAGCATCAGGAAAACCAGCCGTTGATACTGCCATGAGTGCAATAATGGAAGGTGTAAAAGGCAAAGTTCAAAATACTAATATGTCGCCTGTTGGACGTGAGAAATCACAACAATTAGGACAAGGTATTAAATCAGCAGATGGAGAGGTATGGAATGCAGCTTCACAAACTGCCAACCACGGTAAAAACGGAGCACAAAGTGTAAGTTTTAATGGTGTAGGAGAATCTATGACTATAGGGATGGCAAACGGAGCAAGTAGCCAAAGCGGTACATTATTGAGTACTATGAGAAGCCTTGCAAGTGCAGCATGGCAAGCAGCAAAAGCAGCTTTAGGTATTAACTCACCATCACGTGTATTCAAGCGTGAAATAGGTTACTGGATAGCACCAGGTATCGCAGAAGGTGTAACATCTAATGCAGGAACTTTATACACTAGCATTAAAGACACAATGCTTAAAGGAGTTCAAACTGCTAAAAACTTCAATTTTTCTGAAAAACTATCAAACATGGTAGACTTCAAAACAGCAGGTAACTATGCAATTCAACATAGTGTATCTCAAAATACATCAGTTATAGAAACATTAAACGTATTAATTAATAAAGTTAACGACTTAGAATTAAGAAGTGATGTTTACTTAGATGGAGATAAAATCGGAAATGCTACTTATAAACGACACGAGGTAATAGATAGGAGGTTAGGTTTAGTATGATAATTTGGAAGAATGAAACAATGCTACTAGATACAGATACTTATAAACTTAACTTAGGTATCTTAAACTTTGAAGATTATCAAGGAGCAAGTGAAAAACTAGTAAAAACTGAAAGTGTTAGTTTTAATGATGACTATGTGTATCGACCTAACACTTTCAGAGGTTACTCAACTACAATGGATATAGTAGTTAGAGAAACTAAAAAACGTGAATTTATAAACGCTTTAAGACGTGGTAACAGGTTAACATTACCTAAAGAAAAAGGTAAGTATAGAGAATATTATATAGACGGTGCAATTAAAAACACTATCTATAGTATAGGATATTCAAAAATAACAGTACCTATCACTTTTAAAGCGTTTGTTTACGATAAGAACAAATATACAACTACTGTATCAAGAGGACTGATTAAGACTATTGATAATACTGGAGATGTGTATGCAGAACCTATCTACAAAATAAGAGGTAATGGTACTTTGATATTTACAGTAAATGGATATAACCACACATTAAAAAATGCACAAGGTGGTTATATCATAAACTGTAGAAACAAAGAACAAAATGTTACTGATTTACAAGGTAATATGAAAAACGTTACTAGTGAGTATGAAGGGAACTTTACTGTATTTAATAGTGGAGAGAACAGAGTGCAACTTATACAAGGAGATAGTTTAGAGATAGAAGTGAACTGGAGGAATTTAGATTGATAATTAGATTAAATAGTGAAACTAATTTAGTTAAAGCAACAGAAGTAAAATTAATAAAAACTAGTGATTATCAAGATACTTTGACTTTCAAGTTACCACTAGACGAAAAAATCTTTGTAGATGAACTAGTAGGAGTTCGTACTAAAGTAATGAAACAAGATTATCGTGTTAAGGAGATAATCACAAAAGATAGGTTTAAAGATGTTTATTGTGAACACAAGTTCTTTGACTGTAAAAACATTATTATACCTTTTGTAGATGAAGCACATAGAGCAGGAGAATCATATAATGATTTTTCAAGATACAATAGCTTACAATCTATAGTGGGGCATCTTAATAGGATAATGAGAACAAAAGGAGATACTGAATTTAAGTTCAGTACAGATATTGATAAAAGTGGTGTAGTGGAATGTGATGACACACCACTTTTTGATTTAATTTTCGGAGAAAAAGGTATCTTAAAAACTTTCAATGTAGAGTTAGTTTACGATAACTACAAAGTAAAATTTGTAGAAAAACGTCCTAGTAAGAATACTGAAATACTTTTCCACGAAAATAAAAACGTTAGTGAATTACAAGAAACAGTAGACTTTAAAGGAATTGTTACAAAGTTACATGTAACGTGTAAATATACACCTGATAAAACAGAAGAAGGTAAAGCAGAGAGAGAACGTTTAAGAGCAGAAAAAAGACGTGAACTGTTTAATAAAAGTCAAGAGAAGATTAAAGCACGTGAAGCTAGACAAGCACAAGAGAGAGCTTTAAGAAGACAAAAACAAGAGGAAGCATATCAAGCAAGCAGAACTGCACCTAAAAAGACTAGAGAGCAAATTCATGCAGAGCATTTACAAAAGCAACAAGATACGGAAAACCGTATTTTAGCTAATAATGAAGCTAGAAGACAAGCACGTATTCAAAAGTTTAACGAACGTGAACAACAACGTGTTAGTAGAGCACAAGATAAGGATGATTTAATCTTTAGAACTGTATTTGTCAGTCCTTTAGTAAATAGATATGCACGACCTTATGAAGCAAGTTTAAACTTTCAAAGTAGTGAAATAAATAGTGAAGCTGCATTAATAGCGTGGTGTAACGCTAATTTATTTACAGATGAAGATACAAGAGATGTACCTTTAAGAAACTTTAGTTTTAAACCTGTAGAAGATGACTACAATGTAGATATTAATGACAAAGCAATGGTTAACTTCACAAGCATAGGAACTACAAAGATAGTACATTGTTGTAAAATTGAGTACGATGCATTACATGATAAGTACTTAAATATTGAGTTCGGAGTACTTAATAAGAGTGCTATTAGAGAAACTATAGGTAACTTAAACTCTAAAATTTCAGAAACTAACTCTACCATCTCAAGAACTTACGATATTTTAGATAAAAACTTTGATGATTATGTTCAGAAGGAACTAGAAGCATATTCAGAGTTATTTAATATTGATAGAGGAGAAATTGATGAAGCTATCAATCAAGGTTTTGAAGATGCAAAAATAGAAGCAGAAAAAGTTTATGGAAATATTAATACTGATATTGAAAATAAACTAGCACCTATTAGAGAAGAAGTTCGAACTACAGTTGAAGCATATAATCAACAACTAGAAGCAACTAAAAAAGAGTTAGAAAACAATAGAGCTTCATCATTAGAGCAACTAAAAGAATTAAGTAGTAGAGTGAATAATATCCAAGATATTTCTACAAACCCTACAGTACTTGAATTAAAACAACAAGTTGCAGAAGTCAAAGAAAGTGATAGTGCAGTTAAAAGTAAAGTTACTGAACTGGAAGGAAGTATTACTAGAGAATTTAGTTCTATTAAATCTAAAACAGAAAATGATTTAAACGTTGTTAAAGCAGAATTTACTAAAGGTGTAGATGGTTTAACAAGGAAAGTTAGTTCTTTAGAAGAATATAAAAATCAAGATGGAAGTAGAACTGAAAGTCTAAAACAATGGGTACAACAAGATACAGCTAGTCAATTAAGCAGGGAACGAACTGAAATTAATAGAATAGTTGATAATAAAGGTTACGTAAAAAATACTGAATTTAGTAGTAAGTTCAATGATAATGCACAAGGTATCAATAGGAAACTAGATGCACTTGAAACGTATAAAAATCAAGACGGAACAAGAACTAGTGTATTAAAACAATGGACACAAGATAATACAGCTAGTCAACTAGCTACAGCAAGACGTAGTATTGAAAGTTGGGTAGACAACAAAGGATATGTAACTACTTCTGTAGTAAATAATAAAGTACAAGAAACAGCAAATAGCTTTAGTCGTGAGATAAGTAATGTTAGAGAAAGCATACCAACTAGTGTAGGTGGTAGGAACTATATTACTGATAGTAAAAACTTAAACACTAAAGGATTTCCAAGTTGGACGAAATGGAAGAAATCAGTAGAAGGAGATACTCTAGTTTTAACTAAAATTGGGGGAAGTGACACTACAGGATTTTTCGTGAGTTTAACCGAGTTAGTTAAAACTGAATTTCAAAATGAAACAATGACATGGAGTATAGATGTTAAAGCTAATAGGAGTTTAACGTTAAGAAATGTTGGTTTTGAAACTAACGGACAAAAACAGGTTGATATAACAACACAATGGCAAAGAATTAAGCACACCTTTGTCAACAAGTTTAGTAATTGGTATCAATTTATATTTTATAACCCTACTACTAATTTCAACAACGGGGATAAAATATATATCCGTTTACCTAAATTAGAAAAAGGGAATATTGCTACTGACTGGACACCAGCACCCGAAGACGACCAACAAAGTATCAATGATTTAAACTCATGGAAACAAACAACTACAGGTACTTTAAATACAGTTACTAACACATTAAACGATACTGTAAGACACTCACAACTACAAATTACAGCAGACTCAATAAACTTTGGTTCGAACAAAGTTTTTAACGGAAGAAATCTAGCTAGTATGTTGTCGGTAAGTCCTGATAGTATTAAAGCTATTACTGATAAATTAGTAATTACACCAGCTAATGAGAATTTAGTGAGAATAAATCAACGTGTAGAAGTTAGAAGTGAAGGTAGAGATTTATTTATAACAGACGATATTTACGATGAATTGTATGGAGGAGAAGAATTTTACTTTAAAGCAATGTTTAGTAGTGCATTACAAGTAAGTAAACAATCTTTCGGTGTGCTTCTTCATGTTACGTTCACTGATGATAGTAGAAATTGGTATTATAAAGAAATGTATCCTGCAGGAACATATGTATATAATAAGTTCAACGAAGCAACAATAAAATTTGATAGTATAAGTGGAAAAAAAGTTAAATCATATGCATTTTCAATTCATCAATCAGCATATGATAATTTTTCATGGTGGTATGCACGGAATTTAACTCTCTACAAAAAGAAAAGTGCAGAATTAATTGTAGACGGAACTATAGAAGGTAAGCACATCAAGTCTTCTACTATTGAAGCTGGACACCTTAAAGCTGGTAGTGTAACAGCGAACGTAATAGCATCTGATGCAATCGAATCTAAACACTTGAAAGTTAGTGATGCTATGATAGATAAATTAGTTGCTAATAAAGCCTTTATTACTAAATTATGGGCACAAGAAGCGTTTATCAATAATTTACAAACTACTAAAATTAAAAGTATTCAAATTGATACTGAAAGTTTGGAAGGGAAAACTATAACGGGTGCTACTATTGATGGTGGAGAAATTAGAGGTAGAACTAAAATTAAATTAGGAGAATATGGTTTCATGCAACCAACAAGCGAAGGTGGTTTGCAAATCAATTCACCTAGACGTTTTAACAGTAAAGATGGTATAGGAGTGCAAATAATAGGGGCAACCGAAAGAGGAGAAGATATACCGTACGGACTTTTTGTTTATCAAGACAAAGATTTTACAGTAGGAG
>ERZ772932.1136-NODE-1136-length-12986-cov-3.233625_pt1 | contig 12986 bp, 10 predicted proteins | sample MGYA00511684_ERZ772932 | MGnify/ENA primary metagenome ERZ772932 (study PRJEB29015, sample SAMEA2738078) | human oral metagenome | biome: human oral; feature: human-associated habitat; material: saliva | place: China | collected 2210 ...
CATCGAGAAGCAATACATCCTTAACATCGCCTACGAGAACTCCTGCTTGAATAGCCGCACCGATAGCTACGCATTCATCGGGGTTAATGCCCTTATCCGGGTCTTTTCCGAGAATATTTTTAATAGCTTCCTGAACAGCCGGAATACGGCTGGAACCGCCGACGAGGATAATTTTATCAATTTCATCGATGGAAAGACCCGAATCTTTAATAGCTTGGCGAGTCGGTTCCATCGTAGCGTGTACGAGGTCTGTCGTCAATTCATTGAATTTAGCCCGCGTCAGCGTAAGATCCAAGTGTTTCGGACCGCTGGCATCTGCTGTAATGAACGGCAAATTAATGTTTGTCGACATAACAGTGGACAATTCAATTTTTGCTTTTTCAGCCGCATCTTTCAAGCGCTGTTCGGCCATCTTATCCTGTGAAAGGTCGATGCCCGTTTGTTTCTTAAATTCTTCTACCAGCCAGTTCATAACGGCGTTATCGAAATCATCGCCACCCAAGTGAGTATTACCGTTCGTTGCCTTAACTTCAAAGACACCGTCACCCAATTCGAGGATAGATACGTCGAATGTACCGCCGCCCAAGTCGAATACGAGGATCTTACCTTCACCGCCCTTATCAAGGCCGTATGCAAGAGCTGCCGCCGTCGGTTCGTTGATAATACGCAATACATCGAGGCCTGCAATCTTACCAGCGTCTTTTGTTGCTTGTCGTTGACTGTCGGAGAAATAAGCCGGAACTGTAATAACAGCCTGCGTCACCTTTTCGCCCAAATACGATTCGGCATCTTCTTTTAATTTCTGCAAGATCATAGCCGAAATTTCCTGAGGCGTGTAATCTTTACCTTCAATCTTTACAGTATAGCTTTCACCCATGTGACGTTTAATAGAAGCTACCGTATTTTCAGGATTGGAAATAGCCTGGCGCTTTGCCAATTCCCCTACAAGACGTTCACCGGTTTTTGAAAAACCTACTACGGACGGTGTTAAACGAGAACCTTCCGAGTTGGTAATAACCGTAGGTTCGCCGCCTTCCATAACAGCGACTACGGAGTTTGTCGTACCTAAATCAATACCTATAACTTTTGCCATTCTGAATTCCTCCTCAATATATACACGATTATTTAACCGTTAAATGCTACTTTTACCATGGCCGGTCGAAGCGTTTTATCTCCTAAAAGATATCCGTCTTGCAACACTTCTACGATTGTATCGTTAGCTACCCCTTCGGCAGGCACTCTCATGACCGCCTGGTGGTAGTTCGGATCAAAAGGTTTATCAAGAGCTTCAATCTTACGGACGCCCGCCTTTTCCAAAACTCCGGCCAATTGTTTGTAAATCATTTCATATCCTTCAATAAAAGGTCTTACTTCTTCACTTTGCTCTTCTTGCGGTACGTTTAAAGCCCGTTCAAAGTTATCCATCACAGGAAGTAACGTGCTGATGAGTTCTCCCTTGATAACGCCGGCTACTTGCAAACGTTCAGCTGAAGAACGCTTTTTATAATTTGAAAAATCGGCTTGTAGACGCATGAACTTCTCTTGAAATTCTTGAACCTTGGCTTCAGCCGCATCCGCATCCGTCTGACCTGCATCTTGAGATTCCGTCCGTGCCGTATCGTCTACAGTATCTTCAACGACCTCTTCAACTACCGGTTCTTCGACAGTCGCCTTTTCTTGCGTGTTTTTTTCCTCACTTTCGCTCATCCAATATACCTCCTACGTGTCTTCATGATGGTACGACAAGATTTGCACTACATGCTCTTTCATAAAATCGAGCAAGCCGATTATTTTGGCATATTCCATTCGCGTCGGCCCGAGGACGGCGATTTTACCGACTACCTCGTCCCTTTGTCTGAATGTAGCCTCAATAATACTGCAATCATTTAAGGGTGCGGGAGTTCGTGCGTCTCCTATGCGAACGACAGGATTTACTTCTTCCGTTTCTTTGCCGAGAAGATTGATTACCCTTTCCCTTTCTTCCAACATACTGAAAAGGGATCGTGCCTTATCCATATCGCGAAACTCGGGAGTATTCAACAACTCCGTAGCCCCGCCCTGGTATAAATCCTGCTTCCGGAAAGCCCGTTGCAGATTTCGAAATGCCGCCTTATATAAATCAATATCGTCGACAATATCGTTTCTGAAACGCTCCAGCACTTGTGTCGTAATCTTACTTAGCTGCATACCGGCCAAGCGCTCTGTCAATTTCTGTGCCAATACGTTCAACTCGTCTATCTCGACATGGGCCGGCTTGGCGTAAATACTGTCTTCCACCTGGCCCGTATCGCTGACAACCAGCATAATGGCTCGCCTGTCATCTAAAGGCAAAAAGCGGACATATTTCAATCTGGCACCGCTTTGCCCAGATGTGACGACAAAGCTCACATTATGAGTTATCTTCGCCAGAACCTGTGCCGTTGAGCGAAAGAGTTGATCCGCATCATCCGCCCGATCCCCGAGCCATGTCTGTACAAGCCGTTTATCATCTTTCGTAATCTTTGACGGCTGCAACAGACAGTCAACATAAAACCGATACCCCTTGGCTGAAGGGGTTCGGCCTGCCGACGTGTGAGGCTGTTCCAGGTAGCCCATTGTTTCCAAGTCGAACATTTCATTGCGAATGGTCGCCGCACTGACGCCTAAATCATATTTACGTGCTATCGTTCGGGATCCTACAGGCTCAGCCGATGTAATATAATCCTGAATGACGGCTTCCAATATTCTCTGTTTTCTTTCATCCAGTTCCATCGACCTCACCTCGCTTCGGTTGATTAGCACTCCGTTATTTTGAGTGCTAACAACTGTATAAAAGATAACATGTTTATTTTTCTTTGTCAATAGATTTTAAGCCAAAAACGGCAAATTTAGTCAAAAAGTCAAAAACATTTTTTGTTTCTTAGTTTTAAAAAAGCAAAAGAGCAGATTCTCTCAAAGAATCCGCTCTTTTATTTTTCCCCTCAAGGTGAAATTATTTAGAAAGCATTGTGCGAATACACATAATAAAGTTCGCTCAATTCATCCATTTTTTTACTCATCAAGACCTGCAAATCCGAAGCCGTATCGTAGTCTTCTTCCGACAAGGCCCGTTTGATTTGCGTAAAGAGAGACAAATTCTTATCCGTATCTCTCCCCAGTTCAGTGCGCAAAGCATTAATTTGCTGCCACCGTTCTTCTTCCAATGGATTCGCATCGCTATCTAAATGCAATGCCTTAGCATTAATTACCCTTTCCAGATTATCAGGTACAATACGATACTGAAGTTCAAGAGCCCAACGTTTCAAAGCGCCTTCTCGGAAGGAATCCATAACACGTCTTGCAAAGTTATCACAAGCCAGGGTTTCCAGTTTATCAGGATATACTTCCCATGACTTGAAATTTTCCCAAACCGTCGCCGGAGCCTTGCCGAACATGGTATTGCGTTCTTCTTCCGTAAAGGCTTCAAACACATCCACTTCCGAACGGTAAGCACGATCCGTAGCCAGGTAGTCCGCCTTATCTCCCACCTTCTTGGAAATTTCAGCCAATAATTCAGCCGGTGCTTTTTTATTCTTCAAAGCATATCGAATGCCGTCCAAGGCTGCCAAGTAGAAGAGAGCAATAGCAATATAAGTATTGGTAAACGGATTGGGAGCCCGCATCTCCACACGTGTCGCATTAGGACTTGCTACATTACGAATCAAACCGGCCAAAACGGAACGATTACGTGTCGGCACGTCGGGGCTTTCACCGCCCAAAGAGGTTACAATGCAGACCGGTGCTTCAAATCCCGGTTTTAAACGATTCAGAGAATCCGTCGTAGATGAGACAAAGGGATTAATAACCTCATAATGTTTAAGAATACCCATCAGGGCCCCGTACCCTACGGACGAAAGAAACTCTTTCATCATATCATCCGGGTTGAACAGGTTGACATACTTACCGTTTTTCATAATGGCGCCTATGCCGATATGAGTATGTTCACCGCTACCGGCAACTCCCGATATCGGTTTAGCCTTGAAGGTGACTTCCAAGCCATTTTCACGAAAGGCTTCGCGAATAATAATACGCGCCTGAATTTCGTTATCTGCCGTCTGAACGGGATCGGACGAGAATTTCCAGTCTACTTCCAGCTGTTCAAGAACGAAGATAAGTTTACCTGAATCATCAATATGAGCCTTAATACCGCCTACTTCCTTATGACCCATTTCCGGCTCAAGGCCGTATTTTTCAAGGCGTTCAACAGCCTGTTCCAAAGCAGTGCGTACAACACCGTGTGTCCGTTGCCAATACTGTTCCTGCAATTTTTGCGATGTGGACAAGAGGCGCGAAGCTACGTCCTGGCTGGGTGACTTAACCCAAAACTCCAATTCCGTAGCGGTCGTAAGTACCAGTTTCTCTATATCATTTACATTGATATTCGAACCGAGGACACCGTATTCTTTAACCAGCTTGAGAACTTCATCACCTACATAGTCGGTCGTATTGCGTAAAATAGATCGGGAATCGATAAAGCCCGTAGCATGTTCAAGGAAACTCGGTATACGTAAAGTTCCTACAGGTTTTCCCGTAACTTCATCTATATTTCCGTCATTATAGTCAACGAACCAGTTAACACCCGGATCCGCCTTAATATCTACACGAGCATTGTCTAAGGTGGCAATACCCGGCAGAACTACGGAAGAACCGTCTGTCTGAAAAGCCGAGCCGTCAAAGAAACTTTCATAGTCGTCAAAGAAGACGGAGATAGGGATCTTTTCATCCGTATCATTGCCCGCCAAATCGACACCTACCAAAGATACGAATTTAATTTCCGGATGTTGTTCCAAAAGTGCCAGAATACCTTCTTTTCCGTACTGTCCGGCAGGGATTACATAAAGCAAGTTTTCCGTATTCATACTGTTCCTCCTTAGTACTAAAAAACTCCGCACCTCTAGCGGTGCGGAGTCTCCTTTGACTCGGTCATATTCTTTTGTCCGAATTACAGTTACATTATATGAGTAACCGTCTCGTCTGTCAACTCGACGATATAAAATCTATCTGCTTTGCAGAGTTTTCTTTACCGCATCGGAAATGACCTTTCCGTCAGCCTTGCCTTGAAGCTGCGGCATAACCGCCTTCATGACATCACCCATTTTTAAAGCACCTTCGCCCATACCGGCCACTATATCGGAAACAATTTTAAACACTTCTTCCGACGACATCTGAGCAGGCATGTACTTTTCGAGAACTGCAATTTCCGCACGAACTTGTGCAGCTAAATCTTCCCGACCGCCTTTGACAAAGTCTTCTAGCGATTCTTTGCGTTGCTTCATTTCTTTGGCGATGACCTTGCTTACGCCGGCGTCATCGAGCTCGCACTTTCCGTCGATTTCCACGTTCTTGATGGAAGAACGTACTGAGCGAATAACGGCAAGTTCAATCTTGCCCGCTTCTTTTTTCTTCATCGCCGACTTCATGTCCTGCGATAATTCTTCCTTTAAAGACACTGTATCAACCTTCTCGGATTATGCTTTAAATTTACGTTTACGTGCCGCTTCGGACTTTTTCTTTCTCCGTACGCTGGGTTTTTCATAATGTTCGCGTTTACGGACTTCGGAAAGAACACCTGCCTTTTGGCAAGAGCGCTTGAAACGACGCAATGCACTGTCCAAAGTTTCATTTTTACCAACTCTGATTTCTGCCATTCTGTATCCCTCCCTCCAAAATTATCGTTAGGGAGTGCTGTTTTGCACACATGAAAATTATACTTAAAAAGCGTCGTTTTGTCAATTACATGCCCTTTTATCCTATGTAAAAACATTCTCTCGTGTTTTATCTCAAAAAGCGGCTGAACACATAGTTTCCATAAAGAAGCCCCTGGCTTGTAAGGCAATATCCCCACTCGGTCTTTTCCAGGAAACCTCGCAGTACCAAATCCTCTATTACCGTGCCGAAAGCATCTGTCACCGTTCTCTTAAAGCACTGCTCAAACCGTTCATTATCAATTCCTTTCATGGTTCTCAGCCCTAAAAAACAAAAGTCTTCTTCTCCTCTTTCCTTGCCGATTAGTTCATGTTCTGCCAGGACCGATGTTTTTCCTGCATTTTTTATATATTCCGACAAAGAACGTATATTTGAAAAACGATAGGTGCCGTCAAAGGAGTGGCTCGAAGCGCCGAACCCGATATACGGCTCATACTGCCAATACTTGAGATTATGCTTTGATTGAAAACTCTCCGCCGCATAGGCTGAAATTTCATAACGCTTTAAGCCGCCCTTCTCCAAAGTACGGCATACCCTTTCTCCGGCTTCTTCCGTAACACCTTCTTCCGGAAGAATGATTTCCCCTTTCCGGACAAGACGCTTTAGCATCGTACCTTCTTCAACAATAAGACTGTATGCCGAAGCGTGTGTAACGCCCAGACCGATTAAGGTGCGGGCATCGTTCTCGGCATCCTCGGGTGATTGTCCCGGCAATCCGTAGATAAGGTCCGCCGATACATTCGTCACACCGCCTGTACGTACGGCCTCCAAAGCCGCAAAGACTTCCGCCGACGTATGAACCCGTCTTAACAGTCGCAACAATCGATCATCAAAGGACTGGATTCCCATGCTGATTCTATTAACCCCTATTTGTACAAGATCGTGTATGTAATCGGACTTAATTCCGTCCGGATTTATTTCAAATGTGATTTCGCTACCTGCATCTACTCGAAAGGTATCTGTCAGGGCCGACATTATTTTTTCGCCTTGCCGTGCCGTCAAAAGCGAGGGAGTACCGCCGCCGAAATAGACGGTATTCGCCGCCTCCCCGGTGTAGGAAGTTGCACGTATTTCTCGACACAGGGCCTCTACATAGTCATCTAAATACGACAAAATGCCTCCGTACGACGGAAAGTCGCAGTAGAGGCACTTACGTACGCAAAAGGGAATATGAACATACAGGCCCGTCATCAGTTATCATCCACCTGCAAGACGGCCATAAAGGCTTCTTGAGGTATTTCGACACTACCTACCTGCTTCATTCGCTTTTTACCTTCTTTCTGTTTTTCCAACAGCTTGCGCTTACGGGAAATATCCCCGCCGTAGCACTTAGCCAACACATCTTTTCTCAAAGCCGCCACGTTTTCACGGGCAATAATTTTATTACCTACAGCCGCCTGGATCGGTATTTGGAAAAGTTGACGGGGAATAAGACCGCGAAGTTTTTCCACCAAACCTCTGCCGCGGCGAGCTGCAAAGTCTTTGTGGACAATGACACTCAAAGCATCGACGATTTCCCCGTTAATGAGGATATCCATCTTAACCATAGGCGAGGTGCGGTAACCGTCCAATTCGTAGTCCAGGGATGCATACCCTTTAGTAGACGACTTCAAGACATCAAAGTAGTCATAGAGTATTTCATTCAAAGGCAAATCATATACCAAGGACACCCGCGTATCGTCAAGGTAGTCCATAGTCACATACTGTCCACGCCGATTCTGTGAAATTTCCATGACCGATCCCACCATATCCTTGGGAATAATAATCGTCGTTTTTACAAACGGTTCTTCTATATGTTCTATCTTAGTCGTATCCGGCAATAGGGAGGGGTTGTCCACCGCTACCATTTCACCGTCTGTCTTATACACATGATAAATAACGGACGGAGCTGTCGTGATCAGGGATAATCCGTATTCTCTTTCCAGTCGTTCTTTTATAACATCCATGTGCAGCAGTCCCAAGAAACCGCAACGGAAGCCGAATCCCAAAGCCGTCGAAGTTTCAGGTTCATATAAGAGAGCCGCATCGTTCAAGTTAAGTTTTTCCAATGCATCTCGCAAATTATCGTATTCACTTGTATCTACGGGATAGAGACCGCAGTACACCATGGGTGTTGCCGGTCTGTAGCCGGGCAAAGCGTCGTGTGCCGGATTATCAGCCTTGGTCACCGTATCTCCAACGCGACAATCGCGTACGTTTTTCATGGATGCGGCAAAGTAACCTACACTACCGCACTCCAGGCTTTTTACGGCATACATGCGCGGCAAAAAGACGCCCGTTTCAATAACTTCAAATTCTTTTCCCGATGACATCATGCGTATTCTGTCGCCGGTCTTGACGGACCCTTCCATAATACGCACATTAGCAATAGCACCCTTATAGGGATCAAAATGCGAATCGAAAATCAGAGCCCGCAAGGGTTTGTCACTTTCGTCCTTCGGCTCGGGTATCTTTTCCACAATAGCTTCCAGCACCTTATCGACGCCGAGTCCCGTCTTGGCACTGACCATGACGGCTTCGGATGTATCGAGGCCGATAATATCTTCAATTTCCTTGCACACCCGTTCAGGATCGGCACTGGGTAAATCAACCTTGTTTATAATCGGAATAATTTCCAAATCATGTTCTAATGCAAGGTATACATTTGCCAAAGTCTGAGCCTCTACCCCCTGAGTCGCATCAACAATAAGCAACGCTCCTTCACAGGCAGCCAGACTGCGTGATACTTCATAATTAAAGTCCACATGCCCCGGCGTATCGATAAGATTCAGCGTATATTGATGACCGTCCTTGGCATCATATAACAATCTGGCTGATTGGGCTTTTATAGTAATACCTCTTTCCCGTTCCAACTCCATGGTATCCAAAAGCTGCTCTTCCATCTCTCTTTGAGAGATGGTTCCGGTCATTTCCAACAGCCTGTCGGCCAGGGTAGATTTACCGTGATCTATATGAGCAATAATAGAAAAGTTACGTATATATTTAGTAGCCACTGTCCGTTCTCCTTCTTAAGTAATCGTACCGCCGCCGAGAACGCGGTCATCCTCGTATAGCACCAAGGCCTGTCCTGCCGTAGCCGCTCGCTGAGGTTTGTCAAAAACGACCTTCATTTCATTTCCTGCAGGATATACCGTACAGGGAGCCGCTTGAGCGGCATAGCGAATTTTCCCGTAGGCCTTGAAAGGCTCTTCCCGTACGGTCTCAGTCCAAGTCACATCATGAGCTTTAATTTCGGCGGAAAAAAGTTCTCGCTCCGAACCGACGCGGACTTCATTGTTTTTTTCATCCAACGACACTACATAATAAGGACCGCCCGGGCCGCCCAGGTTCAACCCTCGTCTCTGTCCGATCGTATAAGCCGCAATTCCCTTATGAGTACCTACTGTCCGCCCTTGTCCGTCAGTAAATCTACCGGTTTTAAAAATATAGGGAGCTTCTTTTTTCAAAAATCCCTTGTAATCATTATCGGGAATAAAACAAATATCCTGACTTTCCGGCTTATTAAACACCGGCAACCCCCACTCTTTTGCCAACTCTCTGGTCTTCGTTTTTTCCAAATCCGCCATGGGGAAAATAATATGTTTCAATAAATCCTGCGTCAGTTGGTACAACACATAGGACTGGTCTTTTCTTTCATCCTTACCGCGACGCAAAGTGTAAATCTTTCTTTCATTGTCATATACAATGCGGGCATAATGTCCTGTTGCCAACAAATCCGCTCCGAACTGTTGCGCCTGATCCCACAGCAGTCCGAATTTAATGAACCGATTGCAGGCAATACAAGGATTCGGAGTCTTGCCGTGTGCATATGAATCAATAAAGTAATCAATAACGTCATGACGAAAAACATCCCGAAAATCCAGGGTATAATGGCGTATACCTAAGACATCCGCCACAGCTTTGGCATCATTAACCGAATCGAGCGAACAACAGGCATGAATATTTCGTTCGACTTTACACGCAGGCTCTTCTTCCCAAAGTCTCAAAGTAATACCGATGACTTCATATCCCTGTTCTTTTAAAAGTCCCGCCGTAACGGAGCTGTCCACACCGCCGCTCATGGCAACGGCAATACATTCAGACATGATTATTCCTCTCCCGCTATGCGGCGAATAACTTCAACAGCCCGCCGCACTTCACTTTCCGTCGTATCTTTACCCAAAGATATTCGAACACTGCCCGTAAGCCATTGAGCCTCCGTCTGCATTGCCTCCAGAACATGAGACGGTTGAGCCGCACCGGATTCGCAGGCCGAACCGGCTGAAAGGGCAATTCCCTGCCTATCCGCACTGATTAAAACAATCGTTCGATCCTTTCGAGCTACGGAAAAATTAATAATATTGGGCAACGAGTCGTTCAAGGTCCCGTTCAAATGATATAGATCAGGTCGCTGTCCCAACTGTTCGACTATATATCGTTTCAAACACGTTGCGTGTTTTATTCTTTCTTTACCTTCCAGTTGCAAGAGTTCACAGGCCTTACCGAAACCCACAAGAGCCGGTACATTTTCCGTTCCGGCCCGCAAATTACGTTCCTGGGGGCCGCCCATAAGGTCGGGAACTAACTGAATCCCGTCGCGTATATACAAAGCACCGGCCCCTTTAGGACCATATATCTTATGACTCGCCACAGATAAAAGATCTATATGCAGCCGCTTTACATTCGTATCCGTCCAACCGAATCCCTGTACAGCATCAACGTGAAGTACGGCACCGTGTTCCTGTAAAAGTTCACCCACGGCCCGAATAGGCTGCAACGTTCCGGTCTCGTTATTAGCCGCCATAATCGATACAAGAACCGTATCGTCCTTTAATGCATTTTTAACGGATTCTATAGAAACGCGGCCTTCTTTATTAACAGGCAAAACGGTTACATCATATCCCTTGGTCCGTAAAAATTCAAAAGAACGCAAAACGGCAGCATGTTCTACGGCCGTTGTTATCAAATGCCCGCCTTCGGGACAGTTAGCTCGTAAGTACCCGAATAAGGCCAAATTATCAGCTTCAGTACCGCCGGCGGTAAATAAAATTTCTCGTCCTTCAGCCCCTATGGCTGCCGCCACACGGTCTCGCGCCGTTTGAACAGCGGCTCTTGCCTTTTGGCCGAAGGCGTGCAAACTCGAAGGATTTCCGAATTCAGTTGTCATATAGGGCATCATAGCGTCCAACACCCGCTTATCCACCGGTGTGGTCGCCGCATAATCCAAATAAATGCGTTCCATAGTTTTCCCTTCGCAAAGAAAGTCATTATTAATCATATCACATAGCCTGCGTATCTACCAGATATATAAAAGATAACGAAATGCCGACCTTTCTATAAAAAGGTCGGCATACAATTAAAAAGCATCCTTATATATTTCACGATAATCGGCTTCCGTAAGAGTCACAAAGTTATGTGCCGTCAATCGCTTCTGCTCCGTTTCCACTGAATGAGCAAATGCCGGTATCATATCTTCCGTAACACCGTATTCTCTAAGTCTTTTCTTCGGCAAAATCACATCAATAAGACGAGCCAATTCAGTCAACACCTCTTTTTCGGAAACCCCTAAAATCCGTGCTGCAAAAGCCTTAAATACACTTAACTCACCGCCGTCTCGACGTTGTTCATAAGCCTTCAAAACATTCGTAAACACGGCATAATTGGATTCACCGTGAGCAACATGACAAGTAACGCCCAAGGGGTAACTCATGGCGTGTACGGCTGCACATCCTGCCGTGCCGAAAGCAATCCCGGCATATAGTGCGGCTGTCAGTAAGTCTCCATATAAGGGTTCACGTGCATCCTTACCGTGTTCTTGAATATACCGGTAGGCGCAAAGAATCATTTCCATAGCCTTATAGCTGAAAAGCTTGGTCGTTTCCGTCGCAGCCGGCGATAAGGCTGACTCCACGGCATGAACTAAAGCATCGACGGAACTGGTTGCAAAAACCTTGAAAGGTAAGGCTTGTAAGAGCTCCGGTACGAGTACGGCCCTATCGGCATATAAAGCCTCATGAGCCAAGCCTTTCTTCACCTGCCGCGTAACCAGCGATACAACCGCCACATTGGTCACTTCACTGCCCGTGCCGCACGTTGAAGGCACCAGAATGAGCTCACTGCCTTTACAAGGCTGTACCGTTCCGTCAAAGAGATCTGTCAAGGGTATACATTCTTTCAGGGACAGAAATTTAGCCACATCCAAGATGGCTCCGCCTCCGACAGCTATAATCCGTTTCGGACATTCCATCATGTCACGGTGAATAGCTTCCACCACTTCGTCCGTCGGCTCTCCGTCATCATAATCATCCTTTAAGAGAACTTGACACGGTAAATCGAGATTCTCAAAATAAGAACCGTAGATATACCGGTTTGTCAATAATACGTCATCTTCCCTTACCTTCAAGTCAGCCGCCATGGCACAACATGTGTCATATCGATAAACGGCGGTGTGCAATCCCAGTTCCAGCATAACAAGGCCTCCTTGATTCGTTTATCATTATGTATAACAACAACGGAATGCAGGTCTTATGAACGTTGTATCCGCTCTCCCGTACTCGTATGAATATCCCAAACTTGACGGTCCGTTTCAATACGCACCGTTCCTTCGGGCAAACTGTTATCTTCCTGCCAGGCTGCTACGATTTTAAACGTTGCGGGCAGTTTCATATTCTCATTCTTATATCCCCGCGTACGCGACGTATCGCGACGATTATACCGTATAGTCACACGTCCCGTATGTCCCAAATCTTCCAACAAGAAGCGAATTTGTCGTCCGTAACGAAGCGAATCGACCATATCCCCCATAGCCGGAGCATAGGCACCCGCAAGGACTTGAAGCCCGTCATCTAAATCGGCAGTAGACTGCAACCCCGTACGAATACAAGGTATATGATGCCGCAAAAACAGCTCTTTCATATACGCAGACCGGCGTACGGCCTCGTCTATCGTTAAGGGTTTATAATGACCTCTTCGATACATATCTTCCAGCTCCGTATTGGCAATGACGACAACCGGATATATTCGTGTAAAATCGGGTTTTAAGTTACAAACGGCTTCCGTTGTAGCCGTTAAGCTTGTCCAATCCTCTCCGGGGAGTCCGGGCATGAGCTGTAAGCCTGTTGTAAAGCCGCTCTTTTTCAAGAAAGAGACGGCTCGATGAACATCATCACTCGTGTGGCCTCGTTTTGCTGCCTGTAATACACGGTCATCCATAGACTGCACGCCCAATTCGACGGTCCTCACTCCGTATCTCTTCAAACGGTTTAAGACCTCGTCATCTATAC
>ERZ772932.1145-NODE-1145-length-12915-cov-8.834681_pt1 | contig 12915 bp, 11 predicted proteins | sample MGYA00511684_ERZ772932 | MGnify/ENA primary metagenome ERZ772932 (study PRJEB29015, sample SAMEA2738078) | human oral metagenome | biome: human oral; feature: human-associated habitat; material: saliva | place: China | collected 2210 ...
CCAGGTGAAAGGCTGCGCCCAGTGACCGGGCCTGGGCCAGGGCGTCGGCCAGGCTGCCCGGCAGCGACAGGTAGTCCTGTACCTCGTCAATGAAGACACTGACCACGTGCCGCTGTGATGGCTCCACCGCTGCTCGGGCCAGGATGAGTGGCCAGAGCTGGCCCACCAGCAGTGACCCGAGCAGCCGAGCCGACTCCGCCCCCAGTACCCCCTTGTTGAGGCTGACCAGCACGATGCGCCGCCGCGTGAACACCTCCCCCAGGTCGAACGACGGCGCGGCCTGCCCCAGCGTGGCCCGCAGGTGCGGGCGGATCAGGAAAGGCTGCAGCCGCGTCAGCACCGGCCCGACCCACTGCTGACGCTGCGCCTCACTGAGCGCCTCATAAGCCGCCCAGAACTGCCCCGTCCCCAGCGGATCCGCCCCCGAGGCCGCAATGAGCCGCTGGCGGTAGGCCGTGTTCGTCAGCAAGAGGGGTAGATCGACCAGCGTCGCCCCCGGCGTGCGCGCGAGCGTCACCAGCGCGGCAGCGAGCACCTGCTCCACCCGCACACCCCAGGATTCAGCGAACACCCCTTTGAACGTCGCCAGTACCGTATCTGCTACTAGCTCCGGCGACGCACCATCACCTCCCGCCACCGATGACAATGCGCCGCTGCGCGCCGCCTGCGCTCGGGCCAGTGGATTGATCCCCACCGGGCGACTACTGGTCGGGTCAATCACCACCACGTCATCGCGCCGCTGCTCAGGAATCCGCGCCAGAATGTCCGCCACCAGATCCGTCTTCGGATCAATCAGCAGCACACCCCGACCAGCGGCAATGTCCGCCAACGCCAGATGCGCCAAGGCAGTGGACTTACCAGCCCCCGTCGGCCCCAGCAGCACCGTGTGATAGAGCGCATCACCAATCGAGATACCAAGGCGCTCACCCGCCTGATCCGCCACCCCCGTGGCAAACGCCCGCTGCGTCTCACGCGCCTGAGGCAGCGCCAGCACCCGCGGATGAGCAGACGGCGTCGCCGGAAGCGCCCCCTCACCCACCGGCCATCCCGCCATCGCCACAATCTCTCCTGCACCAAGCTCCAACCCCGCCCGCCACGGCCGCCGCACCCCATCAAGCTTGGCGGGGTGCTCCGTGCGGGCGCGCAGCCGCACCCCCGGCCCCTCCAGCAGGCGCAGCGCCCCCAGTAACCCCTGCAGCAGCGTCCGCTGGCGCAGCGGCGAGGCGGCCCGCACCCCCAAGCGCAGACTCGCCGCTGCTCGGTGCCGCCCCAGCTGCGCCCGCAAGCGTCGACCCCGCTCACCACTAAGAGACGGAATCGGTACGAGCCCGAGCAGCTCCAGCCAACCCTGCGGCTCCACCCGACCCAGAGCCTGCGGGGCAAAGCGCCGCCCCAGCTGCAACTGAACCACCAGCTCCTCACCCTCAGCCGTCACCGCAAGTGCCGCCAAGACAGCCCGCACCACCGCGCTGAGGCGCTCCGCCGCCAGCCCCACCCCAACCGGCCTAGCCGACACCACCACCGCCTGATCCACCGCCCGCCGCGCGCACCCACGCGACACCCGGCAGCCCGGCACCAGCTCACGCACCACCGCCACCAACCGCTCACCCGCGCTCGACCCCACCGCCCAGACCGCCTGGCCATCCGAGGCGCGCAGCTCCAACACCACCCGACCAAGCGAACCATCCGCCAGAATGCGCTCCACCAGACCGACCGCCGCGTCCTGGCCGAGCGGCAAGGCAAAGCGGAGTTGGTGCCACACCAGGGGCTGAGCGGGGCGGGCCATCACGGGGCACCTCCCGGCGCGGAGGAGACAGCAGCGGCCTCGTCAGACGAGGAGGATCTGGAGCAGCCAGCAGTGGCAGATTCATGAGCCAAGTAGTGAGCACCTTCATGACACTGGTGAGCACACCGACCGGCCAAGCCACCATCAGCCGATGCCGACAGGGGCTCATTCGCAGTACAGCGCCCCACCGAAGTACGGCGCTCATCTCTCGGGCAAGCCCCCGCACCTGAGGACACCGCCCCGTTAGCCCTTGATGACTCCACAGCCTCATCCGCCTCTGCCGCCATCTGCCGCGCCAAGGCCAGCACGATCCGCGCCACCGCCCGGTGATCCATGCCGCTGTGCCGCACCGGTACCAAGCGCACCCGCCGTGATGAACTAGGGCGGCCACCGCCGTAGCGGGCCATCATGGTTGCCTCCTTGGGGAATGAGGACACTCACCGTTCTTCCGATGGCCTGCAGCAATGGAGTGAGTGCGTTGCTTCCGGCTGGCTGTCTCAGCATCAAGCGCAGGACTCGAGCTGCGACCACCCCATTGCAAGTGATGCCGCTGCTCAACCCGTTCCATCTGACGACGCCTTTCCGTCTGTCGCTCACTTCTGAGCGGCTCCCTCACCACTCCCGTCGGCGCCGCCACCAGCGCACTGCCAGCCAGGCGGTGGCGCTCACGGCGAGCAGCCCGACGAGCCAGGGCCAGCTGCTTTGCACGATGGCGACGATCCACCGCAATCCCATCGCGATCAGGAGCAGGCCGATGCCGCATCGCAGCAGGCTGCCAGGCAGAGAACGCCTCGAATCGCTCATCATCACCATCTCCTCGAAGGCTGCAAATTGGGTACTTGTCTTGCCACGGCCGACTCATCGCAGGGCCTCCTCACCGTTGCCGCCGCTGCCACCGGGAGCGTCGTCTGCCTGCGTCCTCAGCGGCATCGCTTCTGCCTCATGCGCCCGCTCGCTATAGCGCGGCACGGCAAAGCCGGGGATGCGGATGTCGGAGTCCACTTGGTCGCCCCACACTGCCCAGGGCTGGTTCGACTCAGGCCGCCGGCGGGCAAACAGCTCCAGGTACGGCCCGGGGCTGACCCGCTCGATGATGGCAAACTGCTCAGCCGGCTTGCGTGAGTGCTCGGTGACCGGTGCGTTGAACCAGGTCGGCTGGGAGCGCGAACCCAGCGGCGCTCTCCCCCGAGTGCAGAACAGCAGCTGCTCGGTGGCATTACGCAGCTGGTAGCGGCTACCCAGGCCGAGGCGGAACTTCACCCAGGTCAGTGGGCTGCGCACCGTAAAGCCCCAGGCCTCAGCCACCTCATACGCCTTTGGCAGCAAGGCGTTGGTCGTCCACAGCCACAGGTGGGCATCACGGGCCGCCAAAGCTCCCACCGGCAGCGCCTTGATCCGCGCCAGGCTCATCGTCCGGTAGTGCTTCTCACCGCTCTGCAGTGGCCAGGGCGGATCAACCAGGATGGTGGCGAAACCACCAGGCGGCAGGCCAGAGATGGTGGGTGATGAGCCAGTGCCCTCAGTCGGCACACCGGCCTTCCTGCCGCAACCGGCGGCTTTGCCTGGACTGTCTTGGCTGAGCACCGCAGCGCTGCTGCCAGCTCCACGGCTCACCGCGCCACCCGGTCGCGGCTCGCCAGTGTCTGGTCTCACTGCTGTGCCCGCTTGCCTGGCCACCGCACCTCGCCGATAGGCCACTCCCCCAGCGCACGCTCGTCTTGTCTGTTTCGTCTGCTGCATGATGTCCCTCCTTTTTTGTTCATACGTGCTATTTACTCCGGGCGAGCCAGCCGCTAGCTTTTCGCGCATCGGCAGCCAGCTGCCCTTATCCCATACATTCCACGAACACTCGCGTGTTGCAAGGCCTCCGGGTTCACTATGACCAAGCGACACGACACGCACCGCCATTGACCGTTTTCTGTGGTGTCACCCCAGGAAACAAAATGGACACACGCGCCATTTAGTGGCCACGAAAGTCGGTGCTGTAGTTTTTGCAACAAGCAGGCGAAAGGATTCGGCATGTGGGTGAGGAATGGAGCCAGACGCTCACGGTTGCCGCTCGTCCGACCGAGCCGGTCGCTGCTGCGTGCACCGCCTGGGACGCGGCCGCGGCGGACGGCGCGAGGGCGAGTGAGCCGGCCAGGTGGGATGGGCCGTACCAGCCGCCGGCTCACCACTGGTGCCGTCACCGTTCGCTCCGTCCGGCACCGTTCCAGCAGACGCACCGTCACGGTTGTCACCGCTGCTGGCACCACTCCCACCATTGCTGGCGTCACGCCTTCCACCGGCAGCCTCAGCCGCTACGTCCCGCACTGCCTGCTCGTTGTCCTGCAGTACCTGGGCCATGGCTGCCTGCATGGCCCGGCCTGCCTCCTGGCGTTGCTGGCTCAGCTCACTGCCCAGGGCCAGGGCGGCTGCCCAGGATGAGCTGGCTGGTACGCCTGCTCCAGCTGCCTTGGCCGCCTGGTGTGCGGAGCGCCAGCTGGCTGCAACCTCACCGGCGAGCTGACCGGCCTGGTAGCTGCTCGGCAGCGCGGCAGAGAGCGACAGCGGCGGTGCGCCGACGGGCACCGACTGACTCGCTCCGCTGGGCGGTGCCTCCCGCCACGCTGCCAGCCCATCGCGCACCCCGTGGGCAAAGGCCCAGCTGACTGCGCCTACCACCGCCAGACCGATGAGGGCCAGGATCCCAATTACGACCGTCATGATGAAACCTCCGAAAATGAAAAGAGAGAAGAAAAGAAGGAAGCGAAGAGAAGGAACGCGAGGAGAAGGAGAGCAGGCGCGAGACGGGGCGCTCACCACCGGGTTGGCGACGTTGTTGGCGACGTTGCGGTACTAGCCCGGCCATCCTGAGACCCACCGAGAGGCGGCAGTCCCACCCAGCCGAGCAGTCAGCGCTGGTGCCCTCCGGCAGTTCAGGAGTGCTTCCGCGCCACCTGTCACCTGCAGGCTCGATGAACGGCGCTCCTCACCGTGTCGACACGGCCCCAGTAGTGGCCTCACAGCGCACAGAGCAAGCGCGCTCAGCCGCCGCCACGCCTACAGCTGCCCGATCCGCTGCCCAGCCCCCAGCGCATACCCCGTGATGATCGCTTCGTAGAACTGAGCGCCGCCGGGGGCGATGCGGGTCTGAGCCTCGGCCTGGGTGACCAGCGTGGCGATGTTGGTCAGGACTTGGGAGGTCAGGAAGGCCCGGGCCTGCTCGGCTTGGGCCGCTACTTCTGCTTGGGCGGCGACCTGCTCGATCTCCCGCCGGGTCACCCGGGCCTGGCCATTGCCCAGCACCACCCCCATCCGGGTGCGCTGGGGCGAGAAGAGACTGAGATTGGTAGAAGCCATGAGAGAGGTCCTTTCAAGGAGAGAAGAGAGAAAGACGACCAGCCGGGCTGGTCATCTCGTGCCAATAGCCCGTGCTGCCGCCCTGGGGAGAGCGGGCCGTACCACCCGCCACTAGCCGCGCCAGACCAGCGTTTTCTGCCGATCTGGCCTCGAGCTCGTGGCGTTGGTTAGAACGGTAGGCAGGCCGCGCCGCAGTGCCGTCAAAGTTGGAAGAAAGTTGGAAAAGAGGGCTCGCTCAGGCGTCCGCCACTGGCACACACCAGCAGCACTGCCCATCCCCCACTGGGGTCGTCAACGCAGCGACTGGGGCAAGGAGCCAGTTGGCCAAGCCAGGCACAGATGACGCGCTGCCGCTCACTGGCTCCCCCGCTATATCTCCTGGTTTGTTCTGACCGCTCGGTCTAGGCTGGCCTGTGGCCCGTCCCGTCCACCGAGACCCAAGTCGCCGCTCATGACAGGCTCGTCGCAGCAGGCGTCTCAGCCAGCACCGGTACTGGCACCTCGGTCGCCTCGTCGCTGCCCTGCCCCAGCGACGTCATCTCTGCCTATCCCCGCACCAGCTCTGCCCGTACTCCCCTCTAGGAGGCTTGCTCATGTCCCGCGCTCGTCTCGATGCCGATGACGCTGCGTCCTTGCTGCGTGAGCTGGCGTGGCTGCGCAAGCGCGGTGGGTTTACGGCGGCGCGGCTAGTGCACGCCCCGATCGTCGATGAGGTGCTGCGGGGTAGCTTGGAGGACTCCTTTGAGCGGCTACGCCACCGCTTCGTCTCAGCCGTTCACAGCCTGAGTGAGAGCGGGAGTGAGCAGGATGGGCCGCTGGTGGGTGTACTGCTGGCGGCCTTTGCGCTCAGCCCTGAGACGGCGGGTAGTGGCAGCCTGCTGGAGCGGCGGCGGGCGATGGCGAGCCGCCTGGGGTGCAGCATGGAGACGATTGCCTCGCGCGAGGAGGCCGGCCTGCGCCTGCTGCACAGCCGTCTGGTGGCCGGGCGCTACGCTCAGGCACCGCTGGTGCTGGATGTGCCGGAGATGCACGGCGGGATCGTCTATGAGGAGACCACCACGCTCATCGTGGTGGAGCACCGTCAGTGGCGCGGCACAGTGGAGCACTACCGGCTGGCCAACATGGCCGGGGAGCTGGACTTCGTCACCATCTCCCACTCCTACCCCGCTCACGTCACGGCGCAGCCGGGCGGGGAGTTCAGCGTCAACAGCCGTCCCGTCGAAGGGGCGGGGTGGAATGACCATTTCTGGCACATCGCCCCCGCCACTGGCAGGCGCACCCCGATGCAGGACGCGACGCGCTACGACCTCGCCTTCCGGGCAGAGCCGTTGCCTGGTGAAGAGCCCACCACGCCGATCTCGCTGGCCAGCCGGGCCTTCCACGCCCGCTCACTGCTGGCCACCATCCAGGTGCGCTTCATCGGGGAGGTGCCAGCCAGCATCTGGCAGTTCACCGGGGCGAGCCCCTTCGCCCGCCCCCAAGCCGCCAACCAGTACAACCGCACCAGCCTGGACGCGCAGCAGCGCGCCACCCTCACCCAGCGCGACGTGCACGGTGGGCTGTTCGGCGGGTTTGGGTGGGAGTGGTGAGGGGTGATGTGCCCAAAAGTGGGCCTAGCCGTTGGAGGGTTGTGCTAACTGCCGGTCGGTCAACTCTGGCAATCGTCAATGGTGATGCGCACTACCAGGCTGCTAGCGTCACCACAGAGGTGACACACACCAACATCTGGGGCACGCACGGCCCCGTCGAAGGTACCCTGGAGGGGACGCAAGCCCAGCGTCTAGCCAGCCACTGCCTTCAAAAGCGTATGAGATCAAGGAGGACACACATGTCCAAGAGCACCCCCGACGCCTCAAGGCAACACACCACGCCGCGTAAGTATCCATCCCATTACAGTTTCTACTTCACTTAAGTGTAAGACGCATTATTAAACACAGAATCGACATCCCGAAATCGACGTTCGAGGTTTTGGCTAAAATTAATTTATGTTAGAATGTAAATGACAACATAAACTATAGCCAAAAGGAAAACTAGAATGAATCGGGAGATTGATGAAAGGCAAACTGGAGAACAAGGAATGTCACCGGAAGCACTGCAGATTATGAGGGAAAACCCGGACTCTCTGACTTCAGACGTCTATATTCAGACCGACCGAAAAACGGACGTCAGCGACATTAAAGAGCAACTCGAAAAAGCTGGCGTATCAGTTTCGGTGCGCCGTTTAGGCAAAAGCGCGACCAAACTCATAAGTAGAGGGCGCGCTTATGAAATGCCTGGGGCAGTGCGAGTATACTTGAAAGACAGAGAAGTTCTCGGCTAGAAAACAAAACAGTGGCATCAAAATACGCATTGGTATGCGCCATGGCTGGCGCTGGGCTTGCATCCTGTATGGAAGAAATGCAAACATACTTAAACGCCGAACTGAACAAGACCGTTAAATTTGTCGATATCGTCGACCACCTGGAAAATAAAAGTTATCGTCAACTCATGCTTAACCCCATGAAGAAAATATTCGACGATACTAGTACAGCCATATCAGAAGGTATAACTGCCTTAGCAAACTCCGATGCCGACATAAATGTACTTGGTTGCCATCTTACGCTTTATGATGCGCGAAGTCAGTTATTTCACTCGCCAGTTCATGCAAAGTCATTAGTTCATTCTCACACATTGAAATATGGTGAAAATGCCGAGGATGGAACTATTAAACCCGACCGCATTATTCTTCTCATAGACGACATATACGATATGCTCGACTCGCTCGGAGGCGAAGGCGACATATTTGATAGAGGCAAGCAAGCTCGTGCAACTTTGGAGGACCTCGGGCAGTCCATCGAAAACGTCGACCAGCGGACCAAAGCATTAGCTGATCTAGACGCAGATGCTCTATTGTTGCGTCAAATTCTCGGGTGGCGGAGATCCGAAATGATCGCCGCCGAGGCGCTGGCGGATTCTCTTGATATTCCATTATACCTAGTAGGCACGAAACATCCTGTCGAACTAGCAAGAGTGTTATTTGGCAAAAAGCCACCACGAGCAGTCTATATTTCTCACCCAATCACTAGGCACCGCGAAGATCACTCGGCGTCCGGAAAGTGGTCTGAAGATGTATACAGTCTAAATCGTCTTCCGCGCACACTCGCAGAAAATAACATTCTCGCATTAATGCCCACAGCTATAGATGAATTGAGATTCTCAAAACCTGATTTAGACGATGCATTCTTCAGGAACGGAGGAAATATACCGCGCTGGCCGTGTATGGATTCTGGTTTTGCGTTAATAGGGAGCCGAAGATACTTGCCCAATCAAACCGATCATCGCAGTATTGAATCGTTTGACGAGGCTCATCGATTCGACCCTGCGACTGCGTCAGCATATCTTCGCGTCATAGAAAACTCAATCTACTATGAAATTCCCTTCAGGGATCACTATTTGGTGAACCACTGCGATGGTCTCCTCGTGTTCAGGCCTCAGGAGAATGGCAACTCGTTTTCTGGTGGAGTGATTGCCGAAATCGACCTATTTGCAGACCTCGCCAAAATCGGCGAAGCACGCCGTATGGCAGTAATCCACGATCGAAAAGACCTTCACAAAATTATTGAACGAATGTTCGCAGGCGAGTTGCGGGATGACTACTTACCTAATGAAGCTGTTCAAGAGTACATTGCAAAAATGGGGAAACAACGGCTTAATAGACGTCTTAGTCGTGCAGATATCGCGAGTATAGCTCGACGCGGAAAAATTGATAGATCGCACTTAAGTCAATCAACATATACCGATGACAGTATGTCGGGTCTGGTGTTAGACGCTTGGGTGTACGCAGCACAGCGCACCCTATTTTCTGAGCTCACCGGGTTAGATGGATCGTACTCCTGGTGTCAAATCATTGTAGGAGATACATCCTCGCCTGACGTTCTAAGCGCAGCAGCAAGTTGGTTCGCAGCCGACAACCTACGTGCTTCAAAACTGTGGGCTCAGAATGTTGGATTGTCTCAAAATGATTATCGAAACTTGGCTCTATCTCTGGTTCACGATGATGAAACCAAGGAATATTTAGTAGCCGCAATCGCAAGGGAACATTCCAAAACTGGTGCCTAGTGTCGCGTGTCGTTAGTTTGTTTTTGGTTGGTATTTGGTGAGGATCTCGTCGGGGGTCTTGGTCCAGGTGAATGGGTGGCAGCGTTGGTTCCAGCCGTTGATGAAGGCGCGGATCTTGGTGTTGAGGTCCTTGACGGAGGTGAAGACTCCTCGGCGGATGGCCGCACGGTCGATGACGGAGAACAAGATCTCGACCATGTTGAGCCAGGAGGCGCTGGTGGGGGTGAAGTGGACGTGGACGCGAGGGTTGGCCTCCAGCCAGGCGCGCACCTCAGGGGTCTTGTGGGTCGTAGTTGTCCATCACCAGGTGCAGCTCGTCGTCAGGGTAGGCGCGCGCGACCTGACGCAGGAAGACGAGCAGCTCGGTACTGCGGTGGCGGGGCTTGCAGGCGGCTGTGACGCGGCCGGTGGCGACCTCCAGGGCGGCGAACAGGGTGGAGGTGCCGTGCCGGGCGTAGTCGTGGGTGCGCCGCTCGATCCTGCCCGGCTGCATGGGCAGCATCGGGGCGGTGCGGTCCAGGGCCTGGATCTGGGACCCCTCGTCGACGCACAGCACCACGGCATTGTCCGGGGGCGCCAGGTACAGGCCCACCACGTCGGTGACCTTGGCGACCAGCTCGGGGTCGGTGGAGTACTTGAAGGTCCCCGACCTCCAGGGCTGGATCCCATAGCTGCGCCACACCCGCGCCACGGTCGCATTGCCGATACCCAGGTGACGGGCCAGCAGCTGGCTCGACCAGTGCGTGACCCCGTACCTCTTGGGCGGTGGCGCCAAGGTGGCGGCCACGACCCGCTCCCGAGGCACCTGCCTGGGACGCCCCGAGCGGGGCGCGTCCCCCAACCCCCGCACACCCCCGGCCTGGTAACGGCGCCGCCAGGAGACTACCGTGGGGACGCTGACCCCCACCGCCTGCGCGATCCGACTGTTAGCCACCCCCTGAGCGGCCAGGAGCACGATCCGCGCCCGCCGCGCCAAACCACAGCCGGCACCGTCGTGGCACGCAGCCAGGACTCGAGCACCTCCAGATCACCCTAACGCAGAACCAGTCCAGGAGCAGGTCTATTCGCCATACCCCCATCATCCTAAACACCAACCACAAAACAACTAACGACACGCGACACTAGTACGCCGATTAGTTATATTTTCTCTATAGCAAGAACCATCGAACATGAGTCAACAATGCAACTCACTAAATGTTGGGAATCAACATGGGGCCGTTTGAACAAGATATAGATCCCGGAAATGTAGTCTTTTTAAGTGGCGCAGGCATATCAGTCGATGGACCTACTTTTGGCCCAATTGGAAATGAACTAACATATAGGGCAATTGATGCATGTTTCGCAGACTATACACACGATACTGTATCGAATGCATATCGAGTTCTGGCCAAACTGATGAAAACTGACTTCAAGGATGAATACATTAATATGTTCCCCCGCTTAGAGGCGATCCTTGAAATCGTAAGTAAAGTATACGGAGTCGAGGCATTACAGATTTTACTTAGCGATCTCGTCAGTGCAGCAAGCAATGATCTACATCGTTTTTTTGCAGAACACCTCAAGTTGGGTGGGCACCATATTACTGCCAACTTCGACTGCCTGATAGAGAAAGTATTGAATTTCGAATATCGTGCCGAAAACGCGGTCAATCATTTTCACGGCTCCTTCGGTGATGCATCGATAGAATCATTTTCGCAGTTGGGTGCCACATTAAGTAATATCGAATATGGATTCGATTCGAAACTACAGAATCGACTTATCGATGACATCTGTTCTCCAGATACTAAAGTAATGGTAGTAGTTGGCTATTCCGGAGCCGACTATTTTGACATGAATCCATTCGTCAGAAATAATTTGGAGTTCATCGAGAACTCCATACAAAATGTGGTTTGGGTAGAACATTCGACCGACAATCACGCGATAGAGGGGATGACAGTTCCTGTCGAACAACACATTAATGAGTTATTCGACGTGTTTAATAATTCAAAAATAAACTGCACACTAGTCCGTTGCCCGACGCGTGATTACCTTAACGCGCTTTCACAGATGTGGGACATTCCCCTGTTAGGTAATCCTCCAAAACGAAACAGCTCACGCGGCGGGTACATTCCAAAATTCTGCGAAAATATACGTTTAGAGACAACGCGCAGACTCTACCTACATCTGGGCATGTACCGCGACCATGATGTCCTGGTTAAATCTCATCCAGAAGTTAGAAATAATGTTAATGATCATGAATCTGCTGAAGTAGCGTGGCAGCTTGGGAAGCATAGTCAGGCATATTATCACTGGTCCCGCCTATATCCCGATAATAGTCACGAGCATAAAGCTCGACGTTTAGAACGTAAGTCGGCATGCTTATGGGATCGAGGGGCCTTGCTAAGGGCTTACTGGAACATCTGCAATGCGTACAAACATGCCGCCCTTTGCGATAATAGCGAGGTTACGGCAATTTGCCTTGAAACAAAGGCGCGCATTCTAATAAAAATAGCAGCGACTCATGATCTCCGATGGTTCCCAACTGGACGAAAGGTTACTACGATACTTCGGCTGCTGCGTAGAGCAACTGCTGACGACCTAACTACGCATCTTCGCGTCAGGTTATGGGACGTTGTAAATCTCTTAGAAGATCTAGAGATCGGCAACGAAAGCGGTGAAACTGGGTCCACATCGTTATCATCAGCACTCAAACCATTGCAAACCTTTAGGGAATACGCTTCACTGTCAGCATACCTAGATTATAGTCGAGGTCTCCGCCGAAGGTTAGCGAACCTCGATTCATCTATGATGTCTTTAAATTGGTTGGAAGCATACACAGAAAGTGCTGCTCTACTTGGAAAAACTAATGCAATAGCTAGCCTACCAGTACTTCCAGGGGCCGCAAAATATTTTTCAATGAATGAAGGTCTCAATAGTCTGTTGCAGACTTCGGCGACACTTTGGCATAAAGTTCGATTGATTTCGTTATTTATTAGGAATAAGAACATGAAGCTTATTCATAAGGGCATTTAGGATGTTATATCAACATTATATGTTTCTGGTTATCTTAGTAGTTCACATCATCGAGGGACTCGTCTTCTCCCCAACAACGCACCCACCACCTCCATCCTGAATATGTCAATAAGTGCTTGCTTCTGCGTCCCTAAGTATCATCCACGGTCTTTATGGAGTGTGAAATACGCTACATGCTTCACATTCACATACATTGACTGTTCGGGCTCACGTGCATTTTTGTCATAAGCCTCAATGAATGAGTTGCTCACTGCAGCACCTTGCATAAAAGCCTCCGCGGCTTCGAGGCTGCTAAACTGCTGTTTGAGGCATAAGATGTCAGGAGCTATAATTTTCCAATCGAGTTTGATAACGACACTAATCATGATGATCTCCTTTCAAGATCAACCAGAGACCAAGGACTTGCTTTTTTGTCCCTGAGACGAATCCGGCTCTTCGCGTTTGAGGGTGTAGTAGGCGGGGTCTATTGAAGTGCGTAGGTGGGGGGTGGGTGCGTCGTTGCGGCGGGTAGGGGTCGAGGTCTCCCGATGATGGGAGTTCCTATACAACCGTCATGAGAGACCTCGACATGCCTGAGACTACCTTCGTCTGTCTTGACCTGACGACCTTCCTGGGCCTGGATGCCCTGGGACTGACCGCGGTGGGCCAGCACCTCACGGCGGAGCGCGCGGTGATCG
>ERZ772932.1152-NODE-1152-length-12876-cov-7.564699_pt1 | contig 12876 bp, 8 predicted proteins | sample MGYA00511684_ERZ772932 | MGnify/ENA primary metagenome ERZ772932 (study PRJEB29015, sample SAMEA2738078) | human oral metagenome | biome: human oral; feature: human-associated habitat; material: saliva | place: China | collected 2210 ...
TAGACACTACAAAAACTATGCAAGCTCAACGAGTTTTAAAAAGTTCTATAAAAGCATCAGAAGCGAAAAATTTGGTGGAAGTTGTAAAAAAAGTAAACCCTAAATTAGGTGCAAATAAACAAGAACCTGAAGTTAAAGAATATTATAACTACGGTAATGCAGATTCAACATTTTTCAATAAAGTTGCACCTACTTTAATTGCTTATATCATATTCTTCTACGTGTTTCTAATCTCTGGTATGGCACTATTAAAAGAACGTAATAGCGGAACTTTAGATAGACTTTTAGCAACTCCGGTAAAACGAAGTGAAGTCGTACTAGGATATGTACTCTCTTATAGCTCATTAGCCGTAATTCAAACTATTATCGTCACTCTATCATCTATATATTTATTAAATATTGAAGTTGCTGGAAATCCATTTTATGTTATAATAGTTAATGTATTACTAGCAATGGTTGCCTTAACATTAGGTTTACTAATCTCTACGATAGCAAAATCAGAATTCCAAATTATGCAGTTCGTTCCAATAATAGTTATTCCTCAAATGTTCTTTTCAGGAATTGTATCTGTTGAAAGTATGGGGAAAATAGCTGTCTATATTAGTAAAATCCTACCTGTTACCTATGCTAGTGACGGTTTAAGCAAAATAATTTTAGAAGGTAAAAATCTTCTTGCGATTACAAATGATATAATAATTCTACTTGCACTTTGCATCCTTCTAATAATCCTTAATATTCTGGGCTTAAAACGATATAGAAAAGTTTAAAAAACAATAGGAGACTCTTATGACTGAAAATATCTTAAAATCTTACTTTAGCATATCTCATGACGAAACCTTCCCACCTGGTAAGAAAAAAACAATAGAAGCTGCGATTAAATTATTCGCAAAACAAGGATACCACGGGACATCTACGCTTCAAATCGCTAAAGAAGCAGGTGTTAGTCAAGCAACAGTATTCAAGTACTTTAAAACTAAAGAAGATTTATTACATTCAATAATAGTCCCTGTTATTCCTAAATTATTTTTAAATTTTCTAAAAAGAACTCAAAATACTAACTCCCTTGAAGAATTAATCAGTTATGTTGTGGAAGATCGCATGGTTTTCCTAAAAGAAAATAAGGATATTGTAAAAATAATCTACTCAGAAATATTAACAAATGAAAATTTTAAAACACAACTTATTGACTCTTTAAAAATAACATTTGAAAAAATAGATTTCAAAGCTATATTACAAACATATAAAGAAAATAATCCTGAAGTTAACGAAAACTTATCGACAGCCGAGATAATTCGTTCATTCTCAGGACCTATCACTACGTACTCAGTCCAAAGATTTATTCTTTTTGAGAATATTCCATGCCCTACTGAGGAGCATGATCTACAATTTATTAAACAACAAATCTATAGAAATTTAACAAAATAGCAAAAAGGAACTTGGAAATTTCCAAGTTCCTCTTTCTTTCTATTCACCTAATCTAATCACCTTATCACAGATTGATAATGTTGATTTATTGTGTGAAATTATTATTGTTATCTTATCTTTTTTACTTTCTTCTAAAGCTTTTAGCACTTCGATTTCACTGAAAATATCGATGTTCGCTGTTGCTTCATCAAGAATCAGAAGTTTACTATCATTGTAGAATGAACGTGCTACTGATAAACGTTGTTTTTGTCCTGAACTTATGTTCGAACTTCTCTCACCAACGATTTCATTTTCACGACGTTTCAAGTTATCCACAAAACCTCTTAGATTTGTTTTTCTTAATGATGCATCCAACTCTTCTTTATCTAAATCTTTTTCGAAGAATGTGATATTATCTTTAATTTTTGCATTGAATAAGTAACTATCTTGCAGAATTATCGAGCTATTTTCTCTAAAGTAACGGTTATCTATGTCTCTTAGATCAATACCATCGATAGTGATATTACCTTCCATGTTTTCATCTGAGATGAATTTCATAATAAGTTTCGCTATTGTAGATTTACCACATCCACTAGGTCCACTTAATCCTATAATCTCGCCTTTTTTCACGTCGAAGCTTAGATTATCCACTACAGTATTATCAGCGTATCGATATGTTAAATTATCAACTTTAAGTTCGTTAAAATCAACAACTACTCCACTATTTTCCGCTTCTTCCGGCGTATTCATAAGCTCTAAAAATCTCTTTCCACTAGCCATCGTCTGACTTAATGTTGAAGCAAGATTCCCCATGTATAAAATAGGAATAAACGATACGATAAACATTGCAACTAATGAAACAGTTACGAACTGACTATCAAGTGAAGATGCCACGTAGATAAATGCCAACACCCCGATATTGTAAGTTACAACATTTAGAGTATTTAAATCTACTAAGAATTTGTTTTTAAGATATGAACTTCTTGTCAGTTCTTCAGTTTCCAAATCGATATTACGTTTTGCTTCATCAATTTTTCCATATTGTAATGTTTCAAAAATTCCATAAGCTTCTTCTGATGAATTGTTGTTTACTTGAGTCAGTTTACGGCGATAATTTTCACCAACATCTTGCCCCACATTTCTAAAACTTAACGGATATACAAGTCCAATTACGATATAAATTATTAACGCTACTAGTGCTAGTTTCACGCTAAAGAATAGTAAGAAGATACTAACTACTAAACTTTGTACGATATAAATCATAAACGGTGTTATCGTGTGCGCGTAGAAAACTTCTAATAATTCAATATCAGTCGTAATCATCGTCATATAATCACCTGAAGTGTTTTTTGTAAAACTATCGACAGAAATACGTTTGAATTTCTCTAGAACTTTAACACGTAAGGCATGTAATACTTTGAATGCTACATAGTGATTTAAAAGTTGCTCAGTATAACTGAATAAGCCTCTTAACACGGCTAAAGCAAGGATTACTACAAATAAAATTACAGCTATTGTCGTTATTTTTGTTAAAAAGAATAACGAGATGAAGTAGGTAAATACAACAAGTGTCAAGTGTCCTAAGCTTCCGAATAAAGTCGCTCTAAGCAATGGACGTTTAAAATCCTGAGCAATAGCTAACAGTTGTTTTAATTCTCTTAATGATGTCATTACTCTACCTCCTTAGCTAAAAATTTTGATTTCAGTTGTTGTTGGTCTGTAAACAATCTTCTATATAATGAATTTTCTTCAATCAGCTCATCATGTGTTCCTTCTTCAATAATTTTCTTATCTTTTAGAACATAGATATTATCTGCATTTGTCACAGTCTCTAAATCGTGAGAAATAACGATAATAATTTTTCCTTCTTTAATTGAATCAAAGGCATTAAGCACGATTTCTTTACTGTAATCATCAATATTCGATACAGCTTCATCAAGTATATACAAGTAAGAATCTTTTAGTATTGCTTTTGCTGCAAGTAGTCTTTGTTTTTGACCTCCAGAAAGATTCGCAGCTCCTATCGCAAGCTCATAATCTAGACCTCCGTGTTCTTCTACGAAATCTCTAAGATTAACTTTTTCTAATGCATTGTACATTTCTTCTTCAGTTATATTTTTACGAACACTTAAATGCTCTCTTACAGTACCTTTAACTAAGTAACTATCATTAGTAATAAGTGTCGTAATTTTAGCCATCTCTCTAGTAGGAATACTATCGATATTGAAGTTGTCATATTTTATACTTCCGCTATAGTTAGAATTTAAACCTAAGATTAATTTGATAATAGTAGACTTACCACTTCCACTTTCTCCTACTAATGCTGTTTTCGTACCAGGTTTAAATATCATATTAATATTTTCTAAAGTTGTCTCCTCACCATAAGAGAAGCTTACATTGTTCAGAACAATATTCTTTCCAGCCTCTACCTCGATAGTCTCGTCTTTTTCTTGTTCTGGATGATCAAGAAGTTTATAGATATTATCTAACTCAACATTCCCTTTCATCGAAATATGGAACAAGCCACCTAAAGCACGCAACGGTTTGAAACATTCTAGAGAAGCTACGATTACGAAAACAATAAGTTTCTGATCTTTTACCGCAAAAATAGCAATAATCGATAAAACAAAAATAGAAACATAAGTAATAGCATCCATCACATTAATAGAATTAAGTTGGTGACGAAGTAACGCCATCGTTGATTTTCTATATTTTGCACTACGAGTATCAACATCACTCGCTACATTATCTTCTTTACCGTAAATTTTTGCCGTTGTGAAACCTGATAATCTATCATAGAATACTTCAGATAAACTTAAAAAATCGCTGAAGTTCTTTTTATTAGCCTTTTTCGACTTCTTAATAATAATCATAATAGACACAGGAATAAGCGGATATAGTAATAACATCGCTATAAATAGTAAGATATGAATCTTCCCATAAATCACAAACGAGCTAAGTACTATAAATAATGTCGCAAACATTTGTGGTACAAACTTATTGAAATAAAATTCAATATTCACAATCGATGAAGAATTCATCACAAGAAGACTACCAGTATTTACTGCTTCTGTGTAATTTAGTGAAAGTTTTTCTACTTTGTTGTAAATCTCTTTCCTTAATGTATTTCTAACCTGTTTAGAAATTTTGTGACTGAAGTAATTATCCCCTGTTGTAGCTGCGTAATAAACTACTAAACCTACTACCGTTTTTAGAATAAATCCTAATACAGCACCGCTTCTACTCTCTTCACCTAGTGAATAAAATAGAAAATCTACGAAGTTGTAGATGAAAAATAGCGAGCACCAAAAGGCAACAAGTTTAAGAATCGCTACGAGATATACTTCTTTTTTGATATTAAAGAGAGCCATCGCTCTACCATCTATCTTCATAATATCTCCTTATTTAATTTCAAATTTAGATTTATTTTACATAAAAAGAGTAAAAATATAATATAGGACTTAGGTTGTTTTTTATAAAAATCCAACATTCACTCTTTTTATGAAAAAGGTTCTAGTTACCTACATTGATATTAATTATCAATTATACCTTTTTATTATACTATATAGATAAATTAAAAGATAGCTTTAAAGTTTATTGTTACGAAAATGTTCAAAAATACAAAGAATGTTCGGGAAACGAGGTTTCATCTCATTTCCTCTAACTCTTTGCATTTCACGGTTTTGTTTGTATGGGGTGCACAGTTTGCCGTTACTTATTAAATTGTTTGTCCTCTTCAAAAAGACAATAAACGACTTTTATTCTCTTTATCTTACTTTTATTCTTACATTTCCCATTTTGTGAGAATAAAAGTCCATGGCTACACAATAAAAAAAGAAGGTTCAAGATTTTTTTAAAATCTTACCCTCTTTTCCATCTAGTTCCCTAATGTTATTACTTTATCTGCTAAGTTTTCGATTTTTTCACTATTTCTATGAGTTATCATAATAACTGTAGATTCTTTGTCATTTAATATTATTTCCTCAATATCATCTGCCAACTTACTATCTAAATTAGCTGTACCTTCATCGATTATGAATACATCTTTTTTATGATATAAACTTCTCGCTAATCCTAATCTCTGCAACTGTCCACCCGATAAAGCTAAGTTTTTATTGTCTAGTATTGTATTTTCTTTTTCTTCTAAATTATCAATAACATCAACTAACTTACAATTTTCCAGAACTTCTCTAAACAACTTGTCGTTATATTCTTTGTTTAAAATAATATTATCCTTGATCGATAAATTTAATAATTGCACTTTTTGATTCATCGTAGAAATTGCCGATTTAATATCAAATTGTTTTAATTCTCTATTATCCCATTCTACACTTCCTTCATAGTTCTTCAAATCACCATTTAAAATATTTATCAATGTTGATTTACCACTACCACTTTTTCCTTTTATTAAATACTTCTTGTTTTTCTCAAAAGTTAAATTAGGAAATTCTACCGTTTTATCTGGATAGTTATATTTAACATTAGAAACTACAATTTCCTTATCTAATTTTTCGACTCTCGGTAAACTTTTCTCTTCTTTAATTTCTGGGTACTTATTCAACAACTCATTTGCAGAAGCGAAATTCGGATATAGCTCGATTACTTTTGTCAATCCTCCAAAGAATTCCCCTGTATAACCTGATATCGCAAATATCATCGCAAATTCAATATACCCTTTATATGCGAAATATCCCGCAATAAAAATCAACGCAATTTGGTTACCTGCATTTATTGTCACATTCAATCCTTGTAAAGTCATAATAGATTTTTTTCTATTAACTTTAGCATTTTTTATATTTTTTGAACCTACATTTACAATTCTATCTAATAAATTCAACGCAGAAAAGTTGTTTAGCATTTCTGAACTAGCCAGCGCATTCTCTAAATCCTTATTGAAATCTTCTGTAGCTTTTGAAATGTCTTTTGTCGTTGTTTTTATCGCTTTGTTGAAATACTTAGGTAGAACCATCATTAATAAAGACAATGCAAGTGAGATAATAAATAACGTAATATTCACCTTAAGTAATGCAATTGTTGAGATAACAACTAAAGATATACTGTAAATCGCAAATAAACAATTAGCCGCATATTGCTCAAACTGCTGGATATCAGTAGTATTTAAAGCTATACATTCTGCTCCATTATTATGTTTCTCGTTATAAACTAACTTTTTCTTGAAATCCGCAATTGCTGTTTTTCTAAGACTTGTAGAAAAATTTTGAATCAATTTTTCAACGTATATCGCTCTGAAATAACCTAATGTATTCAAAACAACATATATCAACATAACTGCAATAGTCGCCGACACCATAAATCTTAAATTTTTATCTACCGTCGCCTGGATAATCAAACTAAATCCATAAGACGTCGCAACCTGTGTTGCTGCGCATAATACCGTAATAATAAATACTAGTATGCTATATTTTTGTTTAAATAATAACTTAAACATGCTCTTCACCTCTTACACTATATTTTAAAATCTTTTTTACATTCTGACTTTAAAAGTATATTTATTATGTAAATTTTATCAGAGAAAACAAAGATAGTCAACACTATATTTATATAAAAATAACACTATTGTGTTTTTATTGTAGTTGTATATTTCTAGTTTATTGATTTACAAGTGTATTTATAGTATTATTATAGTAATATTTGATTAATTCTCAGGAGCGGATAAACTTTGAAACTTAAATTAGCTGACTTAATAAAAACTAAACGAAAATCACTAAATATGTCTCAAAAAAAATTAGCTGAAGGTATTTGTACTCAAACTATTATCAGTAGGTTAGAAAAAGGAGAAGTCACTCCTTCTATAGATATATTTTTCAAAATCATAAAAAAATTAAATATTCCAACTAGTGAAATAGAAGCATTATTTGATATCGATACTAAAGATTATCAGCCTTCACACTTCAAAGTTAATGAACTTATGAAATTACTTTATAAACGAGATTATAAGACACTAGATTTTGTTTTATCTTCCATTGATAAAAACACTCTTGATTCAGAAAATATTTTATATTTTGAATGGTTTCAAGCTATCACAACATATCATATAAAAAATCAACTAGATTTTGCGATTAAAAATCTAAAGACATTAATAGCAAAAGTAGAAGTTGGTTGTATTTTATATTGCGATATATGTAATACTTTGGGGAATTTTTATTCAGAAAAAGAATTATTTGAAGATGCTCTTCTTTGGTATGAAAAAGTTTTACCATACATAAAAATTATTCAAAATACAAGTTCTGAACAACCATTTTATTATTCTATTGCGCGTATCTATGGAATTTTAAATAAATTAAATGATGCAACGTATTGGAACTCTACCGCTATTACTAAAGCCCTAGAAAATAAATCTTTTTATCTTCTAGGAGACAATTATTATTTACAAGCACGATTATTTGAAGAGCAAAATTTTATTGAAGATGCTATTAACTCTTGTAACAAAGCTATTAGTATATTCTCATTAGAAAATAATGAAACTATGAGATCTTTAACATTATCTTATCTTTCTTATCTAAAAGAGAAAAATAGTAAAGAACCTCAACAATAATTCTCTTATTTTGGCGATATGTCTTAAAACGAAAAAACTCCAGAATTTTCCTCTGGAGTTTATTTTCGTCTATTCTTTTATAATTCTATAGTAAATTTTTGATGTTATTGCATAAACTATTAGATAGAAGATTGCGAAGACTACGATTGTCACAGCAAGCGCCTGTAAGAATATGCTATTATCTGTTATTAAGAATAATCTCAAGATTTTCTCAATAAATGGATATGCTACTATAGTGTGTAGTGTCGCTATAATTAGCGGTGAGAAGAAGATTAACAATACTTGTGATCTTATTGATTGTTTAATCTGTTTATCTGTAATACCTACTTTTCTCATGATTTCAAAGTTTCCTTTATCTTCATATCCTTCTGAGATTTGTTTGTAGTACATGATTACCACTTGGCTTATTACGAAGATAAAGCTTATGAACACCCCGATGAATAGGAATGATGCGAACACCCCTCTAAATGTAAGTTTATTTTCTTCTTTACCTTCTATTTCTATACCACTTTGTTTTTCTAATTTTTTGAAGCTTTCGATTACCTTAGCTTCTTTAGTTGTATCTTTGATATTGAAGGCAACGTAGTTTTGAAGTGTAGGAGTACCTGTTTGTATACTAATCCCTCTTTTTTCTAACTCTTTACTACTTAACTCTGTTAGTTTTGTAGCTAATTTAGTTGCTTCTTTCTCATCTTTAACAACAGCATAATATGTATCCATAATATTTGCGGTAGCCGAACCTATTGTTCCTGGAAACTCTGATAATTTTTCTTTAATTTTATAGTCACTACCATTTAGAGAAATGCTATTATGATTGTAATCTCCTTTTTTATCGATATGTAATAAAATCTCATTACTTTCTAATGTTTTATTTTTATTAGCGAATTTATTATAATCTTTTAATTGTAAAACAACTATCATTTTAACATTACTTAAGTCTACACCTACATTTGATTCAAAATTAAATTTATCTTCAACTAATCTTCCTACCATAGGTAATGAATTATATGAGACCATGTCTTCCACTTCAGTTCCCGCTTCTTTAGCTGCTGTTTTTGCATTATTTTCAATTTCTTTCAATTTATCACTAGTAGAATGATAACCTGCAATCATTAATTGTCTTGGGAATCTTTCGTTGTAAGATTTTTCCATACCTGCATATAATGCTGATGTTGATCCCATAGTTACAAGAACCATTGTAGATAATATACAGATATTCGCTAATCCTACTGCATTTCTCTTCATTCTGTATAATAAACCAGAAACGCTGATGAAGTTTTTAGGTTTATAGTAGAAGTTTTTATTATTTTTCATGATTTTTAGTACTGTGATACTAACTGCCATGAACACTAGATATGTACCTATAATTACCGCAACTACAGCATAAAAGAATACTAATAATGCTTTTACAGGATTTTGTACCGTTTGTGCTGTGTAATAACCATAGCCGATTAATGCTAAACCGATTATCGCTAGAATCCATCTAGATTTCGGTTCTTTTTCACCTTTGTTTTCATCTTTTAATAAGGCTACAATTCTAAGTCTAGCTATTTTTATAACAGTATAAAGTAATAATAAGAAGTATATTCCTCCGAATAATAGTACTGAGAAAACTATAGCTATCGGTGTTATGCTGAACCCAAAGCTAACTCCCGCTGAGAATAATTTCAATAATACTAACAACATAAGTTTATCAAAAATTATTCCTAATCCAATTCCTAACACTATTGTAGTTACAGCGATAAAAATTGTTTCTAAAACTAAGATTTTCGCTATTTGTTTTTTTGTCATACCTAAAACAGAATACAATCCAAATTCTTTTACCCTACGTTTTACTAGAAAACTATAAGTATAAAATAGGAAAATTACAGAGAACAGCGCAATTACAATAATACCGAAGCTTAATACCTGTTTTGTCGCATCAATACCGTTTGGAAGTTTGTCTAAATTATCTCCAAAAGCTAGAGATGACAGTATGTAAAATGACATTATTGTAAAAATTGCTGATAACACATACGGTATTATAAATTTTTTATTTTTTACAAGGTTATTTAAAGCAAATTTGCTATAAAAGAAACTCATCTTACTCACCTGCCTGCATTAAAGTTAACGTGTCATTAATTTTTTGGAACATTTCACTTGTAGTCGCATTTCCTTTTCTAAGTTCATGGAATACTACTCCATCTTTAATAAATAATACACGTTTAGCACGAGCTGCTGTTTTCACAGAGTGCGTAACCATAATTATTGTTTGTCCTGCATTATTAAGTTTTTCAAAAACTTCTAACAGTTGATCTGTTGATTTTGAATCTAGCGCCCCTGTCGGTTCATCCGCTAAGATTAGAGCTGGGTTCGTAATAATCGCACGCGCTACTGCAACCCTTTGACGTTGACCACCAGATACTTCATATGGGAACTTGTTGATTAACTTATCAATTCCTAAAGGTTTAGTTACTTTCTCTAATCTTTTTTCCATATCTTTATATTTTTTATTTGCTAACACTAACGGTAATAAAATATTATCTTTTATAGAAAAATTATCAAGTAGATTGAAATCTTGGAAGACGAATCCTAGATTGTCACGACGGAAATTCGCTAAGTCTTTATCTTTCAACTTGCTTAAATCTAAATTGTTTAAATTTACATTCCCTGATGTTGCTTTATCGAATGTTGCGATAATATTTAATAAAGTAGTTTTACCACTTCCGCTCTCACCCATAATCGCTACATATTCTCCATTATCTACTGCGAAATTTACATTTTTTAACGCTTCTGTACTTTGTGTACTTAATCTTGTTGTATAAACTTTTCTTACATTGTTGACTTCTAATAACATTTTTATCACTCCTAAATTCTTTTATCTAATTTCCTAGTTCGAACTTTTCTACAACTTCCTCGTTGTTTATATTTATATTCTACCTTACTTTTCTTACAGATTCTATCGATTTTCCTTACAAAAAAGCTCCCAACCTTACACTTTTGTAAGATTGGGATATTTATTACTTTTTATTTGATTTCAAAGAAGTAGTTCTACTTTATTTCCTGGGAAATTATAATCTCAATATATCTGTAAATCTTTGTTCAGAGTTGCTATCTAGTCTGTGTGTTATTAGAATTACCGTTAATTCTGGATTAGTTAATAGAAGTTCTTCTATTTTCTCTGCATTATCCTTATCTAAATTAGAAGTTATCTCATCTAACAGCACTACTTTTTTCTCTCTAATAATTCCACGAGCCAAGGCTATTCTTTGTTTTTGACCACCTGATAAATTCTTACCACCTTCTACAAGTTCAGTATCTAAGCCATCCTCAAGACTTGTCAGAAACTCTCCTAGTCCTACACTTTCTAACACGTCTTTAACTTTTTCATCAGCATAATCATCACCTAGCGTTATATTAAATCTTAGACTTTCTGTAAAAATATACGGTTCTTGCGGAATATATAGCATCTTATCATACAGGCTATGCTTATTAATACCCTCTAGTTCTTCTCCGTTAAATTTAATTGCACCTTCGTAATTTTCTATTCTTCCAGTCAATAATTTTAACAATGTAGATTTTCCACTACCACTTTCACCGACAATAGCGTATTTACCATATTTATTAAATGAATACGAAATGTTTTTTAATACACTTTTCTCTTCATATTTATAAGAAACATCCTCTAATACTATAGTTTCAATTTCTTCATTTAATAATTTTTTACCAGTATCTTTATCATTAATTACCTTAGCCTCTTCTTTGAATTTCTCGAATTTCTCAAAGATTGGCACTACGATATTTAACTCTACCGTAATATTCATAATATTTCCTACTGAATTAAAAATCGTAGATGTTAGTGACTCTACCGTTAAAATAGATCCAAAGCCAACAATATTTTTTAGCGCCAGTATTCCTGTTAGTAATACTACACCAACTTGCCCTACTAAATTCCCTAAACCACCTAGGACTCCAGCTAATCCGACACTTTTTCTTAGAGACACAGATTCTTTTAATACTTCATTAGAAGAGTTTGCTACAATTTTTTTCAAAATTCCTAATTTATTGAAAGATAGTAAACTATCGAATCCCTGTAGGTAATTTGTATTTTTACTTATTAATTTTTCTAATGAGCCTGAGTATCTCTGAGCTTTATTCTGAATAGATTTTTGCGCAAGAGCTGGTAAAACTAATGTAAGAACACTCATTACTATAGAGAAGACGATAATCGACCAGTGGAATGCAAATAGTCCGACTATAGCTAAAAGCGTCTCTATAATTGCTGTAATACTTTGATAAAAATTACCAAATCCTTTTTCCTCAACAATCATCAAATCATTACTAAGCCATGATATGTAATCACCACTATTTTTCTTATTGAAATTAGCATAGTTATTTTTAGAAATTGCATCAACGACATCACATCGAATATCAGTTATCATTTTTTGCACTACATAGTTTTCATACGGAATTTTTATATAAATAGAAACTAAATATAATAAAAACACGATACCCGCATAGGCTATATTATAGAAAAAACCATCGGTATTCGATTTAATTAATTCGTTAAATCCATCCCCTATAAAATACGCAGCGACAACCTTACATGCTCCTCCAAAAATAATTAGTAAAAGCAACAAACTATTTTCTAAATATCTTTTCTTTAAATACTGCTTCATCTTTTCCCTCCTTATACTTACTACTATTCTATCAAATAAAATTAACTTAAACAAGATAGTTTTCAGATAATTTATCCTATTAGTTAGAAAATAATTTTATTTATATTATAATATATATATATATATATCAAGTGGCTTTTTAGATATCTAATAAATCACTACAGAAAGTGACTCGACAAAATCGTGTTTCTTCTAACTCACGATTTTTAAGTCACTCACATATATCAAGTAGATTTTGTCGGGTTTATAGCTAACATA
>ERZ772932.1155-NODE-1155-length-12855-cov-13.658750_pt1 | contig 12855 bp, 12 predicted proteins | sample MGYA00511684_ERZ772932 | MGnify/ENA primary metagenome ERZ772932 (study PRJEB29015, sample SAMEA2738078) | human oral metagenome | biome: human oral; feature: human-associated habitat; material: saliva | place: China | collected 2210 ...
CCTCGGACATCGAGACCATCAAGACCGAGCTGATCCTCGCCGACATGCAGACGATTGAGAAGCAGATCCCGCGCCTCGAGAAGGAGGTGCGCGGCAAGAAGACCGAGCCGATCGTCCTCGAAACCGCGCGCCAAGCTCTCGAGCTCCTCGAGCGCGGCGAGCTGCTGTCCGGCCCCGAGGGCGCCAAGCTGGACCAGGACGCGCTGCGCTCCTTCCAGCTCATGACCTCCAAGCCCTTCATCTTTGTGTTCAACATGGACGCCGCTGAGATGGACAACGAGGAGATGAAGGACGAACTGCGCGCCCTCGTTGCGCCTGCTGAGGCCATCTTCCTGGACGCCCAGTTCGAGGCCGAGCTGGTCGAGCTCGACGACGAGGACGCCCGCGAGATGCTCGCCGAATCCGGTCAGGACGAGTCCGGCCTGGACAAGCTGGCCCGCGTCGGCTTCGACACCCTCGGCCTGCAGACCTACCTCACCGCCGGTGAGAAGGAAGCGCGCGCCTGGACGATCCACAAGGGCGATACCGCCCCCAAGGCCGCCGGCGTCATCCACACGGACTTTGAGAAGGGCTTCATCAAGGCCGAGGTCGTCTCCTACGACGACCTGGTCGAGGCCGGCTCCATGGCCGCCGCGAAGGCCGCCGGCAAGGTCCGCATGGAAGGCAAGGACTACGTTATGGCGGACGGTGACGTTGTGGAGTTCCGCTTCAACGTCTGAGAGTAATGTATGAGTGATTTGTCCGCGCTGGATGCCGCTGCAAAACTTCTGAGCGATGCCGACTCGCTACTCGATCATCACCCTGCTTCTAAGGAACACAAGCCAGGTATCCGAACTGCTCCGGAGGATGGTCCATTGCTGCGGTCGGGTGTCGCGCTGTGCTACACGGCGTGGGAGGTGTACGTCGAGGAAGCTCTGATCGAAACAGTAGAATGGATTTTGGAAAATCTTCAGCCGGAGGAACTGCCTCAGGCAATGCGGGAGTGGGTTGCGAAAGGCAGACCCGATCCTTGGGCATTCGTCGGGGACTCGTGGCGGGCAGAATCACTACGTCGAGTTCGGGCTCACATTGAAGGTGATGAAGAAGGGCGATACGGATTTAACGCAGCGAGTGTTGGTAACGTAATACGCGTGTATACGGAGATTCTCGGATTCGATCCTCTAAGTAGGGTTACTTGGCAGAATAAAACCAACGCTGCCGTAAAGAATGGTGTTGCAGATCTGTTTACGATCCGCGGAGAGATCGTTCATAAAGGCGCAACGCCGGGAGATCTTAATCTTGGGGGGGCCCGGGCGTGGGTGGACTTTGTTCGGAGGCTTACCCAGAAGTTCGATGGATACTTGGTGGAGTTCAGGATCAACCTCTGAGGGAAAACATGGGCGTATGGTGGAACGCATTTTCAGAAAAGTGGTCATGGGCAGACCCGATGCTTCTCATGGGCGTTGTTTCCCTTGTGTTCACTGTGCTCATTCCCATGACGTTATGGTGGTTTGGCCGGAAGCAAGCAGAGCGTGACAGCCTATTAGTTGAACAGCAGACCATAATCCTTGAGCGTCAAGATAAGATTATGCGACGCCAACGGCGCGATGCGCTGCTGGAGAGCATAACTCGATCCTCTGACGCTGAGTATCTAGGATTTCAGTGGAGGGAGATTTGCGAGTCTCCTGAGTATGAGGGGAAGGATCGGGATTTCCTTCTCGCACGACTCCGCGCCAATCCTGCTCTCGCACTTCCCGGGATGCGCACTGGCGTGACGGTGCAAGAAGCCTTGAGTGATACCTCTGTGAGTAATTATGTCGATGGGTTTACGCGGCGCTATACGGAAAATGTAGAGCGATACATTCCGTATCCCGGCTTGCTCGACTTTATTGAGTGTGCGACGCAACAGGGAGCGAAGATTGAAATCTCGAGGATCGCTGCACTTGTAACAGGAGTGACCGCAGAGAAGCAAAGGCCCGATCACCACTTCTATCAGAAATTGGTTGAACGCCTTCCTGGGATTGCGAGTTCTCTTCTCTACGAGGTTGAGACCATTAATTGTCGTGCCCCTGGCGGTCTCAGACTGAATGTTCTAACGGGTACACTTCTCGCGGTTCGGAACATGGAGACGGGGCGTCGGAAGCCTCGTCTGAATCCTGACGAGGTACGCGAGATTAGGAATGCAGTTTCCCAGGCTCTTGCAGAGCTTTTTCACCGACATGTTCTATTCTCGTTTGGAACATGGGAACGTGAAGGTGCGAGTGAGCGTATCATTGTAATGGTCGCGTGGCTCATCAGGGTAGTTGGATGGGTAGTTGACGTTGATGCACATTTGGGGAAGCGGATGGTTGAGAGTCTTGCTATCGCGATCGACTCAATACCAAATGTGGAGATTGATCGGGGCATTGAAAATGAAAAGGATGATGCACGTCAGGGTTTCGAGTGGATCAGCACGAAACGCTCCGATCTGTGGAAAGAGTATGGTCAAAAGCTGGAGTCTGCCGCCGCAAGGGTTGGCTGGGGGACGTGCTATGGTCATGATGGGTGAAATAGCGTTTATAGAGAAGCGTTTTGGGCTAACGTCTGGGGGGAAGAAGTGACCCCCCAGGACTGCGCGAGTATTATCACGATCATCGGAGCAATCGGTACTTTCGTCGTGGGTATTGCTGCCCTAGTGGTCTCGTGTGTTTCGCTCCGAACGCAATGTCAAGCACTCCGGGCGCAACGTGAAGCGCTGCCGGTATCAGTGGAGTTCGGTTTCAAGGAATCGGGCTTTGTTGATAGTGACGGCGTTCGCTGGGTGATGGCATGGATGCAGAATAGAGGTGTGACGGTATATGTCCGCGAGCTGTACAGGTATGAGTGGGAGCCGTTAGCCCTACGTGATGAGCAGCTCCCGGATGTGGCAAGGGTGGTGGAACCCGGTTCCATGCCCGAATTCCTGCGATCCAAGAGTAGACGCGAGCTACGGAAAAAAGCTGGCGTGTTCGAACCTGGATATCTTCCCCCGGGGCAGAACTTAATGTTCTATGTTTCCTGCCCTCCTGGCGTCGAGCGGGTAAAACTCGCCGTGACGATGAGCGTCAAGCGGCGAGGCGAGGTTCGATTCATCTCCAGTGAATGGCTTGACGTGCCGAATGCTGATAACTTGGAGCGAAATGCGAGGGGCGCTTGCTAGCGTGAGGCAGTGGTTCGCGGTTTCTGCAGGTTTGAGTAGTGCGACTGAATATGCATTGTAAAATAATGAGGCATTCGTTAGTCTAGATTTACTGATTTGAAATCCGATTTCTCAGGAGTAATCCTGCTGTTATCAGGGTATACGCTGTCAGCGCTAAAGAAATTGAGACCTTACTTTTTGTATTTGCTGCGGTGAAGCGTCTTATAGTGCCTGATGCTGAATCCTTATTCTGTCGTGACTCTTTTGTGAGGAAGGGGCGTGTTGTGCGGAGTATTGCAAGCTGGTCTTTTCTTGATTTCTGTTCGTTATTGCTAGATGTCCACATCCACCAAAGTAGTCCGCATATAAGGGCGCAAGGGGGGACATAGTAGATGTATGCGCCGACCAGGTAATATAAGATGGGATTAGGCTTGTTTTGCGTCGTCGAATAAGTGCCTAATAGTGTTGTTATTAGAGTGAATCCAAAACCGAGCGCTGCGGAAAAGAATTTCAGTAGGCGGGGGATCCAAGTGATTCTGAATGCAGCAATGGGTGTCAGAATGTAGGGAATTATGCTGATCATCCCTAGTATTGTCTCCCGATTTAGTCCCGCTGTCTTTACCTCTCTTGTGTATATTGTGTATATCATCATGACTGCACATATTGTGATCGATACTTGTAGGGTGGAATTGCCGGGGGATTGCTTTAATTCTGCCGCCTGTGCGCTCAGTTCTGCTTCGGTTGATTGCCATATCTCTAGTGGGTCTCTATTGGTGTTTTCCGCAAGAATATAAATTGCTTTTTCGCAAGCGGAGATTGAATGGAGATCTTCTGGCTTTAAGATTATCTTACTCGTGTCATCTGGCATTTGGGAGTGCCTTTCGGTTGTTGAATGAGTGCTGGATGGCGTGGTTTGGTAAATCTGAAGTTTGCTTGGTGTTATTAGTCCTTATTGTGATGTTGTGGTCATGAGTGTAAAGATGTTGTTATCCCTTGTCAAGCTATGTGGGCTAGATATGTAAGGGTTGCCGCAGATGGGATGCATGTGGTCATGGTGTGTGTAGCTCGTGTTAGACGTTGAATATCGGATCAAGTGAAAGATGTGATATTGCAATGTCCTTGCGCAAATGGGAAAGATTCCGGCCGATTCTGTTGATGAGTTGATTGTCATTGTCGGTGTCTCGAACGCTCTCGAGATTCTCGATGTTCTCCATGAACTTGGGTTACCAGCAGAACGACAACGCGAAATCGTGCAAGACCATCCACGTTTCCGGATGCCCTGCGGGAAAGCATGGGAATGGCTTGTTCTGCCAGAAAGTGACTCCTGAAAGAGGCAGTGGTCGGATCGCACGAAGGCGTGATCCAGCTTTGCTGCTGTGAACAATGCATGAGCGTGAACGGGTTCTGGTCGGCACATCGCATGATTGTGTCGATCAGCCCTATCCTGGTGCTGGAGAGTTCTATGCGATTGACGATCGACGTTGATGATGAGACGCTTACGCGCGCTGCTGCCCTCACTGGAATGGATGACCATGCAGCGCTGATTCGGCGCGCTCTCGAGCTTCTGGTACGCATTGAAAGCGGGCGGCAGCTGTGTGCTCTTGGTGGAAGTGATCGAGATGCTGTGCCTGCTCCACGGCGGTGTGTGTGATGATTTTGGATGTGATCCTGGCGGGATTCCTGAGACCTGCGCTTGGGGGAGTATAGGCTTGTTGTAGGAACGGGAGGGAACCGATGTCTGTTGCAATAGTTGCTCCGATTCACGCGGGCGAAGTCCTCATGGAAGACTTCATCGAGGGCTTCGGAATTACGCAGCATAAGCTCGCCGTCGCTATCGGTGTTCCGCCCCGCCGTATCAATGAAATTGTTCATGGGAAGCGGGGAATCACGGCGGACGCCGCAATGCGTCTCTCCCGCTACTTCGGTACAACCCCGGGATTCTGGATGAACCTACAGATGCGTTACGAGCTCGATCGCGCCGAAGACGCGCTAGGCGATACCTTGAGTGGAATCGTGCCCCTTGCGACGGTGGGGGTTGCCTGAATCAACTCAGCCTGACGAGGCAATAGCCGGGTCGCGCGAGGGCGTGGCCCGGCTTTGCTGTTGGGTGTGTGCTGTGCATGCCTTAAGTGGGTGTTCGACAACCTACCGCGGGTCTGATAAGTCGCCTATCCTGGGTGTAAAACTCGAGGGGGAGCGACATGGGGTCTGTTGATCCGAGGATGATGCATGTACTGATCAAGCCGGGTGCTTATGCCAGATGGAAGGACTGCAGTTGGCAAATCGTCACCTGGAGTTTCGATGGCAATACTTACTCCATTAGGTATGATGATGGCCGTCATGAAGAGCTGTGTGCAGATCAGGTGCAGATCTACGATCAGGTCTCGAATGAGCAGAATGTCAAGCATGACACGGTTTATGTCAACGGAGATCTATGGCCGCGCGTTGAGACTCTGTGGGAAGTGAGGAGACGCGATAATCCACACTCTGTTCGTTATACCTTGAGTGCGCGCACAGTGTCGGGCGAACTGCGTTTCTATCATCGCAGTGATAAATATGTGTGTGTCGTTCGTGAGGATCCCGAACTGGCGAAAGCCAGGTTGGTCATGGAGTACGTTCATGACGAGGTGCGTCACCAGGCTGCGCGCGTCGGGGCGACACTACAGAGCAACGGAAATAAGAGCTGGTGGACAGGCGAGGGCGATGCTAAACCGGATGCGATTCTCGCGAATCAATGGAAGAAGCTATCGAAGGCCCCCAGCGGTTCGGCGCTCGAGGCATACCTGCGAGGAGCGAATAGCACACAGACCGGTGCGAACGACCGGATCATCATGCCCTTCCACTCCAACATCGATCAACGCAACGCGATTCGCGCCGCACTAGAGAATCAGATATCAGTCATTGACGGCCCGCCTGGTACGGGTAAGACGCAGACGATCCTGAACCTGATCGCCACGCTCGTCATGCAGGGGAAGACGGTTGGCATCGTAGCGGGTGCAAATTCGGCTGTAGAGAACGTCGTTGACAAGCTGACGGAAGAGGGATACGGCTTCCTGGTTGCCACCCTCGGCAGCTCGGATCGGGTCACTGCGTTCTGTTCATCTCAGACGAACAACGATAAGAACCGGGCTGAGTGGCAACAGACGGCAGAACGGAGCCTTAAGGAATCGCCTGAGGTGATCACTCCGGAGACTCTGCGTGCCGAGGAAGAGAGCCTCGTATCCCTGTGGCAAGACTCACGTGAGATCCCGAAGATTCGCTCACTCCTGACCGAGACCCAGCGCGAGCACTCCGTGCTTGAGGAAAAGGTCCGGGAGAGCGGGCGTACAATCCCCGACATATCGCACCTGTCCATCGTGGACAAGGATTCTGAGATCCTCGCTGACCTCCTCGCTCTTGCGCGCTGTATTCCGAGCCCCGGGCGTGGCATCCGGGGACTCATTGAGAGAGTGCGCCGGTACTACAAATTCGGTCCCCTCAAAGGTCTCGACCTGGGGGACGCGGACGTACAAACGGCGATCCATGCAGCCTTCTACTGTGCTCGTGAACGGGAACTCGTCGAGAGACTCGAGAGAGCGGAAGAGCACACGGCCAGCCGCGGCCTCGTCGAGGTGGCTGCGGAGTATCGGCAACATTCGCGAAACTGTTTCGATGCAGCTCTCCTGCGCCGGCTCGCCCATCTGGCTCCGATGCGCATCAAAGAAAAGGACTTGCTTAATCAGACCGATAAACTGCTGAGTGCTTTTCCTGTTATCGCTTCCACTTGCTTCTCGATCCGCAAAAATCTGCCTGCAGGCACCCTGCTTGACTGGATTATTATTGACGAATCCTCCCAGGTGCTGCTGCCCCAGGGGATGGCAGCGCTGAGCAAGGCACGAAACGCTGTGATTGTTGGAGATGATAAGCAGCTCAGCCCGGTCTTCCGAGGGTGGGACGAGAGCAAACGGGAACCTCCTGAGGCTCGCTTCGACGTGCGGTCACTGTCCTTGCTTGACTCTGTGAAGATGATGCCGAAGTCGGCGCGGGTGCCGAACACGCTACTCAAGGAGCACTACCGTTGTCACCCGGCCATCATCGAGTTCTGTAACCGCACCTACTACGATGGTCAGCTCATCCCGATGCGTGACCCCGGAACGGACGCCCCCGATCCGCTTAGGGTTGTTTACGCTGCGCCTGGCAACCATGCGCGCCATCCGCTCCATGGGCGTGGGCGCTTTTCGCAGCGGGAAATCGATATCATCGCTCAGCTTCAGGAGATGCAGGTGCTCCGTGAGGGGATCGGCGAGGGCACCAATATAGATCCGAAGTCCGGTGATTTCGTCCTGGGCGTCGTGACCCCATATCGGGCGCAGGCAATGCGAGCGACCAAGCGTATCCAATCAGAGCTTGGCGATGGGGAACATGCTCGCTGGCTTGCGGAGACTGTGCACAAATTCCAGGGACGAGGCGCGGGCACGGTCGTTCTGTCGACTGTCCTGAACGCGAATGACCTGGAGGCTGCAAAGGCTTTCTACGACAATAACGCGTTGACGAATGTGGCCGTTTCGCGCGCGAAGGATCGCTTGATTGTCGTGACTACCAACGGCGGAGTTCGGCTTAGTCGCAATACGAGGCAACTGCTCGATTACATCGAGATGTACGATCCGCGCAGCCTCGTCCAGTCGAACATCGTGTCGATCTTCGATGTCCTGTATGGAGCCTATAGCGCATCGCTCGAGCGATACTCTCGCGTCAAGAATTCCAATCCGAAGTATTCTGCCGCGGAGAACGTCGCGGAACTGTGCCTGCAGGAGATCCTCGCGGAGGATAAATATTCGCACGTCGAGTATTGGAAGCAGGTTCCACTCAAGGATGCTCTGCCCCACGTGGCCGGGCTGAGTGAGGAGCAGTGCAAGTTTGTGTTCTCGGATAGCTCTCTGGACTTCCTAATTCGTGTGAAGGGATCAAGGAGGGTATTCCTCGCCATCGAGGTAGACGGGTGGGAATTCCATGGCATGAACGAGGAGCAGCAGAGGCGCGATGCGCTCAAAGACTCGATCATGTCCGCGTACGGAGTTCCTGTCCTGCGTCTGCCCACGATTGGATCCGGGGAGGAGCGGCAGATTCGCGAGGCGTTGGATCGGCTCTTATAGGGGGATGTTACAGGCGTCCGGTGGGTGCGCTCGGCGACTGTCTTGGGGGTTTCCTCGTGGATACCCACAGGTCACGACGAGGCCGGGGCTCCGTTCTGCACATTCGTGCGGTTACGGGAATGCGGGTGGGAGGATTTGCGTGATGGTTGCGCAGCATTCTTAGTGTTTCGTGTCGGTTCTACGCGTACTCTGACAGCTAAGGGTCCGCCCCCAACGGCGGGGGCGGACCAACACTCATCTCACCGTGGAGGGCACACCATGGAGAACTCACCCCTGTCCAATCGATCTGTCGCTGACGAAGATGACGCGGTCCTTGAGCTGGGGTCGCGCGATGAGCAGCGCTCGCACGACCCCGCGTCTCCCTCTCGGGCAGCCACCCGCACGCACTCCGCGGGAGGGCGCACCCAGGTTCGTTCCTGGATGCGTGCCGGTGCTGTCGATTGGGGTATCCGTATCGCAGTTGTGGGACTGGTGATTGGCGGTTTCTTTGCCCTCTATGTCAACGGCGTCGCCGAAGGCTGGTGGCACGCCTGGGGTGAGACACCCACAGTCGCAGCCACAGGCCCCACGGCGCAGCCCACACCCACCCCCACAGTGTCGAGTGAACCCGCTATGTCGGGCGGCTACCAAATCGGCCCCGACGGAGTCCTGGTGCGCCCGGCCCAGTTCGCAGCGGACACCTACACCAAGCCCGAACTACCCGAGGCGGCAAAGGAAAACACCGAACGCGGCGCAGAAGCAGCCGCAGAATACTTCCATGCACTCATGGGATACACGTGGAATACAGGAGATGTCCAGGCAATCCAGGATGTTTCCGATCCGTCATCGAAGTTCATTTCATCGTATGTGCACGACGTCTCCGATTTGTATGCGAACGGCTGGGCGTACGGGAGTACTTCCCAGATTGTTCACGTTCTCAAGATCGAACCAATTGATGCTAACGGATCGGATATTCCTCCCAACACGGTTGTCGTCGCATTTCGCATAAGATCCACGGACGGAACGATGTGTCGCGGACAGAAGATCCATGTCAACGATACGGAATATGACTCAACACTAGTCCTCTTCATGACATGGAAGGACAACCGATGGATTGAGACGCAAGCGACGATACGGACCGGCGATGAATAAGAAATCTCGTAACTACATAAGAGCTATCGCAGCCTCACTGTGCATATTTCTTCCGTGTGTCTGTCCGTCTGCAGCACGCGCTGATGATGGAAACGAAGGCCCATATCGACAACGCTCAGATGCACACGATAGTTCTGTAGAGACCTTCGCACAGTGGCTCATTAAAAATCAGGACCCAGTACTCAATGTGCCGAGCAATATAAATGCAGGCGATGATACAAATCGCCTCACGGCTGATGCCAATGCTAATCCTGAGTCAGCAACTCTGTCTGATTGGGCCAGATGCGCATCCACCACTATAGGCAAGATAGCAAACAGCCCCATCATTTCCGATGAGACCTACACGAACAACTGCGCACTCCCCAACGATGCTAGCGAAGACACGTCTCGTCCTGGACGTCTGCCTACGACACGGGAAATCTTGCTTGCCGCTGCAAATCTCATCCATGCCGACGGCGCCGGTCTGCATAAGCGGCCCGAGGGGGTGTCGTACACGAACAAGTACATACCCACGCTCGTGGCAGCTACTCACCCCACTCAAACCCACGTCGTCAACCTGCTGGGCCACAACATCACCATCACTCTGAAGGCCACGTCCTACACGTGGAGCTGGGGAGATGGAACCCCGGACCTGACCACGACATCGCTGGGCATGCCCTGGCAAGAAGGCATGGATCCCAACACCGACCCAGCCCTCATCCGTCACTACTACACGCCACCAAACGGGTGGCGCTCCCGATTCGACGGCCCCTACCCCGACGCCACGCGCACCATCACGCTGACCACCACCTGGGCAGGCACGGCCACCAACCCCTTCACCGGAGACACCCAAACCATCAACGGCCTGGTCACCACCACCGAAACAACCGGCCCGTTCCCGCTCAGTCAACTCATCGTCAACAACACCGACACCTCAGAAGAAAAACAAGGCCACTAGACGGTTGTGCGGTTAATCGCTGAATCGGACTAGATCCGTAGCGACGGGGTGATCGTGTCGCTTGCCTTATAGGTGAATGAAACTGCCGGCCCAATCGGGTGGGAAACCCATCTCGGCGACTGACCGTAGAGCGAGTTGTTCGTAATAGTCGTGCACCAAGTCGCTCAGTTTGGCTGCCCAGCTAGTGCCGGGTGAGATGTTATGCAGCATGAAACCCATGACGAGAAGAGCGCCAAAGACTTTGTCGCTCTGGCCCTCGGGAAGTGACTTCAAGCTGTCAATTGTGCGAAATACGACGGTCGATGCCGGCAGAAGGTTCCTGTTGAACAGACGTCCGTGGTGAGCACAAACATTACGTACGACTGTCAGCTGCTCGCACCATCGAGCTAAAGGATCACACGTGTAGTAGTTCTTTCGGTGCTTTCCCCTCAATGCCATAGGGTCGACGGTAAATCCGAAGCTCCGTGATATCTCGTGCTGTGCGAAGATGGGGAGTCCAGCGTAGAGCTTCGAAATATCTGCGAAGTCGAGTGTTTCAGCGAGTACCCAAAATGGGTACCCCTCGTACTTGTCCGCGTAGTGCCTGATTGCGGCATTGTTGCCCTCAGCGCGCTGGATGCGCCTGCGAGCAGTTTTCAGCCACGTTTTGTGGTCGAAATCTGCGCGGAACAGGTTCTTGTCTTGATGTGCCAGTGGTCCGTGGGTGACGATCCACTCGCCGACACGCGTGCGCAATGCGATTTCAATGCGTTCGATACCATCATGGACGAGGGTTCGTAGCTTGCGATCGAACTCGTACAAGCCAGTTACTTCGCTGAAGGTTGACCCCGGTACGAAGGTGTCGGCGCGGACAGGCATTCTGGTGTCCGACTGAAGTTGCTCGCGATAGGGGTACCAGTAGCCGGACAATCGGTAGTAGGAAACACTACGAAGCCACTGGCGTGCGAGATCGATATCCACCTGCATGCCCCGCTCAGACAAGATGTGGATCTGTTCGTCGATAGTAGTCGGATCTTTGACCTGCTCGTCCATACCATCTGACCTTCCAGATAGAAATCCAGCCCGTCCGCTCCGAGGGAGCGGCGGGCTGAACGGTTACCTGAAGTTTACAACGTCGTCCGTTTCGGACTCAAGTCCCCCTGCTTGTTACGCGCGAACTCACACACTGAATTGACGAGGCTGGGGTTGAGTGTGCACATTCGTGCTGTTCTGGGAGTGTGGGTGGGAGGATTTGCGTGATGGTTGCGCAGCATTGTTGATGTTTCGTGCCGGTTCTGTGCGTACTCTGATGGGGAAGAGCGTGCGCCAATCTTAGGGGATCGTGTGAGCGGGGGTCCTACCCCACCACCATTGCCACCGTCCCCGCGCACATGAGGGCGAGGCCGAGCAGGTAGCGCGGCGTGAAACGCTCGTGAAACGCCACGGCTGACACGGCAACCGTCACGAGGATCGACAGCTTATCAATGGGCACCACGACCGAGGCAGGCCCGTCCTTCAGCGCGTGATAGTACGCCAGCCACGACGCGCACGTCGCAGCGCCCGACGCGACGATAAACGCCAGCTCGCGGCCAGGAATCGACCGCACCTCGCCGAGGCGCCCCTGTGCGCCCACGATCACCCACGCCATCGCTAGCACCACCAGCGTGCGCACCGCCGTCCCCAGCGTCGGATCAATACCCGAAATGCCGACCTTCCCGAGGGTCGACGTCAGCGCTGCAAACAGAGCGGACGCAAGCGCGAACGTCAGCCAGCTCCCGCCTCCACGCAGCGCTCGAGGAAGACCCGCTAACTCAGAGGGTTCCACCATCAGGAGCGTCCCCGCCGTGATTGCGACAATCCCGGCCGCGCCCCCTGCGCTCACCGGCTCGCCCAGCAGAACGAGTGCGAGGATGATCGCCAGGACCGTCGACAGCTTGTCGATTGGCGCCACGCGGGACACGTCCCCTCGAGATAGCGCCGCGAAGTAGCATAGCCACGAGGCCCCCGTCGCCAATCCGGACAACATCAGGAATAGCGCAGAAGTTCCGTCGATAGACGCGGTGCTGGAAGCCGTTCCCGTCAGCGCCGCCATGCCCCACGCCCCCGCGGCCACGACAACCGTGCGCAGCGCCGTCGCAACCGTCGAGCTCGTCGACGCGACGCCCGCCTTCGCCAGGACGGCAGTCAGCCCCGCGAACAGGGCTGACAAGCAGGCAGCGAGGATCCACATGAGACCAGCCTATGCCCGGAACGGGAGGTACGTGGGAGCAGGACTCATGCCCGGCCTCGTCAATCCTGGGCTGAGAGGGCAACCAGCAGGCGCTAGAGTGGGACCGGATGCGCGCTGTCAGCGCGTCGTCAGACGAGGAGGAACTCGATGCCCGACACGACGAACGCCCGTGCCCACGGCGGTGAGCCGACCGCAGTTGCCGACGGACAGCATTCTGAGGCGGAGCGTAAAGCGCTCGACTTCCTGGCTAAGGTCGTGCGCGTGCCCGGCGTGCGCGTCAACCGCGATGAGTTCCTGCGTCAGGAGCTGC
>ERZ772932.1157-NODE-1157-length-12842-cov-34.205365_pt1 | contig 12842 bp, 6 predicted proteins | sample MGYA00511684_ERZ772932 | MGnify/ENA primary metagenome ERZ772932 (study PRJEB29015, sample SAMEA2738078) | human oral metagenome | biome: human oral; feature: human-associated habitat; material: saliva | place: China | collected 2210 ...
CCTGTTCGGCGCCGTCTCCGCTGCTGCGATCGCTGACGCGGTCAAGGAGCAGCTGAGCCAGACCATCGACCGTCGTCGCGTCATCATCGCCTCGCCCATCAAGGCTGCCGGCGACTACACGGTGACCGTCGGCCTGCACGCCGAGGTGTCCGCGAACCTGCGCGTCCGCGTCATCGCCAAGAAGTGAAGGCTTCACGCATCGGTTGAATGACTGAAGGGTTGGCCCCCGCTCGTTCGAGCGGGGGCCAACTTTTTGTTTGTTGCGTTGTTTGTTGCGCGCGGGGCGGGCGGCATTGCCGTGCACTCGCATGCTGGGTCCCGTTGAACGCTCATACGGATACGTTGTTCACTCATGGATAGGTCGTGGCTTCGCGGATAGGTTATCGGCCTATCCGCATGCTCGTAACCTATCCGCACCGTCGTTTCCTATCCGCGAATGAAGCCCCAGAACACACGCTGAGCGCCTGACACGCATGCGGATACCCGTAGAGGCATCGGCGTTTCGCGGGGGACGCTCAGGAGCGTCCCACAGGCGTCCGACAGGTACGAGTGCGGGTCCCGAGGGACTCCTCGGGACCCGCACTATGCGACTACCTACGCGGCAGTGGCAGTCTCATCGAATGTTGCCGCCACCGTTGTTTCCACCGTTAGCGCCACCGTTGTTGTTGCCGTTGCCGCCACCGTTGTTTCCACCGTTGCCGCCACCGTTGTTGTTGCCGTTGCCGCCACCATTGTTGCCGCCACCGTGGTTTCCACCGCCGCCGTTGTTGCCGCCGTTCCCGTTTCCGTTTCCGTTTCCGTTTCCATTTCCGTTTCCGTTCCCGTTCCCGTTTCCGTTCCCGTTCCCGTTTCCGTTTCCGTTCCCGTTTCCGTTCCCGTTTCCGTTTCCGTTTCCGTTTCCGTTGCCGTTTCCGTTGTTGGAATCCCTGGTCGGCTCATCGGAGGGAACTCCCGACTGAATCGGGTTGTTCTCAGGCTCGTTCGAAGACTGCGGGGTCTCGATCGTGCTGGTGGGGAGCGGGATGGGCGAGTAGTTCTGACCCGGGCGGTTCGACTCGACCTTCCAGGTGAAGTCGCTGCCCGACAGATTCTTCGTCACGGGCTTCATGTACTTGATCCACACGTCCACCGGCCAGTCGCCGCCATGGAAATGGTCGAGGCCACCAACGTCGTCCAGGGGCACCGAGTTACCGAGTTCATCCGACTGGTACATGGACACGGCCGTGACCATGCCGGGTACGAAACCAATGAACTGTGCGGACAGCTGGTCGGAGGACGTACCGGTCTTGCCGGCGGTCACCAGGCGATCAATCGCCGGGTCGATATTGTTCGCGGTACCGTCGCCCTTCGTGACGGCCTCGAGGGCCGGCATGATGGACGACACCTCTTCGACATCGAACACGCGGACTGGATCCACGTCGCCGCTGAAGAGCAGCTTGTTGCGGGAATCCTCGACCTTCTTGACGATGTGTGCGCTGACGCGCTCGCCGCCGTTCGCGATCGTCGAGTAAGCGGTCGCCAGGTCGATGTTGTGCGGGGACGCTGACCCCAGGACGTTCAGAAGTTCATCGGTCAGGCCAAACGTATCCTCGGGAATACCCGCGTCGACCGCAGCCTGGAGAGTGTTCTTAGGCCCCACGTCGTCGTTGAGTGCCACGTAGGCCGTATTCATCGAATACTCGGTTGCACGCACCAGCGTCACGTTGTCGAAGGAATAGCCACCATCGTTCGTGACGGCCGTGTCCAGGCCTTCGAAGTACTGCGGTGACTTACCCGAATAGATGTCGTACACCGAGCCTCCCAGGCGCGCATTGGCCAGCAGGGCGAAGGGCTTGAAAGACGAACCCGCCATCGCGATGTCCTGCGTGACCGCGTTCTGCTGACGCTCCTCGAAATCCGGACCCGCGTACTCGGCGAAGATCTCACCAGTGGCCGGGTCCATGGAGGACAGTGCGACGTGCTGGTACTTGGGGTCCCAGCCGCGGACCTGGTTCATGGACTCGGCGGCCTCGACGGCCTGATCCTGGTAGTCCTTGACGATCGTGGAGGTGATGCGCAGGCCGCCCTGGCTGATCTTGTCCTCATCGAACTGGCCGGAGGCCAGCAGCTCGGACTTAACCTGGGCCATCAGGTAGCCGTTAGTGCCGGACATGGACTCGCTGTTGAGCGTGTCGGGGTCAATCGTCTCGGGGAAGACCGCCGCATCCCTCTGGGCCTGCGTGATCCAGCCGTCCTCCAACATGAGGTTCAGGTCACGCTCCCAGCGCTCCCTCGCCTTCCCGGGGCTGATGGCGGGGTCCCACGCGGAGGGCGCGGGAATGACCGCGGCAATCAGCGCGGCCTCGGACAGGGTCAGGTCGGCTGCACCATGGCCGAAGTAGGCCTGCGCGGCAGCGTCGATGCCGTAGGCACCACGACCGAAGTAGATCGTGTTCATGTAGGCCCCAATGACCTCGTCCTTGGACTTCTCACGGTTGATCTTGAGCGCGAGCACGGATTCCTTGAGCTTGCCACCGTAGGTATCCGTGGTCTTACCGACGAAGTATCGCTCAACGTACTGCTGGGTGAGGGTCGATGCGCCCTGCCGCGCTCCGCCCCGCAGATTATTGACGAGCGCTCGGAGGATACCCTTAACGTCAACGCCGGAGTTCGTGTAGAACGTGCGGTCCTCGGAAGCGACGATCGCCTTGGACACGTAGTCGGGTATTTTGGTCGTGTCGACGATCTGCCTGTTGATCTCGCCGAGGCTACCCATCTCGGTCGTGCCGTCCGCGTAGTAGACGGTCGTCTTCTGCGCGAGTGCCAGGTCAGCCGGCGCAGGCACACTGAGTGTGTTGTACAGGTACAGGAACACGGCCATGCCGACGATAAAAAAACCCAGGAAGATGGTCAGTATTCCGAAGCCGATGCGCTTGGCCCATCGGAAACGCTTCTTCTTGGGACCCTTCTTGTCACTCGACGAGGCCGTGGCGGCCTTCGTCGATGAGCCGGAGGCATGCGCAGAATGCGACGGGCGACGCGGGGGCAGGTGTTCCTGCCCGGACGCGCTCTGGCTGCCCGGTTCGACGTTGCCGTTCCCGTTGTTCTGTCCGTTGCTAGTCGCCACGTGTTCGCCCTTTCAGCGGATTGTTGTACCTCTAGGTTAGCCGGGTTTCCTGAAAGTTCCCCATGGAATGGGCACAAACACGTTGGGGTGGGTGCGTGTGATAGCGTACCCACCCCCCGGATTTTTTCCGTCAGTGCCCCCTGATCAGGACCACTGTTCCTCGGGACGACCATCGACTGCCCACAGGGTGTGGAACACACCCTCCTTGTCTACCCGGTGGTAGGTGTGGGAGCCGAAGAAGTCGCGCTGACCCTGGATGAGGGCGGCGGGCAGGCGCGTCGCGCGAATCTGGTCGAAGTAGGCCAGGGACGAGGCGAACACGGGGATCGGAACGCCGGCGAGGGCCGCCTGGGACACGACGCGGCGCAGCGCGGGCGTGCACTCCTGGAAGCGGGTCGCAAACGGCTCGGCGGCCAGCAGCAGAGGCAGATCCGGATCGGCCTCGTAGGCGCGGGTGATGTCGTCGAGGAAGGCGGCGCGGATGATGCAGCCCGCGCGCCAGATGCGAGCCAGGGCACCCTTGTCGATGCCCCACTCGTACTCGGAAGCCCCGGCCTCGATCTCGTCGAAGCCCTGCGAGTAGGCGACGATCTTGGAGGCGAAGAGCGCCTGGCGCACGTCCTCGATGAACGCAGCCCGGGCCTCGTCCGATTCGATGACGAGCGCGGAGGCGTTGCCCGCGAGCGTCTGCCCGGCTGCGCGCTGGGCGGGCTCGGAGGACGCACCGCGCGCGAAGGTCGCCTCGCCGATCGCGGTGACGGGGACGGCCAGGTCGAGGGCGGTCTGCACCGTCCACTTACCGGTGCCCTTCTGTGAGGCGGCGTCCACGATGAGGTCGACGAGGGGCTTGCCGGTCTCGGCGTCCACCTGGCGCAGGACCTCGACGGTGATCTCCATGAGGTAGGAGTTGAGCTCGCCCTCGTTCCAGGCGGCGAAAATGTCGGCGATCTCGGCCGGTGTCGCGCCCAGGCCCTCGCGCAGGAGGGTGTAGGCTTCGGCGATGACCTGCATGTCCGCGTACTCGATGCCGTTATGCACCATTTTCACGAAGTGGCCGGCACCGTTCGCGCCGATGTACGTGCAGCAGGGCACGCCGTCGTAGGTGCCGGCGATGGCCTCGAACATGGGGCCGAGGCGATCGTACGAGGCCGGGGTGCCGCCGGGCATGATGGAGGGACCCCACAGGGCACCCTCCTCGCCGCCGGAGACGCCCGCGCCCACGAAGTGCAGGCCGCGCTCGGCGGTCCACTTCTCGCGGCGGATCGTGTCGGTGAACAGGGAGTTACCGCAGTCGACGATGATGTCGCCCTCGTCCATGAGGTCGGCGAGCTGGCCCATGACGGCGTCCGTCGAGGGGCCGGCCTGGACCATCATGATGGCGACGCGGGGGGTGCGAAGCGATGCGACGAAGTCCTCGAGCGTGGAGGCGGGCACGAAGGTGGCCTCGTCCCCGTGCTCGGCCATGAGCTTGTCGGTGCGCGCGGGCGTGCGGTTAAAGACGGCGGTCGCGTAGCCGTTGCGAGCCAGGTTGCGGGCGAGGTTCGCGCCCATGACTCCCAGGCCGTACACGCCGATGTCGGCGGAGGCCTTCTCGGGGGTAAACGTGCTCATGCGGTGACTCTCCTAACGTATAGGTCAGTTGTCACCAGAGTACGTCCGTGGCAGGTGGGGGTGCACCGCGCGCGGGCGTGAGGATGGTCGCGCCCGCTCCACAGACGAAGCCGCTCACCGCCGCACTCACCGGCGCGCTTACGTTTCGGCGGGGCTGCGCGCGGGGTCTGCGAGTCTAGTCCTGGGCCTGTCGGGCGGCCTTCGCAGCGGCCTTGCGGGCCTTCTTGTCGGCGACCTTTACTTCCCAGCGGGCTTGCTGCGCCTGGTATTCCTCGGCCAGGGCGCGCACGTCGTCGGAGGCCCACCACTCTAGGAGCGCCTCGCGGGCTGCCTCCTCGCCCAGCGGTCCGCGCTCCATGCGCAGCTCCAGCAGGTAGTCGCGGGCGATCTTGACGGCGCGCGAGGGGCGAAGCCCCAGGATGTCCATGATCTGGTCACCGTCGAGGTCGGGGCGGATCGCGTCGAGTTCCTCCTGTTCGCGCAGGGCAGCGATGCGGGCCTCGAGGTCGTCGTAGGCCGACGACAGGAAGTTGGCCTTGCGACGGTTTCGGGTCGTGCAGTCGGCGCGCGTGAGGCGGTGGAGGCGTTCGAGGAGGTCGCCCGCGTCGGCCACGTAGCGGCGCACCGCCGAGTCGGACCAGGCGGCCTCGCCGTAGCCGTGGAAGCGCAGGTGCAGCGCGACCAGGTTGGAGACGGCCTCGATCGTCGCCTTGTCGAAGTGCAGGGCCTTCATGCGCTTGCGCGTCATCTTCGCGCCCACGATCTCGTGGTGGTGGAAGGACACGGTGCCGTTCTTCTCGAAGCGGCGGGTCGCCGGCTTGCCGACGTCGTGCATGAGTGCCGCGAAGCGCAGGACGAAATCGGGGGCGGGCACGGGGCCGTCCGGGCCGGTCTCCAGGTCCATGGCCTGCTCGACGACGGTGAGGGTGTGCTCGTAGACGTCCTTGTGGCGCTTGTGCTCGTCAACCGTGGAGACCAGTGCAGCGACCTCGGGCAGGACGATATCGGCGACGCCCGTGTGCACCATCAGCTCGATGCCTCGGCGCGGGTAGGGCGAGATGATGAGGCGCTCGAGCTCGGCGCGGATGCGCTCAGCGGACACGATCTCCAGGCGCGAGGCCATGGTTTCCATGGCGTTCATGACGTCCAGGTCCACGTCAAGGCCCAGCTGGGCGCTAAAGCGCGCGGCGCGCATGATGCGCAGCGGGTCGTCGTCGAAGGACTGCTCGGCGGACACGGGGGTGCGTAGGTTGCCGTCCGCGAGGTCCGTCAGGCCGCCGCAGGGGTCTACCAGGGCCATCTGCGGCAGGCGCATCGCCATCGCGTTGACCGTAAAGTCGCGGCGCGTCAGGTCGCCTTCGAGCGTGTCGCCGAAGGTCACCTCGGGCTTGCGCGACCCGATCTCGTACTCGTCGGTGCGATACGTCGTCACTTCAACGACCACGTCGCCACGGCGCCCGCCGATCGTGCCGAACTCCTTGCCGATGTCCCACGTCGCGTTGCCCCACTGGGCCAGCAGTTCCTCTGTGCGCTCGGGACGCGCGGAGGTCGTCATGTCAAAGTCGTGCGGAGTCACACCCAGGAAAGCATCGCGCACCGGTCCACCGACGAGCGCGAGTTCCTCCCCGGCCTCGTCAAAAATCGTGCCGAGTTCCATAATTGCGGGCGGAAGTGCCGCGAATGTCTTCGTGGCGTTGGCCATGAGGGTAGGAATGTCCGTCGTTCCGGCATTTTGCGCGGTCACGGGGCCCTTGATCGGGGAAGCTGACTGGGTACTCATCGCCTCTAAGCATGCCAGGAAAGCGCCCTAGCCGACTACCGGGGGCCGCCCACCGGCTAAAGTAGAGTCATGCCTGCACGTTCAGTTGACCGCCGATCCGGGGCTCCTAGACCCCCGCGTCGGTCTGCTTCCATGCGCGCGGGCCGCTCTCACTTGCCGATTTCCGCGGAAACCAGCGCAGGCGGTATTGTCGTGGACGTGCGTGACGGAATTCCCTATGCAGCGCTTATCGCGCGACGCAATCGAGCGGGGCGTATCGAGTGGTGCCTGCCCAAGGGTCACCTGGAGGGCTCCGAGACCCCGCAGCAGGCGGCGCTGCGCGAGGTCGCCGAGGAAACCGGCATCCACGGGCGTATCATCCGCCACCTGGCGTCGATCGACTACTGGTTTTCCGGCAACGACCGCCGCGTCCACAAGGTCGTTCACCACTACCTAATGGACTACGAATCCGGTACGATCACCGTTGATGGAGATCCTGATCACGAGGCCGAGGCCGCCGCATGGGTTCCCCTGCGCGACGTGTCGCGTCAGCTGGCCTACCCCAACGAACGCCGCATCGTGCGCATCGCCCTCGACCTGCTGTACCGGGATAGCCGTGGCTAGGCGCGGCAGGTGGGTCGCCGCCCTGTGCGCGGCGCTGATGGTTCCGCTCGGTCTCTTCGTTCACGAGGCCGAGGCAGCTCCCGTACATTCGGCGACGTCCGCGCAGGATCAGTCGCGCCCCTCCGTGATGGGCACTGTGTCCGCAGATTCGGGACTCTCGGTATCGATTGATTCTCTGTCGCCTCGGATCATTACGACCGAGGAAGAAGTAGTTATTTCTGGCACGATCCGCAACGATTCGCCGACGACGCTGGCCTCCGTCTCCATCGAGGTGTTCGTCGCCAACGAGACGCCCATCTCCATCTCGTCGATGACGACACAGCTCAGCGAGGACGAACCCGACGCCACGCACGCCGCTTCCTCGACGCTGACCGACGTACGCCGCAGTGTGACCACACCTTTTGAGATTCGTATCCCCACCTCCTCCCTGCCGCTGACCGACACCGAGGAGTGGGGGCCTCGCGTCACGACCGTCACCGCGACCTCCGGCGACTTCTCCGGCAACGACCGCACGATCCTCGTGTGGGACTCCGGTGCGCAGGTCTCCCCCTCCCGCGTGTCGGCGGTAGTTCCCTGGACCTCAGGAAACGCCGCATCAACTCAGGCCGAGCGTTCCGCGGTCCTAACCCTGGCCGGAACCTCGGGCGTCACCCTCGCCGTCGATCCTCTCCTGATCCCTCGCGGCCCCCAGCCCACGACCAAGCACAGCCCCTCCCCATCCGCGTCCGCGTCTGTGACCGAAGATGAGGCACAGTCGGAGGGACAGTCGGGGCAGTCGGGGCAGTCCGACGCCCCCACGGCCTCGCCGAGTCCGTCCGCCTCCGCCGCACCGACGCCCGCGCCCACCGCGACCGACCCGGCACAGCGCTCGCGCGACCTCCAGGCCGAGGCCTTCGTGTCCTCGTTCATGTCGACTGCCTCCGAGATCATCGCCCTGCCCGACGCCGATGCGGATCTCGGGGCCCTCGCGCTGTCCGGCAACACCGGCTTCTGGGGCCTGGCCTCCGAATCCATCGACGCTTTCCCGGGCACGCCGCGCGCGGCCGGCTGGGTCGCGCCGAGTCACGCCCACAATCCCGGCGCTCCGAGTCCCTCCGCGACCCCGTCGACATCCCCCACCGCCTCGCCGTCGGCATCCGCGACGCCGAACCCGACGCCCTCCGCGACCGGTCCGAGCGGAACCATGACGTCCAAGCCCGACTCGGGTCCCACGATCCTGCGCAACGTCGGCTGGCCCGATGACGCAACCTTCGGCACAACCTTCCTGTCGAACTTCGCTGCGGCCGACCAGATCGCCATTGCCCCGACCTCGGCACTGACCCCCACTGACGAGGTCCCCTTCACCTCCATGGCGCGCGTCAACGTCAACCCGACGACCGGTGAGACCTTGACAAACGGGACGGGCGCGCATGTCCTCGCCCAGCAGGCAGACATCTCCTCGATCCTGTCATGGAATGCTTCCGGCGGCGACGCGCTCGACGCCGAGCAGGCCCTCACCGCCATCACGGCGATCATCACACGCGAACGCCCCTCCACCTCCCGCACCCTGTTCGCGACGGCAGCGCGCGGAACCACCATCAACGACCGTCTCTCCAGCCGTGCCAGCGCGCTCTTCTCCCCGCGCTGGGTCACCGCCACGAGCTTCACGGACATGGCCACCAGCGAACCCACGGACGTCGAGCGCGCCACCGTCGGCACGGGCACCCTCGCCGACGACACGGCAACCGCCATCACCGAGATGTCGACCTCGCTGACGCTGCTCATTCCGCTGGCGAACGCAACGGACGACCCCGACGCGGTCTTCGACTCGGTCACGCCCCAGGTCCTTCCGGCATTGACTGCCGGACGCACCCCCTCCGAGCAGCTGGACTCCGCGACCGCCATGACCAGCCAAGTGACGACCATGCTATCCTCGGTGACCGTCGAACCCTCCTCGGCGGTCAACCTCATCAACAAGTCCGCGAACTTCCCCGTCCTGATCCGCAACAACCTGGACTGGCCGGTACGCGTCGACGTCACCCTCATCCCCGACGACCCGCGACTGCGTGCCACCCCCGCGCAATCCCAGCTGCTGGCCGCGCGCGGTGCCACCACGGTCGAAGTGCCCGTCGGCGCAATCGGCAGTGGCAACATCGAAGTCACCTACAAGGTCACAACCCCCGACGGCCACATCCTGGACGACTCACAAACCGTTTTCGTGCGCATGCGCGCCGGCTGGGAAGACGCAATCACCGCGGTTATCGCCGCGCTCTTCGGCCTCCTGTTCCTCGTCGGCATCACGCGTTCGATCCGCGGGCGATTCAGGCGTAAGGCCGAGGCCTCCACCGCTTCCGGGAGTACCGACGAACCCGTCGGTTCAACCGAGGCACCCCAGGGGGCATCCGCCCCCGAGAAACACCCCGAGGACCCAGAGAAGGCCTCGGACACCGCAGACGAGAACACTGACTCGAAGACCGCCACGACGAAGGAGACCCCATGAGCTCGAAAACGCCAGGCCGATCGATCCTGAGGGCATCGGCGCTGATGGCGTCGGGAACCATGGTGTCGCGCATCCTCGGCTTTATCCGAAACGCGATGCTGATCGCCGCAGTCGGCGCCACCGCAGGCGGCGTGGGCGCGGCCTTCCAGACCGCCAACACGCTGCCCAACACCGTGTTCAACCTGCTTGCCTCCGGCATCTTCGACGCGGTGCTAGTTCCCCAGATCGTCGGCGCGATCAAGCGACGTAACGACGGTGACACCTACGTGAACCGCCTGCTGACGCTCGCTGGCACGGTCCTGTTCGCCGTCACCTTCATCACGATGGTGCTCGCACCCCTGCTCGTCATCATCACGGCCGCCGGCTACACCGAGGACATCCGTAACCTCGCGATCCTCTTCGCGCTCCTGTGTCTGCCGCAGCTCTTCTTCTACGGCCTGTATAACCTGCTCGGTGAGCTTCTCAACGCCCGCGAAATCTTCGGCCCCTACATGTGGGCGCCCGTCGTCAACAACGTCGTGGGCATCGCCGGCCTCGCCCTGTTCCTGGGTATCTGGGGCGGTGCCCCCAACGGCGGTATCCCCGCAGGCGACATCACCTCAGCCCAGTTCTGGGTCTTGGCTGGCTCGGCGACCCTCGGCGTCATCTGCCAGGCCCTGTGTCTGCTGTGGCCGATGCGTCGCGCGGGCATCTCTTTCAGGCTGGACTTCCACTTCCGCGGCACCTCCTTCGGCTCAATGCCGCGCGTGGCCGGCTGGACGTTCGCGACCCTTGGCGTCTCGCAGGTCGGCGTCCTGTCGACCAACAACCTGGCCGCGATGGCCGACGGCTTCATCGGCCGCAACGGTACCCAGGGCGGCGTCGTCGGCATCCTCGCTTATTCGACGGCGTTCATGATCTTCATGGTCCCCCAGTCGCTCATCACCGTGTCCCTGACGACCGCAATCTTCACGCGCATGGCCGGTGCCGTCGCCGACGGCGACGACCGGGCGGTGGCCGACAGCTACCATCTGGGCGTCCGCACAATCACGTCGCTGACCCTCGTGGCCGCGGCCATGCTCATGGCCGGCTCGGTGCCCATGATGGAGATCGCGATGGCCGCCAAGGGCGGGGATCCCGAGGCTGTGACAGCCTACGCCCTCGTCCTGACTTCGCTGATGCCCGGCGTCGCCTCCACGGGCATGGTCCTCATGAGCCAGCGCGTCTTCTTCGCCTACGAGGACGTCAAGCCCGTGTTCCTCATGGGTATTGGCCCCACGATCATCCAGGTAATCGTGGGCTGGTCCCTGTACGCGGTGACCGGCGCGCGCTGGTGGGTTATTGCTGCGTCCCTGGGCGAGACGGTCTGCCGTCTCACGCAGGGCATCATCGCCGTCGTGTGGGTCTCCCGCGAGAACCGCTACGTGGATCGAGTGGGCCTGCTGCGCTCCTACGTGTCGTTCCTGGTGGCCGCCATCGTGGCAGGTATCGTCGGATTCGGTGTCCTGTCCCTGATGGGCATCCACACGGATACTTCCTCGACCCTGGCACGCATGGGTATCGCCGCTGTCAAGCTCGCCATCGTCTCGACGATCACCGGCGTCGTGTACCTGGTATTCCTGCGCTTCGTTTCTCCACACGAATCCGCGACGATGATGCGCCCCCTCCTGACCCGCTTGCGCGTCCCCACCTCTGTGGTGAACATCCTGGCAGCGTCTTCTACGCCGACCGCTGACGGAGCTGCGATAATGGTGTCAAACGCATCCGACCAGACGGAGGAATCGATGGCCCCCACGCCTGAACCGACCGGCGACGAGAAGAAGATGCCGTCGTTCGACGAGGTCGTTGACCCCTCGCCGATCCCTGCGCCTCCGGCGAGTCCCTCCCCCGCCTCGGAAGACGCCTCCGTTCCGCCAATTCCAGATGTTCTGCCAACCCCCGCGCCCGTCGTAGCTCCGGCCATCGCACCCGCGACGCAGGCTCCTGCCGTGAACCCGGGTTTCATCGAGGCAGTGGTCGCGCCCGCTGTCGATGCCGTCGCTGAAGCGACGGATGCCGCCAGCGCGCAGCCGATCCCCGAGACCTCGGCTGAGGTCGGCGTCAAGCCGGTGAGTGACAAGGCCACGGACGCGGCCGAGGTTCCCGCCACCGCCTTCCCGGTCGCTCCCACGCCACCCAAGTCCACCGCCAGCGGCTACGAACGCGAGGGTGCCGTCTTCCAGACGGACTTCCCGCACCCGGAGCCGCTTATCGATGCGCCCTCAACCCACCAGATCCCGCGCATCCAGCCGCTCGCACCCGAGCCGCCCGCCTCTGCGAAGATCCCTGACGGTATGCACGCCCCCGCTGACGCCACGGCAGTGATCCCCCCGATCACCGCCGCTGTGGCCGCCCGGGCAGCCGCCCAAGCCGAGCAGCAGGCCGCTGAGGCTGCCCCGACCTCGTCAGATGAGAAGAAGACACCCGAGAGTTCCGATCAGCTCATCGACCCGACGAAGCCCGCGCTGATCTTCGGTGTCATCGTGTTTCTCTTCGGCGCGATCTGGGGTCCGTGGATGGCGACCCGCCCGGTCACCGACCTCAATCTGGCACAGTCGCTGCGCGAGGCTACCACGCAGGTGCAGTCTGACAACACGCCCGCGCCGAACCTAACGACCACTCCCCCGCCCGCGCCCTCCGTGACGCCCGTGATCTCCTCCGTGCAGGTCCTGTCGTGGAACAACGACGACGGCGACCACCCGGACCGCGCGATCAACATGATCGACTCGAACCCGTCGACGTCGTGGAGTTCGCGCTGGTTCGATAACAATCAGTTCCGCGACGACACCTCCGTGACCATCGTCGTCAAGCTGCAGCAGAAGGCCACCGTGTCCTCGGTGACCCTGCACATGGATTCAGCCACCTCCGGCGGCGAGCTCGTCGTGCGTAACATCACCGATCCGACGAAGCCGCGCGAGGGAACAGAACTGGCCACCTCGTCGTTGTCCCCGACGACGACGATTACACTGCCCCAGCCCGTCGAGACCGACTCGATTGCGCTGCAGTTCCGCTCGATGCCCAAGGGCCAGGACGGACGCAACTGGGCGTGGATCTCCGAGCTCACCGTCCAGTAACCCTGAAGGAGGGTACATGTCTTTCGTGACGATTCCGGGCCTCGTAACGGCCGAACCTACCGAGGCCGCCGCTCCCGTCGATGCCTCGATCCCCTCGACCGAGGTCCCCGAGGGCACCACCGTCCACGACGTTGTCATCGTCGGCTCGGGCCCCGCCGGTTACACGGCTGC
>ERZ772932.1162-NODE-1162-length-12787-cov-9.467405_pt1 | contig 12787 bp, 10 predicted proteins | sample MGYA00511684_ERZ772932 | MGnify/ENA primary metagenome ERZ772932 (study PRJEB29015, sample SAMEA2738078) | human oral metagenome | biome: human oral; feature: human-associated habitat; material: saliva | place: China | collected 2210 ...
ACTGTTAATGCAACTTCAAGAACCTTATTCATAGATGTACGAATGTGTTCGCCCATATCCTTCATACCAGGGAACTTATCCATACCCTTTGCAAATACGTTGATTAATGCTAATTCAACCACCATGACAACTGCACCACCGATAACAGCTACAAATGGATTACCATGTAATAATAAACCTACAACAAATACAAATGTAGAACCTGCAGGTCCATATACACCTGTAACGATTGCAGTTGTGAATACAAGTGGAACAAATCCAATAGCACGTGCTAATGCAACCATTGCCGCTTCAGCCCATGACCCTTCAGAAACAAGACCTAGAGAAATTGGGTCACCTGCAACGATGCCTAAAGAAGTAGCCATAGCAACTAAGCCACCCATAATAGCTAATAACCACCAGTTAGAGCGAATTCTCTTAACCTTATCACCAAATGTAGATACTAAAGAACTATTTGCATCACCTGTTCCTTTAACGCCTGAAGCAAATACTAGTAGGCAAACCATACCTGCAAGCATAGCCATACCAAAACCATTTAAAGCAACCTTTGCTTCACCAAGCGCAAACTTACCAAACTTAACTGTTAATAGGTAAACAACTAAAGTAATCAAGCCAGCAACTGCACCCTTCTTGAAACCATGTTGATAACCAACAGCTACTGCTGGGAAAATAGCAAATGCAGCTGTGATATATGAAGAAACTGATCCTAAATTTGCTAAGAAGTTAAATGGTAAAGAACCAAATAAGTTAACAATAGATTCTAAACCTAATAAAATAGCTACGCCATATGCAGCACCTACTACACCAGCGATTACTGTACCAACAAGAGAATCAGGGCAGAATGTTCCAATAATATCTGTTGTTAGTAAAATACAGTGAATTAGAATAATAGAAGCAGCGATAGATGTTGGAATAGCAAATCCAATTACTAAACCAAAACTGATCGCAAAACTCATTGTTGCTAATTCTTTTCTTGAAATTTGTCCATCATAGAATTGTGGAACGATTGGGCGGAATCCATCATTGAATACCGCAATACCTCTGTTCGCTAGAATAGATGCTAATGCACCAATAGCGGCTAATACTAAATACCTCATTATAATTATCCCCTTTCGTTAATTAGGTATATCTTAGCTATTCTTTTCTTGAATAGCTTTCAACCAAACTGGTAAAACCTGTTCCATATGTTGAGAAGTAAAACCAAATGCAGTTTTCCCTTCATTTACAGCTTGTATAATCTCTTCATCCGATAAAATCTTTCCAGGCATAGAAATTGTTTTACATGCACCTGCTCCAAGTAGAGCCATTGCCATTGCTAATGCACCACCTCCACCTGTATTACAAGCACCAATGTAATAATCAAACTGTCCTGCTTTCATTGCCATAACAGCATCTAAATCATTTTTAACCGCAAGTTCAACATTTCCTTCTCCAAAATACTTTTGGATATAGTCATGAATTTCTTGCTTGTTAATTTGTCCACCAACAACAATTTTCATAAATTAAATTCTCCTTTTAGCACTCTTTTTGAAGTAAGTTACATAAATGCATTAACAAGAACTTCTCTTCACTCTCTGGAATCTGTACAGGCGCATCACTTACGATATTGGCATAAACTTGTTTTGCTTCATTGAATGTATCAAAATTTTTCACTTCATTCCAAATGGATTCATCAAGATGCTCCACTTCTCCATTTTTCATAATACGTTGTACTGCCATTGCAAGATGTGTAGTAAACATTTCCATCTTTGACTCATCAAACTGGTATCTCTCTAACTCATCTATTACTTTATTTACATATTGTGCAACATTATCATTGATAACTGTTGCTGATCTTAGTATCTCTATTCTATCTTTTAACATCTTATCTCCATTATACAGAATATTGTATATTGATATTTCAATAATACCTATAATTGCTTTTATAGTCAACACAAATTATATAAGGAACATGCTACGAATATATTCGCGCATATCTTCATCAATACCATATTCTTTCAAGAAGAATTCTTCATAGCTAGAGTATTTATCTAATATACCATCAAGCATTTCCCTACCCATCTGTTCATCTACACCTGCTTCCATCATGATGATTCGTTTAAGTGTCGGTTCCTTCTTGATTGCGCATTGATTTTTTTCTAGTGCCTTTTCAATACGTTCATGATAAGCCTTATTAGATAATAGGTAGTCTTCCATAATATCTTCTATAGATACACCTAGTAACAAATATAAGAGAGCTGCGATAGCACCTGTTCTATCCTTCCCAGTAGCACAATGAAATAATATTGGAAATTCTATATTCTGTTTCATCATTTCAATGATAAACATGAAACCTTCATTCCTAAACATCATATCCCGATATAATTGGACCATATGCTTATGTAATGTCTCTTGATCACTATCATCCGAAATAATCATCTTATGAATCCCATACGGTGAGAAATCTACACCCTCACCATTACGGTCACGCATTCCACTTACTCTATAATTTTCAATTCCTTCAATAACTGGGTCCGGATCATCAAATGCTTCATATGATGTACGTAAGTCTAATACCGTTTTAATCCCTAAATCTTGTATATGATGTAGTTCCTCTTCATTCATCCACCCTAGGTAACAACTACGATATAACAGTCCTGTTTTAACCTTTTTACCATCCCGGGTAAAATAACCACCTAAATCCCTAAAATTACAGATATGACGAAACTTTTCATCTTGTATTCTCATAATATACTACCTAATAACTCGGTGTTATAATTCCATCTAAAACAAGATTTTGAATCGTTAAGGTTTCTTTTACATCAAGCATCTGTCGTAATAGTTCAGTCATTTCAGGTGATTTACCATTTGTTACAATGACTGCATTTGTATCATCATTATCATCGATTGTAACTTTCACGTAATTTATTTTTGACATCTTATCAATGATTTCATCTTCATTCCAAACAGCCGCATCAATCTCGCCATTTTGAACTAGTCGCAGTAAATTATTTGATTCAACAGGAATAAATTCAACCTTTTTCATTCCACATGCACGCTTTGTAATATCACTTTGATCAATCGAGTCACGATCGATACCAATTCGCATACCATCCTGAATATCTTTTATATGTTCATCATGGAACACGATAACATGCGATGAACAATAAGTACCCTCTCCAAATTCACATACAATATCAATTTGACCTTTATGCGCATCCAAAAACTCTTTCGCTGCGTATTTCGATACAACCGCAAAATTATAACGATTCTCTAAGACCATAGCGATTCTATTCTTAGCACCTCTCATATACGATAGTGTCATTGGGATACCGTGTTTATTTTCCATGGTTGTAATAATACCTGTTGCCAGTCCCTCATATTTTCTAGAATATGGTAATGGCATAGCACCTACCAGCAAATTAATTCCTGCAAGTTCAAGTAGAACCTTATCATTCTTTTCAATTACATAAGATCCTAAGTGTCCTTTACTTACAATATGAATCGCATTATTATTCTGCAAAGTCTTAAGCGCAGATTGTGCAGTACCCCTCGAAATATTCAATCTCTCACTTAACTCCGTAACAGTTGGTGTCCTATCCCCAACTTTATATTTTATAAGGGCTTTTGCAAGACTTAGTACTGCAAGTCCATTTTTGCTCATTAGCTGATTATTATAGTCCATAGTTCAACTCCTATGTTTATTATAGGATGAATATTCATTTTTTTGAATATTCATTGTACATTAAATTTTATAAAATTATTTTAAATATGTCATTTTTTTAGTGATACAATATACATATAGAAGATTTATTTAGGCATACTTCATAATTAATAGAAAGTGAGAGTACGAATATGTTTGTCGATAATAAATTTTATAATCATGTGTATCAGATTCGGAGAAAGAGTTTTTGGAGATACTTTCTTTTGTATTTATTTTTACAATTATTAATCTCTATTCTCTCTGATTTCCAGGCCATTCAGATGATTTTAACTGGTAATATCAGTCCACTTAACTTTTTCGAAGTAGTACAATCAAGTTTCCTTTTATCATTTATTAGTTCAATTATAATGCAGTATTTCATGCTTCTAATCCTCATGCAAATTTATAGAATTGCACAAGGCTCTTATACCAAACTAATTGATCTCTTTGAACCTGTAAAGGAGAAATGGCTAATTATCTTATGTATCTCTTCTTTTATAGCATTCTTAGATAATTTATTTGCATACTGTATCTCCAATACATTTTTATTACTGATTCCAAAATTGGTGCTTTACTATTTAACAATTTTTATTGCATTTGCGATTTATACTTACCCACCACAGGCATATCAAGACGCAATCAGACATAGTATAAAAGAGGCTATTGATTCATTCAAAGATATGATTAAAATGGATATTCACTACATGTGGATATGCTTAGCAGCCTTACTCTTTACCCTAGTTATCATATTCCCTATTATAAAAACCATCTTTGGTGGTACCGTTCTAGTCCCATTAGTTACACTTGAGGACCCTAGTTCTTTATATAGAATCACTAAATCAATGCTTCCATTAATTACCGCAATGTTTATAGCCATACTTATTGTGCTCATTCTTGCACAATATAGACTATTCTGCGCCTATTATGCACATGCATTGTATTACTTCAAAAAGTATGTAGAAATAAAACCAAACGAATCAGAAACACTTACACAGTCAACTGAATCAACATATATGATTGATAAAAATGAAGATGCTTAAGATTTCTAGCATCTTCATTTTATTTTTATAATAATGCGGCAAATAACTTTGTAAAGCCAACAAACAATCTATGTAAAATACTATCCTTGATTTTCCTGTAAATTTAACTAATATTTAAAATCTTGTATGAACAGACAATTTTTTTACTTTTTTCGGTTGAAATGGTTGTAAAAAAGCCAATATTAAGAGAAAATTATATGCGGAAATTGAAAGGAGTTAATACCATGATTCAATCAACAGAAATTAAACCAGGTCAGTGTTTCGTTTGGGAAGGTGATTTATACCAAGCAATTACAGTTGACCGTAATAAGACAGCTATGGCTAAGATGAAGGTTGCTGTTAAAGTTAAGAATCCAAGAACAGGTGTTGTTAAGGAACTTAGCTTAATTGGTTCTGACCGTGTAGAAGAAGCTTTCATCGATAAAAGAGAAATGCAGTACCTCTATAACGATGGTGCAAACTTAATCTTCATGGATACAGAAACATATGAACAGATCGAAATTCCAGCAAGCCGCTTAGACTGGGAAAAGAACTTCCTTAAGGAATCTTCAATGGTAAACATTCAGGTTTATAATGGAGAAATCTTAGGTGTACAATTACCAGATAAGGTTAATTTACAGGTTACAGAATGCGAAGTTGCAGTTAAGGGTAACACAGCAACATCTGCTACAAAGAACGCTACTGTAGAAACTGGTTTAAATGTTCGTGTACCATTATTCATCAACGAAGGAGAAGTAATCGAAATCTCCACAGCTGATGGTAAGTATTCTGGACGTGCTTAATCATTTAAAATAGCTATGACATTTATATGTGTCATAGCTTTTTATTTACTTAGATTGTATACCCGTGTTTAATCTTACGAATTACTTTTTCGAATTGTTCAACATTCCAAGTAACAGGTGTCGGATAACTAGGATTTCCTTCCTTCTCTGCTCCAATCGCAAGATAATGAATATCCTCCTCTTGAATTTCTGGAATCGAAGTTGGAATAGTAAATATTTGATTTAGATCTTTTAGTTTCTGAATAAACTGCGTTGACTTATCCTGGTCATTAGCACCAGTGATACCTACTACATCTGCAATCTTCGCAAGCTTACTGACCACTGCACTACCATACTCTTCTAATACAATCGGTAAGATAGTAGCGTTTATCATTCCATGTTGCAAGTGATACATCCCACCTATTCCATGTGCTATCGCATGAACATAACCAACATAGTTATTGGAAATCGCTACCCCAGCATTATAAGAAGCTTCCAATAGTTCTAATCGATATTGCATATTCAAACCATCTTCAAAGCTAGGTACTAAGTACTGGAATATTGTCTTAATTGCACGTAATGCATATTCATTCGTTTTACGATTATTAAAACAATTTATATACGCTTCGATAGCGTGTGTCAAAGCATCCATTCCTGTATAAGCTGTCATTTTACTAGGTAACGAAACCAACAGTGAACTATCTAAGACTGCATATTTCGGAATCAAAAATAAATTGCTTAATGCATACTTACGTTTTTGGATTGGATCAGTAATAACAGCACCCGCAGTCACCTCAGATCCAGTTCCAGCGGTTGTTGGTACAGCAATCAATAGTGGTAACTGTTTGCTTACCCTTCCTGTATGTAATACTGTAGTAACATCTAGCTTTTTCATTTGTACGCACGCAAGTGCTGCCTTTGAACAATCAATGACAGAACCCCCACCAATTGCGATTAGTGCTTGACATCCATCCTTGATATACATCTCTTTAAGCTTTTCTACGTCAGAAATCTCTGGATCTGGCTTTACATCATGAAAGATACTATAAGGAATATGACTTTCTTCTAATCTTTCGAAGAATGGTTGTAATGTTCCTCTTTTGATAAATCCAGCTGTTGTAACAACCATATACCGACTAAGATGTTTTTCTCTTAAAACATCCACTAAATCTAATAATGCATGTTCACCTTTTATCATCTTAGGCTGTAAGTTTAACTGTATTTTTTGAATTGGACTAAAGAGTGCCTGTCTAGTTCTTAATAGAAAGTGTTTCATATGTACCTCACTTTGCTTTAGTATACCACCATGAATCTACAAACAAGAAAAACATATCCTCTAAATGAAGAGGATATGTTTTAAGTTTAATTATTCAGAAGTTTCTTCGTCTTGAACTCTCTTCTTGAACAAGAGTCTGTTATAACGCTTTTCAGCATCCTTACGAGCCTTCTCGAATAACTTATCTGCTTCTTCTTGGCCTAATACCTTAGGTAAGTTAAAGTAACGAGCTTCGTTGAGTAAGAACTCTGTGAACTTGGAGAAGTCTGGAGTACGAGAATCAATCTGTAATGGCTTCTCAAGTCTTGGGTCGAAACGGTATAGAACTGTGTAACCACAAGCAACCGCATTCTTCTGAACGTTAGGCATGTTAATCAATCCACCCTTAATACCGTGCTCTAAGCATGGTGAGTAAGCAATGATAATTGATGGTCCCTTGTAACTTTCAGCTTCCTTGAATGCCTTGATTGTCTGTGACTGGTTAGCACCCATAGATACCTGTGCAACATAAGCTGTACCGTATTCCATGAAGATCTGACCGATATCCTTCTTAGCACCTTGCTTACCACCGGAAGCAAACTTCGCGATAGATGAAGCCTGAGATGACTTAGAAGACTGTCCACCAGTATTGGAGTAAACTTCAGTATCAAGTACTAATACGTTTACGTCTAGGTTATTCGCCATTACGTGGTCTAATCCACCGTAGCCAATATCGTAAGCCCATCCGTCACCACCGATGATCCAAACAGACTTAGAAACAAGGTCTCTCTCAAGTTTGAGTAATTCTTTAACCTCTTGGTTAGAAGAAGCCTTAACCTGTTCAACTAACTTGTTAACGATTGTTCTTTGAACATCACGGTCATCATTAGCAGCGATATAAGCTTCAAATGATGCCTTCAAGTCAGCTTCAACCTTATCAAGGTTTTCTTCCATAATCTTGAGGATACGAGCACTCTTGTATGACTGAGCAATTGCCATACCATAACCGTATTCAGCGTTGTCTTCGAATAATGAGTTAGCCCAAGCAACACCTTCACCATTTTCATCCTGTACGAATGGGTTTGTTGGAGTAGCAGAGCAGTAAATCATTGAGCAACCTGTAGCGTTAGCAACTAACATATCATTACCGAATAACTGAGAAGCTAAACGGTAGTAAGGAGCTTCACCACATCCTGGGCAGCAACCAGATACTTCGAAGTAAGGCATCATCAAGGAGATACCACCTTCAGTATTATTGTTACCGAATTCCTTCTTATAGGTTGTGTGCTTGTATAGATAATCAGCTACTGGCTCTTGACCTAACTGAGACTTAACGTCAGCTGGTGATAATGCCTTAGTAGGACATACTGTAATACATACACCACAGCCTACACAGTTCTGTGTAGAAACTTGGATTCTAAACTTGAGGTTAGCTTCCTTAGCTCCCTTATATGCAGGAGAAGGATCCTTCAATGTTAATTCAACGTTGTTTTCAGCAGCAATCTTCTGTGCTGTAGCAACTTCTTCTTCATTCATTAAGAATGAACGAATTGTAGCGTGAGGACATGCAAATCCACACTTACCACACTGGATACACTTTTCAGCTTCCCATTCAGGAACGAGTGTTGCGATTGTTCTCTTTTCCTTGAATGCAACATTAGGATTTAATGTACCATCTGTTACACCAAAGTTTAAGAATGAAGATACTGGCATATCCTGACCCTGTAAGTGATTGATTGGTGTTACATATTCATCAAAGAATGCATCACCAGTAGAACCCTTAACAGACTTATCGAATTGCAAGTCAGCCCATGCTGGATCTACAGCTACTTCAACAATTCCTGAAGCACCTGTTTCAATAGCTAGGATATTCTTGTCTACAACATCCTGTCCCTTACGAGCATATATATGACGAGCAGAATCCTTCATTAATTCTAAGGATGTGCTATATGGCATAATCTGTTCATTTAGACGGAAGAATGCAGCCTGTAAGATTGTATTTGTGAAACGTCCCATGCCTGTATCTTGCGCAATCTTAGTTGCGTTAATGATATAGAACTTCGCATGACGTCTAGCAAGTCTTGCTAAGATACGGTTAGGTAATCTATCTGCAATCTCTTCTGCTGGGATAGTTGTGTTCAGTAAGAATGTTCCACCTTCCTTAAGGTCACGAACCATATCAAACTGGAAGCAGTAACTATCTAATGAACAAGAGATAAAGTCAGCTTTATCAATGTAGTATGGGCTGTGAATTGGGCTCTTACCAAATCTTAAGTGAGAACGAGTTACACCACCAGACTTCTTTGAGTCATATGCAAAGTAAGCCTGTGAGTAAAGATCTGTATTGTTACCAATGATCTTAACTGTTGACTTGTTAGCACCTACAGTACCATCAGAACCTAAACCATAGAAAATACATGATGTATAGTCTGCGTCTACTGTAATATCAACTGGTTCAATAGAAAGATTTGTAACATCATCTTCAATACCAATTGTGAACTCTTCCTTTGGAGAATCCTTCTTCAATTCTTCAAATAAGCCATTGATATGAGATGGGTTTGTATCCTTAGAAGATAGACCATAACGTCCACCAATGATTGTTAAATCCTTAAGGTCACGTAAAGCATATACAACATCTAAGAATAATGGTTCACGAGCACCCTGTTCCTTTGTACGGTCTAATACAGCAATCTTCTTAACAGTTGCTGGAAGAACAGACTTCAAGAACTCAACTGAGAATGGACGGTATAAGTAAACCTTAATTAAACCTACCTTTTCGCCTCTCTTAACGAGTGTGTTAATTGTTTCTGTAATAGTATCTGTTACAGAACCCATAGCGATAATGATACGTTCAGCATCAGGAGCACCTACATATGTAAATGGTGCATAGTTACGACCTGTATGCTCAGAAATCTTCTTCATATAATCAGCTACTACAGCTGGAATATTTGCGAAGTGATTATTTTGAGCTTCAGCAGCCTGGAAGAAGATATCATCGTTCTGTGTTCCACCACGAACAACTGGGTTTGTGTGTGGGTTTAGTGCTAATGCACGGAACTCTTCTAACTTCTCTTGGTTGATTAAGCTTCTTAAGTAGTCATAGTCCATCACTTCAATCTTATCGATTTCGTGTGATGTACGGAAACCATCAAAGAAATGCATTACTGGTACACGTTGATCAATTGCGACCAAGTGTGCAACACCAGCTAAATCCATACAGTCCTGTACGGAGTGTGAACAAATCTGAACAATACCTGTTTGGCGACAAGCATAAATATCAGAGTGATCACCGAAGATACTTAATGTGTGTGTAGCTAAAGTACGAGCTGCTACGTGGATAACTCCTGGTAACATTTCACCCTTTAACTTGTAAATATTTGGGATCATTAATAATAGACCCTGTGAAGCTGTAAATGTTGTAGCTAAAGAACCAGCCTGTAATGCACCGTGAATTGCTCCGGCAGCACCACCTTCAGACTGCATTTCCACAACCTTAACACGATCTCCAAACACGTTCTTACGACCTGCAGTTGACCATGCATCAACATTCTCCGCCATTGGTGATGACGGTGTAATTGGATAAATACCGGCTACTTCCGTAAAAGCATACGCGGCGTGGGCAGTTGCGGTATTACCATCCATAGCTTCGAAAACTTTTTTGTTTTCAGTACTCATATGTCCTCCTTCATAATACCTCTATATATTATAAAACTAAAACATATGAAATAATAGACATTTGCGCAATAAATACACTATTCTCCGCTATTTTTCCATGATTTTTTAACAACGAAAAACAATCGGCTAACATTGTTTTATAAATAAGCTGTCATTTGTTTATTTCTATGTCACTGTATACATAAAAAAGAAGTCCTAAGACTTCTTTTATTGATTCATGGATTTCATAACGGAACGAATCTGTGCCTCACTTGGCTTACGTCCCATTTGCATAAACATTGCACGAACCATCTTCTCATTGATTGGTGGATTTTCCTTAAGCTGCTTCTCGAAATATTTTCTTGTTAAGAAGAATGTTACGATTGCGCCGATTAATCCGCCAGCAATGAAGAATCCTAATGAACTCCAAAATTCCATAAATTACACCACCTATTCTTCATGTACCCTGTTATTTTAACGTGTTTTGTACATGCTTGCAACGGCTAAAACAGGTTTTATTTAGCCGCATCTTTTGCAGTTGCCAATTTGATTAAATCAGCGTAGATGTTGTAAATCTTTTTGTACTGTTCTTCTGTCATTTCTGGATTTACATCGATATCATAGTCTTCCAAAACACCAACGTGGAAATCTACAACTTTACCATCTTTTACTGCCATAACATCTGGAATATATAGGGATGTTCCACCCTTTGGATTCTCTAAGTATGTTACGTCGATAAACTCTTCAACCTTTTCACGATACTGCATAAACTCTTCATCTGTCTTGTAGAACTTTCTACTTACGTCTACATAGTAAACAGTAACCCCAGCATCCTTTGCAGCTTGATTTAATACTGCAAATGCCTTTTGACTATAACGTGAGTCAGGTTTTGCAAATACCATTACACCTGAATATTTATTTTCAAAGAATGTAATAGCCGATGGTAATGAAATCTCCTTAATGGATGGTTCCTTGTCTGTAATCTCTGTAAACTCTGAGATTGTTCCATCTGTTACATAGTCTAATTTGTATTGTTCCTTTGGAGTGCAACCAAGCATAAATGCACATAGAACAAGCATCATTAACTTCTTCATCATTGAATTCCTCCTTCAACACCTTCTATTCTATCAAAAAAAGCCAGTTTGATAACTGACTTAATCTAAACTTAAGACCGAAGGTAGATATAGTTCCCTCTTCTGTAGAGGTGGGTACTCTTGGTAAAACTTCTGGATCCTCGCTCGTAACGAGTTTTCACTCCATCTTACGCAATCAGAGTTCCCTTATATCATATTGTAGGAAAAATATGTTCCCTCCGGTACATGTATTATAGCACCAGAGAGAAATAAGAATAGTCTTGACACTTTTATTTTTCTTGCTTTGAAATTTCGATACCTAAAATATCTAATTGTTTCTTATCAACAACATTTGGTGCCTCACTCATTAAGTCAAAGGAACTATTTGTTGTTGGGAACGCTACTACATCACGGATGTTATCTGTACCAGCTAATACCATAATTAAACGTTCTAGACCAATACCTACGCCACCATGTGGAGGTGTTCCATAGCGGAAAGAATCTAAGAAGAAACCAAAGCGAGCCTTTGCATCTTCGAGTGATAGTCCAATTGCTTCAAATACCTTAGCCTGTAATTCTTGACTATGAATACGAATAGAACCAGATAATAGTTCATATCCATTTAATACTAAGTCATAAGCACGTGAAGAAACATGTCCTGGATCTGTAAATAGTTTATCTACATCTTCTTCCTTTGGTGCTGTAAATGGATGGTGTGCTGCTACCCAACGCTGATCTTCTTCGCTGTACTCAAACATTGGAAAGTCAGTTACCCAAAGGAACTTGTAAGTAGCTTTGCTTGGGATAAGATTCAACTCATGACCTAAACGTACACGTAGTGCACCTAAAGATGCCTGTACAATTCTTGCACTATCCGCAATCACTAGTACTAAGTCATTATTGACAAGACCTAGCTTCTCTACTAGCTTTGCCTTTTCTTCCTCACTTAATACCTTAGCAATAGAACCTGTTAATACATCATTTTCCATCTTGAGGTACGCAAGTGCCTTTGCTTTAAAGCCATGTTTTACAAAGTCTTGTAATTGATCTAACCCTTTACGACTATACTTATCTGCCGCATTTTCAAACTTCACACAGTTGATAATTCCACCATTTTCAATTGTATTCTTGAATACCTGGAATTCTGTATTTTCAAATACAGCAGTAATATCCTGAATCTCATTACCAAAACGCATATCTGGCTTATCTGTACCAAAGCGTCTCATACATTCTGCCCATGGTATACGTACAAAATGATCTTCTAATGTATAGTTCTTTGTTTCCTTGAAGATGTTTTGCATTAAGTCTTCAACAACCGCAAA
>ERZ772932.1166-NODE-1166-length-12772-cov-14.493591_pt1 | contig 12772 bp, 10 predicted proteins | sample MGYA00511684_ERZ772932 | MGnify/ENA primary metagenome ERZ772932 (study PRJEB29015, sample SAMEA2738078) | human oral metagenome | biome: human oral; feature: human-associated habitat; material: saliva | place: China | collected 2210 ...
CTCGTGAAAATGAGCGTGAACCCACCCGAGCTCTTCTGAGTCAGGGCCTGCGCAGTGCCGTAAACTGGCCGCCGTGCGCATTATTTTTGCTGGTACCCCCGAGGCCGCCGTCCCCACGCTGCGGGCCCTGCTGTCGTCGTCCCATGAGATCGCTCTCGTCATCACACGCCCACCTGCTCGGCGCGGCCGCGGAAAGACGTTCCACCCGTCTCCGGTGGCGGAAGTTGCCGCCGAATCCGGTGTGGAGCTGTTGGAGACAACGACGCTGAAGACTCCCGAGATCGCACGCCGTATCGAGGACGTGCAGGCGGACCTCGGCGTGGTCGTGGCTTACGGCGGGCTTGTGCCCCCAAACGTCCTGGCGATGCCGACCCACGGGTGGGTGAACCTTCATTTTTCGGATCTGCCGAGGTGGCGTGGAGCTGCTCCGGTTCAGTGGGCGATTCGCGAAGGGGATCCGACGACCGCGTCCTGCGTGTTCAACCTCGAGGAAGGCCTGGATACTGGCGACGTCTATTCACGCGTCGAGGTTCCGATTCGACGCGAGAGCGCTGGAGAGTTGCTCTCGTCCATGGCAGAGGCCGGGGCGGACCAGGTGCTCGGCGTCGTCGATGCGCTCGCTGACGGTAGCGCGACCGCGGTACCGCAGAGCGTCGAAGGGCTGACGCACGCGCGCCGCCTCGAGCACGTCGACGGCTACGTGTCGTTTACGCACGACGCTGCGCACGAGGATCGCATCATTCGTTCCGTGACGCCCAATCCCGGCGCCTACACGGTGCTGCCGGACGGCACCCGCATGAAGCTCGACAAGGCAACGCCTGTGGACCGTGACGATCTTGCTCCCGGGCAGCTCGAGGTGACGAAGAAGCAGGTGACCGTCGGGTGCGCAAGTGGGGCACTTCTACTCGGTCAGGTCGCCCCGGCCGGCAAGTCCTGGATGGACGCGGCCGCCTGGGCGAGGGGAGCGCGGCCCTCCGGAGACCTGCGCCTCGGCGGAGAGCTGGAGGATGAACGATGAGCGAGAGGCGTTACGCGGACGGCTACCGCAAGCTTCGCAAGGCCGATGAGCCTCGTCGTATCGCCTACGACGTTCTCCACGAAGTCGCGACTGAGGGCGCGTTTGCGAACATTATTTTGCCGAAGGCTTTGCGTCAGGCACGGCACGACGGTCACTTCTCTGATCGGGATGCCGCCTTCACCTCCGAGCTCGTCCACGGCACGCTGCGCGCGATGGGCCGCCTTGATTGGGTCATCTCGCGCCACATCGATCGCCCGCTTGCTGATCTCGATCCGCGCGCGCTCGTCATTCTGCGCATGGGCGCCCACCAGCTCCTCGACATGCGCGTGCCTGACCACGCGGCCGTTTCCGCCACCGTCGACGTCGCCCGAGAGCACCTGACGGATGGCCCAGTCCGTTTCGTCAACGCCGTTTTGCGCTCGATTACCCGCGAGGACCCTTCCGAGCGTGAGGCGGCCATGGATGCCATCGAGGATGAGGACGAGGCCCTTGGCGTGCGCTACTCACACCCGGCATGGATGGTCGCTGCCTTCCGTGACGCCCTCAAGGCCCACGGTTACCCAGAGGATGAGCTTATCGACGTTCTCGAGGCTGACAACGAGGTTCCCACGGTCACCCTGGTTGCCCGCCCGTCGTTGATGAGCGTCAACGAACTCGCTGACGAGGCCGAGGATATTCTCGACACGCGCGTCGCCCTGGGCGCTGTCTCCCCGTATGCAGTGCTCCTCGAATCTGGCGACCCCGCGCGACTTCCCTCAATTCGTGACGGCCGCTCCGGCGCCCAGGATGAGGGCTCACAGCTCGCTGCCATCATTGCCGCATCAGCACCGCTCAAAGGTGGCTCAGATGAGCGATGGCTCGACCTGTGTGCGGGTCCCGGTGGCAAGGCCGCGCTTCTGGCTGGTCTCGCTGCCGACGCGGGAGCACGCGTCACCGCCAACGAGGTGCACCCGCACCGTGCCCGTCTCGTCGAGCGGACGACGCGCCAGTTCGATTCGATCGAGGTTGTGAGCGGCGACGGTCGTACCTTCGGTGGGGGCCAGAGCGCATGGCCGCTCGCGTCCTTTGACCGTGTCATCGTCGATGCCCCCTGCTCGGGCATGGGATCGATGCGCCGGCGCCCCGAATCGCGCTGGAATCGCACTCCCGCCGATGTGGAGGAGCTGACCGTGCTACAGCGCGAGCTGCTCGATCGGGCCGTTGCTCTGACGCGCCCCGGTGGCGTACTCACCTACATCACGTGTTCTCCCCACGCGGCTGAGACGCGTGAACAGGTCGCGCGTTTGCTCAAGGCTGGCGAGGTCGAGCTGCTTGACACCGTGGCGCTCGCAAACGAGTGCGCACCCGAAGCGCTCGACGTGCCTGCCTCGGCCGGCGTCATCGCCCGTCACAAGGGACGTACGCTGCAGCTGTGGGACCATCGTTTCGGCACAGATCTAATGTTTGTAGCCTGCCTGCGCAAGCGCTAGCATATGCGTTATGAACGCCACAATTAGCCCGTCGATTCTCAACTGCGACATCGCCAACCTGCGCGGTGAGCTCACCAAGATCGCAGGAGCGGACATCGCTCACGTCGACGTCATGGACAACCATTTCGTCCCCAACCTGTCGTGGGGTCTGCCCGTCGCGGAGGCTGTCGTCAAGTCCGGTATTCTCCCGGTCGACGCGCACCTCATGATCGAGGACCCGGATCGCTGGGCTCCGCAGTACGCGGAGGTCGGCTGCGAGTCCGTCACCTTCCACGCGGAGGCCGCAGCAGCGCCGCTGCGCCTGGCGCGCGAGCTGCACCGCATCGGTGCGCGCGCCGGCCTGGCCCTGAAGCCCGCGACAGACATCGCGCCGTTCGTGGACATCCTCAACGAGTTCGACATGATTCTCATCATGACGGTCGAGCCCGGTTTTGGCGGCCAGTCCTTCATCGAGCAGATGATCCCGAAGATCGAGCGCACGCGTGCCGCGATCAACGCCACAGGGCTGCAAGTCTCGATCCAGGTCGACGGCGGGATCTCGCGCGCGACGATCGAGCGTGCGGCCGAAGCCGGTGCCGACAACTTTGTCGCGGGTTCGGCCGTTTTCCGCGCCGACGATGCTCACCGTGAGGTTGAGGCGCTACGCGAACTCGCCAACGCTCACACCCACTGATCACATCACGTCGCTGTGCGGCCGAGCGGGCCCTTGTCCCGCTCGGCCGCGATTTTCTTTCATGGCGGATACGCCTCGCATCGCGCGCCCGTCGGTGGCACAATGGCACACGAGTACTCCGGGGTCGGTGAAAGTCCGAACCGGCGGTGATAGTCCGCGACCCGCCTTCACAGAACGAGGGCGGTTGAGCCGGTGAAATTCCGGCACCGACGGTTAAAGTCCGGATGGGAGGAGTGCATGAGGCGCATCCGTGCGTCTGCTGTGCTGCGCGTACCCCCGGTGTCGGAAAGTAAGTCGTGGCAACTCGGAACAAGCCCCGCGGTGCCCTCACCGTCGCGGCGCCGATCATCTTTCTCGCCCTTGTGCTCGCGGGATGGTGGCTGACGACCTCGCTGACCGGCATCGAAGCTTGGCGTTTACCCGATCCGCTTGCTGTTGCCCGAAAAGGCGTGGCGCTCGCGTCACGCCCCACCACCTGGCGCCAGATTGCGGTGACCGGAGGCGAGGCTATCGCGGGGTGTGCGCTTGGAACGGTCGTTGCGCTGCCGTTAGCGTACGCGATCTACCGCTGGCGGCTATTGGCTGCGGCGGTGGAACCCTTCCTTGGGGCAACCCAGGCGTTGCCCGCCATCGCAATCGCCCCCATTCTCGTCCTGTGGGTCGGATACGGCATCACACCGGTCATCGTGCTGTGCGCGCTGATGGTGTTCTTCCCGATCCTTGTGTCAACGGTCGTCGGCTTGCGTCATATTGATCGCGAGTTGCTCGAGGCTGCCGCACTCGACGGCGCAACGGGCTGGACGATGGCGGCACAGATGGAGCTCCCTCTCGCTGCGCCCGCCATTCTGGGCGGCCTGCGCAACGGGTTTGCTTTGTCTGTCACGGGCGCAGTCGTGGGGGAGATGGTCATGGGAGGGTCCGGGCTCGGGCAGGTACTCACTCAAATGAGAAGCAACGTGGACACCGCCGGCATGTTCGTCATCATCGCGATTTTGTGCGTGATGGCAACGATCCTGTACGTCATCGTGTACCGGATCGAGCGGTCGAAGCGCTACGCCATCACGCAGTGAAGGAGACATCCCTTGAAGCTATCCACTATCGTTCGTGCGACCGTTATGACTGCCAGCGCTTCGCTCGCACTGGCCGCTTGCACAGTCGGTCCCAGCGCGACGCAGTCAGGCGCGTCCTCGCGGGGCGCCTCGGACGTGACGATCGGGCTGACCTACATCCCGAACGTTCAGTTCGCTCCCGTGTACGTCGCGGATTCTCAGGGGCTGTATAACGACGCCGGCATCACGCCCACCGTTCGCCATCACGGCTCGGACGAGGGACTATTCACGGCGCTTCTGGCCGGCCAGGAGGACGTGGTCATTGCCTCCGGCGACGAGGCTGCAGTTGCGGCCTCTCAGGGCCTGGACCTCGTGTCAATCGGCCAGTATTACGCGACCTACCCAGGAAGCGTCATCGTGCCGGCCTCGTCGTCGATCACGAGCCTAGCTGACCTGGCTGGAAAGAACATTGGCATCCCCGGCGAGTACGGTTCGAGCTACTACGCGACGCTCGCCGCCATCAAGGCCGGTGGCCTGCAGAACTCCGACGTGACTATCTCGTCGATCGGCTATACGCAGCAGGCAGCGCTTGCGGCCGGACAGGTGGACGCGGTCGTTGGCTTTACCAACAACGACGCGGTGCAGATGAAGCTGGCGGGCATCGACATCCGGGAGATCCCGCTCGATGGCGCCTCGACTCCGCTTGTGGCGGCCTCGATCATTACGACGCGCGAGTGGGCACAGGCCCACCCGGATGCGGCGCGCGCGGTCGTGTCTGCAACCACCGAGGCAATGAACGCAATCGCCGCCGATCCCCAGGTCGCGATTGACGCGACCGCGAAGTGGGACACGACGCTCAGCGACGAGACCTCGCTGGCAGCAGCGAACGCGGTGCTCGCAGCGACCGTTCCGCTGTGGCTCGGGGATGACGCGCACGCTGACGGCGTGCAGGATCTCGCCACGTGGTCGTCGATGGTGTCGTTCCTGACATCGATCGGGGTCCTTGAGGGTGAGGTCGATCCGACCGTCATCGTGAGCAACGAATACACGAACAGCGTGGAAACCGCGTCTTCTCAGTCCTAAACGGTGCGCCGTATGCTCGGGACGCGCGCGTTTCGCGTAGGGTAGGCGGGTGAGTACCGCCGTCAACGCTAACGTGCGCGTCCTTGAGCTATTCGTCGAGCTCCTGGGCGCGCGTCCCGGGCGCACAAAGGCGCAATTGCGCGCCCTGCCCGGATATCAGGGGCTTGCAGATGATGCCTTTGAGACGCAGTTTCAGCGCGACAAAGACACGCTGCGCGATGCGGGCGCCCACATGACGATTCACCCGGGGGAGCGCTACAGCATCGCGTGGGATTCTTTTGCCCCTGGCATTGAGGTGACGAGCACTGACCGCGCCCTGATGTCGCTGGCTGCACGCGCGTGGGATAGCGGCGAGTTTTTCGCAGATGCTATCGACGCGAAGGCCGCAGCCGCTTCCTCCGACGATGTTTCTAGTCCGACTATTCGTCTGGGTCTCACCGGTGTCGGGGCAGCCACCGTGTTGTCCCAGGCCATTCGAGAGCGCAGGGTTGTGTGTTTCGAATACCCGGGGTCGCGTGAACTGACGGAGCGTTCCGTCGAACCATGGGCGCTGTCGGTGCAGGGCCGTGCTCTGTACCTGTGGGGTTGGGATCTCGACCGCGGCGGCGAGCGCACGTTCCGTGTGTCGCGCATACGGTCGCAGATTTCCTTCATCGGAGAGCCTGGCGACGCTTCACTTCCGCCCGAGGGCGCTGTCTTTCCTCGGGTATCGTCGTTCGTTTCTCCCGTCGTCCACGTGCGCGCGGGCTCCACTGCACGCACGCTTCTCCACGGTTACGAGGCCGGGGTAGCGGCTGCGGAATCCGGTTCGCTTCGGCTGGGGTGGGAGCGCGTCGCGCTCGAAGGCGCTGAGATGGGAACGTGGATTGGCCGTCTTCTTCCTCTGGCGTCCGACGTAGTCGTTGTATCACCCGAGCCTCTGCGAGATGCGATGCTGACGCGCCTGCGCGCGGCCGCCACATGGGGTGAACGCAATGCCTGAGAACGTTCAGCTGGCCGTTGTCCGTCTCGCTTCGATGGTGGCCTGGATGAGCGAGCATCCGGGTGTGAGCGTCGATGAGATCGCCGCGCACTTCCATCGCACTCGCCGTCAGGTGCGTCGCGACATCGAGTACCTCGCCTCCGTTGGAGATTCACTGCCCGGCGCTTCTTTCGAGGTCGATTGGGAGCTCTACGAACAAGAACAGCGCGTGTCGCTGCGTTCGACGTTGGGTGCCTCGGCGCCGCTGCGCCTATCGACGGTCGAAGCGCAGGCTCTTCTCATTGGCCTGTCCGCGATCACCCCACTTCTCGGCGCCGACCTTTCCGCCCACGTTCCACACGCTGCTCTGGTCGTGTGCGCTCTCGGCGGTCTGAAAGAAACCGACGCGGATCAGCACGTGGAAGCGATTCCGTCTCTGTCCTCGTCGGGCGCGATCCTTGAGACACTGCGCGATGCTCTCCTGCGACAAGAACGAGTGTCTTTCACCTACGTTTCCGCGTCGGGCATTCGCTCGCGCCGCATTGTCGACCCGTGGGCGCTTGAAGCAACAGCGACCGGGTGGCTGCTACGCGGCTGGTGCACGCGTGCGGGGGAGGCGCGCAGCTTCGCGGTCGCGTCGATTACCGACGTGCGAGGCGAAGGCCGACGCGTCGAAGAACCCCGGCGCATTCGTCACGACGCACCAACCTGGACGCTCGATGTCGATCGCGACGCTCGGTGGATCGCCGACGAATACGACGGGCGTATTACGACAGAGCTGGACGGCGGGGGAGCGCGCATCACCCTGCCTGTCTGGAACGAACAGTGGGGCCTCAGTCTTCTTATCGATATTGCGCCGCACCTGCGCGCAGTAACGCCCGACATGCGCGAGTCTGCCGCTCAGTACGCGCACACCGCCTTGTCGAACTGGACCGGAGAGGATGCATCGTGAGCCCGAAACGACGTCGACACCGTGCCCGGCACGCTCAGACCGTCGCGCGCGAGGAAGAGATCGGCCTGGGTGTGGGGAGCGCGGCCCAACGCTACGCCGCCTACAAGGCCGAAGCTCAGGCCGCCTCGTCGCTACGCGCCCGCTGGGTCTCCACACTGAGCTTCACCCCGGACCCGTTCCAGATCCAGGCACTCGATGCTGTCGAGGCCGGCAGCTCTGTCCTCGTGGCCGCGCCAACGGGCGCCGGTAAGACGATCGTCGGCCAGTTCGGCGCATACGTCGCGCTCGAGCAGGGAATGCGTGCGTTCTACACGACCCCCATCAAAGCACTGTCCAACCAGAAGTACCTGGAGCTGTGCGACCTCTACGGCGCCGACAACGTCGGCCTAGCGACCGGAGACACGTCGGTGAACTCGAGCGCTCCGGTCGTCGTGATGACGACAGAGGTGGCGCGCAACATGATCTACGCGGGTGCTCCTCTCGATGACCTGGGCGTCGTCATCCTCGACGAGGTGCACTACCTGGCGGATAAGATGCGCGGCCCGGTGTGGGAGGAAGTCATCATTCACCTGCCCGCACACGTCGCGATCATCGCGCTATCCGCGACGGTGTCCAACGCCGAGGAGTTTGGGGCCTGGATCCGCGAGGTGCGCTCCACCTGCGAGATCATCGTCTCCGAGAAGCGCCCCGTCCCGCTCTACCAGCACATGATCGTCGGCGAGGAGATCTTCGACTTGTACGCGCCCACGGGCAAGGGAAAGCTGAACCCCGAGCTCGTGGCGGCGACGCGCGACTCCGGGATGCGTGGCGGGCGCGGCTCGCGTTCGTGGAGCCGTGAGGTCCGCGTGCGCCGCGAATCGCGTCCGTCGACGCTGATTTCTCTTGATCGCGCCCGTCTGCTGCCCGCTATCACCTTTATTTTTTCCCGCGCGGGGTGTGAGGATGCGGTTCGCCAGATCCTGTCGACACGCATCACGCTGACAACACGCTCGGAAGCATCCGAGATCGAGAGCTACATCGACGAGGTCATCGCTTTGCTTCCGCCCGAGGACGCCATCGTCCTGGGCGCCGAGGCCTGGAAGCGCGGACTAATGCGGGGCATCGCCGCTCACCACGCCGGGTTGCTGCCTCTCATGAAGGAAAGCGTTGAACACCTGTTTTCGCGTGGCCTCGTCAAGATGGTGTACGCGACCGAGACGCTGGCACTCGGCATCAATATGCCCGCGCGCACGGTCGTCATCGAGTCTCTGACGAAATGGAACGGCTCGGCACACGTCTCCCTATCCGCCGGTGAGTACACGCAGCTCTCGGGACGGGCGGGGCGCCGCGGCATCGACACCGAGGGGCACGCAGTCGTTTCGCATCGTGGGGGAGTGGCACCCGAAGAGGTCGCGGCCCTCGCTTCCAAGCGCACCTATCCATTGATTTCTGCGTTCACGCCGACTTACAACATGGTCGTCAACCTGCTCGCGCGTTCATCGCGCGCCCAGACGCGCAAGGTCCTGGAATCGTCGTTCGCCCAGTATCAGGCTGATTCCGCCGTCGTTACACTTGCCTCGCGTCTGACGGAACTGGAAGCGCAGCGCGATGCGACGGCCGCTGAACTCTCGTGCTCGCACGGCGATGTTCGCGAGTACCTGACTCTGCGCGACCAGTTGGGGCAAGCGGAGAAATCCGGTGCGCGTGCACGCAAGCGCGAGGCGCGCGATGAGTCTCGTCGTGTGCTGTCGGGCGTTCGCCCCGGTGACGTTCTCGCTCTCACGCGCGGACGCAAGTCGCGTCTGTGCGTCGTCGGCGCGAAGGCCACCAGCGCCTCGGGCCGTGTGGAGGTATCCGTTATCGGTGAGGATTCCACGTGGCGCGCATTGGCGCCCGAGGACGTGCGCGGTGGAATCGCGGTCGTCGGTCACATGTCCATCCCCGGCGGCTCCGCGCTCCGACGTACAAAGGAGCGCACTCGTATCGCCGCAGAGCTGCGTTCTCAGGCCGCGCGTGGCGCCTATGAGATTCCGACGGAGTCCCTCGAGTCCTCAGATCCGATATCGGCGCTTCGCGTTGCGATGCGCAAGCATCCTGTCCACCGCTGCCCGCACCGCGAAGAACACGCGCGGGCTGGCTCCCAGTGGGCACGCGTGGCGCGCGAGATCGATCGTCTCCGATCATCCATCGATTCCCAGACGGGTTCCGTCGCTGCCCAGTTCGACCGTGTCTGCGCGGTGCTCGAACGTCTCGGCTTTTTGGCCGGAGACGAGGTCACCGATGCGGGTCAGCGTTTGCGGCGTCTCTTCGGCGAACGCGACCTGGTCGTCGCCATGTCGATGAACGAAGGAACCTGGAACGAGCTCGACGAGGCGGAGCTTGCATCGATGGTATCGGCGCTCGTGTACAACTCGCGTTCCGACGACGACGCCCAGCAGCTGGCTCCCGCCGGTGTGGGTATGCGTGTGCAAGAGGCTTGGCACGAGAGCCTGGCGACTGTGGAGCGTGTTCATCGCGTCGAAAAGGCCTGCGGCTGTGATCTCACTCCGAGCCTGGATGCGGGGCTCATGGCGGCAACGCTCGCGTGGGCGCACGGGTCGACGCTGGCCACCGCCATCGACGCGACGCCCATCCAAGCTGGCGACTTTGTGCGCTGGATGCGTCAGGTCATGGATTGCCTCGGGCAGATCGCATCGGCCGCGACCAGCAGTGAACTGAAGCGAAAGGCCGAGGCCGCGAAGGACCGGATCGGTCGCGGTATCGTGGCCTGGTCAACGATTTAGGAGAGCGGAGGGCTCGTGGGGCATCAGGACTTTTTACGGCGGGTGCCGTTTGGGCACGTCTGCGGTGATTCGATCATCGCCGCTGTTGCTGGACTCGCGCTGTATACGTCGTTTCCACCGCTGGGCTGGTGGTGGCTGTCGGTACCCGCCCTCGCTCTGTATATCTCACGTATCGACGAGGCCAGGGCCCCGCATGCGCTGACGGTGACCTTCGTGTTCGGCATGAGCTTCTGGGTTCCGCTGATCGACTGGATTCCGTTGGCGGTGGGTACGACGCCTCCGTGGTTCGTTCTTGCGTTCGTGCAAACATTCTTCTTCATGGGCTGGGTCGTCTTTGCGCGTTGGACCCAGCTGTGGCGGTGGGCGCGCGGTCCGCTCGTCCAGGCTTTCTTGTTCGCGCTGACCTGGGCCGGCGTCGACGCTGCTCGCTCACGCTGGCCGTGGTCGGGCTTTCCGTGGGGGTCCGTTGCCTTGCCTCAGGTGGATTCGCCGCTCGGTCATCTCGCACCCTACGGAGGAACCACGCTCATCACCGCGGTCGTCGTTTTCCTGGCGGTTCTGGTGCGCCGCGCTTGTGCGGCTCGCGATGCTGCCGTCGTGCGCGAGCACTGGTTTTCGCGCCCAGCCCTCGCCCTGATCGTGGCAGCCGCGTTCGTCGCTCCCCTTGCCGTGACGCTGCCGAATCAGGCTGAGAACGGGATGCTGCGAGTCGGCGTCGTCCAGGGCGATATCGCGTTGCCAGGCGCACAGGCCTACAGTCGTGAGGGCGAGGTGACCGACAACAACGTGCGGGCGTCCCTGGAGCTCGCGTCTTCACCGGAACTTGCGCAGAACCCGATCGATCTCGCGATTTGGGGCGAAGGATCCGTTGATCGTGATCCCGTAGCTTTTCCTGCGATCGGCGCAGCTGTCGATCGCGCCTCCGTAGCCCTGGATGCACCGATTCTCATCGGATACACGAACGTCAACGAACATGATCGCGTCAAAAACTGGCTCGCGGTCTGGGAGAAGGGGCAGGGGGTGGACGAGTCGGCTCGTTATTCCAAGCACGTTCCCGTTCCCTTTGGTGAGTTCATTCCATTCCGCGACTTCATCGCGTCCTTTGCCACTGAGGTAGCGCAGTCAAGCCGGGACATGGAGGCGGGGGATGAGCCTCCGCTGATGACGATTGAGGCACGCGATGGGCGCAGCGTTCCTCTCGCGGTCGGTATCTGTTTCGAGGCCGCCTACCCGCTGGTGATCGGCGACGGCGTGGCTCGTGGCGGACAGGCGATTATCGTTCCGTCGAACAACTACCACTTCCGTTCCTCGGGTGAGTCTGCCCAGCAGGGACAGCTGTTGCGTATGCGCGCAATGGAGTATTCGCGCAGCGCCGTCCAGGCTTCGACAACCGGTCATTCCTACGTGATTCGGCCCGACGGTTCGATTCTGGAGAGCACCGGTACCGAGCAGGCAGCCACACTTGCCGCCGATATTCCGCTCCGCTCGTCGTTGACAGTGACTGCGCGGGTGGGGGAGAGCCTTCCCATCGCCGTCATGGCCGTAACATTTCTGATCAGCGTGCTCGCATTCGTGACAGTTATCGGGCAAGGAATAAGGGGCTCAGCGCGCGCCAGGCGTGCGTCGAGACACTAAATTCGGCAAAATGTGACTCATGACCGTTTCTGAGCGCCTTGTTCCGTCTCCGCAGGGAGACCACACCCTGATCGTTATTCCAACCTACAACGAGATGGAGACGCTCCCGGATATCCTCACACGGGTGTGGGCCCACGTGCCCCATGCCCATATCCTCATCGTGGACGACTCGTCGCCGGACGGAACGGGGGAGTGGGTCGATTCTCGATGCGAGGACGAGGAACGACTGCACGTCCTACACCGTCCCGCAAAGTCCGGCCTGGCCACCGCGTACGTCGATGGTATGGGCTGGGGGATCGAGCAGGGATATCCGTTTATTCTCCAGATGGATGCGGACGGATCGCACCGCCCGGTGGATCTGCCAAAGCTACTGGCACGCATGGCCGGGCCCGATAAGCCCGACCTCGTCATCGGCTCGCGCTGGGTGCCCGGCGGCGCCATCAACGGCTGGTCCTCCAAGCGCGTCGCGCTATCGAAAGCAGGCAATTATTATGTCCGATTCTGCCTGGGCACCCCGGTCAAGGACGCAACAGCAGGGCTACGGCTGCACCGCGCTGCCTTTTTGGCGAAGCACGAGGTCCTGAGTCGGGTAGCGACCACGGGATTCGGCTTCCAGGTGGAAATGACCGAACTGGAACGCTCTTTGGGGGCCGTCATCGCCGAAGTACCGATCACCTTCGACGAGCGCATTGCTGGAGAGTCGAAACTCGACTCGTCAATCTTCGTCGAGGAACTCGTCATGGTGACGAAAGGCGGCCTGGGTCGCCTGACCCAAGCCGCCCGTCGAGCATTCTCGAAGTAATCAGCCCTTGCGGTAGGAACCCTCGGGACGCAGACGGCCCTCGCGGTATGCAGTGAGCTGCTCAGTGAGGACGACCTCGAGCTCTTCGATGGAACGACGCTCGAGGAGCATGTCCCAGTGCGTGCGCTGAGGCTTGACGGGCTTGTTGTCCTCGTCCTCGACGGTCTCACCGATAAGCTCAGCGGTCTGACCACACTTGCATTCCCAGGTCGCCGGAGCCGTCGCCTCGCTGGACAGCGTCACCTCGAACTCATGTCCGTTCGAGCAGGCATAACGAACGATGAAACGGTCGGCGAAAACAACGCCGTCCTCGGACTCGAGGGACTTCGCACCGATCTGCATGCCACGCAGTGCGCGGTCAGCCATAA
>ERZ772932.1168-NODE-1168-length-12762-cov-34.206579_pt1 | contig 12762 bp, 10 predicted proteins | sample MGYA00511684_ERZ772932 | MGnify/ENA primary metagenome ERZ772932 (study PRJEB29015, sample SAMEA2738078) | human oral metagenome | biome: human oral; feature: human-associated habitat; material: saliva | place: China | collected 2210 ...
GTCTTGGATCTTGTTCCAGTTGATGGCCTCGAACACGGGCTCGGTCGCCATGGGGACTCCTCTATGTGCGGTGTTGGATTAACGAGGCCGGGGTTGCCTCGCGCTGCTCCCACCAGGATACCTGTGGGCGCGTTTGTCGGGGTCACGTAGTGAATGCGTTATAAGGCGCATCGTGGCTGCGTGCCGCGCAGGACCGCAGAATCCTGGAATTGTGTGGACGAGGTCATGCACAGCAGCATGGGGTCGGTATCCTATCCGCATGACGATGCCCACCTTCGCCGACGCTGAGGCTGCGATTGCCGCCCACGACTACCGGGCGGCCCTGAGCATCCTCGAAGCCCTCGACGTGGTCGGCGAGGACGCCTGCTACCGGCGCGACATTCAGGCTGCCGCCTGCGCCGACCGCCTCGGCCTGTTCCCTTTGTGCGAGGAATATGCGACGCGCGCCCACTCCTACGGCGACGACATGGCCGACCCCTTTGCCCTCATGGCCAGAGCCCAGCGCCGCCAGGGCCTCATCGCCGACGCCGCAGCCACGGCCTCGTCCGGCGCGCGCATCCACCCCACCAACCCCGCGATTGCACGCGAACTGGCCCTGGCTTTCGTCGCCCTCGGGCGATACGAGGAAGCCCGTGGCCCCGCCGACCTCGCCACCGACACCTACAAAAAGGACGTCGAGCTGCTCATGGCCTACGGGCACGTCTGGGAACCCGTCAACCCCGACGCCGCGCAGTGGGCTTTCCATCGTGCCAAGAAAGTCAACCTCGACAACGATGACGCGCGAATCGCCTTCGACTCCCTGGCTCACCCCCTCAAGGGTGCGGGACGCTCCTCCTATCGGATCGAAATCCAGCCCCCCGTCGCCGCCGCCTACCGCACGATGCTGCGCCGCGTGCGCGCCGTGCTGACCAATGCCTGGAAGGGTTCCGGCATCGCCGCCCTGTGCTGCGGTCTCTTCTACCTGTTCGTCGCCCGTGGAGTCTTTCCCGGCGTCCGGTGGGGAGTCTTCCTGCTGTACGTCGCCGCCATCGTCAGCGTCTACTTCTACGTGGGTTACCAGATCGCCGCGTTCAACCGGACCCTGCCGCGAGGCGTGCGCCTGACCTTCATGCGCTTGTGCACCCGATTCACCGAGCTGGGTGGCCGCATCTTCCTCTTCATGCGCGTCTCCCTCATCTCCGGCTTCTTCCTCATAGCTTTCATGAACGGTATCGGGTAGAGCCGCCCACCGTCGCATTCGGGGCGGAGATGAGGCAAGCAACCGGTAGGCTTGCGGGCATGACCAATCCCCTCATTGACTCCCTCACGGCCGTCGTTGCCGAGCGACCTGGGGACACGCCTCTGCGCCTGCACCTCGCCGAACTTCTGATCGACGACGGGCGAGGTGCCGACGCCGTCCCCCACCTCGGTATCGTCCTCGCGTCCGAGCCGACCAATGAACGCGCCACCGCCCTCATGCGCGCCGCACTCGGTGTGCCCGTCCCCGGTCACGAGGCCGTGGCACCCTCCGCTGCTCCCGCGCCGATGGTGCCCACCACCGCTGCGCCCGCACCCGCTTCACTCGAGCCGAGCGTGCCCACGCAGGCCACCCAGGCCTCGCGCAGGGAACCCGAAGAGGAGTCCGCCAAGCCAACCCAGGAAGGCGAGGCCCAGCGCTTCGACTGGCGCAGCGCCGAGGAACAGGTCGGCGGCCCCGCGCCCGCCTTCGTCAACGGTGCCGAACCCGTCTACAACGAGACACCGCCCGCCGCCGAGGACGTGTGGGACGTCGAAACCGCCACCTCCACCCTGGCCGACGTCGGCGGCATGCAAGACGTCAAAGACCGCCTCAACATGGCGTTCCTGGCACCCCTGCGCAACCCTGAGCTCCGCAGGCTCTACGGAAAAAGCCTCAAGGGCGGCCTCATGCTCTACGGCCCCCCGGGATGCGGCAAAACCTATATCGCGCGTGCGCTCGCCGGCGAGATCGGTGCGTCCTTCATCAACGTCACCCTCACCGACATCCTCGACCAGTTCATCGGCAACTCCGAAGCGAACCTCCACTCCCTGTTCGTCACCGCCCGCAGGCACGCGCCCGTCGTCCTCTTCCTCGACGAGATCGACGCCATCGGGCAGAAGCGCAGCCAATCTACCAGCGCCGCGTGGCGAGGCGTCACCAACCAGCTCCTCATGGAAATGGACGGCATCGGTGCCGACAACGAAGGACTGTTCATCCTGGCCGCCACTAACACGCCGTGGGACGTCGACCCCGCCCTGCGCAGGCCCGGGCGTTTCGACCGATCCGTCGCCGTCCTGCCGCCCGACGCGCCCGCGCGCCACTCGATCCTCTACCACTACCTGAAGGATAGGCCCATGGAGGGGATCGACCTGGGCGTCCTCGTGCGCCAGACCAGCGGATTCACCGGCGCGGACCTGGCCCACCTGGTCGACAGTGCCGCCGAGTTCGCCATGATGGACTCCCTGCGCACCGGCATCGTCCGCATGATGACCATGCAGGACTTTGCGAACGCCCTCAAGCAGGTGCGCCCCAGCGCGGGTCCGTGGTTCGCATCGGCGCGCAATATCGTCGAATACGGCAACCGTGACGGCCAATACGACGACCTGGCCGCCTACATGAAGGCCAATAAGCTGCTGTGACCGCCCTTCCAGGTCTGCCCCTGCCGACGAAAGGACACAATGTCAGGCGAAAGCTCCGCCCATGAGCAGATTAAACGCGCCCAGGCGCTCATCGACCTTGGGCGACAGGAACAGGCCGTCGAGCTCCTTGTCACGATCCCGCAGACGACCCCTCTTCTCGTTGCGGCCGTCAACTGTTTCCTCGCGTACGCCTTCGCGGGATTGGGCAAGAAGGACGAGGCGTACGCTTGCGCGCGGCGAGCCCTCGAAGCAGAACCCAACAACGACACCGCGCTGTTCTGGCTGGCCATCGTCGAGCCGGACGATGCGGCCGCCCTTCAGCACACGTCACGCCTGATCGAACTCGATCCCGACTGGGTCCCGTACCAGTCCCTTCATGCGATCAGCCTCTTGCGCAACGGTCGGAAAGAAGAAGCCGAAGCCGTCGCGCGTGAAGCCGCACGTCAAGCCCCGGAAGACGTCTACGTGCTGGGCAACCTCGGGGATGTCCTCCAAGATAAGCGCTCCCCGGAAGCCGAACAGGTCTACGCGCGCATCCTCGAGATGGAACCCGACGACCTTCACGCGCGCAAGGCACTCGCCCGGATCAAGCAAAAGGACGAGGCCGACGAGAGCGCCCGACTCTACACCGACATCCTCGTCACAGATCCCGACCAGGGCGATGTCGCGCTCCAACTCAACTGGATGGTCTTCGGGAACATGCTCAGCGCGTGTGCGTACGTGTCCACTCGGTACGCTGTCGCGTGGCTCCTTGCCGGCCTGGTGTACGCGGTCGGCCTGCGCACGGTAGCCGTCGTGATCGGTCTGCTTGCTTCCCTCATCTTTGTGTCTCGCGTAGCCCGATCCTTCAGGTCAGACACCGCGAAGCTCGGCAAAGCCCTCGGGATGAGTCCCCGTGCAGCCTTCATCAGGATCTACGGAAAGCTCCCGATCAGCTCGATCATGGCGACACTGGCCACCATCATGATGACCCTGCCTCCGCTCATCTGGGCGGTCTTGGCGCTCGTTGGGCGGGCCTCGTCGTGGTGGGCGGCCGTGGGTCTCCCGATTCTCATCATGGCCTGCGGCTGGGGACTGGCACACGCAGCCGTCCGGGTCGTTCGAACGTATCAGCGCTGACGGGCACGCAGCACAGTCCCCGCGCAAGACACACGCTAAGGCGCGCACACACGCCCGCGCGGCCGCGGAACCCCGAAACCGGAGCGCCGTCAGCCGCGCGGATCGCACATTGCTCGCCCAGGCCTCGTGAGGCCCGGTGTCGCACGCCTATGCGCCGGTTGGACAGCTGCCCCGTCCCTCGCCCGCGAGCGTCGCCATAGTTGCAACCGCCTCCAGGGCCCCGAGAGCCAGCCCCTGCCTCGTGTGAGCGAGACGAACGCCCGCGGCGCGGCGGCGCTCACCGCGGCGGAACAGCCACCGTTCCACGGCCACCGTCACGACCGCCGACCCCAGTACCGCGCCCGCCAGGACAGCCAGCTCGCGCGGCTCCGCCTCCGTGACCCCATCGAGCGGGTCGTCGGTCTTTTCCTGCGAGCAATCCGTCTCATCGTCGTACGGGGGTAGCTCGTCTCCTTCGGGCATGAGCGACACCAACGACCAGCCCATCGCGCCGAGCAGACCTACCTTCATGAGGCCGCGCAGCGGGCGCGAGCGCACGACATCGGGTAGCGCGTACCAGGCGACGGTCGCCCCCGTGCCGACCGCGAGGCCTGCGGCGCGCGTCGGTGTTATCGAGAGGTTCAGGGGGCAGGGGCAGGAGCACGGCGAGGTCATGGTCAGTCCTTTCAAAGAGCGTCGCTAAGCGGGTGGCGGGGGCAATGCACGCGGGTCAGTCCGCGAGCAGGTCCAGCAGGTGAGAGACGACTTTTCCGCCCGAATAGGCGGATCCGTCGTGCTGGTACTCGTTCGTAATGTAGTGGTGGGCGCCGATCAGGTCACCCGTGTCCAGGGACAGCTCGCGCGGCACGAACATGTCATCGTAGTACACGGCAGCGGCTACCGGCACCGTGTTCTCGGCCAGCACGTCCGGCAGGTACACGGGGGTGGCCTGCGTCGTCGAGGCGAGGATCTCGGCGACGCCCTTGAGCGGTGCCAGGCCCGGGTCCTCGTCGAAGACGCGGCGCATGAAGTGCTCACCCGTCAGGTAGAACGGCTCGCTCTCGTCCAGCGGGTCCGCGTCCTTCGCGAAGCCCAGGATCTCCTCAGCCAGTCGATCTGCTGCCCATGCCGTCGCCGTGCCCGCCAGAGACGGCGTCGCGCACGCGTAGATGTACTCCTGGAACACGCCGTAGATGGGCGCGACGTCCACCTGCGAGCCGATGGCCGCCAGGAACTGGGACGAGAGGCGGCGCTCGCCGCGCACCGACGTCCACGGACCCTCGAGCAGGTAGTGCAGCTGATCCGTGTTGCCCTGCCCGCCCAGCATCATGCCGATCATGCGCAAGCGCGCGGGGGACAGGCGCTCACCCGTCGGCAGCGTCTCCTCTGTGTCCGCCAGATGCGCGCACAGCTCGCGCACCGTGCGCTCATCCCCGGGGTGGCGGCGGAAGTATGCGCGGTTGCGCGCTGCCGTACGCTCATACGTGAGGCGATAGATGTCATCCACATGGACGAGGCCGGGCAGGCCTCCCGTGATCAGGCTGGCCTTCAGGCCCTGGGGAGCCAGCGACAGGTACGAGGTCGTGATGAAGCCGCCGAAAGATTGGCCGAGCGTCGTCCACGGCTCATCGCCGCACAGCTCGCGGCGCAGCGCCTCCGCGTCGTACACGATCTGGTCCTGACGGAAGTAGCGCAGGTACGCGGCCTTCTCCTCGTCCGTGTCCAGGTGAGAGAGCGCCTGGGCATCCATGCGGGTCGACTGGCCCGTGCCTCGTTGATCGAGGAGTACCACCCGGTAATCCTGCAAGAGACGATTCATCCATCCACCGCTAAACGTGCCGAAACGCGGACTCGGGTAGCCCGGGCCACCCTGCAGGAACACCGCGTAGGGGGAGTCCTCGCGGCCCTTGCGCACGACCTCGCGCGCAAACACCTCAATCGTCGGATTATCCTCGCCGACCGGGCGCAGGTGATCCAACGGGACTGCAAGGCGATGCTCGTAAACCGTGTGGCCGTGGTGAATGTACGACTCTGTGTGCATGGACACAATGGTAGCGGTTTTGGTGTAGTGCCGTTGCCCTCGCATGATTCCAGCTGCCGCTTGTTGCCCTCGGGTTGTGGGTGCTGTCAGGCCGGGCTGCTTGATGCGCCCGTGGGCGGCGGTCCGCCCGCGCACCCTATCCGCCCGCGCGGGTCAGAGCCAGTTCAGCAGCGCGATGTAGGCGAGCGTGCCGACACCGACGCTCCACAGGAGCTTGCGGCCGGACAGCAGGTGCACTGCGACGGTGATGCCCGTGGCGACCAGCGCCGCCCACCAGCGTCCGCCCGCCACCTGCATGCCCTGGGACAGCGTCGAGAGCACCAGGATCAGCATGATGCCCGGCGGCATCCACACCGCCATGTCGGAGACGAAGCGCGAATCGCGCAGCGGCTCGAGGATCTTGAACGGCAGAGCGCGCAACGTAAAGTCGATGACGAAGACGATCACCAGGAGCGCCAGCAGGTAGCCCAGCGTCGGAGTCACTGTGCACCCCCCTCGGGAGTCGCCTGCCCCTGCTCATCGGCCGAGGCGGCAGATTCGGGGGAGTGGAGGATGCCTCGGCGATGGAGGATGTGACGCCCCACGAGACACGCGACGAATAGCAGGAGTGCCACCAAGAGGCGTTGCGTCGGCGCCACCACCATGGCCACCGCGAAGGATGCGCCGGCCAGGAGGACCGAGGGCAGTGTGCGCCTCGTGCGCGCCGCGTCCAGGGTCAGCGTGATGAACAGGGCCGTCAGCGCGAAGTCGAGGCCCTCAATCTGCGTGGGGATCAACGAGCCCGCGGACACGCCCACGAGGCTCGAGGTCACCCACGTCAGGTTGAAGAGAACCTGCATCGCCAATAGTCGAGGCTTCGTCCACCCGTTCGGTCGGGCGGCGGTCAGCGCGTAGGCCTCGTCCACGAGGGCGTACATCGAGAAGAGGCGCGCGACACGGCCCTCAATGACGTGCAACGGGAACGAAAAAGCGAAAAACAGGAGGCGGAAATTCACCAGCAGCATCGTCACCGCGATGACGGCCAGCGGCGTGTTCTGCGCTGCCAGGGTGACGACGAGCAGCTCTGCCGACCCCGAGTAAGCGGACAGGGATAGCGCTGGAGCCAACCACCACGGCAAACCCAGCTGGATGACGAGAACGCCGTACGCGAGGCCTAGCGGGATGTATCCGGCGGCAACGGGCGCGGTAATCCGCAGACCTTCAATGATTTCGTAGCGGGTAGGCTTCGCCGGCACGGGGAAGTTCACTGTGCGCGGGAGCTTGGGCATGAGTGCAATTTTTGCGCGCTGATCCAGCCAATTGCGAGCGGGCGCACCATAGCATGACGGTTTTCACGTTTTTCTGGGTCCTAGGTCCTGGTGCGGAATCCTGCGGATTGATAGGTCATCTGTTTGTCACATAGTTTCAAAATTGGAAACGCCCCTCGCACATGCACGCTCGCGGTGGAAACATCGTTACCAACGCCAAGTATGCACCTCGGCATCGTTCAATCAAACCCGCAGATCAGGAGCCCACATGAGCGCCACGAACGCACGCACAACGCCATTCCGTCGACTCGCCACGGCCGCCGTCGCCGTGCTCGCAGCTCTTGGCATGGCTGCATGTTCCGGCGGTGCAGGCTCCTCATCCTCCTCGGGTTCGCAGGTCGGTGACCGCAGCCCCGAGCATATCAAGGAAGCCGGCGAGATCGTCATCGGCATCTTCTCGGACAAGGCCCCCTTCGGCTACATCGACGCCAACGGCAAGCCCGCCGGCTACGACGTCGTCTACGGCGACCGCATCGCCGCTGACCTGGGCGTCACCGCCAAGTACGTCCCCGTCGATGCCGCCGCCCGCACCGAGGTCCTCGCCTCCAATAAGGTTGACATCACCCTCGCGAACTTCACCGTCACGCCCGAGCGCGCCGAAAAGGTCGACTTCGCCAACCCCTACTTCAAGGTCTCCCTCGGCGTCGTCTCGCCCACCTCGGCCGAAATCACCGACGTGAGCCAGCTGGCCGGCAAGACGCTCATCGTCACCAAGGGCACGACCGCCGAAGCCTACTTCGAGGCCAACCACCCCGAGATCAAGCTCCAGAAATACGACCAGTACTCCGATGCCTACCAGGCCCTCGAGGACGGCCGCGGCGACGCCTTCTCCACCGATAACACCGAGGTCATCGCCTGGGCGATCCAGCATCCCGGCTTCAGCGTCGGCATCAAGAGCCTGGGCGACACCAGCTACATCGCGGCCGCCGTCAAGAAAGGCAACACCGCCCTCCTCGACTGGCTGAACAACGAACTCGTGGACCTCGGCCAGGAAAACTTCTTCCACAAGGACTACGAGCAGACCCTCGCCCCCGTCTACGGTGACGCTGCGACCGCCGACGACCTGGTCGTCGAAGGCGGCGTGGACACCACCTCCACCAACTAATGCAGGCACGAGGCCGTGGCCCCCTCCTGGGTTCACCCGCCGCGGGTGGTCGCCCGGCGCGGCCACGGCCTCGTCCCTTCGTGTGCATATGAATTACGAGATTCTGGCGCGATACGCGCCCCTCTACGTCGGCGCAGCGATCCTCACCCTGAAGATCGCGGCTATCGGTATCGTTGGCTCCCTCGCGCTCGGCCTCCTCGTGGCTGCGATCCGGCACTACCGGATCCCCGTCGCCACCCAGATCGCCGTCGCCTACGTCGAACTGTCACGTAACACGCCCCTGCTCGTGCAGCTCTTCTTCATCTACTTCGGCCTGCCGCGCGTGGGCGTCAAGTGGAGCGGCGAGACCTGCGCGATCGTGGGCCTCATCTTCCTGGGCGGTGCCTACATGGCCGAGGCCCTGCGCTCCGGCCTCGACTCGATCGCCACCATCCAGTGGGAGTCCGCGTCGGCGCTCGGCCTCACGCGCACGCAGACGCTGCGTCACGTCGCCCTCCCGCAGGCCATCGCGACCTCCGTGCCGCCGCTGGCCGCTAACGTCATCTTCCTCATCAAGGAAACGTCCGTCGTCTCCGTCGTTGCCTTGCCCGACCTCGTGTACGTCGCGAAAGACCTCATCGGCATGTCCTACAACACCTCCGAAGCGCTGATCCTCCTGGTCCTCGCCTACCTGGTGATCCTCCTGCCCGTGTCCATCGCGGCCCGACTCATCGAAAAGAAGGTGCGCCGTGGCGGATTTGGGAATTAACGTCATCTTCGAAGGCCGCAACCTCGTGCGCATCCTCGAGGGCCTCGGAGTCACCGTCGGCATCTCCGCGCTGTCCGTCGTGCTGTCACTGATTCTCGGCGTATTCGTCGGCCTCGGCATGCGCTCACGCTGGCGAGCCCTGCGCTGGCTCATGCAGCTCTACCTCGAGTTCGTGCGCATCATGCCCCAGATCGTCCTCCTCTTCGTCGCTTACTTCGGACTCACGCGCGTCGCGGGGATCAACCTGGATGGCATCACCGCGTCCGTCCTCGTCTTCACCCTGTGGGGCGGCGCCGAAATGGGCGACCTCGTACGAGGCGCGCTCATCGCGATCCCACGCCACCAGTACGAGTCCGCCTACGCTCTGGGACTCACCCCGAAGCAGACCATGCGCCGCGTCATCCTGCCGCAAACCCTGCGCAGGCTCGCACCCCCGGCCGTCAACCTCATCACCCGCATGATCAAGACGACATCCCTCGTCGTCCTCATCGGCGTCGTCGAAGTCCTCAAAGTCGGACAGCAGATCATCGACGCCAACCGCTTCAACTACCCGACCGCCTCGCTGTGGATCTACGGCCTGATCTTCGCGCTGTACTTCCTCATCTGCTGGCCCATCTCGCTCCTCTCACGCCACATGGAGAAAACATGGCAGAACTGACCTCCGACCCGCAGCTGCGCCTCGTCGACCTCGACAAGACCTACCCCGGCGGACACCACGCCTTGCGCGGCGTCTCCCTCGACGTCGCCGACGGTGAAGTCGTCGTCATCATCGGCCCCTCCGGCTGCGGCAAGTCCACGCTCCTGCGTACGATCAACGGCCTCGAGCCCATCAACTCCGGGCAGATCCTCTTCGACGGGACCGACCTGGCTGCGCCCGGCGTCTCCTGGCCCGAGGTTCGCCGCCGTATCGGCATGGTCTTCCAGTCCTACGAGCTCTTCCCCCACCTCACCGTCATGGGGAACCTGACGCTCGCCCCCGGCATCGTCGCCGGAGAATCGCGCGCCGACGCGAGCGCGCGGGCACTGAAACTGCTCGAACGCGTCGGCCTGGCGGACCGGGCCGACGACTACCCGCGCCAGCTCTCCGGCGGCCAACGCCAGCGCGTCGCCATCGTGCGCGCCCTCATGATGAACCCCGAGATCCTCCTCCTCGACGAGGTCACCGCCTCCCTCGACCCGGAAATGGTGCGCGAGGTCCTCGACGTCGTCCTCGAGCTGGCGCGCACCGGCATGACGATGCTCATCGTCACCCACGAGATGGGCTTCGCCCGCGCGATCGCGGACCGCATTGTCTTCATGGACGAGGGACGCATCGTCGAGGTCGACCCGCCGCGCAAGTTCTTCGCGGACCCGTCCTCGGATCGCGCGCGCAAGTTCCTCGACATCTTCAGCTTCGAGGGTGCCAAGCTCTAAGAGCTTGTCTGCTTGTTGGTGCCGGTGGGCGGCGGCCCGCCCGCTCGCCGTCCGCGCCGCGAGCTTCGCTCGGCGCGTCGTCTCGAAGCCCGGCCAGGCCCTGCCGCCGCCCACGGACACCGCAGCATGGCCCTGTGGCACGCTCGGTTGGGGTGTTCCGTGTTTGGGCTTGTTCTTAAGTGGTGTTACACCACTTAGTCGGGTATTACACCAGATAGGAGGTGGTGTAATGCTCCCTAACTGGTGCAGCGTCGCGCAGGTGATCGTTGGGGTTCGCGGATAGGAAATGACTACGCGGATAGGTTACGATGATGCGGATACCTTAATAACCTATCCGCGTGTGCATAACCTATCCGCATGCGAGCAACCTATCCGCGTGAGGCGCTGGGTTGGGCCGGGACGCGTGCGGCTGGCTGTCGAGACGTAATCTCCGCGCTGTGGCCCGGTGCCCCGCGGGATTATCTAACGTGCCCCGTGCCTGCAAGCTGTGCACGCCCGCGAACACCTGCCCGCGATGACCCGCTCTCAGCCGATCAGCGTCGACTGGTGATGCACCATGACCAGACGTTCCTCGCCAGAGGTTGCCGGTGCCCACACGCTGGATTCCAGCGACGCGCCGCCCTCCCAACGCACCCGGTAGCGCGCCAGGAACGCTCCGCCCACATCGTGCATGTCAATGCGGCCGATGGACGGCGAGGCAGGAGACGGACCCCCCAGTGTTGTGGTCGCGCCTCCACCCGGCCAGATGCGCGTTGTGCGCTCATCCGTCATTGTCGCCAGCGCCTGCTCGTCGCCGCCGGTCCACGCCAGGATGAACTCGCGCTCGCGGGCGAGAGCATCCTCGATGGTCGGAGTGCTCACGGACGAGGCCGGGGCCGCCTCCGCAGGCTCGCTCGCCTCTGTGGGGGTGGAGAAAACACTGGGATGGGATCGGAATGTCGATGTGGTGGACTCGTCTGCGGCGTCGTCGCGTGACGCGTTCGTCGGTGCGTCAGAGATGGTGGCCTCGTCGTGCGGCTCGACCGACGCGGGCGCAGCGGACACAGAGGTCGCGCCACCGGATGCTTGGCCTGCCGACTCAGAGCCGCGCGACCCGCTTGCACCTCCCCCGAACCCCGGACCCGGCTCGGGTGTACGCCCGGCCTGGTAGGCCTCGGCGCACCCTCGCGCGAGGTCGTCGGCGCGCTCGTTCATGCGGTGGCCCGCGTGGCCCTTGACCCACTCGAAGGTGACGCGGCGCCCTTCCATGGCGCGGTCGATCTCCTGGATCAGCTCCAGGTTCTTGATGGGTTTCTTGTCGGCTTTTGTCCAGCCGCGCTTCTTCCAGCCGAGTCGCCACTTGGACACAACGTTGATCGCGTACTGCGAGTCGGCGAGGATGTGCAGCTCTTCGCCGGTCTCGGCCGTTGCCTCGAGCAGACGCAGGATGGCGGTCAGCTCACCCAGGTTGTTGGTGCCCTTCGGCCAGCCGCCCGCGTCCCACGTGTCCTCGTCCACGTACCAGGCCCACCCCGCGGGTCCGGGATTGCCGAGTGAAGAACCGTCTGCCGCCGCCGTAATCGTCATGCCCTCATCCTATCGGCATCGCACGTGCCTGATCGGAAGAGGGACGAGGCCGGGGCGCGGTGTCGCTGCATTGCGTGGTAGGTGGGGACGAGGCTGGGGTCGTCCACTCCTCGTGCCCTAGACTCGGGGGTGGGCGTGGCCGCGCCCGCTGCCGCGATGAGAGGGATAACGGGCATGGGGGATCGCCTGGGCGAGCAGCGCCAGACGGGTGTCGATGGGAAAGTGCACGGTGGTTCGACGAGGCCGAGGCGCGCCCGCCGATGGGCGCTTTTCGTCGTTGTGCTCTCGGTTGCCGCGCTGGCGTGGAGCTGTGTTTTTCACGGGAAACTCACCCGAAAGCCGGTCAGTTTCCTCACGACGAACGATGCTGTGATCGCGCTGCGGATCGGGCGCGGATGGACGACGGTGGCCGAGGATGAACCGTACTATGACGGCTGGATCGTGCTCCTCGACGCCCAGGGGCGAGGCCAGGTGGCGTCCGTTGACGAGGTGGTCGATGGGGACGTGCTCTGGAGTGATCGTGGTGTCTTTTTTGGTTCGTCGAGCCGGGACTACGTGACGACGGACGGCGGAACGCAGCAGGTTGCGCGCAGATATGTGCGTGATGAGGACGTTCAGCGCTACGAGCTTTCCGGCGGAACACTCGCCGTCGTGAAAAAGGAGGGCGCGGGGTATCGGGTTGACTCCGTGCACTCCGATGGAACCACGTCGAGTGTCGACAATGCAGGCGTGCGCGGGGACGTCGGCCAGTGTGGGTCGCGGATCTTGGCGATTACGGACACCGTGCGTTCCGAGAGTATTAGGTCGGCGGCTTTCGAGGCTTACGCTGCCCAGTCGGGTGGCAGTG
>ERZ772932.1169-NODE-1169-length-12758-cov-4.900181_pt1 | contig 12758 bp, 14 predicted proteins | sample MGYA00511684_ERZ772932 | MGnify/ENA primary metagenome ERZ772932 (study PRJEB29015, sample SAMEA2738078) | human oral metagenome | biome: human oral; feature: human-associated habitat; material: saliva | place: China | collected 2210 ...
ATAATAAAATCAAGGGCATAGTAATTTTAAGGTATTTGAAGCTATTTTTTACCATATTAGTTATGACTCTCCTTAACTAGTAGGTTGTAATCTTTTTGACTTTTAACTTCCTCGAGGTGTCCAGTCGTTGTATCAGTACTTGTAAAATACCAATAGATATCCTCCTTATCTGGTGTTAACTCTTTTTGGAGTTTAATGGCATCATCCAAATTAAGTGAATCAGTTGTTACGATAATTAGGCTGAATCTTTTTTTGAGCGATTGGTCACTGTATTCGTTATTGTCTTGATCTTTGTAATCAGCAAAATTTCTTTCTTTGGTCCAGATAAGGGGCATGGAGTTGATAGTGAGGGGATCATCTTTATGACCTATAGAAAAATTATCCTTTGAAAGGAGATAGCGGTAAGGTTTAGCAAATTCGTAGTATTGACTGACTTTTGCTGGTTTGGTTTTGTTGCCTTATGGGTGCGTAAATTGACATAGAATTCTTTTTCGTTGTCATAGGAGGAAAATTTCACAAACTCATTCCTACCATCGGAGAACATGGTATTATCCATGGAACCGGGATCATCATATCCTAGTTTCTTAGCAAGGTCTAGTACATTAATAGTGTATCCTTTTCCAGTATCTTTACCAAGCTGATAAAAGTGAATAATATCATAATTTTTAGGGTCCTTCTTGTGTTTAGATGCTTTATACCTAGATTCTTGGAAGGCTAGATAGGTGCGACCGACGACTAATTGACTTCTCTCCAGTGCTTTTTCATTTCCAAACTTAACACCTAAAACGTTAAAGTTTCCAATTTTGACGTTTTGAAAGGATGTTACAGTAACTTTTTTGTTAGTATAGTCGTAAAGTCTATCGTCTAAGGAATAAGCGGCTTGAATTCTATAACCATAGCGAACGAATGTACCTGTAAGTAGAATGGTTATAAAAATAAGGAGGTAAACATGCCACATACGCCATCTAAATGTTTCTATTTTAGTCATAGGAACTCCTCTTTGAGTAATAGAAAAACCATGAAAATCTTATTTTCATGGTTTTTAATTCAATTATTTTACTTCAGTAAAGGTTTGGTATTGTTATTTTAGCATGCTATAAACGCTGTAATATCAACGTTTTGTTATTCTTCAACAGAAAATGTAGTCAAAAATGTAGTCATCTTATTAAGATGTAAGTTTGGAAATTTCCCTAAGATAGATTTCAACAGCTTCTGATTTCTTTTTAGGGGCAAGCTCAGCATATGTATCCATAGTTGTCTTAATTGATTTATGGCCCATCCTTGCTTGTAGCTCTTTCCAGTTAGCACCTGCATTCAGCATTAAAGAAGCGTGTGTATGGCGGAAAAGATGAAATCCATAATTTGGTAAACCTAGACTAGTAAGACGCTTTTTCAGTGTGGTACGCTCATTTCTATCGCACATATAATTTCCGTAGATTGTTGGGAATATCAAATCTGTTTTAGGCAAGCTGTGTTTATCAAAATAAAGATTCATCTCATTGTGAAATGCTTGTAAATCTTTCAAAGTCTGTTTAGGAACAGCAACTCGACGATTTCCTGAGTCTGTTTTAGCACTATGTTTACAAATAACCTCACCTTTAATTCCTAACTTCTTGCTTCCTCTCTTCCACATCAGAGTTTTATTGACGATTATTTCATTTGTATCAAAGTCAAGATCTTGAATAGTGAGAGCGAGGAGTTCACTTATCCGAAGAGCAGAAGCTAGGAGAGTATCACATATTACTTTGAATCGTCTGTTAGCCCTAGTATCAGCTAAGTTATCTAGAAAATGTAACCAAGTAGCTAAATCTTCTTCATGAAGCACCATAATTCGTTCTTTAGGAGGTTTTGGTTTAGGTGGGATTTTAATAGTTCTCGCTGGATTAACCGAGAGTTCAAAATTAGTGATACCAAAATCAAAGATATCTCTCAATTTATAGACAACCGCTCCAAAATCCTTGGCATGACCTTTTTTAGATTTTTTTACGCCAGATTCAACAGATTTTTTTGATTGTTGTGCAAGCTTATTAATCCATAACTGAATATCAGCTGATTTGATTTCTTCAGGTTTATATTCTCCAAATTTTGGAATAATGTAGGTGTCAAGATAGCCTCTGACACGATTGATGGTGTTTTGAGAGGATACCCATGTTGTAAAGCTTGTAAACCATGCTTCTGCTAGATCTTCAAAATTATTAATTACAAAAGTCTCTTTTAAGGTAGAACCTTTGGCTTCAAAATCAAGTCTAGCCTGAATTATTTTTCGGTCAAGACTTCTTAAAGTTTTCGCGGTAATAGAAGCAGTAACTTTTTTGCCAGATTTTATATCAATTCCTATATATACCCCACGTTGAGTAAAACTGATTGAACCGTTATTTTTTATTGTTTTAGTTACTTTTTTATTATTATGAATGATAATTTCTTTTTGCATATTAGCCTTCTTTTGTTCGGATATACAAAAGGCTAAAATAACAACCTCACAAATATTTTATGTGATAGTTTTATTTTAGCACAATGTTGAGATTAAGGAGTTAAATATTTTATTACGTCATCCATTTTATAGTAGACTGTACGTGTTCCTTCAATCGGTGGTTCTAATCTTTTTAGCCCCGTATTTTCCCATGATTTAAGTGTATTTGGAGATACATGAAGGATTGCTAACAATTCTTTTTGAGTAACAAGACCGTGGTTATTTTGATTTTTTTGCTGATCTTTGATTATAGAGAGCAAGCAGTTTAGCAGTTGTTCAATCCTAATTAGTTTTGATACTTCACTATTTTCCATATTGTTCCTCCAATTTTCCAATTCCAGAGTGGCGACGTGAGTCAAGATACTTAGCAAAAAAGTAAGTTTTATTGATAATTAATCCTAGGAGAGTTGGATTTTCATCACGCGCATATTTCACAAGGTTGTTAAATTCAGTAAAATTGTATTCTTCAATGATATCGATAATAGTTGAGAATAATTCATCATTGTTATTACTAATGAGAAATTTATCCAACTCAAAACCACATCCAGATTCTACATCTTCGATGTTATACAGTGTTTTTTCAGGGTTTTCGGCATGAATAAAATAATCATACAATCCTTTAGGGGACATAACAATTTCCACGTGAGCAGGTGTATTAAGATTTTCAGTTAATAATTCCGATACTTGTGAGTAGCTTTTAAGTGAGTCGAAGAATAGTGCACCGTGTTTGTGAGACTTCTTGAACTCACCTGTTTCTTTGTTAATATCCTTATCATGCCAGGGGCTGAGTACAAAAGGAATATGCAAATTTTCAAGGATATCTATATAATTTTTAGGGGCACTTTCTTGATAGAGAAGAAAAGCCCATTTATTAGAGCGTTTATCTTTCGCCATAGTCAATTACCTCATTTCTTTATATCTTATTTTTGGGGAGAATATAGGATTGATTTTGGTAGTTTTAGAAGTTTATGATTATTGATTATTGATGTAATGGGGGTCGTAGTAGCCCCATTACACAGTAAAAATGTTATTTGAAAAGGCAGTACACTTGGCTTTCACTACGTGAGCCAGGCACTGCCCTATTATTAACGTTTAGTTCCTTTGAACCAGAGCTTATTTCCCACCCTTAGAGGTGTGGAAAAATAGTAGTTGGGGTTATAATTGGAGATTTCTTCTTTGATATGTTCTTCCATATCTTTCAAAAGTTTTTGAGCTTGTTGAGTTCTAGGCAACTTTAAGAAAATAGAAACCTCTTCTTGACGGATATCGACAGTGCATTTCCTAACGGATTGGTTAAATTCACTCAAAACAGGATTGAATCGTGTAATGGTTTGGTTTTCGATTGTTACGATAGGTTCAGAGTATTCGACTTGTTTAAGAAATTGACGCATTCGGATGGTTTGATAGACTGACTTCAAGTAATTCCAAATGGAATCTTTAGTAATCCGATAAAGTAGTTGACCGATTACCAAAATTGAGGAGATAGCTAGTATAGAGATTGAAAAAACTAAGATGACTTGTTTGATATTACCTAGACTATCATTGATTAGGATAAAAGAGTTATTATATTGAGATAGGCCACTCAGTTCGATAGCTTGATAAAATAAGCCTAAACAGAACTGTGCTAAGAAACAAATCAAACCTATGATGGTGAGATTTATGATAAGGTTGTAAGTTTTTTGGAAGAATGATTTTTTCATATTTATAAGATACCTTTCTTAGTGTAATAGGTTGGACAGAGCAAAGGTAGGACTTGATAAGGGTGTTCGTTATCGATGATTTGAATCAACCCAGTTCCTTTTCCTATTGGGATGACTATACCCTCAGGGTCAAGATCTGGAAATAGGAATTGCGTAGTTTTCTTATTGATATTTCCAATTTGAATGAGTACATTTAACTGTTCACGAACAGATACAGGGATGGTATTATGGTCAAAACGCTGACTTACCAGCAGTAAGTGAACTTTTGTCGCTCTACCTAAAAGGGCAATTTGGGACATGAGAGAAAAAAAGGAATCTTTGATTGTCTTATTAACACCCTCTGACAAAGCTAGGACCTCATCAATCACAATAGTTAGATGGTCAAAGTGCTGATTTGGATTGTCATATAGAATCTCTTGTCTTTGTTGGATAAGGTTAAGGCAATCACTAAGATTTTCATTGATTTCAGACACAAAATCTGATTTAGAGCGGTTTCGTTTAGGATGGATAACGGCAATGCCATTTTCTCTTGCCCATCGTGATGGGGTATCAAACTTTGGGTCTATTATAATAAGGTCAGAGATCTGTTTGAGGTGACTAAGAAGATAGGTCAGGGTGTATGACTTTCCTGAGCCACTATTGCCGGCAATGGCTAGAGAAGTGACGTTATTATAATCTAGGACAAGATTTTTCATGATTGGAATAATGTCTTCCTCGTGACTCTTAGTGAAGCTGTCTAAATCAGAGATGATAAGTCGTTCGGAGACCCCTAATTTCCATGGAAAGAAGAGACCACGTTGAACATGAATATCATTAGTGTCAAGAGCCATAAAATAAGCAGAGTTTTGCTTTAGCAAAGTATATCGTGGGTACAATGATGCGTTAGCAATTAAGAAAATTTTTTGGTAGAGGTCGTCATCAATAATGTAACCAGCTGGTAAACGTGGTAGAAAAAGGAAGCCATCATCCATAATCTTGCAGTCAAAACTATTAGTATAGCTTGTTTCACCTTGCATGAGAGAACCGAGGCCCATATTAAGGCTTTGAAGGAGGTACTGTTCCAATTCTCGTTTGGTCATCATTTAATCTCCTTGAGTCCATCAGCCTTAAAATAAACATTGTAACCAACCTCACAAGCTTGAAGGTTATCAAATGTAACCATGGCCATATAAGGTGGAAGAGTTACCTCAGAGTTAAATTTCACAGTGAATGGAGGAAGCCCTTTTTGTGAAAACCAAGCTTTATAAGCGACTATCTCCCCAGTAGGCTGGTTGTCCTCAAACCGAATCTGTGGTTCTAATTCAGTGCTTAAGCAGTAAATAGCTTGCTTGTTGTCGATATATTCAGTTGCAGTATTGGCTGAGTAGCCACTTTTGCGATTACGTGTTTTCATGTGTAATACCTCGTTTTTAAATTTCGTCTTAGCTAAGAACAAGTTTATTTTACGCTATATCAATAAAGCGGACTGTCAGATTTTTTGACAGTCTGAAGATAATTATTGTGTTACGATGCAAACCAATTCCGTAAGCCATTCAGTCAATCGTTCCGTAATCTGAAAAGAAGTCTCTTCAGTAAGAAATTCTGGAAAGAATTGAGCTAATGAGTTTAAAAATATCTCTTGATGAGCATTTACAAAATCTGATATATTTTGTTGGTTTATTTTTTCATCAAGTTTTTTATAGATAGCTTCTCTAAAGAAAGTTTGTTTAAAGCATGATTCAGTCAAAATAGTAGAAATAATAGTTTCAATGAGTTGGAGTTCAAATTCAGAGCTTGGGAAAAATAACTCTCTAGGTGTCTTGTAATTCAGTGTTGATTGAAAAGCTAATGAGCTTTCAAAGGTTAGATTTCTTCTACCTTTGATGATTTGACCGACAGACGACTCTGCAATAAAAACAAGTTTGTTATCTGAGTTGTAGTAAGCAATTTGATTATTATAGATTCCTAATTCGTTCATTTTTGTCTTGATAGATTTGCCCAAAAGTTGGCTGTAAATTTTTTTTATTTCTTTTGAATAAGTCATTTATTCCTTCTTTCTCGTCTGAGACGGAAAGAAACATGGAAAGTTTGACCGATGAAGGCATGAAAAAGTGCACACCAAAGAAAACGGTGAAACTTTTACATAAACAAACACATAATGTTTGCCTATGTGTTTATAGTTTCAATCCGTCTACTTAGTGCGCACTATTAGACATGTTTGTTTGATCTGTTGAATACAGATCTCTAAGATTCTATATTATTCGAACCTAGTTTATAACCCAGTGACATAGTTCTATTTTTGTAGAATAATTATTTGTTTTTTTGGGTTAATACGTAGGCTTAGAAAGCTATGTCAGAATCTTATGTAAATAGTTTACAGCATCTCAAAGACTCATTTTTAAAACTAAATCAGTTTGAGAAAAGGTAAAGTTTTATTTTTTTATCGGCACATATGAAAGAAATAAGTAAAAGCGTAAGTAAGTATTGAAGTAGTTCTTTGGTTGGTTGAATCTTTTTTATTGTGTTATGATGCAAACCAATTCTGTAAGCCATTCAGTCAATCGTTCAGCAATTTGAAAGGAAGTCTTTTCTTTCGGAGACGCCGGGAAGAACTGAGCTAATGAGTTTAAAAGTATCTTTTGATGTGCATTTACAAAATCTGATATATTCTGTTGTTCTAAATTTTTATTAAGTTTTTTATAGATAGCTTCTCTAAGTAAAGTTTGTTTAAAGCATGATGCAGTCAAAATAGTAGAAATAATAGTTTCAATGAGTTGGAGTTCAAATTCAGAGCTTGGGAAAAAAACTTCTCGTGGTGTCTTGTAATTCAGTGTTGATTGAAAAGCTTCAAAGCTCTTTTTAGTGAGATTTCTTCTTCCTTTTAGAATTTCTCCAACGGCACTTTCTGAAATGAAGTCGAAATCATCTTCTGAGTTGTCGGAAGCGATTTGATTATTGTAGATTCCTAATTCGTTCATTTTTGTCTTGAGAGATTTGCCCAAAAGTTGGCTGTAAAGTCTTTTAATTTCTTTTGAATAAGTCATTTGTTTCCTCTTTCTCGTCCGAGACGGAAAGAAACATGGAAAGTTTGACCGAAAAAGGTATGAAAAAGCGCACACCAAAGGAAACGGTGAAACTTTTACATAAACAAAGAGCTTGATGCTTGTTTATAGTTTCAATCCGTCTACTTAGTGCGCACTATTTAGACATGTTTGTTTGATCTGTTGAATACAAATCTATAGGATTCTATCTTTTTCGAACCTAGTTTGTAACCCAGTGACCCTTTATTTTCGAAAGCTTTTCTACATGTAATTTGAGCATGTTTTTCCTTAAGCTTTCATGTATAATTAAAACAAAAGAAGGCTTTGCTGTAAGCCTGGGATTGGGGGAAATTTTATGAAAAACAGATATTATCGACAGGAATTTGAAGATATAATTAGTGAGTCTAAGTCTTTATCAATTGGTTTTGGCTTATTGCAACATGTTTATTTTAGAGAAGAGTTAAGTAAAGGGGATTATTTATTCTTAGGAAAAAAATTTGAAGTTTGGGATGAGAATATTTTGGAATGTCTTATAGATGAAGTAGATGGCACCTATAAAAGAAATTTCACTATTGATGATATTACTTCTCTTTGGGATAATGGAGATTCACCAATTGATTTTGAAAAGGCTACCATTAGGAAGAAAATTAGTGTATTTGAGGAAGATTCATACAATTTTGAACAAGCTTTTTTCTCTGAACGGGATAAGGGTGAGATTCTAAATGTAATTAATCAGACATGGTTTGGTGAAGATTATAAAATAGTTCCTAATGTTTTAACTGAGATAAATAAAGGATTAACTTCGGAATACTCCGATAGAAACCAGGACGTTAGTCTAGTGAATTTAGATAAAAAATTATGGCTGCCTTCTTTGAAAGGAATAGCTGAACTGGACCTTGAATTAGATATTTCAAGTGTGATTGAATGTGAGAAGGATTATTATATTTTTGACTCAATAGATGATAAAAGAAAAGTCCTTCAAAATCTTGAAGAACAGCTAAAGCGGAAGTATAATTTGTTAATTGATAATTTTAGTTCAAGATATTATATGATGCGAAACAGTAATTTAAGAGCCCCATTGACAAATATTCCTTTTGAATTTCTTTCAAAATGCGAGGGAATGACTGTTGATTTTCAATCAAATCTTGTAAAAATAGGTGAGAAAAATTATGAGTTTGATACCCCTGTAGTAAAAATGGAAGTTAAGTCAAGGGATGAAAAAACTAAGCTTAAACAAGGAAATTATTTTAAAGTCTATAATTCCGTATTTGTAAGTGAATTTATCAAGTTTTTGAGAGAAGATTTAAGGAAAAATCGAACATATAGAACCATACATTATTTTGACTTTCCAACGAGAAAAGAGATCTATGATACCTTGCTAAGTTTGAAAAATGATAAAGTACAGTTAATTACTAAAGTCAGAGGGTATAATAATAAGATTATTTTAGCAATTCTAGAGAGAATAATGAGCAGTTGTTATACATCGTTAAGTAAAATGGATAGATTGAGACAGATTTACATAACATTTTTTGGAGGCCACTATGAATGTACTTTTAACAAATATTATAAAACTTCTGATAAATTTCCAAGCTATATTATGGAGAATTTTATTTTTCTAGGTGGTCAGTATTTTGTCTATACTTTAAAGAATATTTTATTTGAAACACCTGAAGGTTATATCGATAGAATGGTAAATCTTAATAATCAAAGAAAACACCAAGAGCAACTCGATTTATTTAATGTAAACTACAATTATATTCTGGATTTTATTCAATTCTATAATAAAATTTTTATTCCTCATTTGAAAGAAATAGAAGTCGGTGAGCATATACGAGTTAGTGAATCGCTACAATTTTTAGTTGAACTTTTTCATGGTGAGTTTGGAGAAAAAATAACTAATTACAAAGAATCACGTCTAATGGCTAAAATAATTAAGATAGAAGATAGTTTTAATAAAATAAAAGAACGACTTGATGAGGAATTTGATTATGTAGAAGTTAATAATGGAGATGAAAGTTTACTCATTAAGTTTTTGGAGAATATCTCTGATAAATTAGTTAAAGACTCATCTAGGCATTTTAAATCATTCATGCTTGCTAATCTATATGAGGATTGGGATATACATTGTAAAAAAGGATCTTTTTATGATAAATTTGATATTGAGTTCCTCAAGTTTAAAGCAGAAATGGAAAATCAAATAAGTAATTTTGTGGAGGAAAAGCAGTTTTCCGATTTAGATAAGTTGTTACTAAACGAATACTTATAATAATAGGTATTATAGTCCAGAGAACTGATCGTTATTTTGAAAGTCATTCCTGAAGATTAATAAGGAGAATACTAGTGGAAAATTTTTTGTATGGTAAAATTGTTTATCTTGATGAGCAAGCTGTTTTTGATTTTTTAGAATTACATCAGAATGGTATACAATCTGATATTATAAAGCATGTATCGGAAAATATGGTTAAGGTAGATGCTGAAGGTAAAGTTGGAATGAGTCTCTTGACTCGATTAAAAATAGGGTTTTCTGGTAATGCTTCTTATCAACGAAGTGGCGTAGTAGAATCACAGATTACCTCTACATTACTAAGTAACTTAAAAAAGTTAGTAATCAATAAGGAAAGTTCTTCAAAAGTAGAATACCTAGATAATATTAAGCTTTTTATTGAAAAAGATTCCCCTGCCTTTTATCGTAATATTACTCCTGTCCTTGATATGATCAGCGATATTGAAAAAATGAATAGTTTTACTGATGATGATAAAAATAACTTTAAAGGTATTGAAATAAAAAATATTGAACGAACTTTGGATCGACTATCTGGATATTATGAAATTAAAGGAATTAGTTCTGATAATAAAGAAATGATTTTAAGGTTTAACATATCAGGTCTACGTAATAACTATACTTTGAGCGATCTAACTAAGATGGATATCAAGCTTTATGGAATTAAAGTTGGGAAAATAGATTCAATTGATCTATCTTTTAATACGATGATAGATAGATTATCAAGGCAAAATCAATCAAAGATAGGTATAGATTTTGATGCAGAACAGGAAGACAATATGATTCCTATATATGATATTCTTGTGGCAGGTGTGTGATGGTGGTCTTTAATATTTTTTTTGAACCAGTTCAAAAGTTTAATGAACGAATTACAGAATTGGATAATTATGTTTCTTTTAACGAAGCTCTTATAAAATGGACACAGGGGATTAGGCTAGAAGATATAGTAGAACCACTTCTTAATAAGGATATATGTATTTTTAAAATGGATTCGTATTCATTATCAACGAGTCTAGTTTTTGAAAATATTGATTTATTAATTAAAATATTTACTGAGGCTGAAATAAAAGATGTATATATTCATAATCCTCCCAAAAGATTTTTTAAGTCATTGAAGCAACAAGTTCCATCAGAAATTTTAAAAGTTGAGCAAAGTTCTTTTGAAAAAATTAGTGAGGAACAACTTAAAAGCGTCTCTAAAGATTTAAATGAGAAAATAATTGGGCAAGAAAAAGCTAAGAAAAGTATATTAAGGAAATTGGTTGCTCAGTTGGTACGTCCAAGTGAGAAACCTCTCGTACTAATGTTTTATGGTGAACCAGGGATTGGAAAAACAGAAACAGCGAAACAACTTTCTGAAACCTTGTACGGTAATGAAAATGTTATCAGAGAACAGATGTCTATGGTTGGTGGGGAGTCGAGTGTAAAATACTTTAAATCGACAAATCATAGCGAGGATTCATTTTCTAAAACATTATTAAATAGAGAGTCAAATGTAATTTTACTTGATGAATTTGCTTTAGCTCCTGCATTTTTTCATAGTACTTTCTTCCAAATGTTTGACGAAGGTGTTTATGAAGACCAAAATTACAAAGTGGATTTAAAAAACTCAATTATTATTTGTACGTCTAATTTTAAGAGCCTTTTAGAAATGGAAAAGAATATTGATATAGCATTGTTAAGCCGATTTGATGGTTTTGTTAAATTTTACCCACTATCTATTGACGAGAAAAGGAAGATTTTAAAAATAACGTATTCAAAAATTATTAGCTCTGAATCTATGACAAAAAATTATCAGAAATATCTCAAAGAGGATGAAATATTAGCTGGAATTGAAGCGCAATTAATTAATCTTCCAAATGTTAGAGCAATAAGGAAGTATGTTGAAGATGTTGTTGCGGAAGAATTACTGGAGGTCATAATAAATGGTAAATCAAACTGATTAGGATAATAACTTTAGAGAACGATAAAGATTATGGAGTGGAGAATTTAAAATGAAAAAATTAAAAAAACTAACTTTTTATAAAACGATTTGGTTTTGGGTGACTATATGTTTATTGGTTTACATATTAAGACAATCTAAAGTTACAATTGTTAAAATGTTTATTGATATCGTTTCTTATGTTTATCAGCAAGTCATAAGTGAACCGATTGCATTTTTGGCATTTCTTATCAGTATTATTACTGTATATATAGAAAGAATTAATGTTTTAAAAACAGATAGAAGAGCTAAATTATCTATCTCCTATAAAATAGAGGAGATGTCAAAAGTAGAAGCTGTATTCAATAGTGAGAAAAAGGAGATTGAGGTACCTAAGATAAGAATATATGAAAATTCAGGAACCATAAAGTCTACTTACATTCTGACACCTTATATTAAAAATAATGATGTAAAAAAAGATAAATTAGATGATAACTATTATTCATTTAATGCAGTTCATATCCATTTAAATGAAAATAGTAACTTTTTCAATCCAGACAAGCTACATTATGAGAATTATATTGTTCCCGAATCGTTAATTTCGAATAATCCAAATGAAAATCAATCTCATTTTATTTTTTGTTTATTCGAAGGTGTAGATGGTTCTTATAAATTGTTATTGCTTGTTTATTTAAAAAAAGAAAATGGGAACTATGGTCTTGAAGTTATTGATAGGGTAGACGCATTAAATAAAGGAGCGGAGAATTTGCAACATTACTATGATCAGTTTAAAAAGTGTGAGAAATATCTTTCTGAAAATAATATCATCATCTCTTGAGTTAAATAAATAGACCTTTACAGTTAATATAAGGAAAAACGTTAATCAAAAATGCCTCACTGATTAAGTGAAGCATTTTTGATTATATAGAAGATACTGCATAGTCTATTTTGGGTCTTATTGAAATGATTTTAGGTCATCATTGTTTAATTTTGGGAATCAAGAAAGGCTTTAAATCAATATTTCTGACGTTAACAAGTCTAAAAAAATCTTGGAACAAGTTTTGCATGGTTTAACAGTGGTTGATGAGTTAGGGACAAGTTTTTCCTATGAACGGGATAATCCTAAACTAAAGCGAAATTTTACTTTATGCCATGAGTTAGGACACTTTATTTTGGATCAAGAAGGGGCTTATTTTGCGGAGTCTGTAGATAATCAAGAGGACATCTTAGAGCGAGAGGCAAATATATTTTCTGCTGTAGTACTAATGCCTGACATTGTCCTTCTGTCAAAAATATACTATAATTGCGAGACCTTCCATCAAATACAAAATAGTCTCGAAGTTTCGAAACAGGCTTTATTTTTTCG
>ERZ772932.1170-NODE-1170-length-12754-cov-12.828254_pt1 | contig 12754 bp, 7 predicted proteins | sample MGYA00511684_ERZ772932 | MGnify/ENA primary metagenome ERZ772932 (study PRJEB29015, sample SAMEA2738078) | human oral metagenome | biome: human oral; feature: human-associated habitat; material: saliva | place: China | collected 2210 ...
AGAAGGTAGAGAGTTTCTCAAGTGCAGCCTTCTTAGTAGCCTCACTCATCCAGTCCTGAGCCTTGATACGCTCAGCAAGACTCACCTCAAGGTTCTTGATGAGGTCTTCCATACGCTTCTTGCTTGTGGCTGGGAAGTAACGCTCACAGTAGATTCGTCCGAGTGCCTCACCCATCTGCTTCTCCACCTGCTGTGTGGCACGCTTCCAACGAGGATAGTCCTCCTTTGTACCACGCATCGTCTTACTGAAGAAGTTGAAGTATTCCGCACGCACATCATCACTCAGATAGTTAGCTGAAGCAAGTATTGCGTTCCATTCCATACGTGCACGGAGTTCCTCAGCAGTCTCTGTAGATGTCAGTTTGTCAACACCTGCAAGGAAGGCTGGCTGACATACAACCATTGTTTGGATATACTCGCTCTTAATACCTTCAGCGTTTGCCAACTGCTCAAGTGGGATATTAGGATACTTCTCCTTAAACTCACTGAGCGTCATCTTGTTATAATTAGCCTCCACGTCACGCAACTCCGTACGGCTCTTTGATATCAGTGCCAGCATCGTCTCATAACGCATAACGGCATCACGCTTAGCCGCAGCCTGAGCATCAGAGAATCCGTAGAGACGGAACATATTAGCAATGAACTGGCGGAAGGCATTACGGATGTCTGTAGTAGCCTTATCATTATCAAGATAGTACTCCTTTTGTCCGAGGCTCAGTCCGTCCTGATAGATAAGGAGGATGTTCATTTTCGCATTCTTCTCATCAGCCTCAAAGGAATAGCCCATTGGCACACCATAGCCGAAGCTTGCATACTTCAGCTGAAGAGCACGGAGGTCAGATAGACTCTTTGCATTCTCCATCTCGTTGAGCAGAGGCTTAACAGGACTCACGCCCTCCTTGTTACGGCGCACTGAGTCCATAGCGAGCTTATAGAAGTCGCCTAACTTTCTCTCTGTTGAGCCTTCCTTACCCTGCTTCTTTAGCAAATCAGTAAGGATTGTGTTGATACGCTTGTTGTTGTTCTCCTGTAGCTGGTCGAAAGATCCGAAGCGTGAGAAAGCACCAGGGAGTGGATTGAGTTTCTGCCATCCACCTGTGGCAAACGTGAAGAAATCGTCAGCCGGACGTACCGACTTGTCGAGGTTCTCTGCCTTGATACCTGCCTGACCCTGTGCCATAGCGGTAAAGGGAGCAGATGCAAGGAGCATCATTGGTAAAAGTTTTTTGATACGCATAGTAAAAAATATTTGGTTTAATTCATAATTCAAAATTCACAATTCATAATTATGATTACCGATGTAGGCAATGTCCAATGTCCAATGTTCAAAGTTCAAAGTTCAATGTTCAAAATTCAATATTCAAAGCTCAAAGCTCAAAGTTCAATGTTCAAAGTTCAATGTTCAAAGTTCAAAGTTCAAAGTCTCCAACTCTTCCGACAGTATGAGCCATCGTTCGTTTTCCTCATCGAGTTCACGCTGAAGGTTGGTATATTCCGTCACGAGTTCCATATTTGAGGCATTCTCGGGAGCCATCAGGAGTTCATCGAGTTCGCCCTTACGTGCTTCCAACTTTGCTATCTTAGCCTCAGACTCGTCCACAGCGCGCTGAGCCTTACGAATCTTCTTCTGTTGCTCTTTGCGTTCTGCGTAGGATAGGGCCTCCCCCGACCCCTCCGAAGGGAGGGGAGTTGCACTTTTGCTATTATTTGATGAAGACTTACCATTATCCCCACTATTCAGCGAGAGGTTCTCTGCACTCTCCCCCCTTCGGGGGAGTTGGAGGGGGCTCCTCAACCAATCATAGATACCCCCTAAATGCTCTCTGACCTTACCGCCACCGAACTCATACACCTTGCTTACTAATCCGTCAAGGAACTCACGGTCGTGACTCACTATGATTGCCGTACCGTCAAAGGCTTTGATAGCCTCTTTCAGCACTTCCTTTGAGGCGATGTCGAGGTGGTTCGTTGGCTCATCGAGAATAAGGAGGTTTACTGGCTCAAGCAATAGCTTAATCATCGCTAAGCGCGAACGCTCACCTCCCGAAAGTACTTTGACATACTTCTCCGACGTCTCTCCACCAAACATAAAGGCACCGAGCAAGTCGTTTATTCTCAGACGCATATCACCTGTGGCAACTCTATCAATGGTTTCATATATCGTGAGGTTCTCATCTAAGAGCTGTGCCTGATTCTGTGCGAAATAACCTATCTGTACGTTATGACCAATCTTCAGCGTACCGTCAAAAGGAATCTCGCCCATGATACACTTCACGAAGGTAGACTTTCCCTCACCGTTCTTACCGACGAAAGCCACTTTCTCACCTCGCTTAATAATAAGGTCGACACCCTCAAAGACCGTCTGACCCGGTCCGTCACTATGCAGTCTACTTGGATAAGTCTTCCCCAATCCCTCTGCAATGACTGGATAATCTCCACTGCGCAGGCATGGAGGAAACTTCAGACGCATAGCCGAATTGTCCACTTCATCCACCTCAATAGGCACAATCTTCTCCAACTGGCGAATACGTTGCTGCACCTGTACGGCTTTCGTAGCCTGATAACGGAAACGTTCAATGAACGCCTTTGTATCGGCAATCTCCTTCTGTTGGTTCTCATACGCACGGAGCTGCTGCTCACGACGTTCTTTTCTGAGGACAAGATACTCGTCATACTTCACACGATAGTCCTCCACGTGTCCACAGGTTATCTCCAGCGTACGGTTTGTTACGTTGTTGACGAACGCACGGTCGTGGCTCACAAGTACAACCGCCTTGGCGCTCTGTGAGAGGAACTGTTCCAGCCATTGGATTGACTCAATGTCAAGGTGGTTCGTTGGCTCATCCAGCAGGAGTACGTCAGGACGACGGAGAAGAATCTTCGCCAGCTCGATACGCATACGCCATCCGCCAGAGAACTCACGTGTAGGGCGCTCGAAGTCATCACGGCTGAAGCCGAGACCCGTTAGTGTACGCTCAATCTCAGCCTCATAATTCTCTCCTCCCATCATCATATATCGTTCGTGCTCAGTCGTAAAGCGCTCCACTAACTCAGCGTATCCCACACTCTCATAGTCAGTTCGCTCAGCCATTTCCTGCTCCATCTTCTTGAGCCTCTCCTCAATCTTCGTCTTGTCAGCGAAAGCCTTACGCGTCTCCTCCTTCACGGTCGTATCGTCAGAGAGCTTCATCACCTGTGGTAGATAACCGATTGTTGTATCGTTTGGTACAGACACAACGCCGCTCGTAGGCTTCTGCATTCCACAGAGAATCTTCAGCATCGTTGACTTTCCCGCTCCGTTCTTTCCCACTAAGGCTATCCTGTCTCGTTCATTGATGACGAATGAAACATCCTTAAACAATGGCTTCACGCCGAATTCCACCGTCAGTCCGTCTATTGATATCATTTTCTTTTTTCTTTCCTAAATGTTCTTTGCAAAGATAATATTTTATTTTTGAATAAGAAAGTTCCCAAACAGCCTTATATCAAAGGATCAAGAACTATTTTAAACTCCTCACAAACCATATCTTTGGTTTATTTAAGCCAAATCGCTTGTCAGACCACAATATGTATAGGTTCTAATGACAATGTCAGTTTAAACCGATGTTTTCTCTGCATTATATGTAATGTACAAAGTTAGTAAAAATAACACAAAGAAGCAATGAAGTTGTGTAATTATCAGCAATATTATTTTGGTCTTTAGGATTTTGGAGTGATAAGGTTTGCCACTTAAGGTTAGGTTTCTGACGAAATGTCACACGGAGATACGGAGAGAACGGAGGATTGTTAAAACAAAGCAATGGAAGTTACGGAGGCACCGTCGGTGCATCGAGCGACGGAGTTTGTTTGCCAATTCTATTAGCTTATTTACAACGCGTTTATCCCCAAATAATTATCAAGAATCTGTATGCTATACCTCCGTCGCTCTTTGTGCCGTCGGGACCTCCGTGACATTGCGTTTACCTCCGTCCCCTCCGTGACTCCGTGTGCCCTCATTGCCAAGTTGTTTTCATGAAGACAAATATTTTAATACTTCAAAAGTCGGACAAGGTTTTGAAAAAACATTACATAATTTCAAATAAAACCTCTATGAATATAGGCAAAAGCACATGTAAAAAGCAGGTTTGTAACCTACAGAGAGTCAGTAAGTTATAAAGTAGCGTTGAAAAAGGTGCTTAATTGGACTTCAAAAGGGCGTTAGTAAGGCTTCAAAAGGGCACCTTTAGCAAGTCAATTAGGCGTCTTTAAGAAGCCAAAAGAGCATGTATTGGCGTTGTAGGGTGTGAAAATAGTTTACAAATGGCGTAATGTGGGAATAAGTTGTTGGTAGAAGACGGATAGACATCGTGGTTATTTGCGTTTCACCTTGTAGTTTATCCCCCTTGTAAGACCATCTAATTTGTGCGTAGTCATACCATACAAGAGTAAGCCTTGATTCTATTTCCAAACTACGTATTTAGTGGAAGAATCCTTAACCCATATATTTCCCGATAAAACAGATGTTGTTATATTTGTCAAGGATGTAATAAAGGAAAGGATGGTCAGCCTTGAAGGTGAACGTAGATGAACTATCCATAGCTGATAATTTGGCAAATAGCATAACTTGAATGGCTTTTGCACTGATTCCTTCCTCGTTAATATTCATGTTTATTTGCTGGAAAACATCGTCAACAGCAAGTGGTTGAGTACTCATCTTACCAAAATCAGCTTCACGAGAGAATAGATTACCTAAGCCCATTTCACCATAAAGCTGTTTCATAGAAATATTTGCAGAGATGGTAAAGCGTGGAAACAGTACGTTTACATAGTCATACGCTTTGGTGTTTTGAGAGATTTTATGCAATTCTTTGATTGTTAACTTGCGAATGACATCCTGCAAGTTATTCTTCTTTCGAGGTAGGACAGCATATAGACTAAAGCCGTTTTCTAACGGCATACGCAGCACTTGATAATCCTTTGTGGTATAACCTTGATACTTTTGCATCGTGTCATAGTTCCTCATCATATTGACCTGCTTGCTTTTACCATCCTCAATGAAGAAAGGCATAGGCTTTGTGATATCTTTGTCGAATGGTAAGCTCCAAGCCGTCTTAAGCGTAACGGCATTGATAAGCTGTGCGGCACGAGGTCCTGTAAGGTTGATAGGCAAGGATTGAATCTCACCTTTGGTGATTGTTTTACAAAGTTTGTTAGCACTTTCTTTGCCCTTCGGAGTGTTAGCTGAGTCGATAATATTGGTAAAATAATAGTGTTCTAATGCTTCTTGAAAGTCAGGTAATAGCTTTGTTTGCTCGTGTAGCATTAGGAAGTTGGCAGTAATCATATATCCCATCGACTCATTATCTACATTCGTCTCCTCCTTTCTCTGACCAATCAGCATTGTTCTGTTAAGTGAGTTAATGGCATCAAGGTCATCAGCCGTATAGCCAAGTGCCTTCGAAATGACCTCTTGTGTCTTTCCGTTTGCACCGTTGTTAATCATGTCTAATGAATAAATGACAGCTATGGGCGATAAAACTATACTCTCCTTACTGTTCTTGTTGGCTAATAGTTGGAACAACTTCAGACTGAACGTGTTTGAACTTGAGACGAACTTTGTCTCCTCTTCAGACAGAACGTAATCTGGTTTGGCTTTCTTAGCAGCATCTTCAAGTGTCAGCTGTGAACTTGTTGTAGTCTTCTGGGCTATTTTTTCATGTACATGTATAGTCTTTTTAGATTGTGTGCAACAAACTAATAAAAGTAGGATAGGGACATATAGAAGTTTTTTTGTCATAGCGTATTATCTGTTTAGACTTAGAAAAGATGACTCAAAGATACAAAAAGAATTGCGCTATCATACATAAAGGAACTCTTTTTCTACTTAAAAGTCATTTTTTCTCTTATTTCAACTACAATGACATACATTTTTTATAATTTTGCAAATTGAATGCGTAGCAATACATCTCTGACAAATACTAATAAAAATCATTCTATACATGAGTAATTTACAACTATCGCCGATGCGAAAGACAATAGTGGGAGTGCAATTCCTCTTTGTTGCTTTCGGTGCTACTGTTCTCGTCCCTTTGCTCGTGGGACTTGACCCAGCAACAGCGTTATTCACAGCAGGTTTAGGAACATTTATCTTTCATTTGGTTACGAAAGGTAAGGTTCCTATTTTTTTGGGCTCTTCCTTTGCCTTCATTACTCCAATTATCTCTGCATCAAAGCAGTGGGGTATGCCTGGAACGTTGGCAGGAATAGCAGGTGTTGCACTTGTTTACTTTGTGATGTCAGCACTGATTAAGTGGCAGGGAAAGAAACTATTGGATAAGCTTTTCCCACCAGTTGTTATCGGTCCGGTAATCATTTTGATTGGTCTTTCTCTGTCAAAGGCAGCGGTAGACATGGCGAAAACAAACTGGCTTATAGCCTTTATCTCATTGGGAACGGCTGTGACAGTCCTCTCTATGGGTCGTGGCTTGATGAAGTTAGTACCTGTAATTTGCGGTATTGCTGTGGGCTATAGTGTAGCTGCCCTAATGGGTATTGTCAACTTCTCAGGTGTAGAGGCAGCGCCTTGGTTCGCTCTTCCACCTGCATTAGCACATTTCCAGTTGCCACAGTTTGCATGGGAACCATTCCTTTATATGATTCCTGTGGCGATAGCTCCTGTGATTGAGCATGTTGGTGATGTGTATGTGGTAAGTGCTGTGGCGGAGAAAGACTTTACGAAGTCACCGGGTTTGCATCGTACAATGTTAGGTGATGGCTTGGCTTGTTTGGCTGCTTGCTTCTTTGGCGGTCCTCCAGTGACAACTTATAGTGAGGTAACTGGTGCGATGAGCATTACAAAGGTGACTCATCCTCAGGTAATCCGTATTGCTGCTGCAACAGCTATTGTCTTCTCAGTAATTGGAAAATTGAGTGCGCTTCTGCAGAGTATTCCTTCTGCAGTCTTAGGAGGTATCATGTTATTGCTCTTTGGTACTATTGCTTCTGTGGGTGTTCAGAACCTTGTTCAGCATAAGGTTGACCTTAATCGTACACGTAATATTATTATCATATCTATTACACTGACGATGGGTATTGGTGGTGCTGTGCTGCAGAAGGGTAGCTTCTCTATCAGTGGTATTGGTCTTTCAGCTATGGTGGGCGTTATCTTGAATCTTATTTTGCCACCTGCAAAGGAGAAAAAGAGCGAGGAGAATTCATAATTTATAATTCAGAATTCATAATTATGATTGGTTTTAATTCATAATTTATAATTCAAAATTCATAATTATGATTACCATTATAATTCAGAATTCATAATCTATAATTTATAATTATGATTACTCTATAAGTCATATTCATGGTTCTTTCGTTAAATGTGTGGACGCTTTTCGTATCGCTTTAACGGAAGAACCAAAGTTACTCACTAAACAAAAACTTGGCTAAGATAGTCAACATTCTATCCTATTATCATCCTTTGACATTGAAAATCATCTCTTTTTAGACTTTGAAAAGCTGTAGATTGGATTTTGAAAAATCATTACATAATTTCGAATAAAACCTCTATGAATAGCGGTAAAAACACGTATAAAAAGCGAGTTTGTAACCTACAGAGAATCAGTTGGTTATAAAGTGGCTTAAGAAAAGGTGCTTAATAGGACTTCAAAAGGTCGTTAGTTAGGGCCTTAAAGGGCACCTATTGCAAGTCAATTGGGCGTCTTTTAGAAGCTAAAAGAGCATGTGTTGGTTTTAAACTGTACGAAAATAGTTTACAAACAAATCAATGACATGGGAATAACTTGTTTGTAAACGACAGGTGGACATCGCACCTAATTACATTTGTCATGTAGTTTATTCCCCTTTATAAAACCACCTAATTGAGGCTAATCATACCATGTATGTGGATTAATCACTAATAGAATCTTTGTATTGTTGCTTTATCTTTTCTTCGAGTTCTCCTAAGGTTTGCTTGCTGTTGAATAGACTCTTGATAAGGCGATAGCCCAACCATATCAAGATCATGCCAACAAGGGCAAGGAGATATTGGAGTACAATACTGTTGACAATTGTCTTGGTATAGTTCTCACAGATGACAAAACCAGCTATTAAGATGACATAATCAATCCAGCCCGAACCTTTATAGCTCTGGGAAATACGCTGATACTCTTCGTTGTTGGCAAGAACCTCTTTGCGATTCTCTGCCCATTTCTTTTCAAATTCTTCGTTGGTCATGGGGTTGTGGGTGTTGGGTGTTGGGTGATGGGTGGTGATGAATTGTGAGGGTGGGTGTTGGGTGTTTAATATTGGGTGATGATGATTTGTGGTGATATACTTATACTTTCATTAAATCGCTCATAACGGAGTCGCTGACATAGATACCGTTACGGGTGAGATGGAGCCAACCATTGTCCTCTTTTAACAAACCTTGTTGTTGTAAAGGCTCGGCAAGGCGCATGAGATAAGTTCGATAATCTGCAGAGAGCGTTGAGAGATCTATTCCTTCACATGTTCGGAGAGCGGTCATAATCATGTCATTGTAATGTGTGTCTGCATCAATTATCTCCTCCTCGCAAGGGAGTCTGTCTTCCTCAATTGCAGTAATATAAGCCTTAGTATCTGCTATATTCCAACTCCTCTTGCCATTGCTGTAGGAATGGGCTGAGGCTCCGATGCCTATATAAGGGACATTGTGCCAATACGAACTATTGTGTTGAGAACGGAAAGGACTTTGAACTTTGAACTTTGAGGTTTGAACTTTGAGGTTTGAGCTTTGAGCTTTGAGCTTGGCAAAGTTACTAATCTCATATTGTTCATAACCAGCTTCAGCTAAGCGGTCGATGAGTGTGTCGTACATCTGACGATAAAGTTCATCGTCTATATCCTTGACCTTTCCCGCTTGGAGAAGGCGATAGAGAGGAGTCCCTTCTTCGTACATAAGACTATATGCAGAGATATGTTCTATGTCTAAAGCAAGCAGTCGTTCAATGTCTTCTTTCCATTCTTCAAGTGTCTCATTGGGAAAGCCAAACATAAGGTCTACTGATATGTTCTTGATGTTTACACTTCTTAGACGTTTGACAGCTGTTTCAACCTCGTCAGCTGTATGTCTACGATGTAGGAAACGTAGGCGTTCATCAGAGAAAGTCTGCGCTCCCATAGAGATACGATTGATAGGAAGGGAACGCAAGTTCTGTGCAAATTCCTCCGTTATATCATCGGGGTTACACTCCATTGTGATTTCGATAGGAGTCGCTGTGGTACAAGTGTTGTTCTCTGTATCCCATTCTAAACCAATGTGATATACGTTGTCTATCGTCTGGAATATCTTTTGTAGGCTCTCGAAAGAAAGCTGTGAAGGAGTCCCACCACCCAAATAGATAGTTGACAAACCGCCTATTCTTTCACCAGAACAGTCGCTGTTTTTCTCCGCACGCAGTTCTATTTCATGGCAGATAGCATTCACATAGCGTTCTTCTACAGAAAGCCTTTCGTCCTTCTTCTTGGCTGGCACAGTAGAATAGAAGCCACAATAAATGCAGCGACTGGCGCAGAAAGGAATGTGAATGTATAATCCTAACATGATAAGTGTATATACGTATATATTAATGTATGCCTTACAAGAATTAATGCAAATGTACTAATAAGTTTTAAAAGATTTCGTTTTTTTCGTAAGAAACTTTGGTGCTTTCAATGAAAATGTATAACTTAGACCGCAGAATTGATGAGCTACGGCTTGTCCCTTGAGACGAAATAAATTATTACTAACAGCTTAAATCTATCAGATATGAGAGTATATCAGACAAACGAGATTAAGAACATTGCCTTGGTTGGCAGTGCCGGTAGCGGCAAGACTACTCTTGCCGAAAGTATGTTGTTCGAAGCTGGTGTCATTAAGCGCCGCGGTTCAGTAGAAGCTAAGAATACTGTTAGCGATTATTTCCCTGTTGAACAGGAGTATGGCTATTCAGTGTTCCCAACGGTATTCCATGTTGAGTGGAATAATAAGAAGCTGAATATCATTGACTGTCCGGGTAGTGATGACTTCGTAGGTGGCGCTATTACTGCCCTCAATGTAACCGATGAGGCTGTTATTCTTATCAATGGTCAGTATGGACCAGAGGTCGGAACACAGAACAATTTCCGTTATACCGAGAAGCTCAAGAAGCCTGTTATCTTCCTTATTAACCAATTGGATTCTGACAAGTGCGACTTTGATAACCTTATTTCCACCATGCAGGAGATTTATGGTTCAAAGTGTGTTCCTGTACAATATCCTATCGAAACAGGTCCTGGCTTTAATAGTTTGATTGATGTTCTGTTGATGAAGAAATACAGCTGGAAGCCTGAAGGTGGCGAACCTATCATTGAGGATATTCCTGCTGACCAGATGCCAAAGGCGATGGAACTACATAAAGCACTCGTTGAGGCTGCTGCCGAGAATGATGAGGGCTTGATGGAGAAGTTCTTTGAAGAGGAAACATTGACAGAAGATGAGTTGCGTACAGGTATCCGTAAGGGCCTTGTAACCCGTTCTATCTTCCCTGTTTTCTGTGTATGTGCAGGTAAGAGCATGGGTGTTCGTCGTCTGATGGAGTTCTTAGGCAATGTTGTTCCTTTCGTTGATGAGATGCCTAAGATTCATAATACACGTGGTGAGGAAGTTACTCCAGACAGTAATGGTCCAGAGTCACTCTATTTCTTCAAGACGGGTATGGAACCACATATCGGTGAAGTTAGCTATTTCAAGGTGATGAGTGGTTGTGTGAAGTCGGGTGATGACTTGACTAACTCTGACCGTGGCTCAAAGGAACGTATGGGACAGCTTTATGCTTGCGCAGGTGCTAACCGTATTCCTGTTGATCAGTTAAATGCAGGTGACTTAGGTTGTACCGTGAAGTTGAAGGATGTAAAGACTGGTAATACCTTGAATGGTAAGGGTACTGACCAGCGTTTTGATTTCATTAAATATCCAAACTCAAAATACTCTCGTGCCGTTGAAGCAAAGAGTTCACAGGAGACTGAGAAGCTTATGGCTGCATTATTGAAGATGCGTCAGGAAGACCCAACATGGGTTGTTGAACAGAGTAAGGAGTTGAAGCAGACTATCGTTCATGGTCAGGGTGAGTTCCACCTACGTACTTTGAAGTGGCGTTTGGAGAACAATGAGAAACTGCAGGTTACTTTCAAGGAACCAAAGATTCCATATCGTGAGACAATTACCAAGCAGTCAAAGGCTGAGTACCGTCATAAGAAACAGAGTGGTGGTGCTGGTCAGTTCGGTGAGGTTCACTTGATTGTGGAGCCATACGCAGAGGGTATGCCTGATCCAACAACCTATAAGTTTAACGGACAGGAGTTTAAGATGAATATTAAGGGACGCGAAGAGCGTGACCTCCCATGGGGTGGTAAACTCGTGTTCATCAACTCTGTTGTTGGTGGTGCTATTGATGGTCGTTTCATGCCTGCTATCTTAAAGGGTGTGATGGATTGTATGGAGCGTGGCCCACTGACGGGTAGCTATGCACGTGATGTACGTGTAATTGTCTATGACGGTAAGATGCATCCAGTTGACTCTAACGAGCTTTCATTCACCTTGGCTGCTCGTCACGCGTTCTCAGATGCTTTCAAGGCTGCTGGACCAAAGATTCTCGAGCCAATCTATGACTTAGAGGTGTATGTTCCAGGTGACTATATGGGTGACGTAATGAGCGACTTGCAAGGACGTCGTGCCATGATTATGGGTATGGACTCTGAGGCAGGTTATCAGAAGTTACAAGCAAAGATTCCTTTGAAAGAACTTGCTAACTATAGTATCTCACTGAGTTCTCTCACTGGTGGTCGTGCAAGTTTCACAACAAAGTTCGCAAGTTACGAGCTTGTTCCAAATGATATCCAGCAGAAGTTGATTGCTGAGCATGAGGCAGAAGTGAAGGATGAGGAAGAATAGTCCTCCAATTTTAGACTAATATAATTAAAGAGGTTGAGTCGAAGGCTACGCAATGTAGCATTAGAATCAACCTCTTTTCTGTTTATTAGTATGTCAGTATTGAATAATGAATGAGTGCTTATTGGTTCTTAGTTGTTACAATGATGACCTTCACCTCTCACTTTTAGCCATTGTGTTAAGCCTCCGCACATTTCGTGTTGATACTCCGCACATATCGTGCTAAGCCTTAGTACCAATGGTGCGCATACTAAATACGATACAAAAGAGTTGCTAAGTTTTACCAGATAGCAGTACTTTCCCTTATATAGAAACAAACTGCTATAAAAGAAAGAACTTTCTTTTAGTGAGTCATAATATACCGATAAACTGGATATCCAAGTATCGGGGTAAGCATTGTCATACAAACGAGGTAGATCAACTTTATGGTAAAAAACTGTCCTTTACACAAAAACGGCATAAGTATGAGTGCTATTATAAAAGATAAGCCTTGTATTAGTTCCATTAATCTGATGTTTATTTTATTGCAAATATAAATATATATTAGGAATAATTCAATTTATTTCTTGAAAAACTTATTTTTATTAGCAAATAAGAGGCTATACTCTCTGACGAATATAGCCTCTTATATCAATATATAATATTCAGATGATTAAATTGATTTATCATCTAAACTTCCTTCTTTTAGATGTTTACTAGTTCGGTATAGCATACTTGTCACCAGTCTGTCTGCCCATGCATCGTAGGAGGCATCGAAGACCTTCGTGCCCTTCTCATCTATAACGTAAAGGATGCTGCCCAAAATGTCCGTGAAGGCAAGATTGCATACATTCT
>ERZ772932.1171-NODE-1171-length-12751-cov-3.475425_pt1 | contig 12751 bp, 8 predicted proteins | sample MGYA00511684_ERZ772932 | MGnify/ENA primary metagenome ERZ772932 (study PRJEB29015, sample SAMEA2738078) | human oral metagenome | biome: human oral; feature: human-associated habitat; material: saliva | place: China | collected 2210 ...
CCTATAAGAGATTTTTTGGACACACTATTATTTGGTAATCAATGCATTATGAGTGAGTATTTTCGCCTATTAGCCCGGATCGGGTTCTCTCGTCCTTTTTTTACTGTAAATATTTTTCATTATTTATTGCGGGGGGTTAGGGCGTTTTTTTCAATCGAAGCATTCCCCGCATAGAGCGCTAGTTTTTTTGGGGTGCTTATCAAGATAGATTTTACCATCGCATTTTCGCGATTACTTTGATTGGGTCAAGGCAACGAATAAGGCTTCCGCTTCGCGCGCGAGCATTGTGAGCTTGATTTATTGGCATATTCCATCGGCAACGTATGGCCGTTTTGAAAGACCAACTCTAAGGGTTCGCCGTTTGCGGCGGTCTAAGGCAGTGTTGACGCAGATCGTCAACACTGCCTCGAGGAATAACTAAATTGACAACCCCTTAGGGTTGGTCTTTATAAACAAGCCCATGTGCGCCGGCAGAAAACACCAACGGCCGAGCCTAAGGGCGGGCGTTGGGCAAGTGAGGGTTGCTGTTAACTGTTAACATATCTCTTTGTTTGTGAGCGAAATAACTTAGAAAAAAGTGTTTATTTTAGAATTAATGTTTAACTTTGCTCGCGATTAATGCCTACACTCACAAGCGTGTGTTACTGTATGGCAAATCATAATCTGATCACTTTTTGTGAAGATCCGCCGCTTTTACAGATGGGAGGTTGTAGTTATTCAGATTACATGACGCCTATGCGATGCCGGATACAATTAAAAGAACTAAAAAGAGAACTATTTAAAAGCGTAAAAAAATAAGTCACGCTGCGTTTCGTGACAAGCCGTGACAAGTAAAGTGCTTAGCGTACTCAAATTGAAGTGACTGCATCCGGCGTTTCTTTGATTGTAAACTGATCGAGTGCTTTGGCGCAACAGTCATCACACTTTCAAAAATTATTTCGTAACAAACCCTGGAAATTATAAACAAGGAAATGAAAAAGAAATACTTAAGATTCATTTCGATGGCAGGCTTCGTAGGCTTGGCATCCTTCCTGTTGGCTTCGTGTAGCGATGAAGAACTCGTGCCAGACCAAGGAAAAGTAGTTGATGGTATCACTTTTGATGTGAACGATGTGCAGAATATGTCTGACGCTAATTCGTTGCCACAGACTAAAGATCCATCTGTTTATGAGACGCAATCTTCTCCGCTTAAAGGCGCCGGTGTAACGGGGCTTGAGCTGGTTGAGACGACTGTAGAAGGCGTTTTGCCTATACAGCATACGTCGGTTACGCGCGGCTTGATAACGTCGGATGCCAACTTTACGACGATCAATAAGCCTTTTGCGATCTTTGGTTGCAGGGACGGCAGTGCAACGCCCGACTTCCTCTATAATGAGAAGATCAATGCTGATGGTACGATGGTTAATCCCGTGCAATGGAAGAGGAGCGATGCGGCTAAATTGATGTTTTATGCCGTACACCCTGCAGAAGACAATGCATACCAGCGCATTACAACGACTTCAGGTCAGACGCCGATTATTTCGTTTAAGCCAAATGAAGATGCAAAGTTGCAGACCGACCTTTTGGTGGCCAAGACGGATGAGTTCTCTTATGAAACCGATCGGAAGAAGAAGCTCCCCATCCACTTCAACCACGTGACAACTGCCATTGAATTTAAGATTGGCAACGACCTTTCTTACAACCAGAAAGTGAAGACGATTGAGATCTTAGGCGTTATCGGCGAGGGTTCTTATGACGTGGCTAATAAAAAGTGGACTTTAGGGACGACAACAAAAAACTACAAGCTTACGCTTAACCCGACTTTCTCTACAGCAACGGACATTGGCGCCGTGATGAATGGTGGTGATGGTACGTTCTTTATGATTCCGCAGACGCTGCCGGCCAATGCTCAAGTTAAGATTACTTTTGAGAGTGGCAAATACGTACAAGCCAAGATTGGCGGTAAGGACAAGAGCGGCAACGATAAGAAATGGGTGGAAGGTACGACTAAAACCTATACGATCTCTAATAGCAAGGATACGTCAGACCGCGAGTTTATTTTGACGGTAACGCCTACAAAAGACCTCGGCGATGGAACGACCACAAGAAAATACAATGAGTTTGATGTTCCTTTTACTGTAACGAGCTACAGACACTTAAAAGGCTATACAGGAACTGATCGTGACAAGGCTGAACCATGGGAGATTTCCAAGTATGAATATAGTGAGGACAGCCTCAACTGGACAGAAGGTAAGCCTTCGATGGTTAGTGCAATTACTGATCGTGGTGATGGTGGTACGTCTGCACAGCTTTGTAACCTTAAACTTTCTGACGAATACAAGGATTTTAAGGCGACTCGAATTGCACAGCTAAAGGCAATGCCGGAAATAACAACGAGAAAGGACCTTTCTTTAGGCGCTAATAATAAGCAGTCTTCAGCCAACTGCTATATTGTATCAGCCGGTGGCAAGTATAAGATTCCTTTGTATTATGGTAATGCTTGGAAAGATGGTCAAAAGAATGAGCAAGCTTATAATCCAGCCGGTGTGTCAGCCAATGATAGTGTCTTAAAACCATTCCGTTGTTCAACAGGCAAGATAACGAAGCCAAAGATTGAAGGCGCTGATGGTGCAAAAGTATTATGGTGTAGCGAGCCAGATCTTGTAACGCTTGAAGGAAACGGATTAAACGGAACATTCTTAGAATTTAATGTCGACAAAACCAAAATGACAGAGGCTAGTGCCGTAATCGCAGTTACGAAAGGAACTGATCAATACAATGTCCTTTGGAGTTGGCATATCTGGATTACTTCAAATGAAGTAATTGATACAAGTAATGGCTACTTTATGCGTGAACCATTAGGTTTCCGCCATACAAAGTGGGGAGAAACGAGTTATAAGAAAGATCGTTTTGTGCGTCTAACGTTTGTGCAGAAGAGAAGTGGGCAGGTTGCTAAACTTGTTGTTAAGCAAAAACCATATGCGGTTAATGAAGGTGTTTCTATGTTCTATCAGCAAGGCCGTAAGGACCCATTGTGGTATGAAAGACCATTCTTTGCACAATCAAAAGGTCAAAACAAAGGTTATAACTTAGAAACATCAGTGAGAATTCCTTGGGGTATGGCGAATTCACGTAGAATAAGTTATGATGGAGAGAGTAAAGGTAACTGGGATTGGCTTTGGGATCAAAATCGAGAAAATAGTACCTACTTCAATCTGTGGGATGGAAGGAATAATAAAGGCTTTGGCTATAATAAAGATTTTTTGAAGACCGTTTATGACCCAAGTCCGGCCGGCTTCCACGTGCCGCGTTCAGTAGACTTTGAAAAGATTAAGAATGGCAACAATGGTAAGCCTGTTACTGTTCCAATGATCGGAAGACTTAACCCCGATGATTTTACAGGAATCAAAGACAATAATAAGGGTTACTATTGGTCTACAGAAAGGAGACTTGGCCCAGGAAACACTCCGGATGGAATGAAGTACTATGGCTATTATGGTATTCTTGCTTGGTCAATGAAAGAAAATGGTTCTGACTTCTTTGGTGTATATAAAACGGGCGAAACTTTCCCCATATTCTCAAATATGTCTTGGGGATATAGCGTTATACCTATTAAAGAAGAATAGCGAATAATAGAGAAAGCTCGCAATAGCCTCGCGCTATTGATGAAAATAATCGACAACTGCATGCTACTCGTAGCGTGCAGTTGTTTGTTTATGGCAAGTTGCAATGCGGCGGCGATCGGTAGAGCAGTAAGCTAACAAGCTTAAGGAAAAGCCCTGAGGAGTTGCCGCGGTAGTGACCTGTATATATATTGTGTAGAGTGCTGCTTCGAATGAGTCGAAGCAAACGAAATTATATGGGCTTAAAGATCTTCTTTAAACCACTTAACAGTCGGCGATAGGCGCAGAAGAGCGAGAAAGGACGCACAAACAGCCAACTTGGCGACCAGCGCAAGCCGCGCGGCAAACGCTCCGGATGCATTGCCTGCAAACTTGCTTTGAAGGCATCGTGAATCTGTTGATGCGCTTGCGGCGTAAATGTGGCCCAATGCCGCCGAAACTGCAAATATAAGCCTACATAGTTGCGCCAGCAATGCTCCTCGCAAGCCGAGAGTAGCTCTGTGTTTGCGTGATAACGCTCCAAGAGTGAGCGCAGCGAACGATTAGCCGCCAAGAAGTCGAGCCGGCGCAGATCAAAACGGTGCGTAGCCGATGCCTCGTGCTGCCGGTAAAGATATTCGCCCGCCGATACGGCAACTTGTCGACTCAATAAATAATGTATGCGCGAAGTGTTGTCGTCGCTATAAACTCTACTCGAAGCATCGAAAGGCATACGCTGATACAAACCGCGCCGCCCTGCATATAAACCATTCAGCGCCCAATTGATCGCCGCCTTACAAGCTTCTTCGCCCGTAAACGTCGTGTCCGGCATCGCTCCGTCTTCGCGCTCGGTAGCTTGCGCCGCGCCGAAACGCACCAATTGCAAGACGATACAATCTGCCGAAGGGAAACGCTTTATCGTGCGTTCTATTTCTGCCAGTGCATCTTCGCCTAAAAGATCATCAGCATCGACCATTAAGACCCATTCGCCTTTGGCCCGCGAAAGTGCCACGTTGCGCGCCGCCGCCTGTCCTAGATTCTGATCGAGGCGAATGACTTCCACGCGCTCATCGCGCGCAGCATATTCAGAAAGGATGCTAAGAGAGTCGTCGGTCGACGCATCATCGACACATAAAATCTGTAAGTCATCGACCGATTGATGCAAAATAGAATCGAGGCAAGCGCGCAAATAAGGCGCAGCATTGTAAACTGCTACCAATACCGAAAACTTTACCGCCTTGCCGCCCGATTCATCTGGTATCATCTTCTATTTCTATTTATTTCTTGTTCAAAAAGCGTTGTCGCAAGGCTGCCCATCGCGCCGCAATAGACGTCTCTCGCCGCAGCAGGTCCCAGGATAAGCCCGCACTAACGGTAAAGACCACACCGCCCAAGGCCACTTTTGCGCCCCAAACAGGCTGTGCTGCTGCGAAGAGGCCGACAAGCAACAGGCAGAACTGCAATACGCAGCGCCGCAATGTAGTTCGTTCCATCTTGAAGCCATAGCGCCACGAGTAGACCGTAAAAATAGCGATCAAGTCGAAGAGATTAGCCAGCGAGAGTCCGAGCCCGGCGCCCCAAAGGCCGCCATAATAAAAGCCTGCTATGACTGCCGCCACGAAGACTACATCGTAGAGCAACTCCATCACCAGATAAACGAAGGAATCGCCGCGTGCCAGCGAGAGGTATGAGATCGGCGCGTAGACCGATTTGAAGAACATACAGCCCGCCGCGCATAGCGCCATCGGCACCGCGTGGAGAAATTCCGGCGTATAGAGTAAGCGAATGATTAAAGGCAAGCAGAGCGTAAAAAGAATGAGAAAGGGCGCCATAAGTAAGACCAATACGTCGATTTGTCGGTTTATGGCGAAGTTGCGGCGCTCTACGTCGTCGCCGGCAGCGGAGAGGCGCGGAAAGTAGTCGGCATCCATCGCCACAAACACCAAGCGCGCATAACTCACGATCAGCGTAAAGCCTGCCGTATACAGACCCGCTTCAGCCAATGACGACGTGCGTACCATAAAAGAACGCACGCCCATCTCCGCGCCCGAGCCTAAGATGCCCGCCGCAATGTAAGCGGAGCCCAACTTCAGCATGTGTATACCACGCGATAGCAAGCGCTTGCTGAAAAGGCCTACGCGATAAGGGAAGTCGCGCGTGGCAGCGTGCAGGTTTAGCAGAAAAACGACCGTCGTCGTACTGAGCAGGACAGGGATCACGCCGTGCACGCCCAGCCACCAATAAAGCGGTATCGTGACCGCCATTGTGAGCAAGGCGCCCAAGGCTGAGACGGCCGCCATACGCCTTAGCCGGTGCATACCTTTGAGAATGGCCGCCTCGCCGCCCAAGAGCGTCGTCATCGCTACCATCGGCGAAAGCAGCGCATAGCCTTTGGCCGTATGATAATCGCCCAGCGTGAGATGACTGAGCCAGGGCGAGAGAATCAAGCAAGTCACAGCCCCCAGCAAAGCCGTAAGCAGCGTCCACGTGCGTATGAGTTTTACGTAGAGCGTCAGCGCCTTCTGCTCGCCGCGCTCTTGCAGTTCGGCCAAATGGCGCACGGCGCTGAAAGCAATGCCGAAGTTGGTCGTATTCCCAATGAGTTCGGCCGTGCGGTTATATAAATCGGCGAGGCCCATGCCCCACGTGCCGATAAAGAGCGCCGTAAACTTATTACGAATGATCGACATCAGGACATAAAAGACCTGTACGCCGCCCAGCAGACCGGTGTATTTCAGTACGTGATTATAAGAATCGTCTTTATGCGTCATAAATAGAGATACTTCCGCCGCATAAGCAGCTCGGTAAAGCACAAAGTGCGGGCGGGAAGAGAATAACGGGGTAGAGAAAGTCGGTGTCGGCGACGAACCGGAGAGGTTTGCAAACCGGCGCATCAAACCATCGGCAGACTCTGTCCCGATATTTTGCGATAGAGGTCAAGCGCGTAGACGTCTGTCATCCCCGAAAGATAATCTAAGACCGCCATCAGGCGCACTTCGAGGCGCTCGGCCCTGAGTTCGTATTGTTTGGAAGCCATACCGAGCAGCATCTGCGAATACGCCTTTTGCGGCGCGAGCACAGCCTCCGTCATCAGTTCGAGCAGTGTATATATAATATGGTATCCGGCCAAGTCTACGTCCATCACCTCCTTGCTGCGATAGACCTTTTCCTTCGCCAGCGCGGCGCAGCGTTGATAAGCGCCCAGCAGCGGCTCCGGCAGATGGTCGATGAGCGACCCTTCGAAGGTGCCGGCCAAGATCGCCGCTTCGTTGTCTACGAAAATGTTGACGCAGGCCCGCTCCAAGGCGTTGATGATCGAGGAGCGATAATAAACCATACGGTCGTTGGCATCAGTCACCATCGGATAGGCGCTCCTGAGGCGTTCGCGCGCTTCGGGAGCAAAGAAATCGAGCAGCAATGCCTCTGCCTGTTCGTCGGAGAGCAGGCGCAACTTATGGGCATCTTCGAGATCCATAATCTGATAGCAAATATCGTCGGCCGCTTCTACGAGATACACGAGCGGATGGCGCGCAAAGCGCAGCGATTCGCCCGGTGCTGCGCAATTGGGGAGGCCCAATTCGTGGGCGATGCGTTGGAAGTCGGCCGCCTCGCTTTGGAAGAAGCCAAACTTCGACTTGCCGCGGCAACAATCGGAGGCAAAGGGATACTTGACAATCGCGGCCAGCGTGGCGTAAGTCATTACGAAGCCGCCCGCCCTATGGCCGTTGAATTGGTGCGTCAGGAGTCGGAACGCGTTGGCATTGCCATCGAAGTTGACAATGTCTGTCCAGACGCTTTTCGGGAGCATTTTCTCCCATTCGCGTCCCTGCCCCTCAGCGAAAAAGCTGCGTATGGCGCGCTCTCCGCTGTGGCCGAAAGGCGGATTGCCCATATCGTGGGCCAGGCAAGCGGCGGAGACGATCGCACCGAGAGCTTCCGGTGTGCGCTCTCCCGCTGCGGAATCTCTTTGTTGTAAAAGGGCGGCCACATCTGCACCCAAACTGCGCCCTACGCTTGATACTTCAAGGCTGTGCGTCAGACGGTTGTGGACGAAGACGCTACCGGGGAGGGGAAACACTTGCGTCTTGTTCTGCATACGTCGAAAGGCGGCTGAGAAGATCAGGCGATCGTAGTCGCGCTGAAACTCTGTGCGCCGCTCGGCCGCAGATTTGGCTACGTATTCCTTACCGAAGCGTCGGTCTGATAAAAGTTGGCTCCATTCCATCGTGTTTTCCGCTTTAGGGCTCTCCCGGTTTTCTTATTTATATTCCTAACGGAGATGCTTCCTGCCGATGTGCGTCCGGTCGGCCGCAGAGTTGTTTCCACCACCGGTCGTCGCGCCATAGGCCGCAATGCAGTGGGCACTCGTCGGTGCAGAATTTGCACGGCCCATTGACGTAGGGCAAAGGTAGCGATAAAAAAATAAAAATGAGCGGTAACGGAAGAAAGACCTTGACAGATGCCTTTGCAGCGCCCCGCTTCGCAAGGTCGTTTGCCGGTAGTTTCTTTGGGCGGCGCTTCGCGTTTACGGCGCGCGGCGTCTTTGCCGTTTGCCGATGCGTAGCTGCAATTCTGCCCCTTGCAAGTCCTTTTTCTTCAAGATTTTACTGCCGCTTGCGTTTTGTTTGGCGGCAGCAAACGATGGTTTGGTGGGGGCAAACAATGGTTTGGTGGGAGCAAACGATAGTTTGGCGGCAGCAAACAATAAGTTGCCCCGGCGTAAGGCCTTCGTGTGTGCATTTTCGCAAAAAGAAATCAGGAGCAAAGGCCGGCGAAAACGCGGCAGCAGCAAGAAAAACAGCCGCCGACGCTTCGCTTTTCAGCTCACGCGGACGGCTGAAAAGAAGTAAAACCGGCTGCACTTCGGTGTAAAATAGAAATCGGGCGGCGCACGTCGTTTTTTTACCCATCTTTTTGCCCCGTTTTCATTTCCAAAAAGTTTTTTATTTGCTATTTTTGCAACAACAATTTGCGACCTTGCCGCCGAGCGGCTTGCGTCGATTATTTAGCATTACATTTTAATTAAAGCAATATGAATTTCCTTACGAATGAAAAGTTGACCATCGTCGGTGCTGCCGGGATGATCGGTTCTAACATGGCGCAGACGGCGGCCATGCTTCACCTCACGCCAAACATTTGCCTGTATGACGTTTACGAGCCGGGCCTCGAAGGCGTTACGGAAGAAATGCGTCATTGCGGTTTCGAGGGCGTTAACTTCACGTTTACGACAGATGCGAAAGAGGCATTGACAGATGCGAAATATATTATCTCATCAGGTGGCGCTCCGCGCAAGCAGGGTATGACGCGCGAGGACTTGCTGAAAGGCAATTCCGAAGTGGCAGAACAGCTTGGTAAGGATATTAAGACGTATTGCCCGGACGTAAAACACGTGACGATTATCTTTAATCCGGCAGATATTACCGGTCTCGTTACGCTTTTGTGGTCAGGCTTGAAGCCGTCGCAAGTTTCTACGCTCGCAGCGCTTGATTCTATCCGCCTGCAAAGCGAATTGGCAAAGCACTTCAACGTGCCGCAAAGCGATGTGACCGGTTGCCGCACGTATGGTGGTCACGGCGAGCAGATGGCGGTATTTGCTTCTACGGCAAAGGTTCAAGGCACGCCGCTGCTCGACTTGATCGGCACGGATCGCCTGCCTGCTGACAAATGGGCTGAAATCAAGCAACGTACAATCAAGGGTGGTGCAAATATCATCAACCTGCGCGGCCGCAGTTCGTTCCAAAGTCCGGCTTACGTGAGCGTTCGTATGATCGAAGCTGCTATGGGCGGCGCACCATTCAATTGGCCCGCAGGCCGTTATGTGAGCTTCGCAGGCTATGACCATATTATGATGGCGATGGAAGCAACGATCACGAAGAACGGCAGCGCTTACGAAGAAATTCACGGCACGCCCGAAGAGATGGCTGAGCTCCGCAAGAGCTACGAGCACCTCTGCAATATGCGCGATGAGGTGATCGGCCTCGGCGTGATGCCTCCGGTAGAAAAATGGGGCGAGATTAACCCGAATTTGAAGTAATCCAAAATATTAGATTTTAGATTTAGATGGTTGCCTTCCCGACTGCTTGCGGTCGGGAAGGTTTTTTTGTCCGGTTTTGCTGCGTGATGATGCTGTGGCTCGGCGTCAGGAGTAAAAGAAAATGAGGCGACTTCCGGCAGCATTGCGCTGCGCTTGCGGGAAGTCGCCTCATCGGCTGTATGGTTGGCGCCGCGGCTGACGCTAAATGGCTTACTTAATTGCGAGGAATGGTAGGCGGCACATCGCCGGCGCCACTCTTGTTGTTGGCAAACTTGCTGATGGCGCCGCGCATATCGGTATCGCCAATCAGGTTCTGGAGGCGATAATAATCCATCGCGCCCATATTGCCCTCGCGCAAGGCTTGCGCCAAGGCTTTGGGCACTTCGGCTTCGGCTTGTATCACCTCGGCGCGCGCTTCCTGCGCCTTCGCTTTCATTTCCTGCTCCGTGGCCACGGCCATCGCACGGCGCTCTTCCGCCTTAGCCTGCGCAATGTTTTTATCGGCGTTGGCTTGATCCATTTGCAGCGTCGCGCCGATGTTCTTACCCACGTCAATATCGGCAATATCAATCGAAAGGATCTCAAAAGCCGTTCCGGCGTCCAAGCCCTTGCGCAATACGAGTTTGGAAATGCTATCGGGGTTTTCCAACACCTGCTCGTGAGAGTCGGCAGAACCGATGCTTGAGACGATACCCTCACCTACGCGCGCCAGAATCGTATCTTCGCCCGCACCGCCTACGAGTTGCTGGATGTTGGCCCGCACCGTGACGCGCGCTTTTGCGATGAGCTGAATACCATTCTTGGCCACGGCGGCTACGGGCGGCGTATCGATCACCTTCGGATTGACGGAAGTTTGCACCGCTTCGAAGACGTCGCGCCCCGCTAAGTCGATCGCCGTAGCTTTCTCAAAAGAAAGGTCGATATTGGCTTTAGAAGCTGACACCAAAGCGTGAACAACGCGCTGCACATGTCCGCCCGTCATAAAATGAGCTTCGAGATTGTCGCGCGTAATATAGCCCAAACCGGCCTTGTGCGCCTCGATGAGGCTCGGCACGATAACCGAAGGCGGCACGTTACGGATGCGCATCAAAAAGAGTTGGATCAGCGATACTTTTACGCCTGACACCTTCGCACTCAGCCAAAGGAAGAAAGGCACAAAATGGAAGAAAATGCTTAGCAGTACGACTACACCGACCGCAATGATGATGTTAATTAAAGGGAAGTCTACCATAGTAAGAAAAATAAGTATTGATGATGTTGCAAATTTATCATTTTCGTTTCGTACAGGCGTATATTGCGCCTTAAATATTGCGGTCCACTTCGCTGCCGACACAATATATATGTAGCTGTCCGGATTGTTGTAAAGATAGCATCAATGGTAAAGCCTTCCGCTCCCTATGCTTGAGGTGCGGAAGGCTTTACTTGCTTGTTGTAGTTGCTGATTATGATCCCTACAACGATTAACTTACTTCACCACTTTCTTGCCATTGACAATATAAATACCCTTCGGCAGATCTTCTACTTTACTGTTGAGCTTCACGCCGCTGAGCGTATAAATGCCTTGCTTGGCAGCGTTGTCGATGGTTGGCGTATGGATGCTTGATGGGTCGCCAATGATCACTTTGCGCTTGACAATTGCGCCATTGAGTGCAATACCGCGTAAATCCGCATCAAACGCGGCACCCGTCGGCTGAAGAATGTCGCAGCCCACCAGCACAACATTGGCAAAGTCGCAGATAGAGCCATTCTCTTTTCCTTCTGCCGTGACCATCGCATTATTGATCGTCAGCGTTTCGCGCGTGCCGTCACTTCCGGCAATGGCATACGCGCGACTCTCAGCGTTCACGATGCAGTTGTTGATGGTGAGGTTGGTTTCATTTGCATAGACAGCACAGTCTGACCCGCTTTTCGCATTAAGCGTGCCGCCGCCGGTAATGGTCAGCGGACTTCTGAAACTGATCGTAGCTTTGTCTGTAGTTGTTAGGCTGTTTGTGCCAATGACGTTTATAGTCAAACCGTCGATGTTTGAAACGATGGCATTTGTGGTTGTTGAGCTGATTGTAGCATTCTGCAGCGTAAGAACTTTATTGGTTGGGTCATACTTCACCGTTCCGCTTACTCCGTCAAAAATGGTGAGGTCGCCGCAGTTGTCTGAAGTTACCTGCGTGCCGCAAATCTGAAGATCGTAATCCGTAGATTGAGGAGTAATCACCACCTCGCTCGTTACCATCTCTCCATTGAGTACGACAGCATTCTGAGAGGGGTCAAACGTAGCGCCCGCCGGCTGCGTGATGGCGCAACCTTCCAGCGTGAGTGATGCGAAGTCGCTGATAGAGCCGTTTTTCCCCTCTGCTGTTACCGTAGCATTTTTGATCAGCAACTTTCCATCAGAACCATATGCTCCCGTAATACCTTCGTGTCCCACGGCAGTTACAATACAGTCGGTAATCGTAAGATCAGTATGAATGAATAAGATCCCGCAACTTGACAGGCTATTTACATTGAGCGTGCCGCCGCCGGTAATGGTCAATGGTTTTGTGATGCGGAGCGTTGAAGTATTGGCAGTAACCAGTCTGTTCGTACCAATAAGGTTTATCGTTAAGTTGTCGATTCTCGAATCGATGGCATTTGGAGATGTTGTATCGATGATGGCGTTTTCCAGCGTCAGAATGTTGGATTGTGGATCGTATATCACGATTCCGCTTACGCCTTCAAATTCAGCAAGATCTTTGCAGTTGTCAGAGGTTACCTGCTTGCCGGCAATCAGAAGATCATAGTTTATTGCTTTATCATCTATCGTTATATCGTCCAGTAAAATGTAATTGCCCTCCTCCCCGCTCTTGTTGCTGTCGAAGTGTCTGAACGCAATGTATTTTGTGCCGACAGGCAGCTGCAGCGTGCGATTAACCCACTCTGACTGATTCGAACCATCCTTAATAGGTTTCAGACCGGTAGGTCTCTCGTCTTTCAATACTATCGTGAAATCGGAAATATCCTTACCGGTAGTCGATGCGAGTACCTGATAACGATCATCAGGATATTTAGTATTCAGAGAAAACCAATAAGTCAGTCTGGTTGCTCCGGAAAGCTTTGGAGATATAAGATAGTTGTCCGGATCGAGATTTCCATTGTCGTC
>ERZ772932.1173-NODE-1173-length-12747-cov-16.808226_pt1 | contig 12747 bp, 6 predicted proteins | sample MGYA00511684_ERZ772932 | MGnify/ENA primary metagenome ERZ772932 (study PRJEB29015, sample SAMEA2738078) | human oral metagenome | biome: human oral; feature: human-associated habitat; material: saliva | place: China | collected 2210 ...
TGACCAGCAGCGCGGAGTGGCGCATCGTGACGCGGTGGGCGAGCGGGTCGGCGGGATCTTCGATCCACAGGGCTCCGGCCTCGCCGGCGGCGAGCACGCGCATGGCCCGCGAGGCCTCGCTGAGCACATACTCGAGGTCGTCGTCGGTCAGGTCGCCTCGCAGCAGGGAGTCGACTTCCTCCATGATGAGGCTCAGGGGCCGCAGCTCGACGGGGGCCTCGAGGCCCTGGATGATAGGCGCGCGCGAGCCCTCGGCGTAGCGCTCGGCCACCAGGAGCGGGTCGCGGTGGTACCACTCGTGCAGCAGGTAGACGCGCCACAGCGCGCCGGGGAGGGTGAACTCGGGGCTGCGCGACCACACGTGCGCGATCGTGTCGACCCCGCCGGTGCGCACGGTCTCGCGCAGGCGCGCGACGTCGGCGTCGGTGAAGGTCTCGTCGCCCACGCCCATGAGCGCCCAGGCGGCGGTGTGTGCGACGGCGGCGGTGGCCGCGGGGTCTTCGTCGCCGATGATGGCGTCAGCCCTGGCGGCGTCGAGCATGGCGGGGCGTCGCGGCATCTTCGATTGGGCCATGGGGACTTCTTCCTCCTACAATGGGGCTGCTGGGCCTATAGCTCAATGGTAGAGCAGCGGACTTTTAATCCGTAGGTTGGGGGTTCGAGTCCCCCTGGGCCTACTGGTCGCCTCGGAACGTTCCGGGGCGTTCACACTATCTGCGGGCACGCGCCCGCGCTGGAGGTGCATGATGGATCCTCGTTTTTCTCGCGCGTATGGCGCCCTGGCGGGCCTGGCGCTCGGAGACGCGCTGGGCATGCCGACGCAGGAGATGTCCCCGGAGCAGATTCGCGCGGTGTACGGGCGTATCACGGGACTCGTGGACGGGGACGCCTCCCAGCCCTACGCGCCGGGGATGCCGGCGGGGTCGGTCACGGATGACACGGAGCAGGCGCTGCTGGTTGCTTCCCTCCTGGTACGAGGCCGGGGCGCTTCCTCGGGTCGCGTGGCCCTGGACGTGGGCGAGTTCGCCCACGCTCTGCTGGCCTGGGAGGATTCGATGATCGAGCGCGGGTCGCTCGACCTGCTGGGCCCCTCCACCAAGGCTGCCCTCGAGCGCGTGCGCGCGGGCGAGGACCCGCTGAGCGTGGGCGGGGCGGGGACCACAAACGGCGCGGCGATGCGCGTCACCCCGATCGGTATCGCGATGTCGACGGCCGATCCCGAGGCCTTTGCGGATGCCGTCTGGTCGTCCTGTCAGGTCACGCACGCGACGCGCCAGGGTTTCCAGTCGGCTGCCCTCGTGGCGGCGGCCGTGTCCATGGGTATCGACACCGCGCGTTCAACGACCCCGAATCTGAGGTCCCTGCTGTGGAAGGCCCTGTCCTACGTCGATTCACTGCCCGAGCGCGGAGCGTGGACCCCAGATCCGGACGTTGTGGCGGCGACGCGCAGGGCCATGCAGCTGGTCGCTAACCCCGCGTCCTCGTCCCTGGAGTGCCTGGTCGAGCAGGTGGGCACGTCCGTCGCCTCGGCGCAGGCGATACCCATGGCATTTGCGTTGCTCGCGCGAGACCCCTCCCCGCAGGCGCTGCTGGACGCCGCCAACATCGGCGGCGATACCGACACGATCGGCGCAATCGCGGGCGCAATCCTGGGCGCCGCCCTCGGCTTTGAGGTCTTTGTCGGCCGCGGCCTCGCCCAGGTCGAACTCGCCTCCCACCTGGACCTGCCGTCCGTCGCCCTCGAGCTGTTGGAGCTGCGTGCGGCTTACGAGCCTGCCGCGAGCGCGCCCACGTCCCCCGAGACTGAGGACTCGAGCGAAGCCGCTTCCCCCGAGGCACCCACCCCGGCCTCGTCGCCCGATTCCATGGGGGGTCGAGTTGTCCTCATGGGGCAGATCCTCGTGGACCACGTGTTAGCGGACGCCGCCCCGGTATACGGCGGCGGCTCTAATTGGGGAAACGACGAGGGCCTCCACGTCAGCGCGGGCTTCGGCGTTCTCGCGGCGGCACGCCGAATGGGGGCCGAGGCCGTCTCCCTCAGCCCGATCGGCACCGGACCCCACGCCTCGATGATCGAGGCTGCCCTCGCGCGCGAGGGAATCGTCGACGTTGGCCCCCGGGTGACAGACTGCGACAACGCGTACCGCACCGCGCTCGTCTCGCGCAACGGCACGTGCACGATCATTGCCACGAAGGGCGCCGAGACGATGGCCCCCGAGAACGCGTGGGCCGATGTCGTGCGCACGATGAAGCCGGGCGATGTGCTCTTCATCGACGGATCTCTCATGGAGCACCCGTCCAACAAGGTGGCGGCCGACAACGCGCTGCGTGTCCTCCCCGAGGGAGTGCGCGTGGTCCTGGACGTCTCCCCCGTCGTCGGGATTCCTGATGGTTTGCCTCCGAACACCATCATTTCCATGAATTACGATGAGTCGCAGGACCTGTGGAAGAGGATTCCCGACGAGGAACGAAAGTTCCCCTCCTGGCTACCAGCAGATAAGGCAGCGACAGCCCTGGCCGCCAGGCTCGGGCATCACGTTCTCGTCCGCAAGGATGAGAGTGGCGCGTACTTCGCACCGGCCGATGGCGCAGCCGGCCTGTCAACCTTCCACATCCCGACCCCGCGCATCACAAGAGCCGACACAAACGGCGCGGGCGACTCCCACTCGGGCGTCCTGGCTGCCTGCCTCGCACAGGACGTTGCGCTCAAACGGGCACTTTTGCTAGCCAACTGCGCGGGTGCCCTGGCCTCGACCGTGCCCGGCCCGGCCTCGTGCCCGACGCGCAGCCAGATCGAGGCCGCGGCCGACGCGCTGAGTGAATCGGGAGACTGACATGGATCCACGTTTTGATCGCGCCCACGGGGCGATGGCCGGACTCATTTACGGTCGGTCGCTCGGGGTCGATACCTCGAGCGAGGAAAGTACCAACGCTACAAGCGTGTGCAAAGCCATTCTCGAGCTGCTGACAGTCGACAAATCGGCGGAGCCGCCGACACTGCCGTCACTGTTGGCCCCCACCAAACACCCGTACGCACTACTGATCGGCGGCGTCCAGGTCGGCATCTCCACCCCGACAAAGGGACGTCAGGTCTTCGCAGACGCCGTGTGGAACAACCACCTGATGGTTGAGCCAACGCGCCAGAAATTCCAGGCGTCAGCCCTCGTTGCCGCCGCTGTGTCACTCGGCCTCGACAGTCCGCACTTCCGCGTGGCCGATGTTCTGGTGAAAGCCGTCGATATCGCCTCGTCGCTGGAGGCACGCGGAGAGTGGAGCCCGGAGCCTGACGTCGTGGCCGCGACGCGCAGGGCGCTGAACATCGTCAGCGACATGAACGAGTACGTCGAATCCCCACTCGAACGTCTCCTCGAGCACATCGGTGCGGGCGATTCGCTCTCGCAGATCGTTCCCATGGCCTTTGCCCTGGCCTCCCGCTACCAGAACCCCCGCCTCCTGGCCTCTCCCCTACACCTCGGCCCCCAAGCGCACACGATCCTGTCCATCACCGGCGCACTGGTCGGCGCGGTTCGCGGCGTGAGTTTCCTGCGACCCTACGCGTACCCCCCGGTTGAGGAGGTGTTCACGCAGGACTTCAAGCAAAGCGTACGTGACCTGCTCGCAAAGCGCGTGCCTTACCCCGGCGACGCTGACGCCTCGGACACGGCCGCGCCATCGGGGCCCTCCTCGTTCGAGGATGACAATTCTGGTCAGCGCACGCGCCAGCGCTACTTCGAGCCCGTCAACCCGCCCACACCTCTCAAGGCGCTCCGCGGCGACGCTCAGCCCGGACGCGTCGTTTTCCTCGGTGAGCTCTTTGCCGACCATCTCATGCACGCGCACAAGTACCCGCAACTCGGGGAACACGTGTGGGCATCGGACCTGGGACGGACTGCGGGCGGCATGTTCAGGGCCATGGCGGCGGCTCGCCATATGGGAGCCGAGGTCGTGTCGCTCGGTCCCATCGGACAGGGACCCAACGCGCGTATCATCACTCAGGCCCTGCGACGCATGAACATCGTCAACGCCGGCCCTCACCTGAGCGGAGTGGACAACGGCTACCGCCTTCAGTTCTCTGCCGACGAGGGGTACCGCATGATCCCACGTGGGGCCCTCAACAACGGCTGGTTCTTGACCCTTTCGACGAGGAATCCAATGCCCTCCCTAGCATCGCGTGAGTGGTCGGAAGCTGTGGAATCCCTCGGTCCCTCGGACGTTCTATGGATCGATGGGGCGCTCATGGGCCATGACGCCACGGCACAGGCCCTGAACGAGGCCCTGCGAGGACTTCCCGAACACGTGCGCGTCGTATTCGACGGGGCATCAGACGAGGGTGTCCCCAATAATCTCCCTCTCGACAACGTCCTCGTGTCGCTACGAATCAGCCACCACGCGACGTTCAGGGAGCACTTCAGCGCGGAGTCGCCTCTCGCGCTTTACCGCGACCAGCCCGAGCAGCAGGCGAGCGCTCTGAGCCTGCTCAGCGCGCGCCACATCGTCGCACGCACTGACGACAATGATGCGCTGTTCGCACGTCCCACGCTCGATGACGCCCGTATCCTGTCCCCCACTCTCACACGGGTTGCAGGGCCTTCGATCAATCCGGCGTTCAGAGCGGAGCGGATGGCGGACGTTCATTCCGGAACGCTGGCAGCCTGCCTCGCACTGGGCATGAGTGCCGAACGAGGGATCCTCCTGGCCAATTGCGCGGCTGCACTGGCGACCCCCGTCTCATTGTCCGCCCGAGACACTATCGAGGCGGCCGCTCACGATCTTCTGACCCGCAATCAGGCCTAACAAGGAGAAACGAGAATGGATCCACGACTCCCCTACGCTCTCGGGGCGCTGGCAGGCTTGGCCCGCGCAGACGCAGCACATTCGGACACGCTCGAGGCGTCCAATGGGCCTGGCTGCGAGGTCACAACGTCAGCGATGGCCGTTGCCCTCCAGCTGCTGCGAGCACCGGGGGAGGACTGCACCACCCACTCAGGGACGCAGCTACCCACCACCGCGAGCGCTGATGCTCGTCTCATGTGCGCAATACCGGTCGGCATCGCACTGTCGACGGTTGACCTCGAGGCATTCGCCGAGACCGTGTGGCGTGTGTGCGGGTGTACGAGCCGGAACGAGTTTCAGTCCGCCGCGCTTCTCGCCGCCGCGGTGTCCATCGGCATCAATACCCGCATCCGTACCCGTCCTCTTTCCTACACCGACCCCCTGTGGGACGCCGTCGATGTCGTGAGCGCGATGCCCCCACGCGGCGAAACAGACAGCGGCCCGGACGTGCTCGAGGTGGCCCAGCGCGCTCTGAAGGCAGTCGCCAACACCCAATCGGATCTGCGCTCGTCGCCCGCGCCTGTACTTCAGGAAACGCTGTCGGACTGTGATCCCTCCAGCCGGATCGTTCCGCTCGCTTTCTTCTTGGCTGCCTCTCCACAAGGCGCCGACGAGGCCTCGAAGTGCTTCGCGTTGAGCAGCTCACCGGCGCTGTGCGAGGCGGTTGCAGAGACGCTTTCTGGGATCTTCAAGCCAACCGGCGTGCTCCCAGAACCCAATCTGGCGCAATGCTCTGAGGGCGCTCAGCCGGATTGGCTGGGGATCACCGGTCAGCTCCTCGAACTGCATCCTCCCGCTCCCATCGAGTGGATCCGTCGAGCGCTGGGCGATTCCATTGCGCGCGTGCCCAGGCATGACCCTTCCCCCTTCGAGGCCTCTGATTCCGGTGCGTCCACCCACGCTGCTGTCGATAGCCCGAGCACCGATGATCCGCGGGATTCCAACGCTGCAGAGGCGTCGTCTGGGCGGGTCATCGTCATGTCCGAACTGATGCTTCGATACGACCGGGGCTCCGAGGAGGACCCCATTCCCGCCGGGAACGAGTGGGCCACCCGAAAGGGTGTCTATCTCTCACGCCCCTTCACGGTCATACGGGCGGCGCGCGCCATGGGGGTCGAGGTCATCTCTCTGAGCCCGATCGGGCAGGGCCCGCGCTCCTCAGTCATCACCGATGCACTGGAACGCGAAGGGATCGTGAATGTCGGACCACAGGTGACCGGGGGCGATAGCGGGTTCATGTCGCCCATCGCCGGAAGCTTCGGACCAAGCAAAACGGAAAGAATCACCGGCATGCCACGGGACGCATGGGACGAGGTCATCCGCACCTTGGGCCCCTCCGACGTGCTCTACATCGACGCGGGAATCGAAACCAATCCACCTGTTCTAGCGGCGGCCGAGCACGCGCTGGCCCATCTCCCCCAGCATGCACGAGTGATCCAAGACATGTCGGGAGCATTCATCGGTCCGCGTAATGTTCGCAACGACAGCGTCCTGACGGTGCTGGACCAGGGGTCGGTGCAGGCCTTGGGCGAGCGATTCATGTCCGATCGCACCGCCTTCGACGCCTCCCACGTCCCTGCTCGCGCTGCGAGCTTCATCCTGTCCCTCTTCCATCGTTCCACGCTGGTCAGCACGATGACGTACGAGTCCTTCCTCGCGCGACCGCAGCACGCGACGGACAAGGTGAGCAAGCCACGGACCCGTTTCCCAGCCCCCACCGTCGTATCCACCGACCACGACGGGTCTTACAGCGTCTGGACGGGGACCCTCGCGGCCGCCCTCGCTGAGGGGAACGCGATAGAGCGAAGCATCGTCCTTGCGAACTGCGCGGGGGCCTTGGCCTCGACGATGCCCGGTCCGGCCTCGTGCCCCACGCGCGAACAGATCGAGGCCGCGGCTCGCACCCTGCCAGAGCGAGACGATGTTGAGCTGGAGCGCCGTGCCCGCGCCCTCGGGGCGCTGGCGGGAGTCGTATTCGGCGATGCAGTCGGCATGTTCTTCAAGGGGATGTCGGCGGAGCTCGTTGAGGACCTGCGCCGCACATTGCCACTTTTGACGGATTCGACCACCGCCCTCCCCACGATGCCGGCAGCACCCGCGGGAACACTCACTGCTGTCACGCACGAGGTTCTCGCGTCAGCCTCGGCGCTACTCTCGGAAGGTGCCTCCCCACTCGGAGTCGAAGCCGAGGACCGTGCGGGTAATGAGCTGGCGGGTTCTCGCTACGTCCTGCGCGCCATTCCGGTGGGCATCGCGACCGTGACGACAGATCCCGAGGCCTTCGCGGAGGCCGTGTGGCAGGCCTGCGGAAACGAGAACCTCACCCGGCAGGAGTTCCAGGCAGCCGCTCTCGTCGCCGCGGCTATCTCGTTGGGCATTGACAAGAAACACTACAGGGCCAGTGAAATCGGTTCCATCTTGGGAGAAGCCATCGAGTACGTAGCGGCTCTTCCCCCGCGTGGTTCCGCGAGCAGCGAGCCTGACGTGCTGCAGGCGGCGCACAAGGCGATTGGAACTGTCCGCAACTTCCGTGATGACATCTACGAGCGCGTGCGCGGGTTGATCGGCACGTCTGCGGATCCGACGCAGTCGGTTCCTGCTGCCTTCGCACTTATTCTCAAGGACGAATCACAGTCCACTGCTGTCAGCGCCGCCGTCCTCGGCGGGGAGACAAGTGTGATCGCGGCGATCGCCAGCGCCGTTCTCGGGGCAATTCGCGGCGTCACGATGTTCTCTCCCAACAACCTCGCCACGATCGAGAGGGTTTCCCACCCGGGCGTGGCTCCCCTGTCCGAGCGCCTCGTCGAACGGCGGGTGTACGTCTCCGATGATGCGGCGTCCAACTAGGGAGAAAACAGTATGATTCCGCTCTCTGACACCGCCCATCGGGTACCGACCACAGAACCGCCTCCCCCTAACCGTCACGGCTCCACCGACGGCAACAACCCCGTCGGCCGCGTCGTCCTCATGGGGCAGATCCTCGTCGACCTCGCCGTGCGCGGCGAGGCCCTACCCACGCCGGGCGGCGACGTGTGGGCCATCGACGAGGGAATGCACGTGGGCGGAGGCTTCAACGCCCTCGTGGCGGCGCGGCGCATGGGGGCCGAGGCCGTCTCCCTCAGCCCAATTGGCGACGGCCCCTACTCCTCGCTCATCCAAGAGGCGCTCGCGCGTGAGGGGATCACGGACCTCGGGCCGCGCATCGCGGGCATTGACAACGGGTTCTGCATCGCGTTCACGGACCGCACAGGCGAGCGCACCTTCATCTCCACCAAGGGAGCCGAGACGATGGCACCCGCGAGCGCGTGGGCAGACTTCGTGCGCACGATGCACCCGGGCGACGTGCTCTACATCGACGGATACCTCATGGACCACCCCGCGAACAGGGAGGCCGCGGAGGCGGCGCTGCACGTCCTACCCGAGGGTGTGCGCGTCCTCCTCGACGTCTCCCCCGTGATCGGCATCCCGGACGCTCTGCCCTCCGACGGCGTCATCGTGTCGATGAACCTCAGGGAGGCTCAGGAGATCGGTCAGCAGAGCGGGGATTCGAGCGTCCACGACCTGTGCGACCAGCCTCGCGAGGCCGCACGCGCGATGCTCGGCCTGCTGCATCGCCCCGTTCTCGTGCGCGCAGGCGCCGAGGGTGCATACGTCGCCAGCCCTTCCGAGGAGGCGACGAGCGCCTGTCGTCAGGACCCGACCCGCGTCCCGACGCCTCGCGTCGACGCGATCGACACGAACGGCGCGGGGGACGCACACTCCGGCGTTCTGGCGGCCTCCCTCGCGCAGGGTATTCCACTCGAGCGGGCACTTGTGCTGGCCAACTGCGCGGGCGCGCTGTCCACAACGGTCGTCGGCCCGGCCTCATGTCCGACGCGCGAGGAGATCGAGGCCGCGGCGGATGCGCTCACCGAGGACACGGCTGCGGAATAGGAGAAAGCAACATGGACACGCGCTCTGAGCGCGCCCGCGCGGTGCTGGTGGCCTGCGCGATCGGTGACGCGGCCGGGTTGCCCACCCGTGGCATGTCCCCCGACGAGATCGAGAGCACCTACGGACCGCCGTCGACATGGAGGGATCGCAACATCACCCACCCCGCCAAGCCCGGCGTTCCCGAGGGAACGGTCACGGAGGTGACGCACGAGATCCTGGCGGCTGCCTCGACCCTTCTCGGCGACGAGGCCGGGGCGACCATCCGGGACCGTGCGGACACTGCCCCGATGGGGTGGCGTCAGCTTGTACGTGCCATTCCCGTCGGGATCGCGACCTCGACGGCCGATCCCGAGGCCTTCTCGCGGGCCGTATGGGAGGCTTGCGGAGGGGAAGGTCTCACCCGGCAGGAGTTCCAGGCGGCGGCCCTCCTCGCCGCTGGCGTCTCCCTCCAGGTGGACGGCCCTCAGGAGAGGCTATCGACGAGGCATAACCACCTGTGGAAGGCCCTTCACCTCGTGGAATCCCTGGAACCGCGCGGCACCTGGAGCCCGGAGCCAGACGTCGTGGCGGCCACGCGCCGGGCGATGAACATCGCCATGCAGGTGGCGACAACGCCTACACAGATCCTGACCGAGCAATTCGGTTCCTCACCGAAACCCACGCGCATGATCCCGCTGTGTTTCGGACTGAGCACATACCTCGCGCACTGGCTCTCGCGCTACGGGATCACGCGAATAGGCGGCGACACCAGCCTCATGAGCGCGCTCGTCGGCGCTCTCTGCGGCGAAGCGGAGGGCCATCACGAATTGCGACGCGGTTCGTGGATGGAGGTCGAGGAGGTCAACGACCTTGATCTGACGTCGCTCGCCGAGCGTCTCGTCGCGTGCCGCCCCGCGCCCGCGGATGAGGCTCCTGGCGAAGATGGCACTTCCGATGAGGGTGCTACACCAACCTGGGAGTCACCCAACGCGCCTTCCCCGTTCGAGGATCCCGACTCCACCCTGATGACACGGCGGACGCTGCTGACGCAGGTGTCGCCGCCGACTCCGCTCGGTCCCACGCGCAGAGATGCTCCCGTGGGGCGCGTCGCCTACATGGGCCAGCTCGTGCTCAACCAGTCGCTACATGTGTCTTCCTTCCCCGAGCCGGGTGGGGACGTGTGGGGCGACGACGAGGGAATGGAGCTGGTCGGAGGCATCGAGGTCCTGCGTGCTGCTCGACGTATGGGGCTCGAGGCCGTCTCGCTCGGCCCAATTGGCGAGGGGCCGCACGCCTCACTCATCGAGGAAATCCTGCAACGAGAAGGCATCATCAACGCGGGGCCGCGCATCCCGGGAATGGACAACGGCTACCGCGTGACAATCACCGACGACTCGGGGCAACGCCACATCGTCACGGCGATGAAAAACAAGTGCGCGGTGCCAACCCATGCGTGGGCTGAGTTCACCCAGACGATGGGCCCGGCAGACGTGCTCTACTACGACGGAGAGTTTGCGGGCTCGTACGGATACGCGTCGACCGACCTGGGCAACGATGAGGCCGCTCGCGAGGCGCTCCTGCGCCTGCCCGAACATGCGCGCCTCGTCCTCGACACGTCCTCCCGAGGAAATATGCCCTCCGGCATTCCCTTCGACAACACCGTCTTCGTTATTGGCCAAGATGAGGTCGCGGGGATGGGTACTGGCATCACCGGTGATCGCTCCGCCTTCGATGCCAGCCGCACCTTCCGCGGCGCTGCTTTCGAGGCCGCCAGGCTCTTCGATTGCCACGCGCTCGTTCCGTCGGGGCCGGAGGGGGCCTACTTCGCCAGGCCTAACTACGGCGGTAAAGATTTGAGTTGGCCGACGGTCACTCACTGCCCGGCACCGCCGTTCGGGGCCGAGGACCCACTCGAGGCCAGGCACGTGTTTTCCGGAGTTTTCGCGGCATCCCTCGCCAGGGGCCTACCTATCGAACGGGCAATCCGGCTCGCGGTGTGTGCGCGCGCCCTCGCCACGGCGACACCCGGCCCGGCCTCATGCCCATCATTCGAGGAGATCGAGGCCGCGGCGGACGCGCTGGAGGAACGCGCTGACGGGGAGTGAGCACCACCAGGGAGTGAGCGCCGCGCAGACCCGGCTGACCCTCAACGAGCCGACCCCGGCGCCGCCGCATCCGCGCAGGTCGGGAGACTCAAACGTGCGAGATGCATCAAAGAATCAACCGATACATCTATTAGGCGCCCGCGCGGGTGCACAATCGCATCATGACGAATAACGACACCCAGGACCGCGGCGGCATCGTCGGCGGGGCGCTCACGGTGGCCCTGCTGATCACCCTGGCCGTGCAGAACGCCGTGCCGCCGATGGCGACCGACATGTATTCGGCCGCGTTCCCGCAGATCACGGCGGACCTGGCGACGAATTCGACGATGCTCGGGTTCACGCTCACGACCTTCTTCGTGGGCTACGCGACCGGCCAGGTCCTGGGCGGCGCAATCTCGGACCAGATCGGGCGCCGCCGCCCCATCATCGCGGGCGGCATCATCGCCCTCGTCGGATCCATCATCTGCGTGCTGACACCCAACATCTGGGTGCTCCTCGTGGGCCGAGTCTTCCAGGGCCTCGGCGGCGGCGTCGCCTCCTCGGTGGCGCGCGCGATCCTCGTCGACGTCGCCCGCGGCAAGATGCTGGCGCGCGCGATGAGCCTCATCCAGGCGATCGTCGGCTTTGCGCCGATGCTCGCCCCCGTCATCGGCGCGTTCATCATCACGCACGCGACGTGGAGGGTCGTCTTCTGGGCACTCGCCGCCTTCACCCTACTGATGGCAGCCCTCGCGTGGTTCGTCGTGCCCGAATCCCTGCCCGAGGAGTGCCGCCACCCCGGCGGTATTCCGCGGTTCTTCCACGGCCTCGTCCAGGTCGTGCGCATTCGCCCGTTCGTGGGCTTCATGCTGACCAACGCCTTCTCGAGCTTCTGCATGTTCGGCTACATTTCGAACGCCACCTACGTGCTGCAGGGGCCGCTGGGCCTGTCCCCCATGGCCTTCGCGTGGGTGTTCGCGTTCAACGCGCTGCTGTCGACCGGCTTCGCGCTGGTCAACGTGCGCCTGATCTCGCACTTCACGCCGCGCACGCTCATCGTCACGGGTCTTACGATCGCGGCGACCGGCGTGGTGACGCTGGCGATCTCGACGTTCCTCCTCGATCTGCCGCTGATCCTCACGTGCGTGGGCTTCGCGCTCATCATGACGGCGACCGCCTTCATTTTCGGCAACTCCGGCGCGCAGGCCATGAGCGAGGCGCGCGAGCACGCAGGCACGGCGTCGTCCGTGATGGGCGTGTGCCAGTCGATCGCGAACGGCATTGCCGCTCCCCTGGCGACCTCGGGCGGCGACAGCGCCGTGCCGATGGTGCTCGTCATGATCGTCGGCTCACTCAGCGCTTGGTTCGCGTTCTGGGTGATCGCCCGCGGCGGCAAGCACACGCCGCGCCAACTCAGCCTCGACTGACGAGGCGTCAGCGCGCGGGACACAGGATCACCGCGCCCTGGATACAGATACATCGCGCACATCCGGATAGGTAACGCACATCCGGATAGGTAACGCACATCCGGATAGGTAACGCACATCTGGATAGGTTATTAACCTATCCAGATCGTCACAACCTATCCAGAAAGCACGCCTCATCGCGAAGAATTCACCAGAGGGCACCAGCTTTCATGCCCCGGTCGCGACTATCGGTTGGGACAGCGCCGCCCACCCCGCTCAGTGCGCGGATCACGCGCGCGAGGCCAGCCACACCGCGACCGACACCAGGACCAGGCCGATCAGCTCGAAGACGCCGGGGATCTGGCGCAGCATGACGGCCCCGACCAGGGCGGACGTGGCCGGCAGGATCGCGGCGAACAGCGCGAAGGTCGACGCCGCCAGGCGCCGCATCGCGAGCGCCTCGAAGGTGTAGGGAATCGCGGTGGACAGCAGGCCCACACCGACGACGATCG
>ERZ772932.1175-NODE-1175-length-12729-cov-16.921493_pt1 | contig 12729 bp, 6 predicted proteins | sample MGYA00511684_ERZ772932 | MGnify/ENA primary metagenome ERZ772932 (study PRJEB29015, sample SAMEA2738078) | human oral metagenome | biome: human oral; feature: human-associated habitat; material: saliva | place: China | collected 2210 ...
CCAATCACGGCGTCTACGAGTTCGAGCGTGACCGCAACCAGCGCTTCAGCGCCGATATCGTCATGTGGGTTGAGACCGCCGGCACCGCCGACGACATCGCAGCCACCGTCTCCTACGCGGATATCGCCGACGAGGCCATGGCTGTCCTCACCGGCACCGCCGTCGACCTCATCGAGACCCTCGCAGAGACTATCGCCTCGCGCGTCATGAGCCACGAGGGCGTCGTCGGCACCGAGGTCACCGTCCACAAGCCCGACGCCCCCATCGACCACCCCTTCGCGGACGTGTCGGTGACCGTGCACGCGGGCCAGACCGACGCGATGCCCCTGTCGCTGTCCCTCAAGGGCATTTACGAGGCCGAGGACGGCTCCGTCCTCACCGGCGAGATCGAGGCGTACGGCCACGCCCAGGCCCCCAGTCCGGCCGAGCAAGAGCAGCGTGAGGCCCTGCCCTCGCGCCGCGGTGCGCACGCCGCGCAGGACCGCCGCGAGGAGGACGCCTCCCGTCCGGCGCACCTGCGCTCGCGGCGCGTTGTCCTGGCGATTGGTGGCAACCTCGGGGACGTTCCCGTCACCCTCATGCACACGGTCGAGGCCCTGTCCTACATGGAGGGATTCCAGATTGAGGACGTCTCGCCGATCATGCGCACCAAGCCGGTGCTCGCCCCCGGCCAGGCGCCGCAGCCGGATTACTGGAACGCCGTCGTCATCGGCTCCGCGATTGCGAGCCCCGACGAGCTGTTCGCCCAGACCAGCCGCATTGAGCGCGAGCTTGGACGCGAGCGCCACGAGCGCTGGGGCGCTCGCACCGTCGACATCGACATCATCCAGATCGAGGGCCTGGCCTCCTCCGACCCGGTGCTCACTCTGCCGCACCCGCGCGCCAAGGAACGCGCCTTCGTCCTGGCGCCCTGGCTCCTGTGTGAGCCCGACGCGATCCTCGAGGGCGTGGGCCGCGTATCCGACCTGCTGGCCAACACCCCCGACCGCGAGGGCATCATCGACGCCGTCGACGACTGGCTCGAAGATCCGGCGGCCGTCATGGCCGACTCCGACGAGTTGCTCGCCCAGCGCGCCGAGCAGGCCAGCGCCGACATGCGCGAGCTGATCGAGGCCCTGACCGGCGAAATCAGCCAGGTCAGCAACCTCGTGACTCGCCCGGGAGTGCTCGCCGCCGAGGTGTCGGCGCCGACCGTCGATACGCCCGAGGCCTCCGTCGAAGCGACGCCCGCCCCCGAGGTCGTTCCCGCCCCCGACGCGGTGCCTGCCCCCACGGTCGTTCCTGCCCCCGAGGTCACGCCGGCTCCCGCAGTCGTTCCTGCCCCCGAGGTCGCGCATGCCGAGGCCTCGTCCGTCCCTCAGCCGCAGACCCCCGCTCAGGCTGCCCCTGAGGCCTCCGCGGCCTCGCCCGAGGTGCCCGCACCCGACGCGTCGCGCTTCGCTCCCGCCGAGGAGGCGGCGCCCGCCGCGCAGGCCCCCGCGGTGCCCGCCGATGCCCCCGAGGCCTCGTCCGAGGCACCCACGCCCGCTCACAACGCGCCCTCCTACGCGGCCCCGCCTCAGCGCGAGCGTCGCCACCGCGGGGAACGAGCCTCGTCTCGCCCCTCCTGGCACCCGGTTTCCTCCGTGCCCGCGGACTCCGCGGCCGGTCGCATGACCCGCAAGATCGGCACGGGCACCTACAAGCCGAGCGGCAGCGAAAAGCCCCGCTGGGTCCCCGTCTTCGAATCCAAGCGCGAGGAATCCCGTTCCGCGATCGCGCTGCCGGACTGGAACTTCTCCGCCAGCTCCGCGCACGACGTGCGCGTCGTCGACGACCGTTCCGGCCTCGGCCACGACGACGAGCCGCCCAAGGCCACCGTCCACGCTGACGGGCGCTCGACCATCCTCGCCCCCGGGCTGCCCGACAACACTCCCGTCGGCCCCATCCCCGAGGATGAGGCCACCCAGACCGGAATCCTGCGCCGCGTCGTTGTGCGGCCCACGATGACCGGCGCGATCCCGATCGTCAAGAGGCGCTAAATGAAACCCGTGTCGATCGTGTGGGTGCTGGCGGTGGGCCTCGTGGCCGCCGGCCTGAGTTTCCTCGGCTTCTTCGCGCACATGCGCGAGGGCGGTACCCCGATGATCGTCACCCCGGGTCCTGCAGTCATCTTTGCCATCGCCACCGCGTGCCTCATTTGGTCCGGCTTGGCGGTGCGTCGCCTGCGCGCCGGCAAAGAGACGTGGATCGACGCGATCGGCGCGATGCGCGTCGCCGTCTTTGCGCGGGCCAGCGCCATCGTCGGCTCGGGCCTGACGGGGATCCTGATCGGCGTTATGGCTGTGTCTCTCATGCAGCTCGAAGCCCACGCGATGCTCTCCAACGCGATCGGCGCGGGCCTCAGCGGCCTCGTCGGCATCGTGTGGTGCGTGATTGCGATCGTCGTCGAACGATGGTGCGTCATCGATCCCGAGGACGAGGGCTCGACGTCCTCCAAGCGCAGCGCCGCCGCCTGATCGCCTCCTCACTCGAGCGTGACGACGGGTGCTCAACGTGTGAAAGTCGCCCCCGTCCCGAGCGTTAGCCGCTTGCCTCGCCCCGCGCCCGGTATCGTGGATGCGTGGCTGACCAGCGTAAGAATTCTCCCAGGCGACCCACCTCCAGGCGTAGCACGTCGGGAGGCACGACCGGTCGCACCGGCGATCGAGCATCCCGCGCCGCAGCCGGCAGCCGCGCCACGACGGGGCGCGCGGCCTCGTCGAAGGCCTCACCGTCCACGAAGCGGGGCAGCGCCAGCTCGCCCAAGGCACAGCGCGGCGGCGCAGCACAGGCACCCGCGAAGAAGAAGGGCGGCGGCCGTCCGCCGGTCAACCTGTGGCCGCGGCGCATCATCACGGGCCTCGGGCTGATTCTCATCCTGGCCCTCATCGTGTGGGGTATCGTCGCCGCCGTGCGCGCGATCGTGGGTGCATTCGCCGCCGATCCTGCGCCCCAGTCGACCCCGCAGTCCGCTGTCCAGTCCGGAGCCCTCGACGCATCCGGTTACACGCTCAAGGGCGGCCAGGAGGCCACCGCCGACGGCCTGCTCACCGACGGCACGACGATCGACATCCCCGCCTGCCTGGATCGAGACATTACGGCCACCGCGAGCGCATCCGCGATCTCCTCCGGGTCGGCGATGCCCGTGACCCTCACGCTCGAAAACCGCGGCAGCGTCGCGTGCTCGACATCCCTGTCGCGCTTCGCCCTGCAGATTTCGACCGGTGACCTGCAGGTCTACAATTCGGCGAAGTGCGGCGAGGACCAGCAGTCGTCGGCGACCCTGCTGCTGCGCCCGGGCGCCACGTGGAGCGGCGCGCTGCGCTGGGATGGCTACGTGTACACGAACGGCTGCACGACCCCGGCGGGCGGCGCGAGTGCCGCGTCAGCCGGAACCTACAAGGTTGCGGTCACAATGGGTACGCGCGAGGTCGGCTCGACCGTCGTCGACGTGACTCCCGCGCCGACGCCCGCCCCGCAGTCCGGCGCTCAGTCGGGGGCCCAGTCGGGCCGCTAAGGCCTACCAGCCGACCAGGCCGGAGCTGACCGCCTGCGCCTGGTGGGCCAGGTTCTCGGTGATGAGCTTGGCGCGGTAGGGGCCGATGCCCTCGATGGCTTCCAGGTCCTCGGTGGTGGCGGCGCGCAGCTGAGGCAGCGTCGTGATGTGCGAGGACACCTCCTTGATGGCGCTCCACGACAGGTGCGGAACCAGGGAGAGGGCGCGCACGCCCCGCGGCGTAATCTCGCGGTCCAGGTCCGCGACCTCGTACACGTCCAGCCCGAGGATGTTCGCGATCGCGGTGAGGTCCACGATGCGCTCCGACCCCAGGGAGGTGAGCTCGGCCTCGACGCGGGCGACGTCCTCGGGGTTGTGGATGTAGTCGCGCATGACGAGGGCGCGCTCGGACGCGGAGCCGCGCACGAGGTCCTCGACCTGCAGGGCCAGCAGACGGCCCTCGGAGCCCAGCTCCTCCAGGTATTCGGTGATCTCGGAGGTGATGCGGCGGATCATCTCCATGCGCTGCATGACGGTGGCGACGTCGCGCACGGTCGCGCTGTCGCGCATCTCCAGGATGGTGAGGGTCTGCAGGACCTCGTCGAGGCGCTGGCTGTAACGGTCGAGCGTGTCCACGGCCAGGTTGGCGCGCGAGAGCAGGGCCTCGGGCTCTTCTACGAGGCGGTGCTCGGTGCCCACGTAAATGGAGATCATGCGCATCGACGCGGACAGGGACAGAACCGGCAGGTGGGTCTGGCGGGCGGTGCGCTGGGCGGTGCGGTGGCGCATGCCGGACTCGTCGGTGGGAATCGTGGGGTCCGGGAAGAGCTGCACGTTGGCCTTGCGGATGCGCCACAGGTCGGGGTCGATGATGACGGCGCCGTCCATCTTGCACAGCTCGCGCAGGCGCGCGGCCGTGAAGGCGACGTCGAGGTCGAAGCCGCCCGAGCAGATCGCCTGCACTTCGGGGGTGTATCCCAGGACGATGAGTGCACCCGTGTGGGAGCGCTGGATTCGTTCCAGTCCTTCACGCAGTGGCGTACCGGGCGCGACTGCGCGCAGTGCGTCACGAAGGATCGCTGCATCGGACGTCAATGTGATTCCCTCCCAGAACAGTAGGTTCGATTCCTATTATTGCGAGTCGCTCGGAAAAGCGACACGAATAGCCGTCGCCAGATCCGACACAGTAAAGACGGTGATGCCGTTGACGCCCGCGAGGTCCTCGCTGCCCTGAGCGGGCACGATGGCCGCGGAGAAGCCCAGCCGTGCGGCCTCGGCGAGGCGGCGCTGGGTGCCCGTGCAGGCCCGTACTTCGCCCGTCAGGGAGATCTCTCCGACCGCGACGAGGTCCGCGCGCGGGGGAAGGCCCTTGAGAGACGACACGATCGAGATAGCCATCGCCAGGTCGATCGCGGGCTCGACTGTGCGCGCCCCGCCGACCGTGGAGACGTAGACGTCCGCCCCCGACGTGTCCGCGCCGATGCGGGCCTGCAGGACCGCCAGGATCATGGCGACGCGCGCGTGGTCCACGCCCGACGTGGTGCGCCGAGGCGAGCCGCCCGAGGAGGGCGCGACGAGCGACTGGATTTCCGTGGGCAGCGGGCGACGCCCCTCGAGGGAGACGGCCGCGCACGTGCCGGGCACGCCGCGCGTCGTGCGCGACAGGAACAGGCCGGAGGGGTCGGCGAGGCCGTAGATCCCCGAGTCCGTCAGCTCGAAGCAGCCGACCTCGTCGGTGGGGCCGTAACGATTCTTCACCGCGCGCAGCAGGCGCAGGCGCGAATGGCGGTCCCCCTCGAACTGGCAGACGACGTCCACGAGGTGTTCGAGGACGCGCGGTCCCGCGATGCCGCCGTCCTTCGTCACGTGACCGACGAGGAGGGTGGGCAGGTCGGATTCCTTGGCGACCCGGATGAGGGAGGCAGCAACCGCGCGCACCTGCGCGACGCCGCCCGCCCCGCCCTCGACCTGGGCGGAAGAGATGGTCTGGACGGAGTCGACAATGAGGAGGGAGGGGGAGGCCTCCTGCACGTGCCCGAGGACGACGCCAAGCTCCGTCTCATCCGCGATGAGCAGGTTCGGCTCGAGCGCGCCGATGCGTTCCGCGCGCCCGCGTACCTGCGCCGCCGACTCTTCGCCCGTGATGTACAGGACGGGCCCGCGCCCGCCAGCGCCCGCCGTGCGCGCGGCCTTCGCGGCCACGTCCAGCAGCAGCGTCGACTTGCCGACGCCGGGCTCGCCGGCCAGGAGGATCACCGCACCGGGGACGATGCCGCCGCCGAGCACGCGGTCCAGCTCGCCCACGCCCGTGGAGCGCGACGAGGCGCGTTCCCCGTCGACCTCTCCGATGGGCAGGGCGGGGCGCCGCGGGGGCGTGGCCGCCGTCCGGGCACCCCCCGTCACCTCGCCCGCCTGGTCGACCGTGCCCCACGCCCCGCACTCGCGGCACTGGCCCACCCACTTGAGGGAGGTCCAGCCGCAGTCGGAGCAGCGGTAGGTGATCTTTTCTTTCGCCATGCACTCACCGTAACCCGACCCGCCCTCATCTGCGGTTCGCGCGCGCGAGGAACGCGCGAGGAAGCGGGCAGGTGTGCTCGCCCAGGGGCTTCGAGCGCCGCTGCGAGAGGGCGGAGCGGTGGAGGTGGGACCCCGGCCTCGGCCTCGTTGAATGAGAGAGAGCATCCAATTGCGTCACTGTGGTCAGGTTCTCGCGCGCGCAATTTGCGCGAAAACGCCGCACGAATGAGCCCTCGAGCGAGCGCACTTATTCAGTACCTGTTGTTGTCTTGGACGTTTATCCATAGGGTTGGTCGGTGTGTATCCTTGGACTGGCTCACTATGCCACCCACGGATACAGATGCCGTCCCACAACAGTGCACAGATGAAGACTGAGGAAGCCCCATGAACAAGGCGCGTCAATCGCGAAACACCTGGTCGAAGCGGATGCCCGCGATCGCCGTTCTCGTGGTGTCCGCGATGCTCTGCGTCCTCGCGGTGGTCTACCGTGGCGTCGAGGTTACGCAGGTCAGCGTCGATGACGGCGGTATCTGGGTGACGAACCAGGACCGCAAGCTCCTGGGCCACCTCAACTACGACTCGCTGATGCTCGACGGCACCGTGTCCGTCAAGTCCGCGTCCTTCGATATCGGTCAGGCCGGCGGCGACGTGACGCTGGGGGAGACGGTGACGCGCACGGTGTCGCCCGTCAAGCCCACCTCCTTCTCAATCGGCCAGGCTGTGACCCTGCCCGAGGGCGCCACTCAGGTGCAGGGTGGTTCCGTTCTGGCGGTCCTCGATCCGGCCGCCGGCCTCCTGTGGGTCGGTAACGCGGGCGAACCCGCCTCCATTTCTTTCGCCGCCGAAGACGCGGTCGCCAAGGACCTGAGCGACGGCGTCGTTACGGTGTCGCGCACGGGTATGGTGTTCGCCTACTCGGCCGGTTCCTCGTCGCTGGTCACCGTCGTCAAGGAAGGCCAGACGTGGCGCGCGAAGACGAGCGTGATCAAGGATTTCCAGCCCTCCGGCCCCCTGTCGATGACGGCGGTCGGCGACAAGCCCGTCATCTACGATCAGTCCGGTAATACCCTCGTCCTGCCCGGTGGGAAGCTCCGTAACCTCGCCGAGGAACACGTGACCGGCGCGGTCCTGCAGGACCCGGGTGACGAGGCCGCATCTGTGCTGCTCGCGACCGATTCGGAGCTCGTGGCCGTCTCCCTCAATGGCAAGTCCGTCGAGCGTCAGCCCGCCTCCGACGCGGGTGCAAAGGGCAACCCGGCTGCCCCCGTCTTCCACAACGGCTGCTCCTACGGCGCGTGGGCCGGCTCGGGCGCGTTCGTGCGCACGTGCACGGATAAGTCGCGCAACCAGGCGCAGACGGTTCCGACGCTCGCCGAGGCCACATCCGCCGTCTTCCGCACGAACCGCACGCGCATCGTCCTCAATGATGTCTCGACGGGCACGCTGTGGCTGCCGGACAAGAACATGGTCCTCGTCAACAACTGGGATCAGATTCCCACCGAGGAGCAGGAAGAAGAGGACACCCCGACCCCGGACCAGCGCGAGCAGGTCTCGGAGCCGGAGCACAACGACAAGAACACGCCGCCCGAGGCCGTGGACGACGACTTCGGCATCCGCCCGGGGCGTTCGACGCTGCTGCCGGTCCTGGATAACGACTCGGATGACGACGGCGACGTGCTGACGGCGCGCGCCGTGACGAACCCGGAGTTCGGGACGGTCGTGCGCACGAGGGGCGGTCGCGCCCTGCAGATCACGGAGGTTCCCGAGAACCTGACGAGCGGGTCCACGTCCTTCACGTACGAGGCCTCGGATGGCCTCGCGGGCGCCACCGCGACCGTGCGCGTGACGATTCACCCGTGGACGCAGAACGAGGGGCCGCGCCAGGTCAAGCGCCCGGTCATCAAGGTCGGCGCGAACGCTCAGGTGGAGTACAACCTGCTGTCGGATTGGATTGATCCGGACGGCGACCAGTTCTTCCTTAAGTCCGTGGTCGCTCCCGAGGGTATCGCCGTGCAGTTCACGGAGGATGGGACGGTGCAGGTCCGCGACCTCGGTTCGGGCGCGGGCGTGAAGACGCTGAGCGTGACCCTGTCGGACGGCCACGCGGAGACGACGGGCGAGCTTCAGGTGAGCGTCCAGGAGGCGGGCAACGTTCCGCCGGTGGCGCGCGCTGACTTCTACGTGGCCCGCGTGGGCGAGGCCCTGGCGATTGACCCGATCGCGAACGATACGGATCCGAACGGCGACGCGATCTCGCTCGTCGCGGCGGGCACACCCCCGGCTGGCACGTCCGTGTCTGCGGACCTGTCTCGAGGCATCCTGACGTTCACGGGCTCGGTGCCGGGTTCCTTCCAGTTCACGTACACGGTCTCGGATGGTCCGTCGACGACGGTGGGCGTCATCCGCGTGGACGTGGTCGCTGACGACACGCATGCGCTTCCGATCGCCGAGGACGACCTGGCGGTGCTGCCCAGTGGCGGCGCCTCGCTGATCGCTCCGCTGGCCAACGACACGGACCCGTCGGGCGGCGTGCTCGTCGTCCAGTCGATTGACGTGCCCGCGAGCTCGGGCCTCGAGGTGACCCTCATTGAGCGTCACCTGCTGCGCATTACCGCGCCCGGCGGCCTCAGCGATGTCACCTCTTTTACGTACACGGTCTCCAACGGCGCGGGTTCCGCGACCGCTCAGGTGAGCGTCATTCCCACGGACGCGCAGAGCGAGGAGACTCCGCCCGAGGCCTCGCCGGACACCGCGAAGGTGCGCGCTGAAGACATTGGTTCGGTGAGCGTCCTGAGCAACGATCGCTCGCCGATCGGCCTGTCGCTGAGCCTGGATCCCGACGTCACGGTCCTGTCGGGGGCGGAGCTGGGCACGGTCTTCGTCACCGGTAACCAGGTGCGCCTGGCTGCCGGAGCCGAGGCCGGGGTCGTCCGCGTGGCGTACACGGTCGTGGATTCGGTGGGTAACCGAGCGACGTCGACCGTCACTTTCGAGGTCGTGGCGGCCTCCTCCGCGAACAGCGCGCCCGTTCCCAAGGCGCTGAGCGCCTGGGCTGTGCAGGGTCAGATGACACGTATCCCCGTGCCGCTGACGGGTATCGACCCGGACGGCGACTCGGTGGCCCTCGTCGGTATCGATCAGCCGCCCGCCAAGGGCAGCGTCGTGCTGGGCACGGAGTGGCTGGAGTACACACCTTCGGACGATGCGACCGGCACGGACACGTTCTCCTACATCGTCGAGGACCGCCTCGGCGTGCAGGGCCGTGCGCGCGTGCGCGTCGGCATCGCGCCGCCTGGATCGCAGAACCATAACCCGACCGCCGTCCCGGACTCGGTGACGGTGCGACCGGGCCGCGAGGTCAGTGTCAACGTCCTGAGCAATGACCTGGACGCGGACGGCGACGCGCTTTCCGTCGATACGGATCCGTCGACCGTGTCGGTGTCGGATGCCTCGGCGACCGTGTCGGTGGCCGAGGATGCGGTCACGGTCAAGGCCCCGCAGACGAACGGCGTGTTCGTCGTCGCCTACCAGATTCAGGACGGCCGAGGAGGTCGCGCCCAGGGGCAGCTGACCGTGACGGTTGACGCTGAGGCGCCGCTGCGCGCACCGATCGCCCGAGATGATGTCGTGTCGGTCGCGGATCTGCCCGCCGACTCCAAACCCGTGAGCGTTCCCGTCCTCGTCAACGACGAAGACCCGGACGGCACGACGGGCGCTCTGACGATCTCGTCGGATGCCTCGGGCGTGAGCGTGTCCGGCCAGAACCTGTCGATTAGCCCGGACGCGCGCCGTCGCCTCGTCGTCTACACGGTGACGGACCCCGACGGGCTCAAGGCGAGCGCCGTCGTGACGGTCCCGGGCACGGACCTGCTGGCTCCGCGCCTCGATATGACGCGCATCCCGGTGGCGATGCGCGCGGGGGCCGCGCTGACTCTCGACATCAACGACTACGTGCTCGTGCGCGATAACTCGCGTTCCCCGGTCATCACCGACTCGGCGACGGTCAAGTCCAGCGGCGGCATCGACTCGGCGACGCTGCAGGATTCCTCGCACATCGTGCTGACGGCGCCCGACACGGCCTCGGGCCGCGCCTCGGTCTCCTTCACGGTGCGTGACGGTTCTGTCGATGATGAGTCGGCCCTGTCCTCGACGCTGACGATCCCGATCACGATTCAGCCCGCGAGGAATATGCCCCCGCGCCTGACTCCGACCCCGATTCTCGTGGGTCAGGGCGAGAACGTGACCGTGGACCTCACCCAGATGGTCGACGACCCGGACGACCAGGCGAAGAGCTCCTTTGACTATCGCGTGGCGAAGGTCCCCGGCGGCATCGACGTGTCCCTGGACGGCTACACGCTGACCGTGGCGGGCAAGAAGGACCAGCCTAAGGGGCCGGTCGGCGCGATTACGGTGAGCGTGGACGACGGCTCGGGCGCCGTCACCGCGGATATCCCGGTGACGATCGTGAAGTCCTCGAAGCCCCTCGTGACGACGACGGACGCGCGTATCAAGGTCAACGCCGGTCAGACGGCGACCGTGAACCTGTCGGAGTACACGACGAACCCGTTCCCGGATCCCCTCGTCGTCCTGGACGCGTCCGTGCACGTGGGTCAGGGCACCGCGGCGGGTGACGGCAACGTGCTGACGGTGACCCCCAAGGCGGGCTTCCACGGTGACATGATCGTCGTCTACCGCGTCATGGACGCGACGAACGACCCGGACCGCGTCGTGCAGGGCCGCGTCATCGTCAAGGTCCTGGACCGACCCGACGCCCCGCAGAACGTGACCGCGACCGCGACCGGCCCGGGCAGCGCTTTCGTGAGCTTCCCGGAACCGGCTTCGAACGGCGGAACCATTTCGGGGTACACGATCATCGACTCGGTGAGCGGAAAGACCGAACGCACGACCAACCCGGGTATGGAAGTGACGGGCCTGCAGAACGGCGTCGAACACAGCTTTACGGTCATCGCCCACAACGAGGCCGGAGATTCCGACCCGTCGGCGCCCTCCGCGCCGGTGCTGGTGGACGCTGTGCCCGATCAGATGGCCGCGCCCACGGTCCAGGGTACGGATGGCGGCCTGATCGTCTCGTGGACGCACGCGACCACCAGGGGATCGGCGGTCCACACCTACACGGTCTTCGTTACGCCGTTGGCGGGCGGCCAGCCGATCCCGCACTCCGTGGCTGGTACGGAGAACACCACGACCATTCGCGGCCTGCAGAATGGCGCCAGCTACTTGGTGTCCATCCAGGCGCAGAACAACGCGAAGACCCCCTCGCCGGTGTCTAATTCGACGCAGGGTAGCCCGCACGGACCGCCGTCCATTCCGGGCAACGTCTCCGCCTCCGCGTCGGGTATGGCATCCGATGCGTCGAGTGCGACGGTCACGGTGTCCTGGACGCTTGGTGTCCCGAATGGAAGTGGCTGGGGCCGGGCGGAGGTCACGGTGAATAATGGCGAGCCAGTTACTGCCAACGCGACTGATCCGTCCGTTAACGTTTCCGGCGTGCCGGCGGACACCGACGTGCCCGTGAAGGTGGTGCTGTACAACGCTGACGGCGACAAGTCGGATCCCGCGACCACGACGGTAAATGTCGCCACGGTCCCCGTTGAGATCGCGGCCCCGACCCTGTCCGGTATCGGAGAAGAAGGCAAGGTGCGCGTGGACGGTCTGGTGCGCGTTCCGGGCCGAGGCTTCGACGCGTCGCGCCTGACGCTGCGTTATGCCAGTTCGCGGGACGCGTGTGCCACTGGGACGCCGGTCGAGAACGGTCAGACTCTGACGGTGACCGGTTGGGAGCCGGAGACGTTCTACTTCTGCCAGACGGGCGTGGGCGTGAGTAGCCCGAACGCGGCCTCCACGCCGGTGCCGGCGGTCGGTCAGGCGACGGGTGTGCCCTCGGATGTGGGTGTGCAGATCACAGGCGTCAACTCGACGAGCGTGACGGTGCAGTGGGATCCGGTGGGTGCAAACCCGATGGTGGACGAGATCCGCGTGTCGCTGGGCGCCGAAACAAAGACTGTGTCTCGTGGCACAACCTCGGTGACGTTCTCGGATCTGGCGCAGGGAACGCGCTACCAGGCGACGGTCACCGCTGTGAACTCGCAGGGGACCAGAACGATGACTAAGCACCCCGAGACCTTCACGAAGCTCGATGTGAGCGCCCAGTGGGTGGAGACCTGCAGCGGCGAGGAGCGCGGATTCTCCGCGGGCTCGTGCCATACGTTCACGCTGAGCGCTCCGGGTTGGTCGGGTTCGTCGAGTAACCACATGTGCACGGTCCGTAACGAAAAGACGGGCGGTACGCAGACGGTGCACATCAATGGTGCGGGCCCGTTCCAGACGCATGCGATCACCCTCGCAGGCAGTGAGGATGAATTCAGGCAACGCGGCTCGTACCTGCTCGAATGTCATCCGGAGTAGTGAGCACGTGAAGAAACTTCGTCGAATCATCAAGGCTGCGTGGCGCAATGCGCGCGCCCGCCTGGAGGCGGTTCCCGCCTTCGTGTGGCTGTCGCGTTGGCTGAGCGCACTGACGCCGGTGGGCTGGGCGGTGAGCATCGCCCTCGTCGCGGGCGCGGTGGCCGCGGTCTCCTTTGGCTGGATCGAGGGCTTCGTGGTGGCCGTCATGGGCCTGGTGGCCCTCGTGGTGGCGATCGCGTCGGTGGCGTCCCCGTCTCCGCTGGCGGTGT
>ERZ772932.1176-NODE-1176-length-12728-cov-28.189852_pt1 | contig 12728 bp, 10 predicted proteins | sample MGYA00511684_ERZ772932 | MGnify/ENA primary metagenome ERZ772932 (study PRJEB29015, sample SAMEA2738078) | human oral metagenome | biome: human oral; feature: human-associated habitat; material: saliva | place: China | collected 2210 ...
TTCGTCAGCGCGGCACCCACTTCCACCCTGGCGACGGCGTTGGCCGTGGCAAGGACGACACCCTGTTCGCCCTGCGCGCGGGTGCGGTCGAGTTCGGTCGCAAGCGTGATCGCAAGGTTGTCAGCGTTTCGCCGGTCTCTGCCTGAGACCGCGCGCATGAAGGGCGTCCGGCGTTGCCGGGCGCCCTTTTCAACATTCATTTTCAGTCATCAGGAGCACCAGTGGCAGACTTCGTGGATCGCGTGACGCTGCACGCGGCAGGCGGTAACGGCGGTAATGGCGTTGCCTCGATTAAGCGTGAAAAGTTCAAGCCGCTGGCTGGGCCTGACGGCGGCGACGGCGGCAACGGCGGCTCGGTCATCCTGGAGGTGAGTCAGCAGGAGACCACGCTGCTGAACTATCACCGCAGCCCGCACCGCCGCGCAGACAACGGAACGCCGGGCATGGGTGACTTCCGCCAGGGGAAGACCGGTGCGGATATCATCCTGCCGGTCCCCGAGGGTACGGTCGTGAAGTCGATGTCGGGCGAGCTGTTGGCCGACCTGACGGGCGCTGGTGCGCGCTTCGTGGTCGCTGAGGGCGGTCGCGGCGGCCTGGGCAACGCGGCGTTGGCCTCGAAGGCTCGCAAGGCCCCCGGATTCGCGCTCCTGGGTGAGCCGGGCGAGGAACGCGACGTCATCCTGGAGCTGAAGTCCGTGGCGGATGTGGCTCTCGTCGGTTTCCCGTCGGCGGGTAAGTCCTCGTTGATCGCGGCCATGAGTTCGGCTCGTCCGAAGATTGCCGACTATCCGTTTACGACGCTGGTTCCGAACCTCGGCGTTGTCTCCGCTGGCGACACGCGTTACACGGTTGCTGATGTTCCCGGCCTTATTCCTGGTGCTTCCCAGGGCCGAGGCCTTGGCCTGGATTTCCTGCGTCACATTGAGCGCTGCGCGGTTATCGTGCACGTGCTGGACACGGCTGCTTTTGAAACTGATCGCGAACCCGTAGAGGATCTGCGCATCATCGAGGCCGAACTGCGGGCGTACCAGGGTGACCTCACCCAGGTCGAGGGCTACGTGCCGATCATGGAGCGCCCCCGCGTCATCGTTCTGAATAAGATCGACATCCCGGATGGCCGTGACCTGGCCGAGATCACGCGCCCGGACCTCGAGTCTTTCGGGTGGCCTGTCCTCGAAGTTTCCGCCGTGTCCCACGAGGGCCTCAAGGAGCTGTCTTTTGTTCTGGCCGGCATCGTCGAGGAGGAGCGCGCGAAGCGTCCCGCCCTCGAGGTCGCACGTCCCATCATTCGCCCGAAGGCCGTGGGCCGCAGCGTGGAGATCACGGTGCGCAAGACCCGCAAGGATGGCGAGGACGTCTTCCAGGTGCGTGGCGACAAGCCCGAGCGCTGGGTGCGTCAGACAGACTTTGCCAACGACGAGGCCGTGGGGTACCTTGCGGATCGCCTGAACGCCGCGGGCGTCGAGGATGAGCTGATGAAGGCTGGCGCGGTCGCTGGCGACACCGTCGTGATCGGCGACCTGGATGGAGGTGTCGTCTTTGACTGGGAGCCGACCCTGACGACCGGTCCCGAGCTGCTGGGTTCTCGCGGCACCGACCTGCGCCTAGACCAGAACACCCGCCCGAGCCGTAAGGAGCGCCGCGAGGTGTACCACCAGGTCATGGATGCCAAGAGCGCGGCCCGTGAGCAGCTGTGGACTGAGCGTGAGGCCGGTCATTGGACGGATGCATCGGATCAGTCATGAGCGGAATGACTGCGGCTTCTCGCATTGTCGTCAAGATCGGATCCTCCTCGCTCACGCGCGAGGACGGTGGTCTGGACCTGAACCGTATTGACGCCGTCGCTCGTCTCGTGTCCCGCTGGCGCGGGCGCGACCGCGAGGTCGTGATTGTCTCCTCGGGCGCTGTTGCCGCGGGGCTGGATCCGCTCGGTTTTTCGGCCAAGCCGAAGGATCTGCCGAGCGTGCAGGCCGCCGCCGCGATGGGCCAGGGACTCCTGATGGCGAGGTGGACCGCGGCCTTCCAGGCGCATCACCTCGATGCCGCCCAGGTGCTGCTGACCACGGACGACGTGATGCGCCGCGACCACTACACGAACGTGCGCGCGGCCCTCTCGCGGCTCCTCGGCCTCGGCGTCGTGCCGATCCTCAACGAGAATGACGCGGTGACCACCCGCGAGCTGCGTTTCGGCGACAATGATCGACTTGCTGCGCTCATCGCCCAGATGATCAAGGCCGACGCCCTCGTGCTGCTGACGGACGTTGACGGCCTGTATACGGCTCCTCCGGATCATCCGGGTTCGGAGCTGATCGAACGCGTCGCCAGTGCGGATGACCTCATGAGTGTGCTCGTGACCGGTGCGGGTTCTCGCGTTGGCACGGGCGGCATGGCGACGAAGGTGCAGGCCGCGATGCTGGCGACGGCCAGCGGCATCGGCGTGCAGCTGGCCAGCGCAAACGACCTGGGGTCCGTCCTGGAAGGCCGCCGCGTCGGCACCTGGTTCGAACCGTCGGCCCAGCGTCCAGCCTCTCGTCGCCTGTGGATCGCACACGTGGCACCCTCTCGCGGCGAGATCATTGTCGACGAGGGAGCTGCGAAGGCGATCACGGTCGGCAAGAAGTCTCTGCTGGTTGCTGGCGTGCACTCGGTGCTCGGTCATTTCGAGGCCGGGGACGTTGTGGACGTTGCCAGCCCGACCGGACTCATCGCGCGCGGCGTGTCCGGCTATGACTCGGACACACTGGGCCAGATCGTCGGCGCGGGTATGGAACAGCTGGTGGCGGCAGGATACGAGCATCCCAGGCCGGCAATTCACCGCGACGACCTGGCGGTGTTAGGTGACGCATTTTCTGCGCTGAGCGCTGACTGACAGGGACCGCCCCGCACTCGTGTGACATGATGTGCGAGTGGATACTGTTGCTGATATTTCCCAGGTGACCGATGCTGCCCGCGACGCGGCGCGCGTGCTCGCAAACGCGACGACTCAGGTGAAGAACCGCGGGCTTGAAGCGATCGCGGCGGCGCTCATCGAGCGCTCCGACCAGATCCTGGCCGCCAACGCCGAGGACGTGGTGCGCGGCCGCGCGGAGCAGATGAGCGAGGGCCTCCTCGACCGCCTTGCCCTGACAAAGGACCGCATCCGATCCATCGCTGACGCCGTTCACGAGATCGTTGCCCTGCCCGACCCGGTCGGCCAGGTCGTGCGAGGAACCCGTACTGACATCGGCCTGCGCGTCACTCAGGAGCGCGTGCCCCTCGGTATCGTCGGCATCATCTACGAGGCCCGCCCGAACGTCACCATCGACGCCGCGACCCTGGCGATCAAGGCTGGTAACGCGGTCATCCTGCGTGGCGGAAGCGCAGCCCAGGCCTCGAACCGGGTTCTCATCGAGGTGTGCCGCGACGCACTGACCTCCGTTGGCCTGCCCGCTGACGCGATCCAGACCGTCGACCAGTGGGGTCGCGCGGGTGCACGCGCCATGATGCGTGCACGCGGTGCGATTGACGCACTCATCCCGCGTGGGGGAGCGGGCCTCATCAACGCCGTCGTCGAGGAGTCACGCGTGCCCGTTATCGAGACGGGCACCGGCAACTGCCACCTGTACGTCGACGCCTCCGCCGACCTTGAGGCAGCGGAAGCCATCATCATGAACGCCAAGACGCAGCGCGTGGGCGTGTGCAACGCGGCGGAAACCCTCCTGGTTCACGCCGACGTCGCCGCCCGCTTCCTGGTCGCCGCCATCACTCGCCTGACGACCGCGGGCGTGACCATCCACGCCGACGGCGCCACTCGCGCCATCGTGGACGACCAGCCCGCCATCGACGTCGACATGATCGTGGATGCCACCGAGGCCGATTGGTCGACCGAATACTTGTCGATGGACCTCGCCGTGCGCGTCGTCGGCAGCGTGGAGGAAGCGACCGAGCACATCCGCCGCTACTCGACCGGCCACACTGAGGGCATTGTCGCATCCGATGTCGCCGCCATTCGGACTTTCCGCGCCGGGGTGGACGCCGCCGCGATCGCGATCAACGCCTCGACGCGTTTCACCGACGGCGGCCAGCTGGGGCTGGGAGCCGAGGTCGGCATCTCCACTCAGAAGCTCCACGCGCGCGGCCCCATGGGGCTGACGGAGCTGACGACGACCACCTGGATCTACGAGGGAGAAGGAACCATCCGCCCGTGAGCACGCAGGACAAGGAAGCAGGCCCGGCCTCGGACGGGGAAGCGATCGAAAAGACCACGGAGGCCACCGCGGGCGCGACAGCCGCCCCCGCGCTGCCCCAGCATCCTCCGCGCGCCCTGCGCAGGAGGCGGGCGATCGGCATCATGGGCGGCACCTTCGATCCGATCCATCACGGACACCTCGTCGCCGCCTCAGAGGTCATGGACGTATTCGGACTCGACCAGGTTGTGTTTGTACCCGCCGCTATGCAGCCCTTCAAAGCGGGGCGACGCGTCACCTCAGCCGAGCACCGCTACCTCATGACGGTCATCGCGACCGCCTCGAACCCACGTTTCGCAGTCTCGCGCGTCGATATCGACCGCGGGGGCACGACGTACACGATCGACACGCTGGCGGATCTGTCACGCGAGTACCCGGATTCGGATTTCTACTTTATTACGGGTGCCGACGCTCTGGCACAGATCGCGCAGTGGAAGGATGCCGACAAGCTCTTCGAGCAGGCGCACTTCATCGGCGTGACGCGTCCCGGGCACAACCTGTCGGACCCCGGCCTGCCGCACGAGTCCGTGTCGCTGCTGGAGGTTCCCGCCATGGCGATCTCCTCGACGGACTGCCGCACGCGCGTCGAAGAGGGCAAACCGGTCTGGTACCTGGTGCCCGACGGCGTTGTCCAATACATCAACAAATACGGCCTGTACCGGTTCTAACTCAAGGAGAAACGTGAGCCTTTCCGACGCTACCGCAGAACTGGCGAGCCTGGTTGCTCGCGCCGCACACGACCGCGGCGGCATCAACCCGGTGCTCGTTGACGTGACCAGCAAACTCGCCCTGGCGGATGCCTTCGTGGTTGTCTCGGCCCCGACGGACCGTCAGGTGCGCGCCATCGCCGAGGACATCATGGACCGCATCTGGGCCGAACAGCATCGCCGTCCCGCTCACATCGAGGGGCGCGCGGAGGGCACCTGGGTGCTCCTCGACTACTCGGATATGCTCGTGCACGTTCTCTCCGAGGAGGAGCGCGAGTACTACGCGCTCGAGCGCCTGTGGGGTGACTGCCCGGCGGTGCCCATCGACGTGGATACGGAAGAGGCCCGCGCAGCCGCAGCTGAGCGTGCCGCGACCCACGGCGTGGAGTCCGCGCAGTGAGCGCGTCGCGTATCGTCCTGCTGCGCCACGGCCAGACGGACTTCAACCTGGCGCGCCGCTTTCAGGGGCGTATCGACGAACCCCTGAATGACTCGGGACGCTCCCAGGCAGCCGGTGCCGCAGGGGTGCTTGTGTCGCGCCTGTGCGAACCCAGCGCCGAGGTCGGTATGGTCGCCGCCGAGACCTCGCGCAGCTATGACGACGGGGGAGTACGCATCGTGTGCTCTCCGCTGGTGCGCGCGCTCGACACGGCCCGTATCCTCGCGCGCGTGTTCGACATTGCCGGTTACCCCTGCGAGGGTCCGGTCAGCGACGAGAGGCTCACGGAGCGCTTCTACGGCACCTTCGAGGGGAAGACCTACGAGGAAATCGCCCGCGAGCAACCCGAGGCCTACTCCGAGTATCGAGACACTGGTGAGTGTGGGGGTGCCGAGGTTGAGCGCTCCGAGGTCGTGGGGGAGCGCTTCCGCGACGCCGTCCTTGAGGCGGCGGCTGCGTGCCGGTCGGATCAGTCTCTCATCATCGTCTCGCACGGCTCCGCCATCGCGCGGGGCATCATCTCCCTGATGGGACTCGATCCCGCGGACTTCAACGGCCTGCGCGGCGTCGATAACTGCCACTGGTCGGAACTGGTCCCCGTTGGCGTCTCAACCGCGAAGAGCGCAGCGCGCACCGGATGGCGCCTGGCATCGCACAACATCGGGGCTCGCGAGGATATCCTGGGGGCCTAACACGCCTCTGGGGCCTCATTTGCCTAGCATTTCAACGATTTCATGACGATGTGATCAGCGACACTTGGTTTTGATTTGCGTACCTCTCGAAAAATTGGCTATTATTTATCAGGTAGCCGGGGGTGACGAACTAAATAAAGGGGCTATGGCGCAGTTGGTAGCGCGCTTCCATGGCATGGAAGAGGTCGGGGGTTCGAATCCCCCTAGCTCCACCGAAAAAACCGACACTCAGCTTGTGAGTGTCGGTTTTTTGTTACTCCGTGAGCCTGTGGTCACTTTCTTTTCTTTGGCCTGCTCGCTGCTGCGCTTCTGAATTTCATCGGGATCTGTGGGGTGTTAGCCGCTGTAGTCTGTCTCTTGTTGTTGTCATGTGCTGTGGTTAGTGTGTGGCTGTTCCATGATTCGTGATGGGTTGGTCGCGTGTGACAACAATTCCGGCGTGTCCCGTCTGTGGGTGGTGTTGCTCAGCTTCTACTAGGTGGGAGTGTGTGTGCGCTGCTGGGGGTGTCTGTCGGTGGGTGGGGAGGTGGGGGAAACCTGTCCTGCGGGTGTGAGGAGGTTGCTGCATGTAATCCAAGCGCTAGGTCAGTATCAAACTTGCAGAATGGTAAAATGCCAATCGGTTAATATAATGTTTTGGTATCGGCATGTGGGATATTCAAAATCTGCGAAACCGAGAAAATGTTGCAATTTCAGAGAATTGCATGTAATTAATTACTCAAAAAAGTTTGAAATCTCGTAAACCGCATGGAAAGATTTATCTGTCTCTGTTCCATAGTGTTAGGCCGATAGTTAATGTCGTTCCAACTCACCCGCACTCACACCACGGTGGTGCTCGCCGCCACCACGATCGCGGCATCCCTCGTTGTGATCCCCTCACTGGCCGAGGGAAACCATGCCACCGAGGATCCCTTCTGCGCATCCCTCACGGGCGCAGACGCTCGCATCACTGCTGAGTACAACCCGCTGCTCGCCCAGTACGCCGACGCGGCCGCGGGCAACTCAGCCGGTAACAAGGCCGACCCTGAGCGTGAGGCTCAGCTCCGTAAGGACCTCGCCGACGCTCAGGCCGCCCTGGAGGCCGCCAAGCAGGATGCCGAGAAGCCCAGCCCCTCTGTCAGTGATGCCCCCGCCGTCGGAGATGCGCCCGCTGCGAACACTACTGTTGACCGCGGTCTCGACTGGGTTGACTGGTCCAAGGTTGATTACGAGACCCAGGCCAAGATCATCGAGGCCCTCATCGTTCAGAAGATGAATGCCTACCGCGCCAACGTTGGCCTACCCGAGTTGGTCGTGTCGGACACCGTTACTGGCGATGCTCGCTCGTGGAGCAAGCATATGTCCGATACCGATTCTTTCGAGCATGATCAGTCCTACAAGAACATGGGGCAGGGGGCTCTCGACGGAGCAGATACGATGTCTGCTGCTGAAAATATCGCCTACAACCACCTTGAGAACTTCTCTGCCGGCGGCGGCATGAAGACTCCTGCGCAGGCTGCTGCTGATCTCTTCGATCAATGGAAGAACTCTAAGGGGCATGACCGCAACATGCTCGGTGCGAGCAACACCGTTGGCGTCGGTGTGTACATTGCCAAGGGCAGTGAGGGCACGCGCGTCTACGGCACGCAGAAGTTCTATGGTGTCACCGGTGGTTCGCCGAACTTGTCACGCTTCCACACAACCGGTGACACGGCCTCGGCCTACGGCTTCGACGGCAAGGCTTTCAATACAGACAATACGAACTACGTCTCCGGCCTTGCTGGATCCGGCGATGAACAGCGCGCAAACTCCTGGGAAAAGATGGTTGGCGCGCTCCCGGGTTCTGCCCTCCCCGTGGATGTCTCGACTCTGCCCGCCAAGAATGGTGCCGCGGCTCCGGCGACCCCTGCGCCCGCTCCGGCGACCCCCGCGCCCGCTCCGGCGACCCCCGCGCCCGTCGACGATAAGCCCTCGGTTGATGCCGATAAGGCCGTCGCTGACGCTCAGGCCGCCGTCGATGCTGCTCAGAAGGCCCTCGATGACTATCTGGCGTCGATCTCTGAGGATAAGCCTGCTGCGGACCTCGAGGAACTCGACGCTCAGCTCGATAAGGTTGCTGACTCGATCGCTGCTGACACCTCCGTGCGTCCCGAGAAGGATGGCGGCGTAACCGTCCTTGAGGGTGACAACAAGGCTGAGCGTTACCTGACAGCCGAGGAGTACCGCGCCGCGCTGACGAACTGCACGGCCGCGGAGATCCCGAACCCGTCGATCGGCGAGCCTTCCGCTCCCGCGCCTGGCCCGTCGACCCCCACCACCACGGCTCCGGTCGTTCCGGCACCTGCCCCGTCGCAGCCTTCGACCCCGTCGAAGACTCGTCCGCAGACCATCGCCTCCACGGGCACCACGGCCACGTGGGTTGCGGTTGGTGCTGTCGCGGTCCTGGTCGCTGGCATTGGTGCGCTCATCGCATCGCGTCGCGCCAAGAACTGACGCTGTGATTGAAGCCCCCGTCGATGAGTTCGCTCATCGGCGGGGGCTTCCCCTATGCGGTGGCCGCCAGTTTGCCAAGGGACATGATTGTGTGATGGTGCTTGCATTCAGCGAGCGCGAGTATACACTCGGTAAATGAGTGTTGCGAAACTGAAGCCGTATCGATACGGTGATACCCGTTCCGTTGAGTGGGCGGGTTCGTTCGCTCCTTCTATCGAGAGGAACATGTATGCGTCCCATTCATGCGTATCGAAGCGTGGTTGCAGCGCTTGGTGCCGCCGCCTTCGTCGTCGGTGGTGTCATGCCTGCCTTTGCGGCAGATGCTGATCCTAGCCCGGAGCCGGTACCAACCGTTCAGCCGACCGCTGATCCGCAGCCGGACCCTGCGCCCAACCCGGACCCTGCACCTGATCCCGCTCCGCAGTCGGACCCTGCACCCGCGCCTGACCCCAAGCCCTCCTGGAAGCAGGATGCTGTTGGATGGTGGTATGACCTGGGCAACGGCAGCTTTGTGCATAGTGAGGTGTGCGAGATTGGCGGCAGTACCTACCGCTTTGATGCCAATGGCTACATGGTCACCGGTTGGTATGGTGTTGACGGTGCGTGGGAGTATTACGGCACCTCGGGTGCGCAGGCGCGCAGCTGGGTGCAGGTGGGGAGTTCCTGGTACTACCTGGACCCGGAAACTGGCATCATGCGTACGGGTTGGCAGAAGGTCGGTGACACCTGGTACTTCCTGGATGCCTCGGGGGTCATGGTGACCGGCTGGGTGAGTCAGGGTGGTGCGTGGTACTACACGGATGCCAATGGTGCGATGCTGACGGGCTGGAATGCTGTTCGCGGCTCCTGGTACTACTTCAATGATGCTGGCGTCATGGCTGATGGTTGGGCTAAGGTTGGTAGTTCCTGGTATTACCTGAGCGGTGGTGCGATGGTGACCGGCTGGGTGAGTCAGGGTGGTGCGTGGTACTACATGGACGCCAATGGTGCGATGCTGACGGGCTGGAACGCTGTTCGGGGTTCCTGGTACTACTTCCGCAGTTCTGGCGAGATGGTGACCGGCTGGCTCAATCTCGGAGGTACGTGGTACTACCTGAACGGATCCGGCGCGATGGTAACGGGTACGCAGTGGATTGGTTCTGAGCGTCACTGGTTCTACGACTCGGGTGCCTGGTGGGGGCTGTACCCGGTGCCCTCGCGTGGCGGCGGTTCTGGCAATGCGCGTACGTTCAACAACTGCACCGAGGCCTGGAACGCGGGCGCTGCTCCACTGCGCCGTGGAGATCCGGGCTATAGCGCGGATCTTGATCGTGATGGTGACGGTGTCGCCTGCGAGGTGCGTCCTCGCTAAGTGTGCTCCACTTCCCCTGGCCCCGGCCTCGTTTGATTTGTTTCGACGAGGCCGGGGTCCTTCTGTACATACGGTGCGTGTGGGGTGGTGGAGTATCTGACGAGTGTGTCGTTGTGATGATGTGTTGAACTGTTGACGTGTGTGCGATATTTGGTCAGATCTAGCAGATATAAGAGTAACGACTTCGCATATTTGCAACATTTCCAACCGTAAGTAGTTTGTCGTATGAATGTCATGGAATGTTCTTAGGCGATATTCACCACTCATTTAGTGTGATTTGGAACATAATAGATATTCCATGGTTGATTATCGACAAACTGTTATATATACTCAGTAATGCGTTAGCGCGAAACCATCGCCGACTTCAGTGCTGGACGACCAATGGGGCCCTTCAGTAGCTGCGAGTAAGACGCCACCACATCTTGAGAGGAACACGCAGATGCGTCCCATCAATGCCCGTCGTACCATGATCGCCGCCCTCGGTGCTGCCGCCGTCGTCGCTGGAACCGTCGTCCCCGCCTATGCGGCCCCCGTCGCCCTCGAGGAGGGTACGCCGGGTGATGCTGCTGCTGCGGTTGAGCAGCCCGCTGCTGAGGACTCTGCCCCCGCCACGGACGAGAAGCCCGCCACGGACGAGAAGCTCGGTGCCGAGGACCCCGCCACGGAAGACCCGGCAGCTGACGATGAGGACGGCGAGGAAGGCCCCGTTGCTTCCTGGAAGCACAACGATAAGGGCTGGTGGTTCGACTTGGGCGACGGCGACTACGCCAAGGATGAGCAGGTCGAGATTGATGACCAGATCTACCGATTCGACTCCGACGGCTACATGGTGACCGGCTGGCACAAGGAGGAGGCCGGCTGGGAGTACTTCACCCTCAATGGCCAGCAGATCTTCGGTTGGGCCAGCTGGAACGGCTCCTGGTACTTCCTTTCGCCCGAGAATGGCATCATGCAGACCAGCTGGATCAATGTTGATGGCACCTGGTACTACCTGCACCACTCGGGTGCCATGGCCACCGGCTGGGTCAAGCTTGGAGCTGACTGGTACTACTTGAACGAGTCCGGTGCGATGGTCACCGGCTGGGCAGAGATCAACGGCTCCTGGTTCTACATGGACGAGAACGGTGCGATGGTCACCGGCTGGGCAGAGATCAACGGCTCCTGGTTCTACATGGATGACAACGGTGCGATGGTCACGGGCATCCAGACCATCGACGGCAAGCGTCACCTCTTCCACGATTCCGGTGCCTGGGCTGGCCAGCTCTGAATCTCTGGCTCAGTGGCGGTGCTTGTGCCAGCGGCGCACTGAGTCCATCACACACGCATAACGGACCCCGACCTCGACGAGGCCGGGGTCCGTTTCCCTCTTGGATGCGGTATGCGGGTGCCGAGCGGGCACATGCGTGACAGGAAGGGTAAGCAAAGAAACGGTGGGGGCGTGGCCAGCTGACCACGCCCCCACCATCTCTCAATAAGCAGATCAGCCCGCGTCGACCGCCTGGTTGGCGATCTGGCGCTCACACACGTCGATGAGTTCGCGGATGATGCGCAGCGTACCGGCAGAGGCGTCGGCGTGCGCGTCGATCCACGCCTTGCCCGACGCGACCACGTCGACCTCGGTTGTGTAACCGGCCAGAGCGGTCGGGAACAGCAGCGTGGTCAGGTCCTCGGCGGTGTGGAAGGTGAAACGCTCCCAGATGCCCGCCAGTGCGTCGAAGTATTCCGCGACGTAGGTAGCGTAGGCCGAGGGGTTGGTGCGTGCCTGTGCCCAGAAGCCCGAGATCATCGCCCAGCGGGTGTCGTTGGGGATTGAGGTGTCGGTGAGGACCTTGTCCCACACGTCGGCCTTGATCCATTCCCCTGCGCGCGCGGCGCGGCAGGCCGCAGCGTTCTGGTGGCCGGTCATCGTGTCGTCCTCGGCCTCGAGGGCGTCGATGTCGGACTCGGTGGCGACGCTGCCGCGCACGAGCGAGACCAGGAGATCCCACTTGAGGTCGACGTCCAGGTCCAGGCCGTCGAGGGTCTGGGTGGCGTCGAACAGGCCGCGGACGGCCTCGAACTGCTCCTCAGAGGAGGCATTGCGCGCGGCTGCGGCCACGAGCATGCGCTGCGCGTCCGAGCCGGAGGCGGCGGTGCGAGCCAGGAGCAGCAGGCGACGACCCGTGTCCTCGGCGGCCTCGGCGCGAGCCTGCGGTGCGACGAAGGTGCGCACGGCCTCGTCGATGTGGCGCAGGGTCAGCATGAGCAGGCTCATGTTGTCCTCAACGGGAATCGAGGTCAGCGCGAGGTTCAGGTAGTCGCGAGCCGGCATTTCGCCGTCGCGGGTCATGTCCCACGCCGAGGCCATGACGACGCCGCGCGTGAGGGAATCCGTGAACTTAGTGATGTTAGCGACCGCGAAGGCCAGGGATTGCTCGTCCAGGCGCACCTTCGCGTAGCCGAGGTCACCGTCGTTGACCAGGATGAAGTCCGGGCGAGCGATGCCCGCAGCGGCCTCGACGAGCGTGGACGCGCCGTCGACATCAAGCTCCTCGCGGAAGACCTGGGCAAGCGTCCCCTCCTCGGTCAGCGAGTAGCCCGCGACGCCCAGGCGATGCGGGCGCAGGGAGGCGCCCTCGGAGAAGGCTTCCTGCGTGATTTCGAGGCGCTCAATCGTGCCGTCCTCGGCGGTCGTGACGACCGGACGCAGCAGCGTCACGCCGGCTTCCTCCAGCCACACCTTCGACCATGAGGCCAGGTCGCGGCCCGACGCAGCGGCCAGCTCGGTGAGCAGGTCGTCCAGCGTCGCGTTGGCGTAGGAGTGCTTCGTCAGGTACTCGTGCAGGCCCGCGAAGAAGGCGT
>ERZ772932.1188-NODE-1188-length-12648-cov-10.846820_pt1 | contig 12648 bp, 8 predicted proteins | sample MGYA00511684_ERZ772932 | MGnify/ENA primary metagenome ERZ772932 (study PRJEB29015, sample SAMEA2738078) | human oral metagenome | biome: human oral; feature: human-associated habitat; material: saliva | place: China | collected 2210 ...
CGACGAGTACTGCGTGATAGTCGTAGTCTAGGCTTAGCCAGGTTGCTATGAAGCACGAGAGACCTAAGACTAGCGGGCTTACTATGACCCAACTTGTCTATTTAACAGGTTGCTTATAATGTCGTCTATATTTCCTATATGTTTTTTCCCATTTTTAGCATATAAGTCAAAATCATTCAACTTGCTAATTATATACTCACGCTTCTACTCAAGAGTGTCTTTTATTATATTTTCAATTACAGATTTTCCATATGAACTTGCACTTCTTGTTTTGTAGTCATCAGGCAACCATTCCCCTGCATATGTAGTAGAACCATCTATGGAATCCCTCATTTCAATAGATTCTTTTTTACTAACAGACACATCTTGTCTAAAAATATCTAAAGCGAACTTTCCACCTGTGGGTAGACCATAACAAATCTCTGCTCCTGCGCCAAACAAAAAACCTACTTTTTGCATAAATCCTCCTACTTTCTACATTATCAATACGCTATCATCCAAACTAAAAACTCAAAATACCCTTATTCTTCATCAAATCATTTCATCACCTTTTCAAGCAAAGTCTTATAACTGTCAACAACATCGTAAACAACTTCGCCACTACTTATGGCCTTAAAGTGTTCTCTTGCGCAGTGAATCTTTGATTCTTCGATTAATCGAAGCTGCATTGAATTCATGGAACCCTTTGTCTCAGCAATAAAATAAATATGCTTAACGGTTCCTTCATAGAATGCGATTGCCCAGTCAGGATTGTAATGTCCAACCGGAGTTGAAATATAGAATCCATCCGGTAACTTAACATATACTGCTATATTTGTATTTGTATCCAGTTCGGTTGCAAACGCCTGCTCGTTGGATGAATCATAAACAATATGGTCATACAGATGCTTCTTTGCCTTCATCGCATTCACCCCTAGGCGTCCTTTGATTTTAGGGTCAGTAAATACATCTGTGCTATACTTTTCATCCATTACTTCATATGTAATATGCTGAATAATAGCAGTTGCTTTTTCATCATTAATAAGCGCTGCTACCTTAATAATGAATTCTTCCGGATTGTTTTTAAACTGATTAAAAGTTGCAGGCTGAATTCCCTGAAGAATTTGAACAATAGCTTTTCTCGTAAGTCCTGTTTCGTCTACAAGTTTTCCAATCAAATCATATTTAACATTAGAACTTGCAGCAATGACATTACCGCAGCTTGAGGACTCTTCCTTAACGAAAGACACACCGCTAGTAAGTTCTTCTTTAGATTTAATCTGTTCCATCGCTCCGGTTTCAACCTTAAAATAAATCTTTGAAACACGAAGTTTTCTATCTAGTGAGTCGATGGATTTTCTAACTAACTCATCTGTATCAAAATCAACGACATATACAGATTTAGAATTAATCTTAGCCCATAATGCTTTGAACTCAGGCATAGCAAGTTTACTTTCATCAACCTCAAGTTCAACATTGTTACTACGAGCGTTTTCAGGCTGCATAGCTCTGCTATCATAAATGGAATCGATAATTTCGATTACTGATGCAGCAGAATCGGCTACTTCTTCAGCAACCTTCAATTCACCATTTGTCTTATCCATATAGTACTTATCAGTAAGAACGCCCTTCTTATCAATATATCCATTGACAATAAGGTCAAAGTGGATTGCTCTACCTGTGTCACCATCAACAACCTGCTCATTACCCTTATCATCCTTGATAACTTTTCCAATGAACAATTCTGCAGTAACTGCCTTTGGTCTATCAGCAACTGCTTCTGCAATTTCATTCTGAAGACCCTTCGCAAAGCTATCATAGCTTTCACTTGCAATAACAGTAAGAATATTTACATTATGAACATCATTACCAAGCACGTTAGTATCCATACGCTCACCATCTTGGTTAACGCAAAGACGAAGTCCACGACCTACTTCCTGACGTTTACGTACATCACTACTACTCTGCTTCAATGTGCAAATCTGGAATACATTAGGATTATCCCAACCTTCACGAAGTGCGGAATGAGAGAATATAAATCTAACCGGAGACTTCTTTGGATTTCTATCAAGAAGAAGCTCTTTGTTTTTCATAATAAGGTCGTAGGCATCAACGTCATTTGACATCTTTTCTTTGGTATTTTCCCTCTTTTCATTGGCCTTACTATCAATTAGTTTTCCTTTTTTATCGATAGAAAAGTAACCAGCATGAGTTTTTTCTGCTAGAATTTCAGAAAGATATTTTATATATTCATCTTCCCCCATTCCTATTTGAAGATGCTCTACTACATCTCTATATTCTTCTTCAAACATATCCGCATAAGAACCATTCATAGGCTGACCAGCTGCATCATACTGTTTGTACTTGGCAACCTCATCAATGAAAAACAGCGAAAGAACTTTGATACCTTTGTAGAACAATTCTCTTTCTCTCTGAATATGAGAAAGGATTGTTTCTCTAATCTGAATACGACGAAGTTGGTCTTCTGATACCTTACCAATAACATCACCAGCATAAAGCTTAATACCATTAATAAATTCTACAGAATCATCACTTCCATCAATTCTGGAAACAACAAAACCCTCTTTATATTCTTCCATCTGTCCAGAATTATCATAAAGGTTATAACCTTCTGAAACATTACGAGTAATATTTCTGATTCCGGTTGCACCTTTGAAATCAAACTGAATAGTTGCTGTAGGCGCAGCCTTCGAAAGATTGATGCTTTCCAAATAGATGTAGCTTTCAGTAGCTGTACTACCGGATTCTGTAATACCCTTAACAGCAATCTTCTTAACAAGGCGCTTGTTATAGGCTTCCATAGCATCTAAACGGTAAATCATATTATAAATACTATCTGACTTATGAGTCGCAGAATAACGAAGTGTCATCAAAGGATTAAACTGCTTTAAATTCTCCTTTGTCTGTTTACCTTCAACAGACTGCGGTTCATCAATAATCATGATAGGATTTGTTTTTGCAATAATATCAATAGGACGACGAGAACGGAACTGATCGAGTTTCATATAGATACGTCTCGCATCTTTTCCACGAGCATTAAATGCCTGAGAGTTGATAATCATTACATTAATAGAGGAATCCGACGCAAATCGGTCAATTTCAGTAAGCTGAGCAGAATTGTAAATAAAGAAACGAATCTTTTTCCCATACTCTTCTGCAAAGTGCTCCTGTGTCACCTGAAATGACTTATATACACCTTCACGGATAGCGATGCTTGGAACAATAACGATAAACTTACTCCATCCATAAGCGCGGTTAAGCTCATACATTGTCTTGATGTAAGTGTATGTCTTACCAACACCAGTCTCCATTTCGATAGTCAGATTAAATCTGCCTTCCAGTTTTGTGGATGGTTTAATCTGATTAGCTCTCTGGATTGTATTTATATGTTCCAGAATCAATCTATCATTTAACTCCGGCACAATCTTTTGGTTACTCCAACCAGTAAAATCCTCTTCTTCAGTAAATGACTGCCGGTAATATCCAGAACCTCTATCCATCATATATGATGGCCTTAAATAAGGCTGGCCAGCAAATACATCGACTACAGCTTTGGCAGCATCTGCTTGGAATTTCTGATGCTTAAATCGTAGCTTCATAGCGGGACCTCCTTAAATAACCTTTACTCTTGTGTCTGGTGCCATTAACTTAAAGATTTCTCCAACGTTAATCTTTGAAGGACTGTTAGCAAAACTGCTATCACGGAACACTGCTCGAAGTGGTTGTCTCTTTGCAATTTCCTTAATTACACTATCTGGAACATCTTTATCAAAACAAGCAATAAGGTCGCCATCGTTATAATTATGAACCGTACATCCATCAATCTGCTCAGAGCTGTAAGGAAGAGAAAGTGGAAGTCCCCATTCAAGTAGGCATCCAAATAACAGGTCAAGGTCATTACGGTCAGACTTAACGTTTGATTCAAGCATTAAAAGTAAATCCTGGCTATATTCAGCAGGGCTGTAATAAACATCATTCATATTACTCTCATCAAGTTTAAGAACTCGAAAACCAATATCAAGATTTTCAATTTCTTCTTTATCCTTATTTTCTTCTACTATCTTCCTTCCTGCGCGACGAATACGCTCTTTTCCAACTTCACAGATTGTATGTTTTACACCCTTTTCTTCACACATGTCAATAGCATTTATTATTGTTTCTTTATTTTTACTTGTTTGTAAAGAATCCTCTAAATTTTGTGGAACTTGAACCATCATATACTTTCTATTACCATTGTCTTCAACGTTTAATTCGATAACAGCTTGCGCTGTTGTACTTGAACCTGAAAAGAAATCTAGTATAATCCCCTCTCCATCATAAGTACCATATCTAACAAGTTTCTTCATAAATTCAACAGACTTCGGATAGTCAAATACTTTTTTCCCGTCAAAAAGCTTCATAATAGAAGTTGTACCGTCTTTAGTTGTACCTGCATCTAAAATAATTGAACTAGGTGTTTTTTTATCGCCCTTTTTAATTCTTTCGTTATAATATAATTTACGTTTTGGCGAAGATTCATCAGTTAATCCAAATTTGATTCTGCCATCCTTCATTAAGTCTTCAACAGTTTTAGCGTTATAGCACCATACTCTACCATTTGGCGGATAATACTCCACTCCTGTTTTGGGATTTTTAATAGGAAACACCGTCGCCCCACCAGTATGATTTGCATCAATTGGAACTAATTTCCAAGGGCCCCTAACATCATTATCTGGATTTGAATATTCATTAATATCGATTAACTCACCACCAAACTGAAGTTTTGCTCTAGATTTTGAAAAAATCAAAGTGTGATTGTGATTAGTTGATACCTCATCATCATTAGATATCGAAGTCCTTGATTGCCATATCATGTTTCCAACAAAATTCGATTCACCAAAGATTTCCACACATATTTTTTTTATATTATCAACTTCTTTATCATCTATACTGATAAAAATCATACCCTCATCTGAAAGCAAATTTCTTGCAAGCATCAAACGCGAATAAATCATAGAACACCAATCAGAATGGAATCTCCCGTTGGTTTCGGTATTTTTAAACATCCTGTTGCCATCATCATCAAACTCTCCCTGCTCTTCTACGTATTCTTCTATACTTATCTTAAAGTCGTCATTGTAGATAAAGTCATTTCCCGTATTATAAGGAGGATCGATGTAAATCATCTTCACTTTCCCAAGATAACTTTCTTGGAGTAGTTTTAAAACTTCTAGGTTGTCTCCTTCTATGTAGAGGTTTTCTGTCTTATCCCAGTCAAGACTTTCTTCCTTGCAAGGACGAAGCGTTTTACGAATCGGTCTGTTGGCCTCGACAATAGCCGCCTTCTTACCAACCCAAGTAAACTCATAAGCCTCATCGCCCTCCAGAACATCACCGGAAAGCATCTGGCGGAGCATATCAAAGTTCACGACTTTCTTATAGAACTTGTGGTCGGGAGTACTGTGCTCCTCATCCACGGCCTCTGTGATGCAGTTTGGAAACAGGTCTGCAATCCTGTCAATGTTCTTCTCGGTCATGTCAACTGACTCCATTCTCATCTTATCCATTAGTTTTTTCCTCCTGCTTATTTCTGTTCTTATAAGCCATTCTTATTTTTTCAAACTCCGCTTTATTGCCAGCAAGCTCGTTTAATTTCTCTCGCAGGAATTCGAGTGCAAAATTTGAAAACTTATGCGTCTTACTATTCTTTGATACTGTGATTTCCAAATGGTACTTTTTAGATTCCTTCATCTTGAAGTACCATATCAGTGCATATAGGTCTTGAGTACTAATTTCCAGCTTTTCAGCCATCTGTTTTTGAATATACGGATGGGTATCATCTGGATTCCCTTCAGGGACGGGAACCTCCTCAGCCAAATCAATGTTACCTGTGACCTTTACGACCGGAATGCCATCTGTCTCATTAAAGCTTCCTTCTTTGATGAACTTCGCCTTTTTCAATACCTGCGTAACCAACCTTCTGTCGAACGCAACATCTACACCATATGGAGTTGAGAACTTTCCTGCGCTATAATTCACAATTCCAAGATTGGCAGTCCCGCTTTTTCGTATCACCTCAAGAACACGAAGTAAATTCTCTCTCTCATGGTTTATACGGTCTGATATAATCCGTTCCATCTCTGCTGGTTTTATTTTTCCATTCCGCGCTCTATAGCGATAAAAGACATCTCCAGCCGTTATACTTTCGCTGTTGTTATCCTTTTGAGCAATCACCGGTTTAATTTCGGATTCAATGGCGTAAATCCATCCGATTTTCTTTTGCTCTGTAACAATGACACCATTATCATTATCATTTTCTTCGTTCAGAATTACAGTTCCCATTTCCCACTCTATGGCTGGGGAGAAGAGAGAATTAATGACATCGGTAAACACTTCCTGCTTCAGATTTTCAAAGTTATCATTCTTAAGGCCTACAATTTTTCGTGGCGAATCCTGAATGCCAAAGATAATATAACCTCCACTATTGTTGGCGTAGGCCGCCATCGTTTTAGCGTAGGCCGCTGCACTTCCTTTATTAAAAGACTGTTTAAACTCAACAGTGTTGCTTTCTCTGCTTCTTAGTGTGCCTGTAGATGTTCTTCCATCGAGAATTTTTCTGACCGTTTGATCATAATCCACTACTCAACACCTCCTGTTCTTTTTTCAATTTCTTCAGTTCTGCATTCAGCTGCACCTGCTTGTTAAGCTGTTTTTCCTTGCGGATTTTAGCTTGCAGTGTTGCTATCTGCTTTTTTAATGTCTGCTTCTTTTCGTATCGTTCAACAGACTCTTTCAGGCTTTCTCCAGATACTTCAGTCTTTAGCCTATCTCCTGCTATCTGGCGCACGAAGTTTTCATATACTGCGTCAACACTTAGGCCATCCAACTTTAATGGTAGCTCATCTTCATCTAACCACTCTGTGTGATAATATCCGTTTAACTTAAACGCTTTATTACCAAATGCTGCCGCTTCTTTATATCCAATCCATGCTTGATACTTTCCTTGGTATTCCAGCAAGAACAGAATGTGATACGGTATTTCTTTATCAATCTGTCTAAGCAGGCTATCATCCAGTACCGGACTGCTCAATCGAACTTCAAATACCTCCAGCTCGGTTACATCGTTTCCGGCAGCAAGGTTCGTTGTAGATGCTGCTATTTTATTTCTCCAATAGATAATCTTTACCTGCTCCACAAATACCTTTTTAAGTACAGGTGAGATATCCATGTTTTCATAGAATTTTTGCTTTGGAATTCGTTTATTAAATTCCGTAGTTTTTGGCAATCCTATCATCGTTCGCCCTCCGTTCATTTAACAACCAAGAAGCAGATAAGTTCAAAGTCATCTAGTCCTGAAACTGCAGACATCAATGCTGATGTGCCTCCAGCAGAAAACAAGCTGTCAATATCACTTTCTTCCTTGCAGTCAATAATAGAATTGATTGCTTCACTAAGAAGTTCTGACATTTCAGTCATATCTTTGCCATCATCTGTTTCTTCATTGAATCGCTGGCATAGTTCCTTAATCGGTTCCTTCTTACCACGACAAAGAAGCCTGATATCATCCAGCATCTTCTTTGGATTTAAGTAGTCACAGATAACTTCACCATCAATTCCGATATAAACCATATAGAACGGATGGATTCTGTTCTGGTTATTAATATTTACACTGTTGTTTATATTTTTAAGAATGAATACAACGCCTTCCGGTAACTCATCAGTTGCTGGAACAACTGCGTGCATTCCTTTCGGTTTCTTATCTAAGTCACCATGATTCTTTACATATTCAAGAAGGTCTAATCTGAACTCATTCAACCCTAGATCCATGATAGAAATGCCACTGGACATATCTTCAATATCAACAACTTCTTCTTGAAGTCGTTTAAGCTGCTGCTTACGATATTCAAGATCGCCTTTTTCCTCTGGATTAATTAGGTCATCATCACCGGTAGAAGTCATTACAGAAATCTTCATTCTTGTTTCTACTCGGCCCTTCAGGTTGATGTATTCATCCAAATCCATATCCGGCCAAAAATTTACAAGCTGAATCTGCGAGTTTCTACTACCAATACGGTCTATACGACCAAATCTCTGAATGATACGCACAGGGTTCCAATGAATATCATAATTCACAAGATAATCGCAGTCCTGAAGGTTCTGACCTTCGGAAATACAGTCTGTAGCAATAAGAACATCAATCTCAGTTTTACTTCCCGGCATCAATACATCTCTGCCTTTCGAAATCGGCGAGAAGCAAGTAAGAACATTATTCAACGTTGCTCTAAATCCCTTAATAGTTGTTTTTCCATCAATAGAACCAGTAATAACCGCTGTATCAAGTCCATATTTATCTTTAATGTATGTACTAACGTTGTCATAAAGGTATTCTGCAGTATCAGAAAAAGCTGAAAAGATTAATACTTTCTTGTTGCCCGGATTGATTGGGTTCTCTATTTTCTCAGATACCAGTTTCAATAATTCCTGAAGCTTACTGTCGTGTTCCGGTGTAATATCTGCAACCATTAATGTCAGCAGTTCAAGCACATCTGTATCTGCCTTTAATCCTGTACGCCATGACTTATAGTCCATATCAGCCAGTTCAATTTTTACTTTCTTACCGACTGTAAAGTATTCTGTATTACCATCATCCATATCAAACTCTGAATCTGATGCTTCGTACATGTCAATATCAGCAGCGCCATACTTTTCAAAATTATCAATAGATTCAATTGTGCTTTCGATTAATGCCTTAATTCTCTTAAGAGTAAGCTGGAATGATTTAACTGAGCTTTCAAGACGCTTTAAGAGGTTAATGCTCATCAGCCTTCTGATACCTTCTTCACGACCAGTCTGAGTAAGATTATCTCCCTTATTATGTGTAAGGTCGATATATTTCTGTATCTTGCTTGGGAAGATATAGTTTGAAGGTGTATAAATGCATAATGACAAAAGCATTAACTGCTCATATATCTGATTGTAATTGATAGCTGAATTCAGGTCTGTTAGCTGAGGACGTCGTGAAATCGGCTTCTTTCTCTCAGGGAACTTTCCAATTTCAGTAGTATCATAATATTTCTCGATGTGCTTTCTTGAACGAGCAATCGTTACACTATCGAGTAATTCAAAGAAATCAAAATCAAGTGTTCTAAGAAGTGTCTCTGTCGTCCTTGCTTCTGGCTCCAGCTTGCTCCATGTATTGAAAGCTCTCTGGGCCTGCTTGAAGATTTCTTCTATTGTTTTTGTTGTATTCAGTTGCTTGTTCATGTTTTCTGAATTGCCTTCATAGGCAATAGCAAGCTGATTCTTTAAGTCAACAAATCTATTATTTACCGGAGTTGCAGATAGCATTAAAACTTTAGTCTTAACACCAGCTCTGATGATTTTATCCATTAACTTCACATATCGGTTTTCATGAGTATTTGCATGAGTTCCTGCACCGTTACGGAAATTATGAGATTCATCAATTACAACAAGGTCATAATTTCCCCAGTTCAATCTGTCCAAATCCAGACCATTTGAAAAACCGTGTGTTCTTGATAAATCGGTGTGGTATAAAACATCGTAGTTTAATCTGTCGGTAGCAATCGGATTATTTACATAGTTATCTTTATAGGTGTTCCAGTTTTCTGCCAACTTCTTAGGGCAGAGAACAAGAACACTTTTATTTCTATTTTCGTAATACTTCATTACAGCAAGTGCAGTGAAGGTTTTGCCAAGACCAACACTATCGGCAATAATGCAACCGTTGTAACGTTCCAGTTTATTTATGATTGCTAACACAGCATCTTTCTGGAAATCATATAACATGTTCCAAATTTTACTTTCTTTAAATCCTGTAGCTTCATTTGGTAATTCATCTTCTGAAATATCATCTAAGAATTCACTAAAAACATGATATAAAGTCATAAAGTATATAAATTCCGGCGAATTTTCATTGTAGGCAGTTGTAATGTTTTCAATAATTACATCCGTTACATCTTGTAATTTATCGTGGTCTTTCCACAGTGTTTCAAAAAGCTGCATATATGAATCGGAAAAAGGTGCTTCAAAACGATTAACCATGTTATAGCTGTTATTACCACGTTCACAGCCAATATCAACAGTAGTAAAGCCATTTATTGGCATGTAGGCAATCTGCTGCTGTATATTTTCTACAGTTACAAAGCCTCCCATGTTCTCTCCAGTAGTATTTGATTTGAATGTAGCTTTTCTTCTAATCCAATCAGCACACTCTTTCGCGATTGCCTTCTGGGTCATTTCGTTTCTAAGCTTCAATTCGAACTCAGTACCGTAAAGACTGCTCTCACGGTTCAATCTTGGAATATAGAACTCACGCTTCTGCTTTTCTGTTTTTTCTGTAACAAAGGTTGGAGAAGTGAAAATAAAACGACATTCATCCACTGATTCCAGTTGCTTTTTTAATTCTTTATAGGCATACATAGAAAAGCAAGCTGCAGCAATTGAAACCTTGCAGCCCTTGCTGATAGTAGATGCGATATCGTCACGTAATATCTCCGTAACATTATCAAACACTTTCACTTCCATTAGTTTATCCTCTCTATGACTATATCTCTTGCTTCTATTTTTCATCCTCTTCAAATTCCATAATATCGTCTAATGTGCAGTTTAAGGCACAACAAATCTTGCCTAAAACTTCCACAGTAACATTTTCATTCTTGTTAAGCTTGTTGATAGTATATGTACTAACCCCAGCAATTTGAGCTAACTCTTTCTTTTTCATGTCCCTATCCAATAAAATATGCCATAGCTTTTTATAATTAGCTTTCATTTATTTCCTCACTTTCTATGAGTCCCGAAATCTTTTTATATTATAGCATATTCACGCAGTTAAATATAGCGTTCTCTCTATTTTTATTTTATATTTTCAAACATATGTGCTTATAACAAATATAGAACGGCGCATCCCTAAGAGCACACCATTCATAACTTCACCTCTCAAATTCTTTTATAATTTCTTTCTTTTCTTTTAGCCTTTCCCTATCTTCAACCTTATGCTTCTCTATAGCACCGATAACTTATTCCTTTTTCTTCTCAGTTTTGTTTCTGCCAAGATATTCATTCATGTTATTTTTCAGATGTTCCAACTCCCCATATTTTACTGATAACGCATTATGTTTCTTTGCAATCTCCTCTTGTCTAGCCGGTAATTCTTTTGAATGCTCATTTAATTTTCTGAAAAGATTCTTACCCGACTTCGTTTTTAACTCTCCCAACACTACATGTTTCAAATTAGGAAATTGCTTAAGGAAAATATCTATTTCTTCATAAGATTTTTGATAAGCTTCCACATCTTTTCGATTCATCATCATATAAATTTTGTCATTTGAATTTTTTCGGTAGCCTTCATAATGTTCTCTTTTACTGATACAGATTTGAATATGTTTAACAACTTCCTTTATCCTTTTTTGCTCCCATGACAGCTTATCAAATTCTCGTTTCAAATCGTTCTTTTCAATAGAGATTCGACTAATACCACGCTCCAATTCTTCCATTGAGTTAAAACCTTTATTCCTGATTTCAACAAGTGTAGAAGCCGCCGTTTTAAGATTATGCTTTGTCACCCAATGCTCATAGCCTTTACTCGTTTTTACTTTTATATTGTTTTTAATGTCTATGATATTGCCAAGTTCTTTATCTTTATTCAGGATTCGCTCTTTCATTCTTTCTTCAGTATAATTGGCTCCAATAGTCTTTGCTCTGGTAAATCTCTGCTGATTTTTACTTCTAAAAGCTATGTGTTTCCCATGTTTGATTTCATAATCGTAGCTTCCCATCTTAGATAAAAAATCCTGCCAGTTTATTGATTGTTTTATAATTCTATCAATATCAAACTGAAGCCTTGATTTGTAGCTACTGCCTTTTTTATCCTCATTCCAATCATGCCAACTTACAAATTTTCTTCGCTTAATTTCGTTGATTTCCTTCTGTGTTTCTTGGTCAATTACAGATAGGTTATGTTCCTCGCAAAGCCTGTCACTCTGATTTCGAATATTCATATAGGAACCGTAATAGGAATGATATACCTTACCTTCATCCACATCGATTGAATTAAAAATGATATGATTATGGATATGGTCTTTGTCGATATGTGTTGCTAAGACACATTCATATTTCCCCTCTAAAATCTTTTCACAAAGTTCGATTCCCACTTGATGTGCTTCTTCAAAGCTCACTTCTTCCGGAACAAAGGATCCAACAATATTTCCTACAATATTGATAAGATTATCCTTTTCTTCCTGAACATAAGGCAGGTCTTTTATCTGCCCCTGTTCCCTTAAATCCTCAATCATATAGTCAAATTCCTCATGCAGTAAATTAACGGTGTCATTGTCCATATAAGCGTCATAGCTTTCATCGTTGATACCTTTTTCCATGCTTATAATCGCTTTTACAAAGTCCTTGTGGTTATCATTTACCATATTTCCTATTTGATTTACTATTGTTTTGTAATCCATGTTTTTACCTCCTTTCATGGCAAAAGGGAGGTTGCCCTCCCCTTATCTTGAAATTTCAGCACTCTAAATTATCGGGTTGATAAAAACAGCCCGTTTTTTCTTTGAGGTTGGTGGACTCTAAAATATCAGGTTGGTTAAAAAAAAAATAACCCTTCGCATATAATGTATTTAAGCACAATACTCTAATTACGAA
>ERZ772932.1198-NODE-1198-length-12571-cov-10.317593_pt1 | contig 12571 bp, 12 predicted proteins | sample MGYA00511684_ERZ772932 | MGnify/ENA primary metagenome ERZ772932 (study PRJEB29015, sample SAMEA2738078) | human oral metagenome | biome: human oral; feature: human-associated habitat; material: saliva | place: China | collected 2210 ...
GGCGGCGGGGCCCGCGCTGGGGGCGCTGCCGGGAGCCGACAGGCCCTGCTCCCCCGGCGCCGTGGCGGCCGGCGCCGCCTGGGCCTCGGCGGCAGACGGGGCCGAGTGCGAACTGGCGGAGGTGATGGAGGAGGGGGCGATGGCGGGGGTCGCGATGCCGATGGGGCCGGGGGCGGGGGCCGCCTCGCCGTCGACGATGTCGTCGAAGTCCTCATCCTCGTACTGGGGGCCGGAGTCGTCGGCGAAGTCGCGCGGGTCGGCGACCTCGATGACGTGCTCCTCCTCGGCCGCCTCCTCAGCGCCCTCGGAGTCGTCGGGGTGGGTGGAGTCGGCCGGGTCGTCGGCGCCCTCGGAGTCGTGCGAGTCGGCCGGGCCAGCCGGGTCGGGGGATTCTTCCGGGGCCTCGGCGCGTTCAGGGACCTCCTGCCCCACGGGGGTCTCACCACTGGTGGAGGAGTCGCCGGGGGCGGTCGGGGTGGCGTCGGGCTCGCCCTGGGCGTCGGGACCGGGGACCTCGGCGGAGACGGCCGGTCCGTCGGTGCTCGCAGCCTCGGGCGAGACTGCCGACTCAGCGGCCTCCGTGGCTTCCGCGGCTTCAACAGTCTCGGCAGCCTCAGTCGCCTCGGTCGCCTCGGCGTCGTCGGGCACCTGCTCGGGCTCCTGGGGGCTGGGGTGACGCATCCACCCGCCCAGGAAGCGGGAGAGCGGGGTGGGGGCGGAGTGGGGCGCGTCGTTGGTCATGGCCACATGGTCCCACGTCCGGGCGGCCTTGTGGGGCGGGGGTCCGCCCGAGTTCAGCGATGATGCGAGGCGCTGCGGCTCACACCCATCCTTCGGGACTCGCGGCCGATAGGCGATCCCACTGCGCTCTCCCCAGCCTCGGAGGCCGCTCACCTGCCGGCTCCTCGTGACGGCCTACCAGCTGAGACGCCCTCCTCTGCGCATACCTCCGCCTCGCGTGCGGCGCACTTTCCTACTCCTCACGGCAATCCGGTCCTCACGCAGCGGCTGTACGGCAACCGCTTCCGAGCGCCAGCACATCTTCCTTGCACACAGAGGCGGCGATGCACACGGCACTGCGCCGACACAGCGTTCATGATCTCGCCGATGGCGCCGATCGTGTCCAAATCGGTGACAAAGGAGCCTGCGGCCCGATCAGGCCGCTGACAGAACCGCGGAATCATGCGGTTCTGATCTACCTTCACACGCTTACTTCGGGCCTTTGTATCCAATTTGGACATTCCGCGCCCGGATCGCCCCTGCGCAAGGCCCTCTCAGTCGAGGAGGCCGGCGGAGGCGCGGCGGGCGGCGTCGGTGAGCTCGTCGGCGGTGGCCAGGAGGGCGGAGTCACGGCGGGTGACGCGGTCGGCGAGCTCGTCGGTGTCGTCCTCGATCCACACGGGGTTGGAGCCGGCCGCCAGGGCGCGCAGGAATCCGGCGGTGGCGCTCAGCAGTGGGGCGATCTCGGTGACCGAGCCCTCGACGCTGCCGGCCAGGACGGCGTCGAGGTGCTCGCGCAGGCCGGTCGGGGAGGGCGCGGGGCGCGCCTCACTGAGGGCGGACTCGAGGCGGGCGTTCGTGGTGTCGTCGGCCTCGGTGAGGTCGATGACGGTGGCGTAGCGGCGGGCGACGAGCTCGGGGTCGCGGCGGATCCACTCGCGCACGAGGAAGAGGCGCCACAGGGTGCCGGGCAGGGTGGTGGCCGGGGAGTCGGCCCACAGCTCGGCGATGTCGTCGATGCCGTTGGTGGCGACCGCGGCGACGATGCCGGAGCGGGTGATGGGGTCATCCTCGGTCTCGGTGCCGGGGAAGCCGCCGATGAGGGCCTGGGCGGCGCGGTGGGCGAGCTCGGAGGCGACGGCGGTGTCGGTGCTGCCCTCGATCTGTTCGGCGGCCTCGGGGTCGAGCCGGGCGGGGCGGTGGAACTGGCGGGCCATGGGGACTCCTCACGCGGTGCGGGCGCGCCGGCAACGGCGCGCAGCCCCATTGTCTCGCGGGGGCGCGGGCACTCCCCCATGGGTTCACTTCCGGCCGACGGTGAGGCCGGTTCGACACGGCGGTCGGTTGTCCGGCTATGCTGGCCCCTGCCGATGGCGTCTGGACTCTGCTTCCGGCCGTCGGCACGCCCCCTTAGCTCAGTTGGTCAGAGCTGCGGACTTTTAATCCGAAGGTCGTGGGTTCGAGCCCCACAGGGGGTACCCCGCCGGCCTCGGCCCCACCAGGGACCCGGGCCTTCTTCATGGCCGGACGCCACTCAGCTGGCACCCACTCTTCACCGTTGCGAATAGGGGCGAACTCATCCACCTTACGGCCGAATAGCACGGCCATGATGGAGAGCTCTTCAGCGGTCCAGCTGACCTGGCCGCGGAGTTTGCGACTGATGACAGATCGCGTGACACCGAACTGATCAGCCAAGTCCTTACGCGTCATTCGATGCTCGAAGAGTAACTGATTGACAGTCGCCCCCAACGCCTCGTTGTAGGCAGCACGGCTTGGGCTCGTGGTTCTCATGGCATGAGCATAGCGCACAATGTGCATTACGTGCAACACGAGTCTTGACGATACGCGATGCGCGACATATGTTACCGCCATGGGCGTGCACGACATGCAACGTGAAGACGAAGACGACCAGCAGGCCGGCAAGTGGAAGGACGGTGACTTCCTTACCCCCAAGGAGGTCGCAGAGGTTCTCATTCGGACGAGCGTGGACTCTGTTCGTCGCCAGATTCGGAGCGGTCGGCTCCCGGCCAGCAAGACACTTGGGGGTCAGTACCTGGTTCCTTGGTGGGCCGTTAAGGCAGAACTGGAAAAGATGACCCGCCTGTCTCGACCGCAGCGCCCATCTGAACTCCCCGGCCCTTCAGTGTCGTCGGTGCCCGGTGTTGAGGGTGTGGAGCTTCCTGGTCAGGGGGCGTTGTTGTGATGACGGCTGTCGACGTTGTCCCAGTGTCTGAGTGGTTGTTGCTGGGGGCGCAGCGCCCGGTGGTGCGGTGCCCGGGGACGGGTGTTGGTGGCCGGCGGTGCTTGGCGCGTCTGCTGGTTTGCGGGGTGGAGTCTGGTGTGGTGCGCCCGGTGTGGCGGGCCTTGGAGCATGTGCCGGGCTGCGACCGGGCCGGTACCTGGGGTGATGGCCCTGAGGCTACCGGTTGGTGGTGCATCGAGGGGCCGGACGCGGGCCGGGGCGTTGGGGTCATGCCCGAGGGCGTGCGCGCTGTGGTTGAGGGCCTGGAGGTGTCCGGGCTTCCAGAGGGCGTGACCTGTGCGCAGACCACGGTCGTGCGCTGGGGCCTTGAGTGGGGCCTCGACGGCAGTGAGGTGGCGTCGCGGGTCGGGTCTGACCCGGGCCGGTGGATCGTGTCCACTGCGGATGTCCTCGGCGCGGAGCTGGGTGAGGCGTGGGGACGTCACCTGGGGCGGGTGGAGGCCTGCCGTGAGGTGTGCGAGCGGGCTGCCGGCCTGGCTCGGACGGTGGGCGCTGACCTGGCGGGGCTGCCGGTGGTGGTTGATGCCTGGGGCGGCTCGTGTGAGCTGGGTGTCCGGTCGCCGTCGGGGCGGCAGGTCAGGGTGCTGGTGCCGAGCCCCGACGGGCCGGTGGAGGCGCGCCTGGGGTGGGAGCCTTGGGTCGAGGGCCTGGACGAGGTCGCGGTGGCGGACCTGGTCAGGAGCGTGCCGTGAGCTGGTCAGGGCTGGTAGGCGATGTGGCTGGTGTCGGCCAGGGCGATGTAGAGGCTGCCAGTTTTCTGGGAGACGCGCAGGGTGCCGATGACGATGACGTGGTGACCGGTGAGGTCACCGATGCTGGCGTCGAGGTTGTCCTGGACGCTGGGGGCCTGGTCGTTGCGGATCATGATGGCGGCGGTGTCCTTGGGTCTGGTGCCGGGCTGGTTCACCAGGTGCAGGAAGATGCTCTTGGTGGGGGCGTTTTCGGCGTAGTTGGTGACCTTGCCGTAGAAGCACGCGCGCAGGCCCTTGTGGTCGGGCGTGAGGGTGTTGGCGAGCCGCACGAGTTGGTTGACGAAACCAGCATGGCGCCTACCGGGCAGCCTAAGGAGCGCGTGAGGGTCAAGGCGGCCGTCCAGGGCACGGGAGAGCAGGGAGGCCAGCGTTGTAGTGGACCGCGTGGAGGCATTGCGCCTGCTGTCGGGTCCGGGTTGGGCGGTGGCCATGGGGCGGCCGGCGGCCTGGGTACGGCTGGTGGGCGTCGCCGTGCCCGTGCTGGTTCCTGGCCCTGTGGTGACGAGAAGCAGCGTGGGCCCCTCGTGGCGGGTGCGGGTGGTGGTGGAGCCGTCGCGGTGGCCTTTAACGGCGCGCTCGGCGGCGTCTCCCTCGTCGCAGCCGGTGATGTGCTTCCTGGACCAGAAGTGGGGGCGCACGTGCTTGGACTTCAGCGCCCTGGGGCTGGCGGGTGCCCGGCAGGGTCTGCCGTGGGTGTCCTGGCCGGGGCAGGTCAGATCCTGAGGCGGGTCGGGAAGGTCCGCGTACTCGCTGATGCTGAGCAGCTGTCCTCGATTGAGTGCGTAGCGCATGTTGGCGCTCCTTTCTGGGGGCACGGCGGGCCTTCCGCCGTTGCTTCCGTGGGGCACGACGGGCGGTCCGTCATTGCCCTGGTGGGGCCGGTAGGTGGTTTCTGCTGGCCCTGGTGGCCGGGTGGCGGTGGTACGTCGCCTGGCCGGGGTGGGAGGGCGCCTGGGCTGACGCCCTCCCACCCGTCCCGAATTGTCCCTGTGACCTACGACAAGTATTCCTGCGGCGAGATGCGAGGTGGTCGTGATGGCGTTCCCGCCTGAGTCCTTCTGGCGTGCGCTGGAGCCGGGGCCGTGGTGGTACTGGCAGCCCGGACCTTCAGCCCTCCGGGCGGTTTCCAGGACAGAGACACTGCCGCGTGCTGCGACTATGCGCTGAGGGCCGGCGCTGCCCTCTGCCACTCCGACGGTCGCGGGTTCGAGCCTCACAGGAGCCCCGCATCAACCTCGACCCCACCAGGGACCGGGGCCTTCTTCACGCCCGGGGACGCAGGCAACCGCCGCCCACTCCCCCTCGCCGCAAGAAGCAACGAGATTATTCAGCCTGAGGCCTGGGGTGCATGTTGGTGCAGCCCTCTGAGGTGGAGCCGTGACTGACCGCTTGAGGCTAGTTTCTTGGGGGTGTTGAGCACGAGTTCGATGTTGAGCTCGTCAGTTCGGACAGAGTGTGGCGCACCTCGGCACAGATACAGGTGGAAGCAGTGAGGTGCTGCTTCTGGGCCGAGGGCGCAACGTGCTCACCCCGGTCGTCGTACTAGGCAACAGCAAGTCTGCTGGCGTAGTGCCGGCGTTGATGGAGGGAGAACTGGTATGAGCTTCAAAGCAGCACATTGGGCTGTTCACGAGGTGCGAGGCCTGAAGCCGCAGGAGAGGTTGCTGCTTCTTGTCTTGGCAGAGTACGCGGATGATCGTAACCGCGTGTGGTCATCACAGGATCGACTTGCCCGCATGGTGGGGACATCGCCATCGACGTTGCGTCGTTACCTGGGGCGTCTGGAGGAACTGGGGCTGCTGACGCATGAGTTCCAGTGGGCGATCGACGAGTCGACCAATACGCTTCGACTGAAAGACGTCTATCAACTTCATGTAGGTGCTGCACCCGACTGGAGTGTTCTCAGGAACGGCTCACGAGGATCTCGTCCGATTGACCCCCACGGGCAAAGCAAGTCCGCGTCCAAGCCGGTGGACCAACCCATCAAAGCCCACAAGGACAAGGTAACGCTCCGGAAGGTGGGCGACACAGTCAACTACATCGCCCAACTGGCCCTGACCGTCAGCACCCTTGCGGACACCCTGAGCAACTGGTTCAGCTGAACCGATTGCTTGCCTGGGGAGTCACCTGGTTGTACCCGGGTGACTCCCCACCATGATCGCCATTACTGCTCTGTCATGTCTGCATCTCGACGAGTCGCATCAAGGATGCCTGCCCAGGGGCTCGGTGCCTCAGATGGCACCGATCCAAAAGGGCGGACACTCCGACCAGTGAGGCTCGGAAAAACCGCTCGCGCTGAGCCGGGCTCGATCGACGCCAGCCCAGATGGCCGGATGCGAGTACGGATTACGCAGCCACAGCGACAACCCAGCCCGGGGCCCGCACCGCGCGGATCGCGGACTGCTCCGGAGACTCACCATCCAGCCTCTGCGGCAGCTTGGTCATTTTCCGTTTTCGGCGGCGTCGAGCACGCGACCGACGTAGCTGCCGAACTTCTCGGTGATGCTGCCGTGGTCGTCGTCGGGCCATTCGCTCCAGATATGGCCGAAGCCCGCCGACCGGTAGTAGGCCAGGCTGTTGCGGGCATGCCCGCTGCCGTCGAATCCGTCGAGGCTGTTGGCGGGAACGTCGCGTGTCCCAGTCACCCAGTTCAGCCAGAGCCGCTCCTTGGCGCCTGAGGAGAAGGCCGCTTTCTCTTCGGGCGCGTCGCCGCCCCCGAAGAGTAGGAAGCCCCCGCCCGCCATGCGCTCGGCGTAGGCCGGGAAGAACCACTGGCTGATGAACTCCGAGCCGCCGGAGTAGCCCACGAGCCAGACCCGATCCGTGGTGGCGCCACACTCGGCGACCACGTAGTCGAGCGCCTGCTCCAGGTAGTGGACCTTGCCGTCCTGATCCTCCATCCACCAGGTTCCGTCATCTCCGGGAGCGCGCACCGAGACAACGTCGTACCCGCGAGCGCTCGCCGCCTCGACGACTCCCCCGGCGCCGGCCAGGCCGCCGCGGGACCTCTCGTCCTGGTCCTGGTTCCCCTGACTGTGAAAGGACTGCCCGTCGCCGTCGAGGTAGACGACCAGTCCGACCGGCGCTCCCGTGGTCGCGTAGAAGATGCAGTCGGAGGTCTCGTCCTCGTCATCGGTGTAGGAGAACGCAGCGGGAACCGACAGGTCGCCCGACGTCGGCCGCAGGCTCGGCGCAGCGCCGGCCCCGCGCGAGCGCAGGTGCGGCGGCGGAGTCGAGTGCGTTGCCGCTCGCTGCGGCCCCCGAGAGGCGCAGCCGGACAGGATGAGGCCCGCCATCACGCCGGTCAGAGCTCGCCGCGAGAGGTGCGCCGCCACGCTCTCCACCCACCTTCCCGATCGCCGTCAGCCACTCGACGGTAGCACCGGCATCCCGGTTCCGCTCGGCCGGAGCTGGGGCTGAACCGCCGCACCACCGGCGCCACTCACCAAGGCGGGTAGGGGCTCAGCGCGGGAGCGCGGCGTCGGACACGACCCAGTTGCGTCCGACCTTCTTGCCGGGCAGGCGCCCGGAGGTAATGCGGTCGCGCACCGCCTGCGGAGTGATCCCGAGCCGGACGGCGGCCTCGGACACGCCCACGAACTCGACGTCGTCGATCTTCAGGCCCTCGCGGCGGTCCCACATTCTGGTGGGGATGACCTCGATCCCCACCAGGTCGCCGACCTGCGCCGCCAGGGCGGTGGCTGTGGCCACGGCCTGGGTCAGCGTGTGGGCGGGCAGGGTGATGACAGCCTTGAGGGCCCCGGGGCATGCGGGTGCGTCCCCGACGGCGGGGTGGTAGGAGGCGAAGGCCTCCATGACGCCGTCGATGTCGTCATTCTCAGTGGCGGGCTTGTTCGCGTGAATCGTGAGCGTGGCGTTGTAGTCCACAGATCCCCCTAGGCGCTTTGCTTACACCAAGATCATTTCACCCGAACTTGGTTTGACACAAGCCTTCAGGCAGGACTGCCCTGACCGCTCTTGGCCCCGCGACCGCGGGAGCCGCGCCCACGGGAGCCACCGCTGCGGCCACCCCGACCGGAGGACTGCCCGGCGCCCTGCTCGCCGCTTTCGCCGCGTCGTTTCGCACTGCGCCCGCCTTTCCCCGCGCTCCCGCTGCGCCCACCGCGCGTTCCCCCGCTGCGACCTCCCCGGCCGCCCTGACCACCCTTGGCCCCGCGACCGGACCGACCGCGCCCCGCTTCTCCGTGACCGTGCCCCGGACGCCCGGTGGAGGCCCGACCGCTGGGGCTGCCGCCCTTGATGGCCACGCCCTCGGGCATGTCCTCCAGCGCGACGGCCTCGGCGACCTGCCCCACGAGGGCGGAAACGGCGTCGTCGTCGGGCCGGATGCGCTCGATGTCCGCGCGGATCCGCGCCTTCTTGAGCAGGACCTGCACGTCGTGCTTCTGCTCGGGCAGGACCAGGGTGATGACGCTGCCGGCGGCCCCGGCGCGCGCGGTGCGGCCCGAGCGGTGCAGGTAGGCCTTGTGCTCGGCGGGCGGGTCGACGTGGACCACGAGCTCGACGCCGGAGACGTCGATGCCCCGGGCGGCGATGTCGGTGGCGACCATGACGTGCACCTGCCCGGTGGAGAAGGCCCGCATGGCGCGCTCGCGCGCGTTCTGACTCATGTTGCCCTGCAGCTCGACGGCCGGGATCCCGGCCTGGACGAGCTTGCGGGCCAGGCGCCGGGCGAGGTGCTTAGTACGGGTGAACAGGATGCGCTGCCCCTGCCCGGAGGCCAGGCGCCGCACGATGCCGTCCTTGGCGGTCTTGTCCGCGACCATCCACACGCGGTGGGTCATGGCGTCCACGGGCGAGGTCGAGGGGTCCACGGAGTGCTGCAGCGGGTCGTGGAGGAACTCCTTGACCAGGGTGTCCACGCCGTTGTCCAGGGTGGCGGAGAACAGCAGGCGCTGGCCGCGCTGCGGGGTGGCGCGCAGGATGCGGCGGACGTTGGGCAGGAAGCCGAGGTCGGCCATGTGGTCGGCCTCGTCCAGGACGGTGATCTCGACCTCGTCGAGGCTGACGAGCCCCTGCCCCATGAGGTCCAGGAGCCGGCCGGGGCAGGCGACGACGACGTCGACTCCCGCCTTGAGGGCCTTCTCCTGGGGCTTGGCGGAGACTCCGCCGAAGATGGTGGTCACGTCCATGTCGACCACGCGAGCCAGGGGCTCGATGACTTCGGCGATCTGGAGGGCGAGTTCACGGGTGGGGGCCAGGACCAGGCCGATGGGGTGGCCGGGGCGGGCCTTGTCCTGCTGCGCCAGACGCTGGACCAGCGGCAGGCTGAAGGCCAGGGTCTTGCCCGAGCCGGTGCGGCCGCGGCCGAGCACGTCACGCCCGGCGAGGGTGTCGGGCAGGGTGGCGGCCTGGATGGGGAAGGGCGCGGTGAAGCCGCGGGCGTCGAGGTCGGCGGCGAGGTCTGAGTCCACGCCGAGGTCGGCGAAGGTGGCCTCATCCGCGGCCGGGGTCTTCCCGGAGGCGAAGCGGTGTGAGGCGGAGGTGCGGTGTGCGGCCACGAGGATCCTGTCGTTTGGGACCGCGAGCACGCCGGCGCGTGTCGCTGGCAGCGTGCGCGTCGGTGCGTGAGGTGCCGGCGTACGCGGCTCGACGGCGCGGGGCGTCAGGTGAGTCGACGCGCGCCGGGACCGGGGCACCAGCCAGGCCGGGCGACGCCCGGACCAGAGAGCCATCCTGCCGGAGATCCCGCAATGTGTCACTCCTGGCGACTATTCACTGTGCAGGCACTCGATGCGGCGGCCCGCGAAACGCTGTGACCAGCGGTTTTACGGCGAACCCCGGAAACGACGGCCGCAGAACCGAAGGAAAAGTCGCCATTCGTGACATCTGAGGCCCCAACCCGGCCCCGACGGCCACACAATGAAGCCGGCTACCTGCCCAGGCGGCGTTCCCGGCTGGCGAAGTCGCGCAGCGCCCGCAGGAAGTCCACGCGCCGGAAGGCCGGCCAGTTGACCTCACAGAAGTAGTACTCGGAGTGCACCGACTGCCACAGCAGGAACCCGGAGAGCCGCTGCTCGCCCGAGGTGCGGATGACCAGGTCGGGGTCGGGCTGCCCCTTGGTGTAGAGGTGCTCGGTGATGTCCTCCTCACTGAGCGAGGCGGCCACCTCCTCCAGGCTCGCACCGGCGGCGGCCCGCTCGCGCAGCAGCTCACGCACGGCATCGGCGATCTCCTGACGACCCCCGTAGCCGACGGCGATGTTGACCTGCATGCGCCGGTCCTCGGCCTCAGCGGTCTTGACGGCCCCGTCCGCCGACCCGCCTGCCCCAGAGGCCTCCGCGCTCGACGGCCGGGAGCGGACGACGGCTGCGCGCAGGCGCTCGGCCAGCGGATCGGGCAGGAGGTCGACGGCACCCACGAGGCGCAGGCTCCAGCGGCCGGTCTCAGCGAGCTCGTCAACGGCGTGGGCGATGATGTCCAGCAGGGGCGAGAGCTCGGCCGGGTCGCGGGAGAGGTTGTCGGTGCTCAGCAGCCACAGGGTGACGACCTGGACCCCCATCTGCTCGGCCCAACCGAGGAACTCCTCGATCTTGTCCGCGCCGCGCTTGTGGCCCTGCGCAGCCCCGAAGCCCATGGACTTGGCCCAGCGGCGGTTGCCGTCGAGGATGACACCCACGTGGTGGGGCACCGTGGCCGGGTCGATGCGCGCAGCCAGCCGGCGCTCGTAGATGTCGTAGAGGAGGTTGTCGCCTGCCATGCCGTATTCCTCGGGACTCCTCGGTGGGGTTGCTGGGGGACGGGGCCCGACGGCTCGGGGCCACCTCCAACGCTATCGCGCAAGGCCCCTCCTGCGCTGGACGAGCCGGTTAACAGCCGGGTCAAATCCGGCCATCAGGTTCACCCAGGGTTGCCGGGGCACAACGGAGGCGTGCCAGGCGGCCGGGCCGCACCTGCTCTGGCGACGGCGGCCCCGGAACCTCCCGACGCACCCCACCATGCCTGCGATGTCACATCGCCATCCGGATCGCTACCACCGAAACCTACGCTCACGTAACCTACGGAGTCGTAAGGTTCAGCATCGACCCGTTCCCACCCCACACCACCCAGAAGGACGCTCACGCCCATGTCACCGACATCGCCCTCGACGTCGCAGGCCCCGCGCCGCTCCACGTCCATGAGCGCCAAGGGCGTCATCGCCTCCGTCAAGCCCAGGCTGCGCGGATGGATCCACGCCGGTACCGCACCGCTGGCCCTGGCGGCCTGCATCGTACTGACGGTGCTGGCGCCGGGAGCGGGCCTGAAGTGGGCCTGCGCCGTCTACCTGACATGCTCGCTGCTGCTGTTCGCCAACTCCGGCGTCTACCACATCGGCACCGGGCACTGGCCCACGAAGGTCGCGGCCACGCTGCGGCGGATCGACCACGCGAACATCTACCTGCTCATCGCCGGCACCTACACGCCCCTGTCGGCGGCTCTGCTGCCGACGCGCACGGCCGCCCTGGTCCTGGGCATCGTGTGGGCCGGGGCCGCGATCGGCACGGCCACGAACCTGCTGTGGATGCACGCCCCGCGCTGGTTCACCACCGCCCTCTACATCATTCTGGGCTGGGTAGCGGTCTGGTTCCTGCCACAGTTCTGGCGGGCGGGCGGCCCAGCGATCGTGTGGCTGCTGGTGGCCGGCGGCGTGACCTACACGCTGGGCGCCGTCGTCTACGCCCGCAAGACTCCCGACCCCTCGCCGCGCTGGTTCGGCTTCCACGAGATCTTCCACGTGTGCACCGTGGCCGCGTGGGCCTGCCAGTGCGTGGCCTGCTTCCTGGCGGTCTTGCGCTAGACGAGGCCGGGACGGCCGAGAGGCGGTCACCGAGGCTGCCGGGCCCGGCGGGCGGCCCGCCACGCCGTCGAGCCGACTGCTTTGTCCACCCCCTCCCCCACCCCCGCGACGACGTCGATCAGGCGGGCCAGCACGGATCCGCCCGCCCCGCCGCCCGGCTGCAGCCCCGGAATACTCCAGCACCTTTCGTCAACCGCACAGCATTTCCTCAGGCTGCGGCGTAGACTCGCGCTTCAAACCCGGTCGGCCCCGTGAGGAGCCGCCGGGTGTCGTCGTCGCAAGGTGACCCGACCGGCTGCCGAGCGACCATCACCAGTCATCCAAGGAGGACCCATGTCCGAGCAGTCACAGGGCACCTGGCTCACCCAGGAGGCCTACGACCGGCTGGCCGCCGAGCTCGAGCACCGCAAGACGACCGAGCGCAAGGAGATCGCCCAGCGAGTGGAGGCGGCCCGCCAGGAGGGTGACCTGCGGGAGAACGCCGGCTACCACGCCGCCCGCGAGGAGGCGGGGCTCAACGAGGCGCGCATCATCCAGCTCGAGGAGACCCTGGAGAACGCCCAGATCGGCGAGGCGGCCGACGACGGCTCGGTCTCGGCCGGCACCATCGTCACCGCGAAGGTGGCCGGCAAGGAGCAGGTCTTCGCCCTGGGCGGCCAGGAGATCACCGAGGACGTGCCCGACGGCGTCAAGGTCTTCTCCCCCGACGCCCCGCTGGGACAGGCCCTCATGGGGCACCGCGCGGGCGACACCGTCTCCTATGAGGCCCCCAACGGCCGGAAGATCCAGGCCGAGATCGTCAAGGTCGAGCGGGTCTGACCCCCTTTTCCGCTCCCCTTTCCACCGAGCCGGGCATTCTTCGCGCACCCACCGAATTTCCGTCGGGCGCCGCGAGAAATGCCCGGTTCCTTGCCTCGACCCCGGCAGCTCCTCGCGGTCAGTGAAGCGCGGGCGGGAATAGGGGCCGGCCGCAGTACCGTGTCCTCATGTTCAACGCCCTTCGTCACTCGCTCAGCGGATCGGCGCCGGCCGGCCGCG